>Ga0209264_1000034_pt1 | contig 141492 bp, 137 predicted proteins | sample SaaInlV_DNA_150m_FD_184687 | JGI IMG/M metagenome (GOLD analysis project Ga0209264, IMG submission 184687) | Marine microbial communities from expanding oxygen minimum zones in the Saanich Inlet - SI075_LV_DNA_150m (SPAdes) (version 2) | ecosystem: Environmental > Aquatic > Marine >... | reverse complement strand
CTTAAATTCTGCTGTGTGATTCTTACGCTTTTTTGTTGTACTCATTTTTTAACCCCTTTGACACAGTTTACAACTTAAACTACTGTCTTAAAACCGGGGTCCACTATACTATTTCAGATAGATTCATTCTTAATTTATTGATAGTGCGTCCACAATGGATTGTAATGATCTTCATTATTAGCGTATTCCACTGTTGTAAAATAGTAAAAAACGGGAAGCCGATGCTAAACTGCTTGATAAATTTGAGATTAAGAACATTGTTCTGGTCTCACTATTAAAGATGTAAAAACCCATCGCCTATATGAAGTATATGCTAACACACGTATTGATACTTGGTAGCAAATAAGGTGTCACTACCTCAGCTAATACGGCCGCTATTTTCCTTTTATAGATAGTCTATTTTAAGTGACTCATTTAAAATATAATTTCCAACCTTTATTCATGCCCTGCAAAATAGGTACTACGCTAGAACAAATTATCAACCATGTTAGAACAGTTTACCTTTGCCTTAAATGTCACAACACCGATTCTAGTATTACTTATATTAGGTATTAGCTTCCGGCGCACGGGGTTTATTGATCAGCACTTTATCAATATCGCCAATAGCTTTGTGTTTAATGTCACCTTGCCTTGTTTGCTGTTTTTCAGTATTGCTGGCACGCCGCTATCTCATGCTAGCAATATTCCGCTTTTTCTATTTGGTGCTTTTATTACTCTAGGCAGTGCTTTGTTATTCTGGTTAGTTAGCCTGGTGTTAATCGAAACTGATAAACGCGGTGTTTTTATTCAGGGGGCTTTTCGGGGAAACCTGGGGATTATCGGGATTGCCCTGGTATTCAATGCTTACGGGACAGAAATGCTGGCAGTCGCCAGCCTGTATATGGCGCTTATTGCGATTATAGATAATCCGTTATCTATAATAATTTTAAGCCCTAAAGGACAGAAATCACATAAATCAATCCTGACTAATCCTATTATCATTGCTGTTTTTTTAGGTCTGGTTTTTTCCGGACTGCACGTGTCTATACCCACATTCATCAACCAGTCTGGGCAATATCTGGCACAAATGACACTACCACTTGCCTTAATTTGCATAGGCGGTAGTTTGTACTGGGAAAATTTTCAGAGCCATTCTAAAGATGTGATCTGGGCAACATTATGCAAATTACTATTGCTGCCATTGCTGGGTACTGCGCTGGCAATTTATCTGGGCTTTAGAGATAAGGAATTAGGTCTGATTTATCTGATGCTGTCATCGCCCACGGCAGTTTCCAGCTATATTATGGCTAAAAAAATGACGCTGCACGGTACCATTGCCGCTGAAATTATTGCGCTTTCGACTGCCAGTAGCATCCCGGTTATCACTCTGGGATTAATCCTGCTGCAAGCGACTGGTTACTTATAATCCTAAAAATGCAGTTGACGACTATAAAACATTAGCAGTGCCCCATGATTAAACACTATGAATACAAATACTTACCCGACATTAGATGAATATACATCGCTTCACAGTTTTGTGCATACACCTGAGCACGCAATCTGTAATCACTTGCGTTTTCTAGGATAATGAAAATCGCACTATCTTTTGTCTTTATTGTATTGCTGTGGGCAACAACGCCTTTGGCAATTAAGTGGAGTGCGGACGGCTCCAGCTTTATTTTTGGAGTCACTGCACGCATGTGCATAGGTTTAATCTGCCTACTATTTATGCTGGTTTTAATGCGTCAGCGCCTCATATGGCATAGCCTTGCCAAGCAAACTTATTTTGCCATCGCGATACAAATATATGGGGCTATGATGGCTGTTTACTGGTCAGCTCAATTTATTCCCTCTGGCTGGATTTCTGTTATTTTCGGGTTAACACCTTTTATAACCGCTGTACTCTCGGCAATCTGGCTAGGAGAGAATAGCTTATCCTGGAATAAATTACTGGCATATATTTTAGGCATTGCGGGACTCAGCATCATGTTTCACTCTGCCTTGCATATAAGCTACACTACTGCCATGGGTGTGCTCGGCGTATTACTGGCCACTTTTTTACAATCGTTTAGTGCCGTCTGGGTAAAGCGCATTCATGCAAAATTACCTGCGATTACTCAAGTCACTGGCGGGATGTTATTTGCCCTGCCCTTTTATCTAGCCAGCTGGTGGTTTATGGATGGCCAATTACCTGATACTCTGCCTACTAATAGTGCCTTTTCTATTTTATATTTAGGACTCATTGCGACGCCCATTGGTTTTGCACTGTATTATTATATTCTGACACATCTTCCGGCAACGAGCGTTGCGCTAATTACCTTAATATCGCCTGTATTAGCGTTAATGTTAGGCCATTATTTGAATCAGGAAGCGCTGACTCTGGAAATTGCCATGGGTGCAGGGCTGATCTTATGTGCCTTAGTTCTGCAGAGTTTTGTTAATCGTTTAAAACCAGAAAAAACTTAGGCCCCTGGAAATCAATCATCGCCCACTATTTGTTTCTAGGTGCCTTAAGCAAGCTGATGAAATATCCCAAAATACCTACTACACGCTTTTCCACAAATTTCAATCAGCGGCGCTTGAGATGTTTCTACTGAGTTAATCTTGAAATAAGGATGGTTAAAATGATTTAATCATCCACAAACTTTAAATTGTAAGGAAAAATATGCCTGACACTTATCAGCTGAAAAAAAAATTTTAATAGATCGCTTTTAGGCAGAAAAAACGGTGTTACTGGATTTAGACGGCCATATAAACTCTAGGAGGCTGTCCAAGAATAGAGACCCTACTACGGAAAAATCCCTTTTGGCCATTTTTCCCGAACATTTTCGTTAAAGAGCGCAACTATTCTCGGACAGCCTCCTAGTGGAACTAACGGTGCAGGGAAAACAACTTGCTTACGTTTGATACCGCTATTCTGGGATGATCGCCCTAATCATTTGTGAGTATTATAAGGCTATAAAGTACTACAGGATTATTAGGCCACTACAATGCTCATAATACCCCGTTAGTACTCGTCCCTATAGGACTCCTTTAAGCACATCAGGAACTTCTTTAGCCATTAATAAAAAACTTTCAAAACTTCACCTTAAACTTTAGGACCTACATCATGCTTTCCCCGCTAAGAAAATCATTGCTACCTACCACTGCCGAAGCATTACCCGGCCGTGAAACAGCTATCTGCACCCCGGATAAACACTTTGTATCTGCTCATCCTATTGCTCCGCCTTTCCCGGGAAATATCCAGGAAGCTATCTTCGCGATGGGCTGCTTCTGGGGCGCGGAACGGTTTTTTTGGCAACAAAAAGGGGTCTTCAGTACTGCTGTCGGTTATGCAGGAGGAATCACGCTTAACCCGACTTATAAAGAACTTTGTTCGGGCTTAACCGGACACACCGAGGTGGTCAAAGTGATGTTCGACCCTGTCACTATCAGTTATCAGGATTTACTGCTGCTTTTCTGGCAAGCACATAATCCAACGCAAGGGATGCGCCAGGGCAATGATATTGGCACTCAGTATCGCTCAGCCATATACGCGACCAGTGCAGAGCAACTTGATACTGCTCTCAAATCAAAACAACATTATCAGCAACAGCTTACTAATGCTGGTTGTGACTTGATTAGTACGGAAATTATAGCCGCGCCGGTGTTTTATTATGCGGAAAATGAGCATCAGCAATACTTGGCTAAAAATCCTGATGGCTACTGCGGGTTAGGTGGGCTAGGTATTTCTTTTAAATAATAAATGTCTTCAAACACCTTGATCATAGGGAATTCCGAATATCTTAGAACCCGCAGTTGAGCACGGATTTTGTGGAAAATCTGAGTGCGAAAAATAAGGCACCATTCTTGCCAATGACCGTCACCCTTGGCAAGAGTTGTCACGCAGTATTCCGTCTTCAGATTTATTCACAACACTGTGAAGCGGAATATCCTTATCCAACAGGTGGTATGTATTTACGATCATAAAATTTAATACTCAGCCATTTATAGTGTTTTATAGCGGTCAATTGCGGATTCTAGGATTATAAGTTCGCAAGGATTGTTCATAGGGTATAATTCACATTTTTCTTAACCATCATTTGATTCGAGGGAGCTAAATGAGTATCAAACTTTCAGACCGACTTAGCGCGGTTAAACCATCACCCACTCTGGCAATTACTGCACGGGCAGCAGAAATGCGCGCAGCCGGTAAAGACATTATTGGCCTGGGTGCTGGCGAGCCTGACTTTGATACCCCTCAGCATATTAAAGCCGCTGCGATAACAGCAATTAACGATGGTTTCACAAAATATACTGCGGTTGATGGTACGCCAAGTCTAAAACAGGCTGTCATTGATAAATTTAAAAAAGATAATGGCTTTGACTATACGCTTAAGCAAATTCTGGTCTCTTCTGGCGGCAAGCAAAGCTTTTATAATTTAGCCCAGGCTCTATTAAACAAAGGTGATGAGGTTATTATTCCTGCCCCTTACTGGGTTTCCTATCCTGATATTGCCTTGTTAGCGGATGGCATCCCAGTGATTATCAAAACCACTCAGGAGAAAAACTTTAAGATTACGCCTGCTCAATTGCGCGCTGCCATTACCGATAAAACCCGCTTATTTGTTATTAATAGCCCGTCTAATCCGACCGGCGTAGCCTATTCATTAGCTGAACTCAAAGCACTGGCAGAAGTATTGTTAGACTACCCGAACATTATCGTTGCAACCGATGATATGTACGAGCATATACTTTGGGAAAAGGACAGTTTTGTAAATATCCTGAATGCCTGCCCTGAGCTATATAACCGCACGATGGTCCTCAATGGCGTGTCTAAAGCTTATTCGATGACGGGCTGGCGCATTGGTTATGCCGCAGGTCCTGAAGCAATTATTGCTGGCATGCGTAAAGTGCAGTCACAGAGCACTTCTAATCCTACCTCTATATCTCAGGTAGCTGCCGAAGAAGCCTTAAAAGGTGATCAAAGCTGTATAGACACTATGCTGGTAGAATTTAAGAAACGCCACGATTATGTGGTTGATGAACTTAATAAACTGCCTGGCATTGAGTGCATCAAGTCCGATGGAACATTTTATGTTTTTCCTAATGTTGAACAGTTAATTTCGCGATTAGAGGGTATTAATAATGACCTTGATCTGGCTGAATACTTTATCGAAAAAGCTGACGTGGCATTAGTGCCTGGGTCTGCTTTTGGTTGTCAGGGACATATCAGAATTTCCATTGCCACCAGTATGGAAAATTTACAAACCGCTTTGATACGCATTAAAAAAGCGATTTCTTAATCTCGTCTCCGCTTTGTGGCTTAGGTTTTTTGCAGAAAAAAACCTAAGCCCTCTTTGCGTTTAGAAAGTCACACTACCCTGCACCCAGATTTTCTGGGTATTTTTTTCTACGCCTGCATTGACCGCTGCCTGGCTATTACTTGCATCATAATATGCGTATTTTGCCAGTATTTGATAGTGCTTGCCAAAGTGTTTACTAAGCAGAAAATCATACTCATTCCCATACTTGCCACTGCCACTTGATTCCGTAAAATTATGGTAGGCAAACAACAATTTGACGCCATAAAAACTTTTATCTATCGTTGCCTTAATATCTCGAACACCTCTAACAGGTGTGACCAGAAACTTATCTGCCCAGCCTTGAAATAGGTGCTTGGTACCTAGCGGCGTTTGGAATGCATAGCTTCCGTTGCCATCTAGTTGCTCCACTCCAGACTGGATGCTAACCCCTACATAGCTTGCCCCTAAAATAATATTGTATCTATCTAAACCATAGTTACCGGGGTTATTTTTATAGTCAGATTGATTGCTGTAGCCCACATCATAGTGCAACTGAATATCATGTATTAGCTTAGGCGTGCCATGCATGCGCACCCCATAAGTTTGTGTTGAATTAACAGCAGCAGCATAATCAGCTAACCAATATCCATAGCCTGTCAAGGTACTAAATCGGCCAAATTTATAGGTAAAATTAAACACCGGCATGGTAATCGGGCGCTCGATAGACGTCACCGTTTGCACCTGACCTATATACATAATATTTAATGTCAGGTTTTTTATCGACTTATTTTGAATCACCACTGAATCAAAGGTTTGCTCCATTTGTCGCCAGGCAATATTACCAATAAAGCGCTGGTTATCTAGAGCGATCACTTGCCGGCCTCCCTTTATTAAAGTATTAGGAATACCTTTATAACTAAGCCAGAATTGATTTAATTCTTGCTCTTGCGGATCGGCAACAACCTCATAGTTGGTTTTACCATTACGCAAACTATTATAGTCATCCTGCATGGACAGGTTACCTTCATATTCAGCATAAACCTGCAGTCCATGAAACTCGGGCGTGAGATAACCAAAGCGCAGGCGCATGGTATTGGCAATTGCTGTTTTTATCGGTGAATCGTCAGTAATATGAACATACTCATAGCGATATCGCAGATCAAACGTAACTTGACCATATTTACCTTGCTCACCAAACAAAAGTGCATTTTCTACAGTTTCATTTATAATCGCCGCCTGGACAGGTAGCGCCATCAAAAAAGTAATCACACTAACACAAGCAGTGCAGTACCATTTTTTCTTTGAAGAGGTGGAGTTTTTGTAATCTACTGACTTTAAAATAAAATATTTACCCATTTATGCAATTATCAAAATAGCTGTTGCGTTCATTATTTTTATCACTGTGCGTCTTTCCTTACTAACTTTTCATCTATTTTAATTTCCAGAGTAATCCACCTGTTTAAAGACCTCTCTAGAGTAGTCAAGTCCTCAGCGGGGGATGGGGCATTTCCTCCCGGTCCTCTAGGAGGCCGTCCAAGAATAGAGACCCTACTACGGAAAAATCCCTTTTGGCCATTTTTCCCGAACATTGTCGTTAAAGAGCGCAACTATTCGCCTCAAATGTTCGAAAAAACTGACTCAAAAAGACTTTCCCTCGCTACGGCTTCTATTCTGACACAGGGGGGTCTCGGATAGCCTCCTAGAAGTGAAACGCTCGTATTAATACCACTATTTGCGTATCAGCCTGGTGTGCTGCTCTGATAGAAGTTGATTCAATTTCCGCTCTCCTGTTGAATCTGAGAAAACCCCAGGATAAATACAATCATTAATCGTTGCATATTTTTTATACGCGTTAGAGATCTAAGCATAATGATAACAAACTCCTTTGCGCTATGCATGCCCACATGCCTATTGTTACGTAATAAAATCATCCCGATTAGATTTTCCTGATAAATATACATCTAAAAATCAGCATCTTATAATGTAAAATGACTCGATACATAACTATACTTATTAAGCTGCAAGAAAAGGGTAATTTGTTCCTTTATATTGTATAATGTTTTTTTACGATGTTACGCAACGTATTAACAGCTATTTCAACCAACTCTTATATGGAGACACTTTAAATGTCAGTAGATAACGTACTAAAAATAATACAAGAAAACGATATCAAATTTGTTGATTTTCGTTTTTGTGACACTCGCGGTAAAGAGCAACACGTAACCTTCCCTGCACATAGCATCAATGAGGATACGTTTGAAGAAGGCAATATGTTTGACGGCTCTTCTGTCGCAGGATGGAAAGGCATCAATGAATCTGACATGATTTTAATGCCAGACCCGGCTACAGCCAAAATAGACCCTTTCTTTGATGACAATACATTAATCCTACGTTGCGATATTATTGAACCAAGTGACATGCAAGGTTACGAACGTGATCCACGCTCAATTGCTAGACGCGCTGAAGCTTATATGCTATCTACAGGGATAGCTGACACTGCTTTTTTTGGTCCGGAAAATGAGTTCTTTGTATTTGATGATGTACGCTGGAATAGCGACATGGGTAGCTGTGGTTACAAAGTCGATTCAGAAGAAGCCGGCTGGAACTCTGAAAAAGCCTATGAAGATGGTAACATCGGTCACCGCCCAGGCATAAAAGGCGGTTATTTTCCTGTACCTCCAGTTGACTCTCTACAAGACATGCGTTCTGCAATGTGTCTAGTTTTAGAAGAAATGGGACAAACAACAGAAGTTCACCATCACGAAGTGGCTACTGCAGGTCAATGTGAGATTGGCTCTAGATTTAATACTCTAGTTAATAAAGCTGATGAAGTTCTGGAACTTAAATATGTGGTTGCCAATATTGCACACGCGTATGGCAAAACTGCCACTTTTATGCCTAAGCCTTTAGTCGGTGATAACGGTAATGGTATGCACGTTCACCAGTCTTTAGCAAAAGATGGGCAAAACCTTTTCTCAGGTGATTTATACGGTGGTCTATCTGAAACTGCTCTTTTCTATATTGGCGGTATCATCAAGCACGCAAAAGCACTAAACGCTTTCGCTAACGCATCAACAAACAGTTACAAGCGTCTGGTTCCAGGCTTTGAAGCTCCTGTTATGCTAGCTTACTCTGCACGTAACCGTTCGGCTTCTATCCGAATTCCTTTTGTAAACAATCCAAAAGGTCGTCGTATCGAGTTACGTTTTGGTGACTCTACTGCTAACCCTTACCTATGCTTCGCTGCAATGTTAATGGCTGGCCTTGATGGCATCCAGAACAAGATCCATCCTGGTGATGCAATGGATAAAGATCTATACGACTTACCTCCTGAAGAAGAAAAGCTCATTCCTCAAGTGGCTTTCTCTTTTGATGAAGCACTAAAAGCATTAGATGAAGATCGTGAGTTCCTGACGCGTGGCGGTGTATTCACTGATGATGCTATTGATGGTTATATTGATCTAAAAATGGAAGAAGTACAACGTCTACGTATGAGTACTCATCCTGTAGAATTTGATATGTACTATAGCTTGTAATAATATTATCGCTACTGCTTGCAGTAGTCGTTCTATTTATAAAAGGGGCTGCTATTTATTTAGTTAGCCCTTTTTTTTGCTCAAAAAACACCGCGTCAAAAGGGTGCGTATATTTATTTAATTGCGCCCATCATTAGTGCGTTAAAATAATATCTCTTTCTAGTCCGGCAAATTCCTTAGTATCAATACTTGGTCTATACTTTGCTTCTAACTTACAAACCACTTCTTTCAAACCCTTAAAGTGTACAAAAAAATTCTCGATAATATTAATGAAGCTATTCTCTTATTTAATAGAGACCTGCAGCTTATTTATATCAATACAGCAGGCGAAGTTTTATTTGAAGATAGCGCAAGGCACTTGCTCGGTCGACCTACAAAAGATTTACTAGGTTTTGATAGATCTCTTAAGGATGATTTATTGCGCTGCATAGAGCGCAATGAGGGCTTTTTTGACCACGAGCATACGCTGAATTTACTGCACAAAAAGATAACCATCAGCTTTAGCGCAACTCCAATTGTGGATAATCCTGAGGAGCCAGAGGTGCTTGTTGAATTACAACAACTCGATCGGCATATACGCATATCAAAAGAAGAGCAATTAATTGCTCAGGAACATATCTCGCGCATGTTGATGCGCGGATTTGCACATGAAATTAAAAATCCATTAGGTGGCCTGCGTGGAGCCGCGCAGCTTCTGTGAACCAATGGGGTCATGAACCAATGGGGTCAGACTCGAATGAAATAACATATTATGCTCTAAGTCATACTCTTCGAAATAAGCTATAGGTGTAAGATAAAATGGCTCGACTTCCCCGTTATGTGATCCCTGGGCAGCCACAGCATATTATTCAGCGCGGAAATAATAGAGATATTATCTTTGTAGCTGATGAAGGCTACCGGTTTTATCTGCAAAAACTGAGCGATGCTTGTAAAAATATGATTGTGAATGACACGCCTATGTCTTAATGACTAATCATGTTCACCTATTGATGACCCCAGATTTAGATAATGGAATGAGTAAAGTCATGCAGTATATAGGTCGTTACTATGTCCAATATTTTAATGACCAATATCAACGGACAGGTACTTTATGGGAAGGACTTTATAAAGCCACACTGCTTGATAGCGAGAATTACCTGTTAACGTGTCGCCGATATATCGAGTTGAATCCAGTTCGAGCGGGGATGGTCAATGATCCTGCTGAATATCCTTGTTCGAGTTATCATTATAATGCGTTAGGAATAGAGAACTGCTTATTAAAGCTTCACTCGAATTAGGTGTCGATGAAGTATCTTGCCTTGTTTAGCAATCCTATTCCGAAAGCTGATAAGGAGGCTATTAGAACAGCAACTAGCAAAGCGCAGGGACTAGGTAATCATAGGTTTAAAGCTAAAGTTGAAAAAATACTTAATAGACAGGTGCAGCAAAAACCACGTGGAGATGATAGGCGGTCTGAAATATTTAAGAATAAATAGGGCATCAATCGAGTCTGACGCCATTGGTTTGATACCTCAACGCTATCTGGGTCGATTCGAGGAATGACACACGCGAACCTTCGTTTTCGGTGAACGTCTTCGGAACGCAGGCAAAACAAAGAATGCCTACGAAACACACAACACCTATAACTAAGATAGTCCGCGTGGTCACGAGTTATTTGTTCAGAAAATCACTGCATTAATAAAATCAAAAAAGTTTGGTGTTATACGTCTCGAAAAATTGGGCCTAGACGACGAGCAATCGGTCTTGCAACTTGATGGCTCCGCCGAAGTTACAGCGAAAACGTAAGGGTTACCCGAACGGTAGTAATACAGACCGGAACCGCTGTCACCAGGATTTATATCGGATGAAAATTTCACGATTCGATTCCACCAGTCACTATCTAGAGATGAGAACCCTCCGACACTTAGCTTACCATCTCCATATAAATTATTAGTAGTGCATCCAGCTGGACTATGCTCATAGGAGCAACCAGGATAGCCGCGCCTGTATTTTGAATGGTCGTTCAAGAAGGATTTGGGGCGATAACCCCAACCTAGACTGCGAGGAGCTGTAGCTCCTGAGTCAGGAGTTGCCAAAACCAAGGCTATGTCGTGTTTGATACAACTTGCGCCGCCGCCCCAGTCATCGTCGCAGTTATTATCTAAATACACAGGATAGTAACCAAAGGCATAAACCGTCCATGAACCCCAAGTCGGTGAAGTAGTACTATTGCGGCGTGGACGAAGCTTACTACTCGAGAAAGCATCTGCTCCTGGGAATATACAATGTGCCGCAGTAATAGCTACCATTCTGTTACTATTTGCTGATAACACCGTCGCAGAACAACCTCCATAATCCGCAAAACTTTGATAAACCGTATTAGTGTCAGAATAGCCGTCAGCTATTGCTCTGCGTGTTCGATTGTCGGTTGCATTACTCCAAGATTTAATTCTTAAGTCTTCCCTTTGAACATCTTCTTTGTCGGGTGATTCCCCTCTCTCTCGATTCTCATCTGGAAATTGCGAAACGGACCTTGATGCTATTGCCAATTCTGCGCGGTCTATCTTATAACTAAAATATCGATTCGAAGTGGTATCAAAGAATTCAAATTCAACCATTCCCGACATATTCTCTGGAGGCAGTATTTTTTCGCGGGAGAGGTCTTCAAGTTCTTGGAACTCTTTTACTTTAGGGAGTAAATCCAAATCATCAGTCTCTAAACCTCTGCGCTTATTCCGTTTCACTTCTTCGAACCTGCCTGGTTCTGCCCCATCATGCGTCTTAGACCAGCCAGCTTGTAGGAAGGGTAAGTCAGATAGTCCCGGCAGCAAATCACCAATAGCACTTATTGGATAGCCTTCATCACCGATCACACACGTGCCGCCCTCGGCACACGTAGTATCACCAGGTTCTACCGGTGGTTCATTTAAGGTAACAGTCGTTGAATCTAACTCGAATAAATAGTTACCTGGCGAAGCTCTGTTTTGAAACTTAACACTATAGCTATTATTGCCCCCATCTACGATAACAAAAGGAAGATCTAACACGCGTGTTGCGCTATTATATTCAGCAGCACATTGCTGATCAGCTATAGCCATTGATGCACCAATGGATAATGCTAACATTAATAGTAATCTTTTCATTTTCTTCTCCGTATTCGTTTTAACGTTTTTAATAGTGTTTCAATTTATACCCTTTCTAAAAATGCTTTGTATAAACTTGAAAAAACATCAGCCGATGTGGCTAGCCTCGTCCGCAAAATAGTCACCAGCCGGATACCCAGCTGACTCGTACCCATTACTGGCCAACGTTTTCAATACCCAACGATTCTTAATGTCTCCAGTGGTGACTGGAGGTAGCTCGGCTAAAATCACACGACCATCAACCAACTTAACACAGGGAAATTTGATATTGGATAGCGGATCCATCGTGCCGCATTGTTCTGGCTTTATATTGATGCCCGGTTTCGGTCGTGCACCGCCTGTATAATCCCAGAAATATAAACCGTGTTTTTCCCCGGTATAAATTAAGCGTCCTTGGTATTGGGCCCCGTTTATGTTATTATAGTGGATGGTTAAGTGGAGTGCCTCATCCACAACCACGCAGCTGTCACTATGGTTTTCTGCGAGGGCTATACTGCCTGCCGCTCCCAAAACCCCTAAAATTAGTAATAAAAACAAGCTGATATCTTTCATTTTTATTACCTCCAATTTAACCTTAAGCGATCCAATCCACAAAGTCAAGGTTTATTGAACCATAGCAAAAGAAACAGCCCTATCTAAATAGAAACGCCAGGGTCAGTGCTTGGTATTTACAAAAACTCAACAGGTTAATGCCCTTTTTTTGGCGCATGAAATTCTGACAATAATGAAGGTCATTTTAAGGAAAAAATAAAAATCATGCTCCAAAGCCCCCTGTTTTAATTTAAAATAACTACAGGTACTTATTTTACTTATGACACGTACTATAGCTTGTAATAATATTATCGCTACTGCTTGCAGTAGTCGTTCTATGTTATAAAAGGGGCTGCTATTTATTTAGTTAGCCCTTTTTTTTGCTCAAAAAACACCGCGTCAAAAGGGTGCGTATATTTATTTAATTGCGCCCATCATTAGTGCGTTAAAATAATATCTCTTTCTAGTCCGGCAAATTCCTTAGTATCAATACTTGGTCTATACTTTGCTTCTAACTTACAAACCACTTCTTTCAAACCCTTAAAGTGTACAAAAAAATTCTCGATAATATTAATGAAGCTATTCTCTTATTTAATAGAGACCTGCAGCTTATTTATATCAATACAGCAGGCGAAGTTTTATTTGAAGATAGCGCAAGGCACTTGCTCGGTCGACCTACAAAAGATTTACTAGGTTTTGATAGATCTCTTAAGGATGATTTATTGCGCTGCATAGAGCGCAATGAGGGCTTTTTTGACCACGAGCATACGCTGAATTTACTGCACAAAAAGATAACCATCAGCTTTAGCGCAACTCCAATTGTGGATAATCCTGAGGAGCCAGAGGTGCTTGTTGAATTACAACAACTCGATCGGCATATACGCATATCAAAAGAAGAGCAATTAATTGCTCAGGAACATATCTCGCGCATGTTGATGCGCGGATTTGCACATGAAATTAAAAATCCATTAGGTGGCCTGCGTGGAGCCGCGCAGCTTCTGGAACTTGAATTACAAGATAATGACCTAAAAGAATACACCCAGATTATTATCAAAGAAGCAGACCGCATGCAGACATTAATGGATAAAATGCTGGGGCCTAATAAACCCCCTAATATTGTCGCTTTAAATATACACGAAGCCCTGGAACGGGTACGACAACTAGTTCAGGCCGAGCTTAGTCATAGAATAATAATCAAACGTGATTATGATCCTAGTATTCCTGAACTAAAAGCAGATAAAAACCAACTTATCCAGGCCTTTTTAAATATTATCCGCAATGCAAGCCAGGCTATTGTTGATACAGGTGAAATTACTTTACGCACCCGAATACACAGGAACATGACCATTGCTGGAAAACACCACAAATTAGCTGCTCGTATTGATATTATCGACAACGGTAGTGGTATAAAGCCTGAGTTAATGAATCAGATCTTTTATCCGATGATTACCGGACGCAGTGATGGTACCGGACTAGGCCTGCCTATTTCGCAATCGATCATTAACCAATATAACGGTATTATTGAATGTACCAGCACATCAGAAAATACCGTTTTTTCAATTTATTTACCCGTAGGAAATGCAAATGACTAATAGCTACAATGTGTGGATTACCGATGACGACAAGTCTATGCGCTGGGTGATTGAGAAAACCCTGAATAAAAATGACATAGTGACACGAAGCTTTGCCACGGCTCAAGAATTATTGAATGCGCTAGAAAACGACACCCCAGATATGCTATTATCTGATATTCGCATGCCTGGTATAGATGGCTTGCAATTACTGAAAAAACTTCAGGTCTCGCACCCTACCCTTCCAGTCATTATTATGACCGCACAATCAGACCTGGATAGTGCTGTGTCTGCCTTTCACGGAGGAGCATTTGAGTACCTCCCCAAACCTTTCGATATTAAAGACATGCTCACTGTTGTGCAGCGCGCTTGCTTACATAATAAGCAGCAGGCAAACAGCACTCCGGATCTTAATAGTGATAATGATTTTAATTCCCCTGAAATTATCGGGGCCGCACCCGCCATGCAAGAAGTTTTTCGTGCCATAGGCCGTCTGGCACGCTCGCATATTACCGTGCTCATCAATGGCCAATCAGGTACTGGAAAAGAACTGGTTGCTAAAGCCCTACACCGCCACAGCCCACGAGCAAAGCAACCCTTTATTGCCTTGAATATGGCAGCGATTCCTAAAGATTTAATGGAATCTGAATTATTTGGTCATGAAAAAGGTGCATTTACTGGTGCAAATGCACGACGCGCCGGGCGTTTTGAGCAGGCAGATAATGGTACTTTATTTCTTGATGAAATAGGTGATATGCCGCCCGAACTACAAACACGCTTATTACGCGTATTGGCCGACAATGAATTCTATTCGGTTGGTGCCCACACTCCGACCCGAGTCGACGTGCGCATTATTGCTGCGACCCATCAAAACCTGGAAGCCTTAGTCGAGCAGGGAATATTTAGAGAAGATTTGTTTCATCGCCTAAATGTTATACGTATCCATATCCCACCACTCAATGAACGTACTCAGGATATTCCTTTGCTAATGCAGTTCTTTTTAGCCACTGCAGCGAAAGAACTAGACAGTGAAGTGAAAATATTAACAACTGAGGCAGACGATTACCTATGTACTTTAGCCTGGCCTGGAAATGTACGCCAGTTAGAGAATTTTTGTCGCTGGATTACTGTTATGGCTTCTGGGCGTGAAATACATCTAGCCGATCTACCTCCCGAATTATTACCTGATTATAAAGCAAGCGTATCAAATTCAGGCACGCCTGAATCGGAGACTGATTGGGAAGTAAGCTTGAAAAAAGCAATTGAAGAATGCATTGCGCAAGGGCAACAAAATATCGCCAAGAAAATCATTCCCTTAACAGAAACTATTCTGATTAAATCAGCGCTAGAGCATACCCACGGGCACCGCCATGAAGCTGCTAATTTATTAGGATATGGACGGAATACTTTAACTCGAAAAATTAAAGAATTAGTCATCGAATAATGATTATCCAATGAAGTACTAGTAAATAATCCCCTCAAGAGGGTAACCCTATTCTGGGTCTGGCCGCAGTGTATTACGTGTTTTTTTATCGAGTAATTTATACTGCGATTTCAGCTTAATGACATGCATAAATGTGCCTAGAAAACCGATAAAAATTCCTACACATAACTCCAGAGTTAAGGCTAGTGCTAACGGCATGTGTATGGTCATAAAATAAAAGTCAATATCTACGTTCTGAAAATTACGTAATGAAAAGACCAGTGCAACCAAAGCAATCAGTGAAAAAAAGACAGGCACTATAATCCGCATGACAAAATCTTATGGTTTATATATTAATCAGTAATTTCATGTGTATGACGAGTTTCATCGACGCGATCACGCAACTCTTTGCCCGGCTTAAAATGTGGGACATATTTTTCTGTTAAGGAAACTGCATCCCCTGTTTTAGGATTGCGTCCCATTCTAGGCTTACGGTGATGTAAGGAAAAACTACCAAAGCCACGTACTTCTATTCTTTCATTGGCCGATAAAGATTGACCCATCTGCTCTAGCATACATTTCACAGCAAGCTCTACATCTTGCAAAGCTAAATGAGGTTGTTTCTTTGCTAATTGTTCGATTAATTCAGATTTAGTCACAGTTGATCCTATAATTTTGTGATTTTCCTGTATTTTACTTTAAGCTACGGATAAATCTAATATTTTTTTTAAATATTTATATAACTCAAAAGCCTGAACCATAATCCTGGGTCCAACTACCTTGCAGATTTAGCGCTATTAGCTATCTATGGCAAAAACGATCTCGCATAAAAAAGGGTTTAATTTTTTCAAATTAAACCCTTCTTATTAACGCCTGGTTACTATTTATCCAATTGCTTGAACAAGTCACCCATTGTCGGTGTTCCAGCTACAGCTTCTGAGTATTCTTTCATAACAGAGGCTTCAGCATCAGAATCTTTCGCTTTAATAGATAAAGAAATTGATTTGTTTTTCTTATCTACGCCGATAAACTTAGCTTCAACTTCGTCACCTACACTCAGCAACTTAGTCGCATCTTCAACACGATCACGCTGAATCTCAGATGCTCTTAGATAGCCTTCGATGTTTTCAGCAAGAGTAATAACGGCTCCTTTAGCATCAACTTCTTTTACAATCCCTTTAACCATACTGCCTTTTTCATTAATGGCAATATAGTTCTGGAAAGGGTCTTGTTGTAATTGCTTGATACCAAGAGAAATACGCTCGCGTTCGGCATCAACAGCTAAAATAACGGTTTCTACTTCATCACCTTTCTGGTATTCGCGAATTGAATCTTCCTGCCCATCAGACCATGAAATATCAGACATATGTACCAGACCATCAATATTTCCATCCAGACCGATAAAGATACCGAAGTCTGTAATTGATTTGATTTTACCGGAAATTTTATCGCCTTTGTTATGCGTAGCAGCGAACTCATCCCAAGGATTAGTACGACACTGCTTCATACCTAATGAAATACGACGTCTTTCTTCGTCGATTTCAAGAATCATGATTTCAACCGGATCGCCTAGCTGTACCACTTTAGAAGGATTAACGTTTTTATTCGTCCAGTCCATTTCAGAAACGTGTACCAGACCTTCTACACCTTCTTCGATTTCAACAAAACAACCGTAATCAGTTAAGTTATTTACTTTACCTGACACACGCGTACCCGCTGGGTAGCGGTTAGCAATATCATGCCATGGATCTTCAGCCATTTGCTTCATGCCTAATGAAACACGAGTTTTTTCTTTGTCGAATTTAAGTACCTTAACTTCGATTTCTTGACCAATTTCCACACACTCAGATGGGTGACGCACACGACGCCAAGCCATATCGGTAATATGTAATAGACCGTCGATACCACCCAAATCAATGAATGCACCGTAGTCTGTCAAATTCTTGACAATACCTTTAACAACTATGCCATCAGCCAGTGTTTTAAGTAATTCATCTCTTTCTGCACTGTATTCTTTTTCAACGACAGCACGACGAGATAACACAACGTTGTTGCGTTTCTGGTCAATTTTAATCACTTTGAATTCAAGATCACGACCTTCAAGGAAAGTAGTGTCTCTGATAGGACGAACGTCGACTAATGAACCTGGCAAGAAAGCGCGTAATGCACCCACTGCGACAGTAAAACCACCGCGAACCTTACCATTAATACGGCCGGTAATTGTCTCTTCCGCTTCGAAGGCAGCTTCCAGTTCACCCCAAGCTCTATGCTTCTTCGCTTTATCACGAGAAAGTAATGTAGCACCTAGACCATCTTCGATTAAATCTAATGCAACCTCAACTTCATCACCTACACTAACTTCAAGGTCACCTTCGTCGTTTAAAAATTGCCATTTTGGAATCACACCTTCTGATTTCAATCCCGCACTGACAATAACTTTATCGTTATCGATGTCAACGACTATACCCACCAGCATCGCGCCAGTACGCATTTCCGTTTGTTTTACACTTTCTTCAAATAAATCAGCAAAGCTCTCGCTCATTGTTTTCGTCCCAGACTTGTATGTAGAATCCAAGTCTCTATCTCAGTAGTTAAAAAAATAGCTGTGTGTCATCACACAACCAATAAATGGTATTACTTATTCAGTTAAAATCATGACCTGATTAATGACTTCCGCTATGCTTATATCAGATGAATCCAGATAAAATGCGTCTTCAGCCGGTATCAGTGGTGCTGTTTTTCGTTCGCTATCGCGACGATCACGCAACATAATCTCCTGAGTAATCTTATCAAGGTTAGCATCAATCCCTTTTTCTTTCAACTGTTTAAATCGTCTGTCGCCTCTTTCTTTTGCGCTCGCCGTTAAATACACCTTAAAATCAGCATCGCTAAAAACAACTGTCCCCATATCGCGTCCATCAGCAACCAGACCGGGGAGCTGGCGAAAGTCTTTCTGCTTTTGCAGCAAGACCTTTCTAACGGCAGGGTATGCCGCTACTTTTGACGCAGACGCTCCGGTTTCTTCTGTGGGCAATCGAGCAGTTATATCGATACCATCCAGCTTTACCACCAGTTCATCATCGCACTCAAAAGCCAGCTGCATATTTTTCGCCACCTCTGCAACGGCAGCTTCATCCAATAAATCGACTTGCTTATCCAGAGCAGAAATTGCCAGCGAGCGGTAAATAGAGCCGCTGTCTAAATAATGCCAGCCCAACTTCTTTGCAACTGCCCGACTAACCGTACCTTTTCCGGCACCACTAGGACCATCAATGGTTAAAACAGGGATATTCATTAGCCCTCCTGTGTGCTTATATTAAGCCCAAGCTTTTTCGTTAAGACAGCAAAGCCTGGAAATGACGTATTTACATTTTCACAATCCTGAATCTCGATAGTGCTGGTTGCCCGTAATCCCGCCATAGCAAACGACATTGCAATTCGATGATCACCATGGGAAATAACCGAGCCCCCTCCTATAGTTCCACCCTTTATCACCATGCCGTCTTCGGTAGGTTGCGCATCGACGCCAAGTATCTGCAAACCATCTGCCATGACCTGAATACGGTCACTCTCTTTAACCCGTAATTCTTTTGCACCGGTTAAAATAGTTGTCCCTTCTGCACAGGCTGCGGCCACAAATAACACCGGAAATTCATCGATAGCCAGCGCAACAAATTCTTCTGGAATTGCAATGCCTTTAAGCGCCGCACTGCGTACGCGTATATCCGCAACCGGCTCACCACCAACGGCACGCTGGTTAAGTAATTCAATATTGGCGCCCATTAACTGCAGGATATTGATAACTCCGGTACGCGTTGGATTAATACCCACATGCTGTAAAGTTAAGTCAGAATTTTCGGCTATTGACGCACCTACCAGAAAAAAAGCGGCGGATGAAATATCACTAGGTACATCAATATCGGTTGCGTTTAATTTCCCCTGACGCGAAATCGTCACCTGATTACCCTCTTTCTTAACAGGATAAGCAAAACCAGACAGCATACGCTCAGTATGATCACGCGTTGGCGCTGGCTCAGTAACCGATGTTTCACCCTGAGCATATAAACCGGCAAGCAATAGACAGGACTTAACCTGCGCACTGGCAATCGGCATATCATAGTGGATGCCTTGTAAATTGCTCTGCCCTCTAATCGTTAACGGTGCAGTGCCGTTTTCAGTACTTTCAATCACCGCGCCCATTTTAGCCAAAGGATCCGTTACACGTCGCATCGGGCGAACTGATAAGGACTTATCTCCGGTCAGAATCGCATCAAATTTTTGCCCTGCTAACAGCCCACAGATCAAGCGCATGGAGGTCCCTGAATTCCCTAAATAAATAGGTTCTTTAGGCGCCTGTAAACCATCCAGACCGACACCATGAATAGTAACCTGTCCTTTTTCCGGGCCTTCTATCTTAACGCCCATCGCCTGAAATGCCCGCAAAGTCGCCAGCGCATCATCACCCTCTAAAAAGCCACTCACATGGGTTACACCCTCAGCAAGCGACCCTAGCATAATGGAGCGATGTGAAATTGATTTATCGCCTGGCACCCGCACTTGGCCTTGCAAGTGTCCGCCAGCTTGTACGGTAAAAGTAATAGATTGAGTCATATTATTGTGTTGATCTAAAAAACGCTGCCGCGCATTGCGGGCATAAGTAAAAGTATCGCACAGTGCCTGAGTCTGGTTGTGTTGCAGCATTTTCTTAACACTGTTCAGCTCAGAGCATAGCTGCTCAATTAATGGAATAATTTGTTGTTTGTTAGCTAGACAAATATCCTGCCACATGGTCGGATCGCTGGAAGCAATACGGGTAAAGTCTTTAAAACCTCCCGCCGCATATTTAAAGATTTCATCCTGCTCATCTTTTTTGCCTAATAAATCGACCAAAACAAAAGCGATAATATGTGGCAAATGACTGGTAGCCGCAAGCACAGTATCATGCTGCTCTACCTGCATATAGGAAACAGTGCCACCCAAACCTTGCCAAAACCTGGCGGCCTGCTGAACAAATCCCTTATCAGTCTGCACACAAGGGGTTAATATCACCCGTTTGCGCTGAAATAAATCTGTCAAAGCAGCATCCACACCACTGTTTTCGGCCCCAGCTATCGGGTGAGCCGGTACAAAATTTGGCGGCATGGCGGTAAATACTTCCGTCAGCGCTGTTACCACATTTCCTTTGGTGCTGCCGGCATCCATATATAAAACCTTTTCAGACCAAAAAGGCGCAAGCTGCTTAAAGATACCCGCCATTCCACCCACGGGTGTGGCAATAATCACACAATCCGCATTAGCCACGGCTTCGGCCATTTCCAGACTATAACTATCGATAACCTTTAATTCCTGAGCCTGCTGCAAATTGGAAAGATCTTCCTCCCGCCCATAGGCTGATATCGTAGTGCAGAGATTATTTTGCCGGGCAGCACGCGCAATAGAACCGCCAATCAACCCGACACCTATAATGCATAACTTATTAAACATTCGCTAGAACAGCTTTGAGTGCGTTGATAAAAAACTCATTCTCTGCCGCCGTACCGATACTGATGCGTAAATGATTGGGCATTTCGTAGTTGGCCACAGGACGCACAATCACACCTTTGTGTAATAAAGCTGTATTGATGCTACTTGCTTCACGCTGCAAATCCACTGCAACAAAGTTTCCTACAGATTCAATCCAGGGCAAGCCCAGACTGGAAAACTCTGCTGTCAAAAACTGCATACCCGCATTATTCAGCGCGATTGTCTCGGCTAAATAATCGCTATCTTTTATCGCTACTGCAGCTGCAGCCAAAGCCAGTGAATTGTTATTAAATGGCTGGCGCACCCGGTTTAATATATCTGCGATTTCTGGGCTCGACAAACCATAGCCTACTCGCAAACCCGCCAGACCATGCGCCTTGGAAAAAGTACGTGTCACCACCAGATTAGGAAACTGGGCTAACCAGGCAATGGAATTAGGGTAATCGCTTTTCGCAACATACTCATAATAAGCTTCATCCAGAACAACAATCACATGCTCAGGAACTGCTGCTAAAAACTCACTTAAAGCCCCTTCTGTTAAATAAGTCCCCGTAGGATTATTCGGATTAGCAATAAACACCAGCCGCGTTTTTTCTGTGATCGCCGCCAGCATTGCCTTTAAGTCATGCCCGTAATCTACAGCAGGAATAACTCTAGCTTGCGCACCCACCGCTTGAGTAACCAGCGGATAAACCGCAAACGCGTGCTGCGAAAAAACCACTTCATGTTCGGTGCTTAAAAATGCTCTAGCCAAGAGCTCAAGAATTTCATTCGAACCATTACCCAACGTAATTTGCTTGCTATCAACTAACCATTTCTCTGCTAACGCGGCTTTTAAAGCAAAACCATTGCCATCGGGATAGCGCGATAAATCGGCGAAACTTGCCTGCATTGCCTGCCTGACTTTTTCGCTGGGCCCTAACGGGTTTTCATTCGAGGCCAACTTAACGATCTTAGTTAAACCCAGCTCGCGCTCCAGTTCAGAAATAGGCTTTCCGGGCTGGTATGGAACTAATGTTTGCACACCAGAGGTGGCGAGTTGAATAATGCTGTGTTGCATAGTAAATAAAGGGGAGTTGATCAATCTATCAAATTAGCGCGAGCCGTTTAATTAAGCGGACTAAAGTCCGCTCTACATAAGCTTATAAAATAGCCTTGGGGTATGAACCTAGAATTTTTATCATCGTAACGTGTGATTTTAATTCCTCTAGCGCAGTGGTAATGTCTTTATCAGTCTGATGCCCATCTATATCAATAAAGAACAGATAATCCCACAAGCCTTGCCGCGAAGGGCGCGATTCGATCTTTGTCATACTGATACCATGTTTGGCAAATGGCTGCAAAATACCATACAAGGCACCTGCGTGATTTTTAGTGGAAATCAGTAACGAGGTTTTATCCTCATCTGTTGAAGTTGAGGTCAATTGACCGATAATCACAAAGCGCGTGGTATTATCCGACTGATCTTCAATGCCACGCTCAAGAATGGGCACATTATAAATTTCAGCCGCCACCTCTCCCGCGATAGCTGCTGCACCCTGCTTTGAAGAAGCAATTTTTGCTGCCTCGGCATTACTATTCACTTCGATACTGGGCACGCCTGGCAGGTGTTTTTCCAACCATTGACGACATTGAGCCAATGATTGCCTATGCGAGTATACTTCGGTCACGTCACTTAAACGGGCAACATTGGACATAAAATTATGCTCAATCCTGATCGCCACTTCACCACAGATTTGTACCGGCGACACCACAAATCGATCCAGAGTCGGAGTGACCACCCCTTCTGTTGAATTTTCAATCGGCACTACCCCAAACTGACAGCGTCTAGATTCAACCGCCTGAAAAATATCTTCAATCGTAGTCACCGGCTCGGTACAAATCGCATGACCGAAATGTTTAAATGCCGCCTGCTGGGTAAATGTTCCCTCTGGTCCCAGAAAAGCAACTTGCAAAGGCTTTTCCAGCGCCAGGCATGCGGACATTAATTCACGAAAAAAACGCGCTGCGGTATCGTCATCTAACGGCCCGGGGTTTAAATCCTTAATCCGCCGCAGTACCAATGCCTCGCGATCCGGACGATAAAAACAGCTATCTTCACCTGCCGCAATCTTGGTCCGGGCAACCTCTTCTGCCAGCATGGCACGCTGGTTAATCAATTGCAATATTTGTTGATCTATTGCATCGATCTGATTTCTTAATTCAGGAAGAGGGATTACATCAGTCATATCAATAAGCTATAGTAATTAATGAGTACGTTCAAACTCTGCCATAAATTGAATTAAAGCATCTATGCCTGATTCTGGCATAGCATTATAAATACTAGCGCGCATACCACCTACCGAACGATGGCCTTTTAATGACAAAAATCCCTGCTCTTTTGCCGTAGCAAGAAAGGCTTTATCCAGTTCATTATCCGCTAAAATAAAAGGCACATTCATACGTGATCTATCAGCGACAGCAACCGGGTTACTGTATAAACCAGACTGATCAATAGCCGCATACAATTTAGCTGCTTTACGCTGATTGATTTGCTCGATAGCCGCAATACCACCCTGTGCTTTCAGCCATTGTAATACCAGACCCACTAAATACCAGGTATAGCTTGCAGGCGTATTTAGCATCGACTCTTGATTAGCCTGCTTTTCATAATTAAAAATATCCGGCAAGCCTTTTTGTGCCTTACCTATAAGATCATCTCTAACGATCACCACAGCAGCACCCGCAGGCCCCATATTTTTCTGCGTGCCGGCATAGATAATGCCAAATTTACTGACATCAATGCTGCGTGACAGAATATTAGAAGATATATCCGCAACTAACGGTAAGTCTCCAACATCAGGAATATCCTGAAATTCGACTCCATGTATCGTCTCATTAGGCGTGTAATGTAAATAAGCAGCCTGATCGTCAATATCCCAAGTCGAACGCTCCGGAATAGAGGTGAAATTATTGGCTTCACCACTGGCAGAAACAATCACATTACAATAAGCCTTTGCACTTTTAATGGCTTTTTCGGACCAGGCACCTGTATTGATATAACAGGCCTTATCCTTGCCAGCTAAAATATTTGCAGGAATAAACGAAAACTGCCCCGTTGCCCCGCCTTGTAAAAACAGGATTTTATAATTATCAGGAATCGCCATTAACTCGCGCAAATCTTCATGCAGGGCTTTGGCAATCGACATAAATTCGGCACCACGATGGCTCATTTCCATCACTGACATGCTCGAACCCTTCCAGTCCAGCATTTCTGCCTGCGCCTGTTTTAAGACAGCTGCGGGCAACATAGAAGGCCCGGCACTAAAATTATATACTTTGGTCATTATTCACTCTCGCCCGTATCTGGGTCTACTTGATTCACTGGATCACTGGCTACGTCATCCGTAGCTGTAGGTTGCTCGTCAACTATCGTTTCATCCTGCTCGATATCTTCTTCGGACTCATCTTCTACCAGGCCGTCAATTTTATCTACGCCAATCAGCTTTTCTTTACTGTCTAGCCGTATCACTCTAACACCTTGCGTATTTCTTCCCACCACTGAAATTTCATTTACCCGAGTACGCACCAGCACACCGCCATCGGTAATCAACATAATTTCATCATGGTCCGCTACCAGCACTGCTCCGACTAATCTACCGTTACGTTCAGAAGTCTGCATGGCAATCATGCCCTGGCCGCCACGTTTATGCCGAGTAAATTCAGCTAAGCGGGTACGCTTACCATAGCCATTTTCTGTGATATTCAGTACAGTACCTTCGGAAGAGGTAATCAGGCAAATGATTTTTTGCCCTTCACCCAAGCGCATACCGCGCACACCCATCGCCGTACGCCCCATAGAACGTACATCCGCTTCGCTAAAGCAATTTGCTTTACCACCACTACTGAATAGTAGAATATTTTGCTCGCCGTCGGTGACTGCAACACCGACTAATTTATCACCCTCACGTAAGTCAATGGCAATTTTACCGTTCGAACGCTGACGCTCAAATTCTTTTAATGGCGTTTTTTTAACAGTACCTGCTGCGGTCGCCATAAAGATATACTGCGTTTCGCTATATTCACGCACCGTTAACATGGCGCTGATTTGCTCATCTTTATCTAAAGGCAGTAAATTTACAAACGGCTTACCGCGTGATGCCCGACTGGCGATTGGCAATTGATAAACCTTAAGCCAATAGACCTTACCGGCAGAAGAAAAACACAAAATTGTATCGTGCGTATTGGCAACGATCAACTTATCCACAAAATCTTCTTCTTTAGTCGCCGTAGCTGATTTGCCGCGACCACCACGCCGCTGTGCCTGATAATCTTCCAGACGTTGCGACTTCACATAACCCTCATGCGACATGGTAACCACCACATTTTCTTCGGTGATAAAGTCCTCTTCAGATAAACTAAGCTGTTCGATTACTATTTCAGTACGACGCTCATCGGCATATTCTTCTTTAATCGCTTCCAGTTCTTCGCGAATCACTTCCATCAAACGTACTGCACTACCAAGAATCTCAAGATATCCATCAATCAAGTCTAATAGCTTTTTATATTCGTCAACAATTTTATCTTGTTCTAAGCCTGTTAATCGATGTAAACGCAAGTCCAAAATTGCCGTTGCCTGTGCTTCAGAAAGGCGATACTCAGAACCATGAATACCGAATTCCCGTACCAAACCATCAGGCCGCGAACGATCAGCATCCGCACGTTCTAATAAAGAAGCCACTAGACCTGAATTCCAGGTTTTTTCTAGCAAGCTGCTTTTAGCTTGAGCTGGATTGGCAGAATTTTTGATTAACACAATCATTTCATCAATATTGGACATGGCCACTGCCAGACCTTCCAATACATGTGCTCTCTCACGTGCTTTACGTAACAAATAAATTGTACGCCGAGTAACGACTTCGCGGCGATGATTGATAAAGGCATGCAGAATTTCTTTTAAATTCATGCACTGTGGCCGTCCATTGGAGATAGCCACCATATTGATCCCAAATACGGTACGCATTTGAGTTTGTTTGTATAGATTATTCAATACCACGTCAGGTACTTCGCCACGACGTATCTCTATAACCATACGCATACCATCTTTATCAGACTCATCACGTAGACCGGAAATACCCTCGATTTTTGATTCTTTAACCAGATCGGCAATTTTTTCCAGTAGCCGAGCCTTATTTACCTGATAAGGTAATTCAGTAACAATGATCGCCTGACGAGTGCCCTGATTGTAATCTTCGACATGACTGCGACCGCGGATATAAACTTTACCTCGCCCAGTTTCATAGGCATCATAAATACCGGAAACACCATTGATAATACCAGCGGTTGGAAAATCAGGCCCTGGAATATGCTCCATTAACTCGCGAATAGCTATATCAGGATTATCCATCTGCATCAGACAGGCACTGATCACTTCGCTCAGATTATGCGGTGGGATGTTGGTTGCCATACCCACGGCAATACCTGAAGAGCCATTAACCAATAAAGCCGGCACTCTAGCAGGTAAAACAGCCGGCTCAGATTCAGACTCATCATAGTTGGCATTAAAATCAACTGTTTCCTTGTCCAGATCAGCCAGCATTTCATGCGCAATCTTGGCCATGCGCACTTCGGTATATCGCATCGCCGCTGGAGAATCACCATCAACCGAACCAAAGTTACCCTGCCCATCGATCAGCATATAGCGTAAAGAGAACGGCTGCGCCATTCGGACGATAGTGTCATACACTGCAGTATCGCCATGAGGATGGTACTTACCGATCACATCGCCGACTACACGTGCAGATTTTTTATAGGATTTATTCCAGTCATTACCCAAGACACTCATTGCATATAAAACACGCCGATGAACGGGCTTCAAGCCATCTCTAACGTCCGGGAGTGCCCGACCGACGATAACGCTCATTGCGTAATCCAGGTACGACTGCTGCATCTCGTCTTCGATACTAACTAGGGTTATTTCTTTAGCAAATTCTGACATGGGGTCCGTCTATACGTCTCTATCGCCGATAAATCAATTTATCGGCTAGTGGTTTTCTAAATAACCTGGGGGTTTAAGTCCAAATTAACATGACTTGACAACCGTTTATTATAACCTGAATTCGTATAATAATTTCAGTCCTTTGGACGCTAAAAATTATAATGACAAATCAGGCTAAATTAGACCGTGATTTATTAAAATTTTCTTATCGATTTAACTATCGCGGACAAGTAACTTGTTTAGAATAAAACAAATAAATCCCCCCGAAAGTCCTAGAAAAATAAGTGTCTACAGTAAGACTTTGGTACTAACTTTGATCTTTCTTATAAAGGTTTAAAACCTGCTTCACATAATTTTGCGTTTCCGGATAAGGTGGAATCTGGTTATTATATTTTTTGACCGCATTTTCACCGGCATTATAAGCAGCAATGGTCAGGCTTAAGTCATCCTTAAAAAGACCTAGCAAATATTTGAGGTATTTGGTACCGGCAAAAATATTCTGCTTAGGGTCTTTACGATTTTGAGCGCCGTATTGACGAGCAGTCGCAGGCATTAGCTGCATTAAACCCACCGCGCCCGCGCTGGAAACAGCTGTCGCATTATAGGCGGATTCGGCATATATCATCGCATGAACAAGCTTAGGGTCTATACCGTGCTTGCTAGCTGCGGCTTCAATGATAGGGGTATATTTCTTTTTATTTTTCTGCAGATGTTTAAACGATGCCTTATAACCTTTTGGCTTGCTACGAATAATCAGCTTGTATTTTTTGTCTGGTGGTTGGTCAGTATAATAAACCCCTCCATCTGGAGAGGTATACTTATAGACATCGGCCCAGGCGCTAAGACTTGTGCCTATCAAGGCTAATGCACAGACGCATAACTTTAAGTCATTAAGCCGACTCAATTAGCTATCCGCCAGATAACCTGCGATATCTTCCTTGGAAAAGCCAATCTTTTTCGCCACACGATGTGCATGACTGACTCTGGAAATACCTGGAATTAACTTATGCGTTGGATCTTCATCAATAAATTGAACTTGCAAGGCAACACCTTTTTTCTCCGCCAGAAAGTGGTCAACCAACTGATGGTTATGGGTAATTAGTATGGTGTTATTACCTTTTTGATAAAAGCCATTGAGCACATTCGCCGAGGTTTCCATTTTCTCTTCAAAGGTGGTGCCTTCGGATAATTCATCCAGCACAACCAGACTTTTTGCCGTCGATGCTAAAAAAACAGCTTTGGTGCGTTTTAATTCGGTACCAAAGCGCCCTTCACCATCATCTAGCTGGCTAATTTCTGGGGCTTGATAGAAAATTTTATCGGCTACCGTTAACATTGCCGAATCCGCCGTCACGAAACTGCCGATCTGCGCCAGTAACTGAATCTGCGTCAAGGTTTTACAGAAAGCCGTTTTACCACCACTATTTGGCCCGGTAATCAGCACCAATTTTTCCTGATCTATACTAAAGTCATTGCCGACATAGTCCGGACCCACCTGGCTTAATACTGGATTTTTTGCATTCTTCAAACTGATTTTATGATGCTTGGCCTCAATCAATTCGGGCAATACAACAGCACCGGCATTCTCCTCCGCGTATTTCACCAACGACATTAACTCATCCAACTGGCCTAATACATCTAACGCCTTGCCTAGATCATTTGATTGCCTGTATTCCTCACGCAAAGGCTTAATGCAACTGTCCCTATCAAAGCCGCCAATAATAGGAAAATAAATCAGCATCATGGGCACAACAAAAATAGCCACTGCCGGTGAAAAACTAAAGAAACCAATCGGGACAAACAGATTAACAATCAGCAGAGCGGCAAACACCATTGCAATTAGCATGGGCTTGAAAACGTGAGGCTTAAAAACAATCGCAGGCGTTAATTTTTTTCTATCCAGCACGCACTGCATTCCTTTTTCCGTAATATAGACAGGGCCGACCATTAAAGAGTAGGTTCGCGTTTTAGTGAATTCTCTCAAGCCATTAAAAAGCGAACCAAGGTAGCTACTTTCAGGTTTGTTAAGTTGTAGCACGCCCCCCACAAAATCCAGAATAAAACGCACTCCACTGCGGTATTGCTTATAGCCATAACCTTCAATTGCTGCATCATCTCGTGCTGTGCCGCCCGAGCTCAGGAATTTTGCAAAGAGCAATTGATAAAACAACTTTTCATCTTTTTTAGCACTCAGCAGCAGTTGCTGCAATGTGTTTTTTAATTTCGGATTTTCCTGTATTTCTTTAACTGCCTGCTGCTTTTCAACAATTTCTTGCAAGTCGTCCGATGGCTGCGCCAAAGAACGGTATAAAACTGCCTGTCCTATGGTTGTCTGCGCCTTATTGATGGTCGCAAATACACTATCAACTTCTATGCTTTTAAATGCGCCAGAATCCAACACACCCGCGCCGGTTTCTGCCGGTTTACTGATTCGAATATCAGGCCACTTTTCCTGCCACGCATTGAGTAAAGTCATGTTATTTCTTCTTATTATTTTCTAGAAAGGGCGTTAAATCGCTTTAACTGCCTCTGTTGGAAATTAAATCCAGCATCAGTTGTACGTTTGCGTCTGAATCATTTAACGCCGGGATATATTGATATCCCCGGCCACCCGCCTGAATAAAAACTTCCTTATTAGTCATATTGATTTCTTCCAGGGTTTCCAGGCAATCGATTGCAAAGCCCGGGCAAATAATATCAATATTTTTAATGCCTTCATCAGGTAGTGCCATTAAGGTTTCTAAGCAATAGGGCTGCAACCACTTTGCCTTACCAAACCGGGACTGAAATACCACGCGCCACTGATAATCCTTTATCATTAGCTGCGCTGCAATCAACTCGGCAGTTTTTAGACACTGGTAATAATATGGATCACCTTTTTTTGTCAGCAGATCAGGTAAGCCGTGAAAGGAGAGTACCAATAGCTCACCCTGCCCATGCTCAGCCCATGTTTTCAGGACAGAATTGGCAATACTTCTGATATAGAGAGGGTGCTGGTGATAGTCGTTAATAAAGTTTAATTCGGGAATATAGCGCCACTTCATTAACTCGGCCGCTACCGTATCAAACACACTGGCCGTGGTCGTTGATGAATATTGCGGATACAATGGCACAATCGTGAGTTGCTCACACTCTGCTTTGTGCAGTTTACGTAATACTCCGCTCAGCGAGGGCTTGCCGTAACTCATCGCCATTTGCACAGAAATCTGAGGCTCTTGCTCAAAACGCTGGGCCACTTTATCAGTCAAGTCCTGAGTTAAATAAGTTAATGGCGAGCCTCGATCAGTCCATACTTTAGCATAGGCTTTTGTAGACTTACTCGGTCTAAAGGGTAAAACAAAAAAGTTTAGAATTAGCCACCAAAGGGCACGCGGTAGATTGACCACACGGGGGTCACCGAGAAAATGGCGTAAAAACTGCCTAACCGATCGAACAGTTAATTTCTCTGGAGATCCCAGATTAACAATTAAAACCGCACGTTTTTTAGCTGGCATAATAACCTCAACTACCGCGGTTAATTAAACTCAAAAATTCTGCTCTTGTACTAATTTCATTACGAAAAATACCCGTCATAACAGACGTTGTCATCACTGAATTTTGTTTCTCAACACCGCGCATCATCATGCACATATGTTTCGCCTCAATCACTACCGCAACTCCTTTCGCATTTACCGCAGTTTCAACAGCATCGGCAATTTGCTTGGTTAGTCTTTCCTGAATCTGCAAGCGCCTGGCATACATATCCACAATTCTTGCCAATTTAGACAAGCCTAATACATGACCGTCCGGCAAATATGCAATATGACATTTCCCCACAAAAGGCAATAAATGATGCTCACATAAAGAATACAACTCTATATCTTTGACGATGACCATATCTTCGGTATCGGCTTCAAAAATTGCGCCATTCAATACTTCTTCAAGGGTTTTCTCATACCCATTATTTAAAAATTTAAAGGCTTTAGCGGCACGTGCAGGAGTATCAACCAAACCCTCGCGCGTCACATCTTCACCAACTGCTTCAATAATTTTGCTGAAATACTCTTCCATCATCTGTCTCTAAAATTTAATAACGGCTTAGTATACATTATAGTTGCACTAATTCTAACGCCTCTAAAATAACATTTTCATCTGCTCCAGCCTTAGGTCCTCGCTCGCTAAGATGCCGCCGCCACGCCCTCGCCCCCTGAATACCATGGAATAAACCCAGCATATGCCGGGTGATGCTGTGTAGCCGCACACCTACGGCTAATTGCTGGCGTATATAAGGTAGCATTTTTTGCACAACTTCATGTCGGGTTATAGGGTCGCCAGATTGCTGATAAATTGTCGCATCAACTCCGGCTAATAGGTAAGGATTGTGATACGCCTCACGGCCAATCATGACGCCATCAAGGCTATCTAGTAGATCAAGCGATTGTCCTAAACTGCTAATCCCACCATTAATAATAATTTCCAGATCAGGAAAATCCTGTTTAATCTGCTGAACTACCTCATAATTCAATGGAGGGACTTCTCGATTCTGTTTCGGTGACAGTCCTGATAACCAGGCTTTGCGTGCATGAATAATAAAGGTTCGACAACCGCCTTCTGCAACCGTGCTGATAAAATGCGCTAATTCCTGATAAGAATCCTGTTCATCAATCCCAATACGTGATTTAACTGTAACAGGGATGTTCACAGCCTTTTGCATCGCCGCAATACACTCTGCAACCAATTCTGGCTCAGCCATTAGGCAGGCACCAAAGCGGCCATTTTGTACTCGGTCACTTGGGCAGCCAACATTTAAGTTAACTTCATCGTAACCGTATTCTGCTGCCATTTGACTACAGATAGCTAAATCTTGCGCTGAATTTCCGCCTAGTTGTAAAGCCACTGGATGTTCTTGTTGAGTAAAGCCCAGATGACGTTCAACATCACCATTTAACAAAGCTCCGGTAGTTACCATTTCAGTATATAAAACAGTATTCCTGGACAATAAACGATGAAAGTACCGACAGTGTCTGTCTGACCAGTCCAGCATTGGTGCAACGCAGAGTTTATGCGCTGAAAATAAAGGTAACTCTTGTTTCATACTACTTTAACTTGTTTTTATAGTGATACCGTATACCTGACACCACTTAGTATCAGTGAAGTTCAGGCCAGGTTATTGAAAACTGGGGGGGATATTTCTGCTTAGCAAATAGCATTACTTTGCGCAGGTAATAAGCTTATAATTAAGTCAACCGCACAAACATGCAATACAGTTTAAACTTTTATGACTATCTTTTACCATCAATAACATCGCGGTATTGTACACAGAGAATACTAACCATGAAAATCATCACTACACTCATTCTGGTACTTGCTATTTCACCTGTATATGCAAAAATCTACCAATGCGAAGTCAATGGCATAAAAAGTTATCAACAATTTCCCTGCAAACGAGGTGGCAAGGAATATACTCCACCTAAGGACATTAGCCCAGAAGAACAGAAAGCCGCTGTACAGAAACTAGATAAAGAAATCGCCGCTCAAGCCTCGGCAAAGCAATTACAAAAAGAAGCGGATGACAAAGAACGTTTGATTCAAGCTCAAGAAGAAAATGCCGATGCCGCCTATCAAAACGCGCGGGCAAATAAAGCCCAAGTTTTACTAGATGAGCAACGCTCTCAAGATATCAACAGACGTCCCTATTATTATCCTGCAAGACCTATAAATCCGATTGAAAGGCCCGTTAACCCTATTACAAACCCCTTGCCAAACTAGTACTGAATTAAACTCAGTAATATAGTATGACCCCGCACTTCTCATGATAAAGCCTGATCTGCTTTATCATGATGCTTTATGCCAAGGTTGGGTGTTAAAATATCGCCCCAAGCGCCACAACTATCGACCCAATCAAGCGATTTTGTTTGCCTTATATATTATATTTACCTGGAATAAGCCAAAATCCTCGATCAGGATTATTCACCCTCTACCCCTATAATTTTATAGTTAATGAATATCTCAATCGTACTTCCTGCGAAAAATGAAGCAAAAAATATTACTGCCGTATTACAAAGCATACAGGCTTTAGAGCTTAATGCTGAAATATTAGTCATTAACGATGGATCTACAGACAATACCGCCGAATTAGCAGAGCTAGCCGGTGCAAAAGTCATTAGCCACCCCTACAGCCAGGGTAACGGGGCAGCGATTAAAACCGGCGCAAGAATTGCTAGCGGCGATATTACCGTGTTTATGGATGGCGACGGCCAGCATAACCCGGCTGATATCCCGATGTTTCTGCAAAAAATGGAAGAAGGCTATGATATGGTCGTAGGTGCCAGAAATGTAAAATCCCAGGCTTCACTATTACGCCGTATTGGAAATGCTTTTTATAATCGTTTCGCGACCATCATGACTGGGCACAAGATTGAAGATTTAACATCAGGGTTCCGAGCCGTTAGAACCGATAAATTTAGAAAATTTCTATACCTATTACCCAACGGCTTTTCCTACCCGACCACAAGCACTATGGCATTTTTTCGCTCTGGCTTTCCGGTAGCTTATGTCCCCATACATGCTGGCCAGCGTAAAGGCAAAAGCCATATCCGCTTATTTAGAGATGGTGCCCGTTTCTTTATTATAATTCTGCGCATCGGCTCATTATTTTCACCCATGCGCTTATTCCTACCGATAAGCACCGCCTTATTCTTACTTGGCATGGGTTATTATGGTTATACCTACGTAACCATGCACCGCTTTACCAATATGAGTGCACTCTTGCTCAACACCTCAGTCATTACCTTTTTAATGGGCTTTCTCTCCGAACAGGTTTCAGCTTTGCATTATCGACATGCTGAGGATGATTGAACCTAGCGCATATAAAAAATAACCGTCTAATATTTGGGCAGGATTTTTGCTTGTTTCCAGGTGCCTTAATTTCGCTTCACTAATTAGATTTTCTAAGGGAATGGATAAGTGCCCATGTAGATTGCGTATCATATTCAATGAGGGTCCCCCTTGTTGATTTAAAAGCCTACAGGAATACTTAACCATTACACTCTAAATCTTTTCTTGTGAGGTTCAGCTGATCCGTTCTAAACTTTATAGCCTTGATTGAATCAAGGGGGGAATGGGATAATGAATTTGTTCATTATCATCAAATTTGTCTCCATCTTCCGTACCTTCATCAATACCCTACAATTCCTCAATTTGTGAAAGAGCTCTATCGTAGTCCTGTTCTGTTTTAATTGCTTGAATATCCATCATATTACCTCGATATCCATTTTGTCGTATTGCTTATGTGCACCAATAAACCTTGAAATGGTTTCTTCAATACTAAATAACAAAGCCCTCACATATTTCTTATACAGAACTCAGTCAATGCAAGGTATACTTAAACCACTGTAACTAACGCCATGAACCATTATGCCTGTTGATATTTTAGCTGCCCTAATCATCACTACGATGATTCAGTCTTTGTTTGGTGTTGGTATCTTGCTGTTTGGTACGCCGCTGTTACTTTTGCTGGGCTATGATTTTAGCTATACGCTCTCGGTATTGCTACCTATTTCTATTGCTATCAATCTGTTGCAGGTCGTAAAGCATTACCACCTTATCAACCTTGATCTGTATAAAAATATCCTTTTATACAGTATCCCGTTCATCGTTTTCTTTCTGTTTATCATTACGAATATCAAAGTGAATATTGGCCTGCTGATTGGGCTATTTTTAATCTTTGTTGCGCTGAAAAATTTCTTTCCGCGTATTGAACAGTCTTTGAGAACAATGATCCGGTATGAAAAACTGTATTTGATGATGATGGGTATTGTTCATGGCATTACTAATTTAGGCGGCTCTTTGCTAACGGCATTAGTGCATGAGCAGGGTCATTCTAAAAATATTACCCGTGTTACGATTGCCATTTGTTATGCCACTTTTGCGGCATTTCAATTACTCACCTTGTATGTCATCGGCTATGAGAGCGGGATGTCTTATACCGATAATATGTTATTACTGCAAATTTCAGTGGTGGTATTTTTATTTACTGAAGAATTTCTGTACACCCAAATCGATAACCAAAAATATGCTCAGCTATTTGCAATCTTCCTGGCTATTTCGGGAGTCTTATTAATATTCAAGTCATTGAATTCTTAACACAATAATAAAAACAAAGGAACCATTATGAATAGCTATATAAAACGTATCACCAATTACTTTCTTATTGGTATTATTGCTTTTATCCCGATTGCAGTGGTCTTACAAATTGTTTTATTTATGAAAGAGCTTATTACTGCCACTTTTGAGTTTGTCTATGGCTACTGGGATAACTATTTAATTACTTTACTCATCTTTGCATTCAGTTTTTACTTTTTTGTTTATATTGGCTACCGTTTAAATATTGTGGGACGGTCATGGATTATTGGTTTTATTGATAATATTATTAACCGTATTCCCTTATTGAATTCAATCTACAGGGTGATTAAAAAAGTTGTCAATTTATTTTCTGGACACGCTAAAGAAGAAACACGCGAAGTTGTTTTCACCGAATATCCAAAAGATAATGTCTGGGTACCTGCCTATGTAACTAACAAGGTCGAGGATATGTATATCCTGTTTATCCCGACTTCACCTAACCCTACTTCTGGCTTTACTGTGATTGTGCATGAATCCAAGATTATTAAATCAAAAATGAGTATTGAAGAGGCAACCAGCTTTATTATCAGTGTGGGTGTTGATTTCAATCATACTGATAACCTGCAAGTATTTAAACCTAAATAGTCGATTGTAAAAGAACCTTGTGAGCAGTATCGAAATAATCAATTTAAGCAGTCTGGCTTTATCATTACTACCTGCCTTACTCGTTCTATTAGTTTTTGCTCACTGGTCTTTAAATGTCATGCATTCGATCTACGCACTATTGCGTATGCTGATCCAGCTGGCATTAGTCGGCTATGCTTTAACATTTATCTTTGCCACCCAAAATAGCGACATTATTTTAATTATTTTATGTATTATGTGTACCGCATCCAGCTGGATTGCGCTGAACACGGTTACTGAGCAGCGCTTAACACTGTATAAATTTGCTTTTCTAGCGATTACTTTGGGTGGCGGTCTGACTCTGCTATTAATAACTCAGGGCACGCTGCATTTAACGCCCTGGTATGCACCGCATTACATGGTACCTATTGCTGGAATGATATTTGGTAATAGCATGAATAGTGTTAGCTTGGCGGCCGAACGTTTACACGCTGAAATACTGCACCACGATAGCTATATCCAGGCGCGAAATATTGCTTTTCAGGCCGCCATGATTCCGGTGATCAACTCTTTGTTTGCGGTAGGCCTGGTGTCTTTACCCGGGATGATGACTGGGCAAATACTTTCGGGTATTTCGCCTTTTATTGCTGCGCGTTATCAAATTATGGTAATGGCAATGATTTTTGGTTCTTCTGGCTTGTCGGCTGCACTGTACCTAATTTTTGTTAGATCCACTTATGCCAAATATTACACATGAGTTTTAAACCTGCCAATTCTTTCTCCCATAGCTCAGCGATTCAGTTGCAATTAATAAAGCATCAGCGAATGCTAAAAATCATCCTCGCTGCAAGCCCTAAGCAACTGCGCGCACATATTAAGGATTGCGTTATTAATGATAACAACTTAATGGTTTATGTTAGCTCGGCCGCCTGGGCATCTCAGCTACGTTTTTGTAGTGTGCAGATCCAGCAGGCTGTGAATGCAGAGAGTAATGCAAGGATAAAAAAGATTCGGGTCAGAGTGCTGCGGCCAGAGCCATTCAAGATGGCAGAAGAGATCAATAAAAAAATCCCTTCAATTGAGAATATAAACCTACTCAGAGGTAATGCCGATGGGCTGGCCGAAGGGAAATTAAAGAATGCGTTATTAGGCCTAAGCAGGGCTTTACAAAAACAAAGCCATTAACACCTAAGGCCCCTGTGTAGTTGTTGCTTACTCGTTAGCACGGCTTTCTGCTGAGCGCATAAAGGGTATCGGGGCATCTTCATCATTTTCAAAAGCCACCTTTTCCCAGGCATCCGTATTAGCCATCAGCGCTCTTAATAATCGGTTATTTAAACCATGTCCTGATTTATAACCTTGATATTCGCCAATCAAGCTGTGTCCTAACAAATATAAATCACCAATCGCATCCAGCATTTTGTGTTTTACAAATTCGTCGGCATAGCGCAAGCCGCCTTCGTTGAGAATTTTGTCATCATCAATTACGATAGCATTATCCAGGCTTCCACCCAGAGCCAGATTATTTTCCCGCAAAAATTCGATGTCCTTCATAAATCCAAAGGTCCGCGCTCTGCTAACTTCTCTAACAAAGGTCGTGGAGGAAAAATCCATACTTGCGGTTTTGACATTTTCGTCAAATGCCGGGTGCTCAAAATCTATCGTAAAGGTTACTTTAAAACCATCCATAGGTAAAAAAGCAGCCCATTTATCACCTTCTGTGACTTTAACTTCATGCTTAATTTTAATATATTGCTTCGGTGCATCTTGTTCCTGCACACCGGCAGATTGAATCAGAAATACAAATGGCCCGGCACTGCCGTCCATAATAGGCACTTCTGCTGCGGTAACATCAACCAGCGCATTATCAATACCTAGACCTGCCATGGCAGAGAGTAAATGCTCTATGGTAGAAATCTTTACACCATCTTTAACCAGAGTTGTAGAGAGTGTCGTCTCACCGACATTATGTGGAATGGCATCAATGGTAACCGGCTCGTCTAAATCAACGCGTCTAAATTTTATTCCCGTATTGATCGCAGCTGGATGTAAGGTCAGGTATATCTTATTTCCTGTATGCAGACCAACACCCGTCGCTCTAATGGTATTTTTTAATGTGCGTTGTTTAATCATTTGCTATGCCTGGGTCCAGTCTGTCTTCAATCAAATCTCGGAAAGTATACCACATCCCCTAAAACTGAGGCACAGCGCCTTTTTGTTAACACACATAAGCGCCTAGAGCTAGTCAATAGTCTAAGCTTTAAACAATGCCTCCATTGTTTAAAGCGCATCCGCCTGAGGCCAAGGCTTTGCGCTTTAACATGTCTTAATCAGCCTGTCGACGTAAAAAAGCGGGAATATCTAGATAATCCATATCTGCTGAATTATTTTTTGGCTGTACCCCGAATCGCGTCTCTTTGTTATCCTGATTATTACGCGTAATAGTTGGCGTATCTAAACTTGCGTAATCATTAGCAGTGGTCGCTATAGCCGGTGCAATATGAATAGGTGTACTCACTGATTTTTGGTTAGCCCCCATTCCGGTTGCAACTACAGTGACTTTAATTTGATCGCCCAGGTCTTCATCAATAGCCGTACCAATTTTAATAATAGCATCGTCCGAGGCAAAAGCATGGACAATATTTCCCACTTCATCAAATTCGGAAATACCTATATCTGCTGCAGAAATATTAACCAAAATTCCGCGCGCACCCTGAAGGTTGATATCTTCTAGTAATGGGCAAGCAATCGCTTTTTCTGCAGCGACCCGCGCTCTGTTTTCCCCACTCGCGATACCCGTACCCATAATAGCGGCACCCATACTCGACATGACTGTTTTAACATCGGCAAAATCTACATTAATCATGCCTGGGCTAGTAATTAACTCGGTAATACCTTGCACTGCATCTAGAAGCACATCATTCGCGGCAGCAAAGGCTTTGGTCATGGATACATTAGCACCTAACACCGGCAATAATTTCTGATTAGGAATAATAATCAATGAGTCTACATGCTTCTCTAAATCTGCAATACCTGCTTCAGCTACTAGTTTTTTCTTTGTCCCTTCAAAATCAAACGGTTTGGTCACTACTGCGACCGTCAGAATATTCATTTCTTTGGCAATCTCAGCAATGACAGGAATCGCGCCGGTTCCTGTGCCACCACCCATGCCTGCTGTTAAGAACAGCATATTCGTACCTTCCAGTACATCGCGAATAATATCTGTGTTCTCTTCTGCCGCTTCTCGACCCACTTCTGGATTCGTACCCGCCCCAAGACCTCTGGTCAGCTCAGCACCTAACTGAATAATGGTATCAACTTCCAGACGGCGCAAAGCTTGTGCATCGGTATTTGCACACACAAATTCAACTCCTTCTATTTCGCTGTTCATCATATGGTCAACGGCATTCCCTCCACCGCCGCCGACTCCAATCACTTTAATGACTGCATTTTCCAAACCTAAATCCATTAATTCATATTTCATTGCCTTTGCCTCGATTTATTGTTTACCATTATTTAAAAATTATTTTGAAACCAAGCTTTCATTGCTGCCAAAAGCCCATCTCTCTTTTCTACCATTTGATCCCCGCTTGCCAAATGATCCCTGCCATACAATAACAACCCTACTCCTGTTGCATGTACCGGGTTTTGCACCACATCGGTTAAACCTACTACATGTTGTGGAGTTCCTAGTCGCACTGGCATATGAAAAATCTCCTCCGCTAGATCTACTAGCCCTGTCACTTTTGAACTCCCTCCTGTTAATATAATTCCTGCTGTAATTAACCCTTCATAACCACTACGCCTTAACTCCGCCTGCACTAAGAGCATTAATTCCTCATAACGAGGCTCGATAATTTCAGCCAGGTTCTGCTTGGAAATTTTGCGTGAAGGTCGATCGCCGATACTGGCCACATCAATCATTTCATTCGCATCTGCTAATTGCGTTAATGCGCAACCATGTTCGCGTTTAATCTGCTCAGCATTTTGCGTCGGGGTGCGTAATGCGACAGCTACATCATTGGTTACCTGGTCCCCTGCTATGGGAATAACCGCCGTATGCTTAATGGCCCCTTGATTAAACACGGCGATATCGGTCGTACCCCCTCCGATATCGATCAAGCAGACACCCAGCTCTTTTTCATCCTCGGTTAAAACCGAGGAACATGATGCTAGTTGCTCCAGAACGATATCATCGACATCTAAATCACAGCGACGTATACATTTAATAATATTTTGTGCCGCGCTAACACTGCCCGTCACCATATGTACTTTTGCTTCTAAACGGATGCCTGACATCCCGATTGGCTCTTTAATACCGGCCTGCAAGTCAATAATAAATTCCTGCGGCAAGATATGAATAATCTTTTGATCCGCCGGAATCGCTACAGCTCGTGCTGAATCGATCACCCGCTCTATATCATATTGCGATACTTCCTTGTCTCTGATTGCGACAATTCCATGTGAATTTAAGCTTTTAATATGGCTCCCTGCGATCCCGGCATACACCGAAGTAATCTCGCAGCCAGCCATTAATTCAGCTTCTTCAACAGCGCGCTGAATCGAGTTAACAGTAGACTCTAGGTTAATCACCACCCCTTTTTTTAAGCCCCGCGACGGTGTAGAACCAATACCGATCACCTCAACTTCACCGTTTTCATTGATCTCGCCAACGATAGCAGCAACTTTGGATGTCCCTATATCCAGCCCTACAATTACATTACGCTCTATTTGTTTTGCCATTACATTTGCCTTTCACTACTTGATAAGAATAAGCCAGACTCTTGGTCTAACCGCATTCTAGGTAATAATTACCACTCTATTTTTTCATTTTCTCGCCAACGCACGGCATAACCATTTGGGTAGCGCATATCGACATAAACCATTTTATTCACCAGCTCACCTCCGGTTACAATCAGTGCTTTCATTAACTGGCTAAATTTCTCCAGAGGCTGCAACCTGCCTAACTGTATTACCAGGCCATTTTCCATACTCAATAACCAGGATTGCCTTTCATTGACTCGAAACTCTGTCAGGTACAAGCCCTGATCCATCAAGCTGACACTCAATCCATGCATGACTTCGAGTAACACCAAGCGCTGCTCATTAGGTGCATACAATACCGGCAAGGTTTGAAAGCGATCTATATTCAACGGCCTAAACACCTCACCTTGTTCATTCAACAAACTATGCTCCTGCCAGCGTATTACCGGTTTTTGCTCATGAATTCTAAGCTTGAGCCGGTCCGGCCAGATCCGCTTTACCTGGATACTTTCTGTCCAGGGCAAATTCATTAGCGAATTGCGGATTGCCTGTAAATCGACTGAAAAATATCCCGCCTGTACCAGCGGGTTAATTTTCATTTGAATATCTTCCTTATCTATATATTGAAAAGCCCCTTCAACCTGTACATGACGTATCGGCACCATATTCGCAATGGTCTGCTGCATAAATGGCCAGCTAAAAATAATGCCGAGTAGAATAATTAGCATTGTGGCTAACTGTATCTGCCGGTGCGTGCTAATCATTTAAAGCTAGTCTCCAGAATACGCCACGCTAAATCATCAAAACTCAAGCCCGCCTGCTGCGCTGCCATAGGAACCAAGCTATGATCAGTCATCCCTGGCACGGTATTCACCTCAATTAATTGCGTCTGTCCTTGTGTATCAATAAACACATCGACTCGCCCCCAGCCCTGTACACCTATTACTCTACAAGCCTGTAAGGATAATTCTTCTAACTCAGTTTCTATCTCTGCGCTCAGTCCTGATGGACAATGATACTGGGTAGTATTCGCCCGATATTTAGCATCATAGTCATAAAAAGTATTCGGAGTTTCCAGTCTGATAATTGGTAATGTTTCATCATTTAAAAACCCTACCGTGTATTCCTCACCTTCAACCCAGGCTTCTGCATAAACATCACATTGATATTGAGCCGCGTCTTGCCATGCTTTAATCAATTGCTCTTTCGTTTCTGCCTTACTCATTCCCAGGCTCGAGCCTTCCAGTGCTGGTTTAACAATCACTGGAAACCCTAACTTATCGATACACCCCTGAATATCAGACTCACTCTGCAATAGAGCCCATTTCGGACTTGTTAGACCAGCGCCTTGCCAACACAACTTTGTGCGTAATTTATCCATGCTTAAGGCCGAAGCCAATACACCACTGCCGGTATAAGGCAACTCCAACGTATCTAGTACCGCTTGCAAAACACCGTCTTCGCCACCTCGTCCATGTATCATATTGACCACACGATCAAATGTTCTATCTTGCAAAGCGTTCAGCACCGTGCTCTCAACATCCACCGCAGTCACATCAACCATACAGCGCAACAAAGCTTGAAATACTGCATTACCACTCTTCAGTGAAACCTCCCGCTCCGCTGCCGTACCGCCCATCAACACGGCTACCCGGCCAAAATCAGCAGGCTGTTTTATTGCTGCAGGTTTCATATTAACTTGTCTCCCACGATGCAAACCTCGGTACGTAATTTAACACCTTGCTGGCTGGCAACTTCACTCTGTACATATTCAATCAGCTGTTCTATATCTGCTGCCGTTGCACCACCGGTATTGACAATAAAATTGGCGTGCTTTTCCGAGACCTCAGCGCCCCCTATCCGATAACCTTTTAAGCCACTTGCTTCAATCAAGCGTGCGGCATGATCATTGGTAGGGTTTCTAAATACCGAACCACAACTAGGCTGATTAGTCGGCTGGGTTAAAGCGCGTTTCGCCAGCAACTTTTTTATTTGTTCCTGTCCGTTATTGTTTTCATTTCTGCTTAATTTTAAAACTGTCGATAAAAAACAATTATTTGCGACGTTTTTGACAGTGCGGTAGCTCACCTCGAATTCATTCATCTTCGCGCGCCTGATCTTGCCACCTACTGGCATCATTTCGACACTTTGCACTAAGTTCCAGGTTTCTCCTCCAAACGCGCCGGCATTCATTTTCAGAGCCCCACCCATGGTACCAGGGATACCCGCTAAAAATTCAGCCCCGGCCAGACCATGCTCGGTACAAAAACGTGCTACATGCGCACTGGCCACACCACACTCAACATAAACCTCAGTATCACTGAGTAAGTTCATTTGCTTAACCTTAGCCCGCACATTAATGACCGTACCCCGTATGCCACCATCCCTGATTAATAAGTTACTGCCTAACCCTAGCCAGAACACTGACTCGTCGACAGACAGGCCAGAAATAAATTGCTCCATATCTTTTTTATCCGCCGGAATATACATACGCTCTGCATCACCACCGACTCGCCAGCTGTTGTATTTAGCCAGATTTTCATGGGCTAAAACTTTCCCACGTAAGCTGTCGTTAGAAGCTGTCATTTTTCTAGCAACTCAACTAATTGCTGGGGTAGTTGGGTAGCAATATGTCCAACATTCCCCGCACCCATAGTCAATAGCACATCATTAGGCTGAATAATACCGACCAGAATTTCTGCCAGATCATCGCTATTCTCTACAAACACTGGATTGACCTGGGCTCGCGCGCGAATCGCACTGCTTAAAGCACGTCCATCCGCACCGCGAATTGGCGCTTCTCCTGCCGCATAAACATCCAGTAAAATCAGTACATCAACGGTCGATAAAACGTTGACAAAATCTTCAAATAAATCCCGTGTTCGAGAATATCGATGCGGCTGAAAAACCACCACAGACCGTTTATCTGGCCAGGCCTGTTGTAGCGCTTCCAGGGTTGCAGCAACTTCTCTGGGGTGATGACCATAGTCATCCACTAGCGTTAAAGCGCCCTGCTTGAATGGAATTTCACCATTTACCTGAAAGCGTCTACCGACTCCTTTAAATTCAGCCAGACTGTTAATGATTGCCGCATCGTCTACATTGAGTTCTGTGGCAATGGTTATAGCCGCCAGGGCATTCAGCATATTATGCCAACCCGGCATATTCAGCGTAACATTTAGATCTTTATACCCATCTCCGCGAGTAACCGTAAAGCGGGTACACATACCTTGCTGCTGAACATTCACTGCTCTTACATCTGCCTCTTTGCCTACGCCATAGGTTTTAATTGGTTTGGATAATTGCGCTAAAATTTCGCGCACCCCGGGGTCATCAATACATAGAACAGCTAAACCGTAAAAAGGTATATGGTATAAAAATTCGATAAAGGTATTTTTTAAACGAGTAAAACTCCCTTCATAGGTTTCCATATGGTCCTGATCTATATTAGTGACCACGGCTATGATGGGTTGAAGATGTAAAAAAGAGGCATCACTCTCATCCGCTTCGGCAACTAAATATTGCCCCTGCCCCAATTGTGCATTAGTCCCAGCACTATTGAGCCGACCGCCAATAACAAAAGTCGGATCCAGTCCCCCTTGCGCCAGAATACTTGCTACCAGGCTGGTTGTTGTGGTTTTTCCGTGCGTACCTGCAACAGCAATTCCAAAGCGGAAGCGCATCAGTTCTGCGAGCATTTCTGCCCGTGGAATCACCGGAATACGATGCTGGTAGGCATAGTTAACTTCAACATTTGTTTTATCAACGGCCGTAGAAGTCACTATGACATCCACTCCTTCTACATTTTTCTGTTCATGACCTATATAAACTGTGACGTCTGCCTGTCTTAACCTCTCAGTGACAGCGCTTTCTTTAATATCCGATCCTGAAACCTCACAGCCTAAATTACTCATCACTTCAGCAATACCACTCATGCCTGTGCCACCCACACCAACGAAGTGGATTTTCTGCATCTTGCTTAAGCGCTGCTTAATAATCTGGTTAATTGAATCTTTCATGCCATTGCCTCCAACATACATTGCTCGGCAACTTTCTCTGTTGCATCGAATTTTGCACTTTGTCTTGCTGCAACTGCCATTGCCTCAAGTTGTGGCGTGAGTTGTTGAATCTGTGCAGCCAAGAATTCTACTGTTAACTGCGGCTGAGCAATCATAGTTGCTGCCCCTCTAGTGACTAGATACTCTGCATTAGCAGTCTGATGATCATCAATCGCATAGGGATAAGGAACCAGAATACTGGGTATACCCATCGCAGCCACTTCACTGACGGTCATTGCACCTGCACGGCAGATCACTAAATCAGCCCATGTATACGCGCCAACCACATCACTGATAAAGGCCATGACGGTTGCCGCTACCGATTTATCTGCATAGGCTTCCGTGACTTGCTGCAACATTGCCTCGCCTGTCTGATGTCTTACCTGCACGTTATTCAGTAAAGCCAGAGCATCGGGAAGCACTTCATTTAAGCGCTGTGCACCCAGACTGCCGCCCATCACTAAAATATGCAATGGATTTGCAGAGTCACGCTCCTGTTTATGAATTGCCTGGCTAAATTCTTTCCGCAATGGATTGCCGGTAAAAATAGCCAGCTTACTTGCAGGAAAACTCCCCGGAAAAGCCTGTAGCACTTTATTTGCTAGTCGAGAAAGTAGGCGATTAGTCGTTCCCGGGACTCTGTTTTGTTCATGAATCACTAAGGGAATCGCCATCAACTTTGCCATTAGTCCACCTGGACCTGCGACAAAGCCGCCCATACCCAGGACTACATCAGGTTTTCTTTGCTGTAAAATTTTTCTGGCTTCCAGACAGGCTTTTATCAGCATCCAGGGCATTTTAAATAGTGCCAGCGTGCCTTTGCCACGCAAACCATTAACACTTAAGAAGTCCATTGCTATTTCATTTTCCGGTATCACTCGGTTTTCCATTCCTTTTCGCGTACCTATCCAGCTCACTTGCCAGTTCTGCTCGAGTAAATAATGAGCAACAGCCAGCGCAGGAAACACATGCCCCCCTGTACCCCCTGCCATAATCACGATGCGCTTACTCATAAGCGCGCACCAATGCTGCGGTTTTAATTTCTCTAGCTGTCTGTTTGCTGAGTGCGACCATTTCACTATTCACGCGATACAACATCGCCATGGCTGAACACATTACAATCATGCTGCCACCACCATAACTCATAAACGGTAAAGTCAATCCTTTGGTTGGCAACGCACCCATATTAACGCCCATATTGACAAACGACTGAAAGGCGAACCAGATACCTAAACCATAAGCCACATAAGCAGAGAATTTTTCATCTAATTGCTCGGCCATTAAACCAATGGCAAAAGCGCGCCAAACGATAATTGTAAATAAGGCAATCACGGATAAAACGCCCAGTAAACCCAGCTCTTCTGCAATCACAGAAAACAGAAAGTCAGTGTGCGCTTCGGGCAAATAGAACAGCTTTTGTACGCCACTGCCTAGACCAACACCTGTCCATTCACCGCGTCCAAACGAAATTAATGCCTGTACCAATTGAAAACTCTTGCCAAAAGGATCTTCCCAGGGATGCAAGAAACTAGTCACCCGTGCAGACCGATAATCAGAAAAAACAACCGCTAATATTCCGGCACTTATCACTGCAACGATCAAAAGAATAAATTGCTGTAATCGTGCTCCACTTAAAAACATAACGCCCATGGCAATGGTCAGAATTACCACCGCTGATCCCATGTCAGGCTCTAATAACAATAAGCCACAGGCACTGGACAATAAAAACAAGGGTTTCACCAAGCCATAGGCTGACTCTTTAACAAAATCATGATGCCGAGTAACAAAGCTTGCCATATAAATAACCACAATTAATTTAACCAGTTCAGAGACCTGAATTCTAATTCCTATCACTGACAACCAGCGCATACTCCCATTGACTTTGACACCAACACCCGGTATCAAGACAATTACCAGAAAGATCAATCCAACTACAAATAGCGCTGGCCCTGCTTTTTCCCATACTGCCATGGGAATCAAACAGACAAAAAATCCTGCCATAACACCTAGGCAGATATGTATAAATTGCCTGAAAGGGTAATGAAATACATCACCGGTCAGTTTTGCACCTAAATGTAAGGATGCCGAGGAGACCATTAAATAACCGATAACGATTAGCGCCACGCCAGCAAAGACCAATGCCTTATCAAAATAGATATGCACTCCTGCCAGCTTTGCTAACTGCTCACCGATATTCATTTTTGTAATGCCTTTACTTCGCTGACAAATATGTTGCCTCGTTCCTTATAATTGGTAAATTGATCCATGCTTGCACAAGCGGGTGATAACAATACTGTATCGCCAGTCTGGGCAATTTTTTGTGCCTCTTTGACCGCTTTTTTTAAAGTACCTAAGTCAAGCACAGCAATGCAATCATTCACAGCTTGTTTAATCAGCTGACTATCCTTGCCAATTAGCAACAATGCTTTAACTTTTGTTTTTAGCAAGGGAACAAGATCACTCATATCTGCTGCTTTGGCATCTCCCCCTGCAATCAATACCACGCTGGCATCTTTAAAACTCTGTAGTGCAGCGACACAAGCGCCCACATTCGTTGCCTTGGAATCATTAATCCAGCTAACATCATCGATTTTGGCAACAAATTGCACTCGATGCTTTAAGCCTTTATAACTGCGCAACGCACTGCACATTGCAGCTTCTGGAAGCTCAATAACCGATCCTAAAGCCAAAGCTGCTAAAGCATTTTCCTGATTATGCACCCCTGAAATTAATAGGTCATCGACCGGCATTATCGCCCGCCCATGAACACCCAAACTTCTACCTTCTGGAGTTTCTAGCACAGTATAATCAGCATTTCCCTGAGTCGCGAAAGTGAGTATTTTTCTATTGCCTTGTGGCTTGATACCCGCATATCGGCAATCATTATTGACCACCATGACACCATTACCTGCATAGACCTTTTGCTTTTCTTCTACATAGCGATCAATATTTGCATAGCGATCCAGGTGGTCCGCCGAAATATTGAGTACTGCTCCCGCTACCGCATTAAGTTGACTAGTGCGCTCCAGTTGAAAACTGGATAGCTCCAAAATATATAACTCCGCCTCGTCACTAAGTAACTGCAATGCAGGTATTCCCAGATTGCCTCCCACAGCTACCTTTTTTCCTGCCGCTTTGGCCATATCTCCTAGTAGTGTGGTCACGGTACTTTTGCCATTAGAGCCGGTGATCGCTACAACGGGTTCTCTCACTGCACAGGCAAATAAATCTATATCACTTATTGAACGCACTCCTCTGGCGAGTGCCTGCTGAATAATAGGCTCCTGCATCGAAACCCCGGGGCTAACGACGATATGGCTTGCAACATCAAATACAGCCTGGTCAAAACCACCCGTAAAAATGGCAACATCCGGCATCTCAGCCAATAATTTATCGTTAAAAGGCGGATTTTTCCTGCTATCGACAATGCCAAACTGCAAGCCCAGGCGATGCAAGAAATAAGCGACAGATAAACCGGTCACACCCAGACCCACTACGACAACTTTGGAGTTCTCCTTATCTAAAGAAAACTGAGTATCGAGCGCGGTTAAAATGTCATCATTTGTCATCTGCTATCTCAACTTCAATGTTGCTAAACCAACTAACACCAGGATAAAAGTAATAATCCAGAACCTGACAATAATTCTAGGCTCAGGCCAGCCTTTTAATTCAAAATGATGATGGATCGGTGCCATCCTAAAAATTCGCTTGCCGGTTAACTTAAATGAAGCCACCTGCATAATGACCGACACCGTTTCCATAACAAATACACCGCCCATGATCAGCAGCACAATCTCCTGTCTGACTAATACGGCAACGACACCGAGTGCCGCGCCTAATGCCAGCGCACCTACATCGCCCATAAAGACCATCGCTGGATAAGCGTTAAACCATAAAAACCCCAAGCCCGCTCCCACCAGAGCTGCGCAAAAGACAATCAATTCTCCTGCTTTGGGTATATAAGGAATAGCCAGATATTCGGCAAACATCATATGCCCTGTCAGATAGGCAAAAATAGCTAACGCACCAGCGACCATCACTGTGGGCAAAATCGCCAGACCATCCAGACCATCGGTTAGGTTCACTGCGTTGCTGGTGCCGACGATAACAAAATAGGTCAATACCACATACGTCCAGCCCATATCGATCATAACGTGTTTAAAAAACGGTACGATAAACTGGGTTTCCGCTGGCACTTGTGCTGTTTTAAATAAATAGATAGCGGCAGTAAGGGCAATCACTGACTGCCATAAATATTTAGCTCGTGCCGATAAGCCGTCACTATTGCCTAACTTTACTTTTTTATAATCATCAACAAAACCGATGACGCCGTAAGTCATGGTGACTAATAACGCGACCCAGATATAGCTATTTTCCAGATCGCCCCAAAGCAAGGTGCTGGTTGCTATACCGACTAGAATCAGAGTCCCGCCCATGGTCGGGGTGCCTGCCTTTTCATAATGGCTCTCCGGCCCATCATCCCGTATGCTTTGCCCAATCTTCTTATTACTTAAGCGCCGAATCATACCTGGCCCCACTATAAAAGAAATCATTAAGGCAGTCAGGGCGCTTAAAATTGCGCGCAAGGTTAAATACTGGAATACTCTAAAGCCTGATTCAAATTCGGTTAAATAATCAAAAAAATACAGTAACATGCTAGTTCCCCGTTACGTTTAATAATGCATTAACCACAACTTCCATTTTCTGAGCCCTGGAACCTTTTACCAATAGTGTCTGCTCTGGTGTTATTTGTTCTTTTACTGATTTAATCAAATCATCTTGTGCAGCAAAATATTCAGCTCCTACACCGAATGCCTGCACCGTGTTTTCTGCCATTGCCCCAGTGGCAAATAAACGCTGTACCCCTGCATTTTTAATGTCTCTACCCATCTCGCTATGTATCCGCTCACTGTCAGCACCCAATTCGCCAAAAGCACCTAAAGCGAGCCATTTTTCTCCCGGGTACTGTTTTAATACTTCTAATGCCACCGCTAATGAAGCAGGATTGGCGTTATAGGTATCATTAATCAATTTAATACCTGAGTCGGATGCAAATAATTGCAAACGACCGTTCACCACCTTAACGCGTTTCAAGCCAGTCTGAATCTGCTTTAGATCGATACCTAATGCTAGACAGGCAGCACTAGCTGCCAGCGCATTTTTTACATTATGCTCACCTGCTAAAACCAACTCGACAGGTACTTTGTTACCATCCGCAACTAAATCAAAGCAGGTTTTAAATTGCTGATCTTGCACTTGGGTAATAATGTTTTCAGCACTTATATCTGCAGCCTGTTTCAGGCCAAATGATAGTACCTTCCGCTCTTCAGCCAGTCCTTTCCATAAACCATAAAAATGATCATCGGCATTGAGAATAGCAATTCCATCCTCATCTAATGATTGAATAATTTCAGCTTTAGCATTCGCCACCCCTTCTATACTGCCAAAACCTTCAATATGCGCCGGACCCACATTGGTAATCACTGCGACATCAGGTCTGGCATAGTGACTGGTATAGGCAATTTCGCCACGATGGTTCGCGCCCATTTCTATCACAGCATACTGCTGCTGCTTCAGGCGTAATAATGTTAAAGGTACACCGATGTCGTTATTAAAGTTGCCTTGCGTAAATAACACTTGAGAGTTAACTGCCAGAATTGTGGCAATCATTTCTTTTACAGTAGTCTTGCCGTTACTTCCGGTAATGGCACAAACTTTTAGCTGCAACTTGTTTCTTATTGCACCAGCCAGCTCCGCTAACGCAATTCGGGTGTCTTTAACAACAAGCTGTGGCAAATCGGTGTCTCCTTTTTTGCTAACAATTAGGGCGCCTGCACCCTGTTGTTGCGCCTGAGCTATAAAATCGTGACCGTCAAACTGCTCACCTTTAATGGCTAAATAAATATCACCCCTGGATAAAGTACGCGTATCAATACTAAGCCCAGAAATAGGCACCGAGGTACCGACTAACTCTGCCTTTAGAATTTCGCTTATTTCATTCAATGTCAGAGTTATCATGCGGCTAATAACTCCTGTACGATTTCGCGGTCACTGAAAGGATATTTAATACCCTCTAACTCTTGATAGTCTTCGTGGCCTTTACCAGCAACCAACACAATATCGTGTTCTGAACTTAGCGTAATTCCATGTTCGATGGCTGCCTTGCGATTATTAATCACCGTGATCTTATCCATCTGTAGCTCGCCGACAATCTGCTTAATAATAGTGTCACCATTTTCAAAGCGCGGGTTATCGTCGGTCACGATAATGCGGTCTGCTAATTTTTCGGCAATATAGCCCATCTCGGATCGCTTGCCTTTATCTCTATCACCCCCACAGCCAAACACAACATTTAACTGCGCGGCACAATGTAATCTTAAAGTGCTTAACACCTTATTCAAGGCATCGGGAGTATGCGCATAATCCACTACCACCAGCGGCTTTCCGGCACCCCCGGAAAAGCATTCCATACGCCCTATTACCGGCTTAATATCTTTTATTGCTAATAAGCATTCCGACAATTCCCTACCTGACTCTAATAAAACAGCCAGTACCGCGAGAATATTTTGTAAATTAAAATCACCTAACAAACCGGCTGTCAACTTTACCCGCTGCTCCTGCCAAACAACATCGCAGGCTATTCCAGCCAAGGTATAACAAATATTACTGGCTATTAAACTTGAATCAGTACTATGTACTTTCCCCTGCAAACTATAAGTTATGATTCTGACTTCATCTGTTATGGCAGCGATAACACGTTCGGCATAAGTATCATCCAGGTTAACCACGATAAATCTTAAGCCCGGCCATTTGAGCAATCGTAATTTGGTCTGAAAATAGACCTCCATACTGCCGTGATAATCTAAGTGATCACGGCTCAGGTTATTAAATACCGCGCCACTAAATGTGATTGCATTCACTCGCCCTTGCTCAAGCCCATGCGATGAGACTTCCATCGCAACATTTGTCATGTCATGTTGATAAAAATGAGCTAATATCTTTTGTAAAGAAAATGCATCGGGCGTGGTATTTAGGGTACTGTGCAAATCAGAGTATCGCCCCCAACCCAATGTACCGATAACACCACAGGCATCCATGGCCTGGGCTAAAAACTGACTACAGGATGTTTTTCCATTAGTCCCTGTAATACCGATAATATTCAAGTTTCGTGCAGGATATTCGTAAAATCTAGCCGCGATACACCCTAAATTCGCTGCTAGATTTTCAACGGCAACCAACGCTATGCCGGTTATATCTGCAGCCAGCTCGCGGCCCTGTCCTGCACGATCATAAACAATCGCAACAGCACCTTGCTGCTTAACTTTTTCAGCATAGAGCAAACCATGCTGCTCAGTACCTGCCACAGCAAAGAAAACGCCACCCATGGAAATTTCACGGCTATCCAAAGCAATATGAGTGATTTCAGCATCGTGCTTGACACACGCCAGAACTGTTAATAGATCCGATAATTTCATATCGCTATTTTGTTAATAAGACTGTCATACTCTGCTCTTCATCGGGTGCAATACCTAATAATCTTAACGCTCCACCCATTACCTTGGAGAAAATGGGCGCGGCCACTAAACCACCGTAATATTGTCCTGCATGCGGTGAATCAACCATAACCGCAATAATTAACTTGGGGTCACTTGCAGGTGCCATACCAACAAAAACCGCTAAGTAATCATCACTGTATGCCCCGTTCTTAACTTTTTTAACGGTTCCTGTTTTACCCGCGACTCGGTAGCCTTCTACCCGGGCTTTATAGGCGGTGCCGTCTTTTTTTACCACCTGTTCCAGCATCGTTCTAACACTGACTGCAGTTTTCGGTGATATCACCTGTTGTACATAGTCATCCCGGTCGCGCTTTAGCAGGCTAACCGAGTGTAATTGCCCATCATCTGCCAGAGCAGTATAAGATCTAGCCAATTGCAAGACCGACATCGACAGACGATAACCAAATGATAAGGTAGCCTGTTCAAATTCACTCCAGCCAAAATACTCAGGCAAACTACCACTTGATTCACCCGGAAAACCTACCCCTGGCGACATACCAAACCCTAATGAATGATAAAACCGCCAGAAATATTCAGGTGGCATTGATAACGCAATCTTACTGGCGGCAACATTACTCGATTTCTTTAACACACCCGTTAAATTCAAAGTGCCGTAGTCATGACCGTCCTTAACCCACTTTCCTTTTATCCTTAAGTTTTTTGTCGTAAAAAACTGATTCTCTTTAATATAGCCACCGTCCAAAGCTGCAGCAACCACCAGTGGTTTCATGGTAGATCCTGGCTCGAATACATCGGTTATTGCTCTATTCCGGTAATGCGAAATGTTCGAGCCTTTGCGTGAATTCGGATTAAAGGAAGGCTGATTAACAATCGCCAGCACATTACCTGTTTCTGCTTCTAAAATAACCAACGCTCCGGCCTCTGCCTTATGCTTAGTCACTCCTGCTTTTAATTCTCTATAAGCCAAGTACTGCAAGCGCTCATCTATGCTTAAGGTGAGGTCCTGGCCAGCTTCCGGCTCTTTAATACTTTCTACATCATACTCAGCAATTACCCGCCTCGCGCCATCACGAATCACCCGTTTACTACCCGCAACCCCTTTCAGAGTCGAGTTATGCATTAACTCCAGCCCTTCCTGCCCCTGATCATCAATATTAGTAAAACCCAGTAAATGCGCCGTAACTTCACCCGCAGGATAAAAGCGCTTAAATTCCTTGAGAACAGCGACACCGGGCAAACCCAATGCCTTAACCTTAACTGCCAGATACGGTTCTATGCGCCTTTTTAAATAGACAAACTGCTTATTCGAAGCTGGATTAAATGCTCTTTTAACTTTATCCAGCGATATGTCTAATAACTTTGCCAGCTGCTTTAGCTTTGTTGCATTGTTTGATTCAGAGCAGATCTGTTTTGCCTTTTTATCGGTTTTTACCTTGCAGTATTGCGGGTTTACCCACACAGATTCAACCGGTGCACTAACAGCAAGTCCCTCATCATTACGGTCCTTAATTTGCCCTCTATAAGCGGCAATTTTCACAGTCCCGACATGTCGGCTGCGAGCCTGTTTCTGCAAAAATTGCGTATCCAGAACCTGTAGTTGAACTGCTTTCGCCACTAACATTAACATGGCACCAGTCATTAGAATCATTACCAGTTTTCTTCTACCTGAAAAGTCATCTGCTTGCTTATTGTTGTTTTTCTTTTCAGCTTGCAGCATTATCAGAGCCGTATATAAACAATAGCTTTTCTGTCTAACTCAATTAATCCCATTTTCTTTCTCGCTATTTTTTCTACGCGATTATGCTCAGCTAACATTCGCTCTTCTATGGTCAGTCGCTCCCAGCGAACTTGCAGTCGATCTAACTCCTGCTCGGTTTTTTGTATCGCTATAAAAACCAACCGGGAATTATGCTTGCTAAAAATAACACCCAATCCAGAACCAACTACGATAAACAATAAAACAGTAACCATACTTCTTAGCAACATACTATTTACGTTGCGCTATACGCATTACTGCGCTACGCGATCTGGGATTTTCTGCCAATTCCTGCTTACCTGCTTTAATCGCTTTGCCGCATTTTTTTAATCTTATGGCTGCCAGCTCTTCGGGCTGAAACGGTAATTTACTCGACGTATACTTGCCTCTTGACTCATCTCTGATAAAGCGCTTAGCAATTCTATCTTCCAGCGAATGAAAAGAAATAACCGCCATTATGCCGCCACTTGCCAATACATTTACCGCCTGATCCAGCACCGTTGTTATTTCTTCTAACTCCCGATTTACGGCTATCCTGACTGCCTGAAAACTTCGCGTTGCTGGGTGTTTATGCTTTTCTTTAAAGGGTATCGCCTCAACTAGTAAATCAACAAACTGCTGAGTTGTTACTAAAGGTTTTTCAGCTCTTTGGGTCACGACCGCATTAGCGATACGCCGTGCAAATCGCTCTTCACCATAATCAAACAACACTTGCACCAGGTCTTCTTCAGTAACACTGGCCAGCCATTCTGCTGCCGAGAGACCAGTAGTACAGTCCATACGCATATCCAGCGGCCCATCCCGCATAAAACTAAAGCCCCGCTGAGCATTATCTAGTTGTGGAGATGACACGCCAAAATCCATAAGAATACCATCCACCTTTCCTTGCCAGCCCCTTTTCTCAACTACCTCCTGTAACTGTGAAAAACAACAATGTTCTAATTGAAAACGCTCATCTTTGTCCAATTCCTGCGCATATTCAGACTTTATGGCATCCAGGTCCCTGTCTAGCGCTAACAATTGCCCTCCAGACCCTAACTGCTGAAGTATGCCGCCACTATGTCCACCGCGTCCAAACGTACAGTCTATATAAATCCCGTCAGGTTTTATCGATAGCTCATGCAGTGCTTCATTAAATAATACCGGTAAATGCATGTTTTCTTTTCTTATCAAAAGGACAAGTTTTCCAACTCATCCAGACCCTCATCATCATCGCCTTCAAGCCAATCATTCTCTTTAGCATTCCAGGCGTCTTCATTCCATATTTCAAATTTATTTAACTGCCCCACTAAAATCAACTTCTTTTCCATGCCGGCAAATTTTCTCAATTTTTCAGATAGCAATAGGCGACCCTGCGCATCCATTTCAGTTTCTGTAGCATTACCAATCAGGAAGCGGCGTAATTTTCCAGCCATTTTGTTTAAAGTAGGCAGTTTGCTAACGGTTAATTCCAGCTTTTCCCATTCAGGCAGCGGATAAAGCCATAAACAACCCGGCTCACCTATGCATTTCTCATTCACAGCGACGGTCACAACTAGCTGACGCTCGCAACAATCCTGTAATTCCTCTCGAAACCGAGTAGGAATTGCAAACCGTCCTTTTGCGTCTAAATTGATTGCTGTTACACCACGAAACATTTTTTCCCTTTCCTAGTCATTTTTTTCTAAAAAAACCTACTTTCCACCACTTTTTACCACTTTTTAATAGACTATAGGTTTCTAGCACCGTTTAGTCAAGGAGGATTTAGAATAATTTCCCTTTTTTGACAATGACTTAGATAACCCCCCTCCCTAATAAACACAAAAAAAAACTAACAAAACAAAACCACAATAAATTTCAACTATTTGTTTTTTTTTCTTAATGTAAATTCTAGGTAGGTAGAAAATAACCAGCCGCTAATATTGATTGCACTACCTACCTCTTTATTACCCATGCACGACAAAATTTCAGGCAATAAAAAACCCACAAAGCAACAAATGCTTTGTGGGTCTTAAAAATACTGACTTCCGGGCTAAACCCGGGCTAAATTTATTTTTTATTTAATATTGTCACCACATTTTCCTTCGCCGCATTTACCTTCCATATCCATTTTTTTTGCTTTAGACGTAGGTTTATTTCCCGCACATTTTCCTTCAACTGTTTTTTCCATAGCACCTTCAGGCATCATGTTTGCGCCACACTGGCCGGCACCACATGTACCATCTTTCATTTTCGAATTTCCTTTTTTTTCTTTATCTGCCTCTGCTACAAACATATAACCGCTAGATAATTCATTGATTTCAAAGGGGTTACCGCCACTACTTTCAATACTTTCTGCTTGCACACTTGTGGCCGTTAAACCAGAAACCAAAGTCGTACCTACTGCAATTACCAAAGGTGTTTTTTTTATACTCATTGTTCTTTCCTCAAAATTAATTAATTACGCCAATAGAAAAATTGTCGCTAAACCTAAAAATGACATAAAGCCTATCACATCAGTGACAGTTGTCAGCAAAACGCCTCCCGCTAACGCAGGGTCGATACCTCTTTTTTGTAAAAACAAGGGGATCAAAACCCCTGCCAAAGCGGCACAACTCAAATTTATAATCATCGCACCGCCGAGCATTATACCTAATGGCGTATTAGAGAACCAAGCGGCTGCAATCATGGCGACAACGATTGACCAGACAACACCATTTACCGCACCTATTGCTAACTCTTTAAATAGAAAAGACATGGCATTTGAAGAGCTGATCTGGTGCAATGCCAAGCCGCGTATCACCAGAGTCAAAGTCTGACTACCCGCAATCCCACCCATACTTGCAACTATCGGCATCAGCACTGCCAGAGCAACAATTTGATCGATGGTTGCTGTAAATAAGCCGATGACCCAGGAGGCTAGAAAGGCCGTAAATAAGTTCACTCCCAACCAGACTGCTCTACGCTTAGCACTGACAAGCACTGGGGCAAATAAATCATGTTCTTCGTCCAGACCAGCAGAAGTGAGCATGGCATGATCAGTCTCTTCTCGAACAATTTCGAGCACATCTTCAATAGTAATTCGACCAACCACCACCTCCTGCTCATCAACCACTGAAGCAGATAGCATATTTCTGTGCTCAAAAATAGTTGCAACCTCCGCAATAGGCATATTGATTGGAATTGCTTCAATATGCGTCATCAACGTTGAAACAGCTGCATTGGGATCACCGGTTAAAATTGTTGGCACTGATATCTTGCCTAGATAACGATTATTGCGAGCAACAACAACCAAGCTATCCAGATTTGCAGGCATATCTTTATGCCCCCGTAAAAAGGTCAGTGTTTCATTTATCGTCAAATCGCCTCGTATCGGCACAAAATACGGATTCATTAACCGGCCAGCCGTATTCCCTGCATAAGATAAAGCCGCTTCAAGGCGACTATTTCCTTCCTTGTTAAGTACTTTTTTTCTAACTTCTGCAGAAAAATCAGCAACCAGGTCCGCCATATCTCTAGGTTCTAATTGGCTTGCAGCGGCTACCAAGTCCTTTGCTGATGTCCGCTCAATCAAACCAACCCGAACTTCACCATGCAATGCCGCGAGCGTTTCTCCCATTGCTTCAGGCGCCATAATGCTCCAAAGCTTATACCTGTAATCAATCGGTAAAGATCTGAGCAATAAGGCTATTTCAGTAGGATACAAGCTATGTAAATGACTGCGTGCATCATAAAGCGAATCACTATCCAGATCACCAATAATTTGCTGTAAATTTAAATCCAAGTGATCTTGTGGTCTAGTTGATAGCATATCTTTATCTCACTGTTTTGTGACTAGCGAAAGCATATTAAATTTCACTAGTTATTGCAATTCGCGGTGCCTGACAATAACACTAAATGCCTTGCCCTGAAAGTGTCGTGCCAGGCTGTCTACTAAAAATACTGAGCGGTGCTGCCCTCCTGTACACCCAATAGCAACGGTTAAATAGCTGCGGTTTTCTTGTTCGAAGCGGGGAATCCAACGCTCTAATAAAGACGAAATATCTTCTGAAAAATCCGTCACCATTGATTCTGATTGTAAAAAATCAATCACTACCTGATCTTTACCTGTATACCCTCTTAACTTAGGACTCCAATAAGGGTTAGGTAAGCAGCGCGCATCAAAGACAAAATCAGCATCTAGTGGTATCCCGTGTTTAAAACCAAATGACTGGATCTGAATAGAAATCTTTTGTGCGTCACCTACCTGCACATAATCTCTGATTAATTGCCTTAACTGATGATAATGCGTGCGACTGGTATCGACAACTAAATCAGCATCCTTGGCTACCGCCATTAAAATATCTTTTTCAATTTTAATAGCTTCCTTTAATGACAGGTGCAAATCAGTTAAAGGATGCCGCCGCCTGGTTTCACTATAGCGTTTTAATAAAACACTCTCTTCGGCCTGCATAAAAATAACATCACATTCGATATCCTGATCGCGGATCAATGCTATTTTATCGACAAAAGTATATAAACTTTCACTTTGATTTCTGGCATCAATTCCGATCGCAGTTTTACCGTACGTCACCTGATCTTGCAACATTACATTACTGACAAAGTCATCCAGCAATTTAATGGGCAGATTATCGATACAATAAAAGCCACTGTCTTCCAGAGTATCCAGAGCAATACTCTTTCCTGAACCAGAAAGCCCAGTCAATATTAATAGTTTCATAGCTTTAACTTATAAACTGCGCGATGGACCAAACAGCGAAGACCAAACAGAAGAAAGCCCTTCGCTGTTTAACCCTTTGCATTTAGCGGTGCGATTGCACTTTTTCTTTATGTTTGATAATTTGGCGATCTAACTTATCGACCATATTATCAATGGCTGCATACATATCTTCCTGAATATCATCGGCAAATAGCTTGGCTCCACTAATTTGCACGGTTGCTTCTGCTTTTTGCTCTAGTTTTTCTACTGTCAAGATAACATGTACATCAGTAACATGATCAAAATGACGCTTGAGCTTACCAATTTTATCTTCTACATGCTGTTTCATTGCTTCTGTGACTTCAACGTGACGACCTGTTACGCTAACTTGCATAAATTTAACTCCTGATTACATTAAAAAAATAATACCAATTATACTACTTTCTTACAAGAGTCGCTTCCTTTGTCTCGACGCTGGAATAGATATTGCCTCTCGATACTTGGCTATAGTACGCCGCGCAACATTAATCCCTTTTTCTTTTAGTAATCCCGCCATTTTACTATCACTAAGCGGTTTTACCGGATTTTCATTATTAACCAATTCCTTAATAAACGCTCGAATTGCCGTTGCCGAACACTCCCCCCCTTCTGCAGTTGAGACATGACTGGAAAAGAAATGCTTGAACTCAATCACGCCATTAGGTAAATGCATATACTTCTGCGTAGTCACCCTGGATATGGTTGACTCATGCAGCTCCAGTTCCTCTGCAATATCTCTTAATATCATTGGCTTCATGGCGATAGCACCATGCTCAAGAAATTCTGTCTGCCGCCGGATAATACTCCGCCCGACCCGCAATAAAGTATCATTACGGCTATGCAGGCTTTTAATAAACCAGCGAGCTTCCTGCAAATGCTCTTTCATACTGACATTATCTTTACTATTGTCCGTCCTTTTTATCATGCTTGAATAAAAAGGATTGACTCTTAACCTTGGGGCGATATCAGGATTTAATTCGACCTGCCATTGGCCACTCACCTTGGCAACAAACAAATCAGGAATAACATACTCAGACTTCCCTTCCTCAATCGCCTGCCCCGGAACTGGATCCAGAGAGCGAATCAAAGCAATTGTTTCGCCTAATTTATGCTCTGAAATAGCTAATCGCTTAACCAGTTTTGCTATTTCCTGCGCCGCTAATAATTCCAGATGACGTTTTACTAGTTCTATAGCCTCAGCTCTAAACGGGGTATCTTCCGGCAGTTGGCGTAATTGTATATGCAAACAATCTTTTAAATCTTCTGCTGCCACACCGGGAGGATCAAATTGTTGCACTCTATGCAACACGGCATAAAACTCATCCTCTTCCAGGTCTTCTATTTGCTCGCTTAAGCCTTGATAAATATATGCGCCAGGGTTAGTTAAATAACCTTCCTTATTCACTGAATCAACGATCGCCATCGCCATGGCACGGTCCCTGTTAGTAAAAGGTAGCATTTCCATTTGCCATAATAAGTGGTCTTGCAGGCTAATGACTTTAGTGCGTTGCGCTTCAAAATCAGGCGCATCATTTGCAGGCGTAGATCCAGATCCCATCTGTACCGAGTCAAACACATCTTCCCATGAACTATCAGTCGGCAACTCATCGGGTATATCTGTTTGTGACCCTTCGCTACTCATGCGATCTGTGGTATCCACTTTATTTTCTACTACTTTCTGCTCACTTAAAGATGACCCTTCCTCTTCAGTGACTTCAATCATCATATTTGAATCTAATACTTGCTGAATTTCTTGCTGCAAGTCTAATGTGGACAACTGCAATAATTTAATCGCTTGCTGCAATTGTGGTGTCATTGATAACTGCTGTCCCATGCGGAGTTGCAAAGACTGCTTCATTTAACCCCTCATGATATAAAGACAACAATTAAAGAATTTCAGCATAATCAAAGACTAAAATTCTCACCAAGATACACACGTCTTACCTCTTCATGCGCAACAATATCCGCCGCAGATCCTTCGGCAATCACCTGCCCTTCGTTAAGAATATAAGCGCGATCACAGATACCTAATGTTTCCCGGACGTTATGTTCAGTAATTAAGACGCCGATATTTCTATCTTTCAAATGAGCAATAATCTTCTGGATTTCAATCACAGAAATAGGATCAACTCCAGCAAAAGGCTCATCTAGCAAAATAAATTCAGGGTCGGTTGCCAAAGCCCTAGCAATTTCAACTCGGCGACGCTCCCCTCCTGATAAACCCATCCCTATATTATTGCGAATATGCGAAATACTAAACTCGTCTAATAATTCATCAATAATTAATTCAATTTGCCCTTTACTGAGGCCTTTTCTTAATTCAAGTACAGCACGTAAATTATCGCTCACGCTCAGCTTTCTAAACACCGAAGCCTCTTGAGGCAAATACCCTATACCCAGTTTTGCGCGGATATGCATCGGGTAGTGCGTAATATCCTGCTGGTCATAAAATATTTGTCCAGTATCCGCGCGCACCAAACCTACCAGCATATAAAAACTGGTTGTTTTCCCGGCACCATTTGGACCTAGCAAACCCACAATTTCATTACTGGCTACATGTAATGATACCTCATTTACAACCGTACGTTTTGCATAGCTTTTACCAATTTTTTTTGCTGCTAAAATCGCCATTACTGCTCACCCGCTCCATCTTTTGGCTGCAATATCACATGAACGCGCTTACTATCCGAGCCACTGCTACCTGCTTTAACCACTTCTGCGATACGGTCATATTCTATTCTTTCGCTTGCCGTACTATTTTTCCCCTGCCATACCACTGCCTCTTCGACCATAATCAATAACTTTGTCTCTGGATAATACTCAGCAGTCAGGGCCTTGCCATGCACATCTTCTTTGCCTTCTTCTGGAGTCTGCTGAAATTTAACTGGCGTACCTGTAGCCACCAGTTTTTGTATTTCCCGGTTTTCCATATATACGACGACTTTATCTGCATCCATACGCATACTGCCCTGCATAACAATAACCATACCGGTATAGATGCTGACACCTTTTTTATCGTCATAAAAACCAGAGTTTGACTCAATACTGACTGGCTGAGCGGTATCGCCATCTATTGCAAACACACTAGGACTAAAGACAAGGCTTAACCCCAAAAAATATGATGGAAATAGCCAATTACTTATACTCATGCTGCCCTTTTACATTTGCCAATAATTTTATATACAATGGATCCTGATAATACAACGTCATCCCCACACCAGATATTCTCTCCAAACCACTCACCATTTCAGCCCAGTCATCAGTTTCCGCGTAATTCTGCTTGGGCAACAAGCGTAAATTACTGGTTTTTACATTGATCTCACGGACATTTTCAGCAGCAACCCGATCTATAAAAACCTCACCATTCATGGAGATTTTATTACCATCCGGCGAAACATGTCCGGTTTTAGACCGGATTACCCAGGGCGGCGTTGTTTTTTTATATACCGTCATCACTGGATTTATAAGTTTAGTTCCCTCACTACCACTATAATTAGCAGCATGATCTGCGGTTAACTTACTATCTGCCCGACCCAATTGATCCATCTGGATTTTACTATAGCCCAGAGCAAAATGCTCGGCGCTTGGTTCTGCTGCTGCTGGCGTATCAATTGTTTCCTGTTCAGGCGCATAATTCACCGCCAATATTGAACCCAGGAAAATCAGTAACAATAAAAAAATAGTTTTATATTGTTCAGCAAACATTACAATTTTTTAAATGAATTGACTAGCCCATCCATTTTTCCTTGTGCCTGTAAGATAAAATCACAGACCTCGCGAACAGCTCCCTGCCCTCCTGGCAACCGGGTCTGCCAATCGATATAAGGTAAAATATATTCACTCGCGTCCTGCACGGCAATTGCCAGGCCTACCTGCAGTAATACCGGCAAATCTATCAAATCATCACCTACATGCGCTGCCTGATCAGGCGTACACCCTACTTTAGCAATTATTTCTTTAAACGCTTGTCCTTTGTCGGTTTGCCCCAGGTAAACCAGATCAATACCTAACATCTCCATACGCAAAACAACGGGTTTAGAGGCTCTCCCCGAAATTACCGCAACCTGAATCCCTGCTTTTTGTAATAGCTTGATGCCTAAGCCATCCCGCGCATTAAATGATTTATACTCTCTGCCCTGTTCATCAAAAAACAGCTTGCCATCGGTTAAAACACCATCAACATCTAAAATTAATAATTTAATATTTTTCGCTTTTTCGATTCTATTTTGCATTTTAGACTATACCCGCATGAATTAAATCGTGCATATTCAACGCACCCGTCACTTGCTTATTTTCATCAACAACAATCAGTGCGTTAATTTTCTTCTGCTCCATAATTTGCATCGCTTCAGCCGCTAGAATATCCTGCCTGATCACCTGGCAATCAATCGTCATTACTTCTACTAATGGGGCCTGTTTAATATCAATCGCTTTTTCCAGTAGCCGGCGCACATCGCCATCGGTAAAAATACCTGCCAGCTGCCCTTGCTGATCAACCACAGCAGTCATTCCCAGTTTTTTCGCCGTCATTTCCACTAAAGCATCCATAATACTGGCACCTTGCGCCACTATCGGTAATTGCTCTCCAGTATGCATAATATCACTCACCACTACCAGCAAACGCCTACCCAGGTTTCCTCCAGGGTGAGACATGGCAAAATCATCACGAGTAAAGCCACGCAGGGTCATCATTGTCACTGCCAGCGCATCACCCATAACTAAAGCGGCTGTCGTACTTGCCGTAGGTGCCAACCCTAAAGAACAGGCTTCCTTCTCGACCGCATTGCTCAAATGCGCTGAAGAAAACTTGGCCAGGGTCGAGCCTACTCTGCCTGTCATGGCAATCATGGGCACAGCCAGACGTTTTATAATGGGTAATAAGGTCAGTATTTCCTCGGTTTCGCCCGAATTAGATAGCGCCAGCAGCACATCTTGTTGAGTGATCATCCCTAAATCACCATGACTTGCTTCACCCGGGTGAACAAAAAAAGCGGGTGTCCCAGTACTCGCCAGTGTTGCCGCAATTTTTCCCGCTATATGCCCTGACTTCCCCATACCCGTCACCACAACCCGTCCTTTACATGCGGCAATAATGCGACATGCCCGAACAAAATCTTCATCAATTGTGTCTATTAGCGCTTTCACAGCCGCTGCTTCCAGAGCAATGACTTCTGCTGCAACTTGTATTAGCTGGTTATCATTCATATTGGCTATCATTGATACCGTTGTTTAAATAACACTTTGATAAATAGTCCACTGGTAAAGCAAATAAGCAGACAACAAGCCACCACCTTCCCAACGATTGATACTGCCCGCTTTGGAAAGCCCCATCCCTAATATAAACAATACCCCGGTAAAGGCCAGTAAAACCGGAAAGTCACGGCTGATAACAGTTGCATCTACCGGCCCTGGCGCAATCAATGCCGGCAAAGAATAAACAGCCAATAGATTATACACATTAGAGCCGATGACATTACCTACAGCCAAATCATCCTCGCCCTTGAGCACACTACCTATCGATGCAGCCAGCTCAGGCAAGCTGGTACCTAATGCAACAATAGTCAGGCCTATTACTAAATCACTGACACCCATAGTATGCGCTATATTTACTGCAGCCCAGACAAGAACCTTGGAACTAATCAATAAACCCAGCAAACCTAGCACAAAAAATATCCACGCCTTATTATTGGGCATTGTTTCGGGTATTTCCGCTTCGACTTCTTTAGTCAGGATATCACTTTTATGCTCTACCATCGCCGCCCGTATCAGCCAATATAAAAAGGCAACCAGACCAAGTAGCATTAGCACACCATCGAACACACTTAAGCCATCTAAAGCCAGAACATAACAGGCGATACTGATTAACATCAAAACGGGCAACTCTCTTTTGAGTAGACTCGAATGGATAGCCAGTGGAGCAATCAATGCCGTAGCGCCGAGTATCAAGCCCATATTGGCAATATTGGAACCAATCGCGTTACCTATAGCCAGACCAGGGTTGCCCTGCAAGGAAGCCAGTGAAGAAACCATGATTTCTGGCGCGGAAGTACCGAGGCCCACGATAGTTAAGCCGATTAATAATGGCGAAATACCAAAACCTCGGGCTATGGATGAAGCGCCGTCTACAAACCAGTCGGCAGCAAAGACCAGAACGACCAAGCCTAGCAGCAAAACAAGAATATCAATCAACATATTTTTAGTTGGTTCGAAAATTGCTTATTGTCCCATAAAAATCATAATCCGTATCAGGAATCCTGACAAAATAACCAGGCTGTGTACATGCATTAGCTAATGAACTTGTACTTTAACGTTTACTATAAGACTATTGCCGTCTAAAAATAAAACGCCCTATCTCAGCTACTCCCCCATCAACTGTAAAAGGGAGCTCCTGCAGAAGGCTAAATTATTGCTGCTGATTTGTATCGCTATTCGGCGCAAAACTTTTGTTCGTTTTCAAGGTGTAGCAATAAGTATATAGCAAGCTTTGCAACTACTTCTACAACGCGAAAAACGGGCAAAAAAACAAGTCAAGACCCGGGTATCATTAAATCCTTGCCTAAATGCAGCTCTAAAATTCAAAGCCATAACATTTCTGTGGTCAGCAATCTTACTGATAAACAAAATACCTGCTTTTCACACTTAAACTAAAATATCTAAGCATTAAAAATAGCTGTCGCTTAGCGCTTACACTATAATGCTATTGTTTTATGATCTGATTTTTCTTTGTTATACCATGATTTCCATACGCAATTTAACTTTCTCTCGTGGCAACAGGAAAATTTTTGACAATATCTCGCTAGATATTATGCCGCATAAAATTACCGCGATTATGGGGCCTAGTGGTACCGGTAAAACCACCTTATTAAAATTGATTGCAGGGCAACTCAGGCCTGATAGCGGAACGCTATTAGTTGACCAGAAAAACGTACATCACCTTTCGCGCACAGAGCTCTACAAGCTGCGCAAAAAAATGGGCATGTTGTTTCAGAGCGGCGCCTTATTAACTGATATGTCAGTGTACGATAACATTGCATTTCCCATCAGAGAGCATACTCAGCTCCCGGAATCAATGATACGCACACTGGTACTAATGAAGCTCAATGCGGTTGGCTTACGTGGAGCACGCGACTTAATGCCCAGCGAACTCTCTGGCGGCATGGCAAGACGTGTAGCGATGGCTCGAGCTCTAGCTCTGGATCCCGAAATGATCATGTTCGACGAACCTTTTACCGGCCAGGATCCGATATCTCTGGGAGTGTTAGTCAAATTGATTAAAACATTAAATCAAACGTTACACTTAAGCAGCATAGTTGTTTCACATAATGTCGTAGAAACCGCTTCTATTGCAGATTATATTTATCTTATTTCGGAGGGCAAAGTGGCCGGCCAAGGCACGCCCGAAGAACTGAATACAACTAAATCAGACTGGGTTCAGCAATTTATGCAAGGCAAAGCCGATGGCCCAGTGCCATTTCATTACCCTGCACAGGACATTAACAGCGACCTACTTTCTAATAACGCTAAATTATGAACTTCTTCCAGTCCATAGGTCATTCCAGTTTAAAATTTCTGGCTAAGTTAGGCCGCAGCAGCCTGTTTTTTAGTGCTATATTAACCGGCTTTGGATATACCTTAAGCCGCCCAGGCTTACTTATTAAACAGCTGTATAATATCGGCGTGCTTACGTTCTGGTTAATTGCAATTTCCGGACTCTTTGTCGGCATGGTACTTGGCTTGCAAGGCGTTTATACGCTATCTACCTTTGGCGCCGAATCTTCATTGGGAATTATGGTCGCAGCCTCTCTCGTCCGAGAGTTAGGTCCTGTGGTTAGCGCGCTATTATTTGCCGGGCGCGCAGGCTCGGCTTTAACGGCTGAAATTGGCCTAATGAAAGCAACCGAACAACTTTCAGCAATGGAAATGATGGCCATAGACCCATTAAAATACATTATTGCACCGCGCTTTTTTGCAGGATTTATATCACTCCCCTTATTAGCGGCATTGTTCAGTGCTATCGGTATTTTAGGGGGATACCTCGCCGGCGTAGAACTATTAAACGTTGACTCAGGTTCTTATTGGTCACAAATGCAAGGCGCGATTGATTTTCACGACGATATTATTAACGGCGTTATCAAAAGTATTATTTTTGCCTGGCTAGTTTCCTGGATTGCCTTATTTGAAGGTTATGATGCCGTCCCGACTGCTTCCGGAATCAGCCGGGCAACCACTCGCACCGTGGTCACTTCTGCTTTTGCCATTCTGCTGTTTGACTTTTTATTAACTGCCCTTATGTTTGGAGCGTCCTGATCATGCCATGCAAACCCTTGGAAATTTTAGTAGGGCTATTTGTTAGCCTGTGTATTGCCGCACTTTTCTTTCTTGCATTGCAAGTCAGCAATTATAGTGACTTGCAAGACAACGGCAGCTATACCGTGAATGCCCATTTTGAGAATGTCGGTGGCCTTAAAAGCAAAGCATTAGTCTCTATGGCTGGCGTCCCAATTGGCCGTGTAACCGAGATTAGTTTCGACTCGGATAACTATGATGCGCTCGTTAAGATACGCATCGACGCACGATATAACAACTTACCTAGCGATACGTCAGCCAGTATTTTAACTTCAGGCTTACTTGGCGATAAATACATCGGTCTGACACCCGGTGGACTAGATGAATTCTTGCAGGAAGGTGATAATATAGAGCTCACTCAGTCGGCACTGGTACTAGAGAGGCTAATTAGTCAGTTCCTGTTTAATTCAGCGGATGACGATAAATAAACCGATGCACAATATTGAAATTCTCTCCCCTGCCAGAGATCACATTATTATTAAGGGCGATTTAACTTTCAGCACAATTAACAAAGCTCACACAACCGCTTTAAAACTTGAGCCATCAGCCCCATCTATTAATATAGACTTACAGCAACTAGGCAAAATTGATAGCGCTGGCTTGGCTTTACTTATAGAATGGATAAAATTTGCCCAGGCATCTCAAACAGAATTAAGATTTACACATATCCCTGCACAGCTCTCTGCCTTGACAAAGCTTTGTGATATCTCTGAAATCGACTTATTTAACTTATAAGAATAGACACCTTCTATGGATAAATTACTCATTACTGGCGGTAAACAACTGACTGGTACACTCACCGTTTCGGGCGCCAAGAACGCGGCCCTCCCGATTTTAGCGGCGACCCTCATCAGCGACAAGCCCGTTTTGATTGGCAACATCCCACATTTACATGATATTACCACCACCTTGGAACTGCTAGGCTGTATGGGCGTAGAGTTATCCGTAGATGAAAAACTGAATATTGAAGTCAACAGCAGCACCATTACTAAACTTGAAGCACCCTACGAACTGGTACGCACCATGCGTTCGTCAATTTTAGTATTAGGCCCCTTATTAGCACGCTTTGGCCAGGCCGATGTTTCACTGCCCGGCGGGTGTGCCATTGGTGCGCGCCCTGTCGACATCCATTTAAGCGGCCTGGAAAAAATGGGCGCTGATATTAAAGTTGAAAATGGCTATATTCATGCCAAAGCAAAACGTCTAAAAGGCTGCAGCTTGATCTTAGACCAGGTCACAGTCACAGGTACAGAAAATCTACTAATGGCAGCCACACTGGCTGAGGGTAAAACCATTATCGAAAATGCCGCGCGTGAACCTGAAGTCAGCGATCTTGCCAATTTCCTGAATAAAATGGGTGCTAAAATTTCCGGTATAGGCACTGATGTTTTAGAAATTGAAGGCGTTGAACGGCTAGGCGTTGAAGACTTGCACTACAATGTTCTACCTGACCGTATTGAAGCCGGGACTTACCTGGTTGCAGCGGCTATGACTCGCGGAAAAATCAGACTCAATAAGATCCAACCCAAATTACTCGATGCCGTACTCGACAAGCTTCGCGAAGCAGGCGCAAAAATCACCTGTGGAAAAGACTGGATTGAACTCGATATGGACGGCAAACGCCCTAAATCCGTGTCTATTCGTACTGCCCCCTTCCCTGCATTTCCAACCGATATGCAGGCCCAATTTACTGCTATGAATTCGATTGCAAAAGGTGTTAGCACCATCACCGAAACGGTCTTTGAAAACCGTTTTATGCATGTCCAGGAAATGCAGCGTATGGGGGCCAACATCAAGCTAGAGTCCAACACCGCTATTTGTACCGGAGTAAAAAACCTAACCGCCGCACCAGTAATGGCTACTGACCTACGAGCTTCTGCAAGTCTCGTGCTTTCTGGTCTGGCCGCAGAAGGAGAGACATTGGTTGATCGTATCTATCATATCGATAGAGGTTATGATCATATAGAAGAAAAACTTTCCCAGCTCGGCGCAACCATTCGCCGCATACCAAGATAACACAGGCTTTCTCATGTTAACGATCGCAGTTTCAAAAGGCAGAATTTACGACGAAGCACTCCCTTTACTGGCAGATGCCGATATTGTTCCGCTTGATGACCCTAAAACCAGCCGCAAACTTATCCTTAAAACCAACCACGCCGATGTGCAACTAGTTATCATACGCGCTACCGACGTACCCACTTTCGTCGAATATGGCGCGGCAGACTTAGGCATAGCCGGCAAAGACGTGCTGATTGAGCATGACTCGGATAATTTATACGAGCCCTTAGACCTCAACATTGCCTGCTGCAAACTAATGACTGCAGTACCTACCAATGCCCCGGACATTTCAGGACGAGTCCGCGTTGCAACAAAATACGTCAAAACAGCAGAGCGCTATTTTGCCAGTAAAGGCATACAGGCTGAAATCATCAAACTCTATGGTGCGATGGAGCTTGCGCCTATCGTTGGCCTAGCAGACTGCATCGTGGATGTAGTTGATACCGGCAATACTTTACGCGCAAATGGTCTGGAACCACGTGAGCTGATTATGAATATCAGCTCACGTCTGGTGGTTAATAAAGCGTCTATGAAAATGAAACACCAGCTTATTCAGCCATTGCTAGATCAATTCGAAAAAACACTGGCTGCAAGATAAACCACTATGACTCAAACCATCTCACGACTCAATACTACGGATGCTGATTTTCTGACGCAACTAAAACAATTACTCGCCTTTGAAGAAAGTTCTGACCATGAAGTTCACCAGCGTGTTTTGGATATTATTGCTAACGTTCGCAGCAAGGGCGATCAGGCGGTTCTCGAATACACCAATCAATTTGATCACTGCTCTCTGACACAAGCATCTGAATTAGAACTGTCTCAGGCAAAGTTAAAAGCCGCCTGGGATAACCTGCCTAAAGATAAAGCTGAGGCTTTGGAGACAGCGGCCAATCGTGTGCGTGTCTATGCTGAAAAGCAGAAATTGGAGTCCTGGCAATACACCGAAGCCGACGGCACCATGTTAGGTCAGAAAATAACGCCATTAGACCGTGCCGGACTCTATGTCCCGGGAGGCAAAGCCGCCTACCCTTCTTCCGTTTTAATGAATGCAATTCCTGCTAAAGTAGCCGGCGTTCGCGAGCTGATGATGGTTGTCCCCACACCACAAGGTGTTACTAATGAGCTGGTTTTAGCGGCCGCCTATCTCGCAGGTGTTGACCGGATTTTTACTATCGGTGGAGCACAAGCGGTCGCCGCCTTAGCCTATGGCACTGAAACTATCCCTGCGGTAGAAAAAATTGTTGGCCCAGGCAACATCTATGTCGCTACGGCCAAAAAACTGGTCTTTGGCCAGGTAGGTATCGATATGATCGCTGGCCCTTCGGAAATACTGATTATTTGCGATGGCAAAACTGATCCAGACTGGATCGCCATGGACTTATTTTCTCAGGCTGAACACGATGAAGATGCCCAGGCCATATTATTATCTGATGATGCCGAATTTCTTGAAGCAGTTATGCAGAGTATCGACAAATTATTGCCGGAAATGGAGCGTGCCGAGATTATTAAAGCCTCTCTAGCCAGGCGCGGCGCATTAATAAAAGTCGACTCATTAGAACAGGCAGCTGATGTTGCTAATACTATCGCCCCTGAACATCTTGAATTATCTGTACAAGACCCGGAAGCACTGTGCTCACATATCCGTAATGCTGGCGCTATCTTTATGGGACGCTACACAGCAGAAGCTCTAGGTGATTACTGTGCCGGCCCTAACCACGTCTTACCTACCTCAGGAACGGCACGATTTTCTTCACCTTTGGGCGTATATGATTTTCAGAAACGCTCCAGCCTGATATTCTGTTCTGCCGAGGGTGCAAATACTTTAGGTAAAACAGCTTCTGTACTGGCACGCGGAGAAAGCTTAACAGCACATGCGCGCTCTGCGGAATACAGATTAAAATAAGTATTGATCTCATTTCATTGACACTGAAAGAGAACCATAAATCCAAAACATATTAAGAAAAATATAATGACTGATCTACCTGAAAAAACCTGTGGCATAGAACGCCTGGTGACGCACCCTAAGTTAGTGGAAGCGGCGCTAAGTCGCAGAAAAACCCAACAACGCCGTGACGGTGTTTATGCCTACCCGAACGAAACTTTTACTCTGGAAGGCAAAGAATTTATTGTCACTGATTTAACCAGAGAAACCATTGGCGATATGGGTGATGCTGAAGCACAGGCAGAGGGCTATCCTAACCTGGAAATGTATAAAAACCTGATTCTTAAAATGCACGCTGGAATGGAATGGAATGAAGCTGCACCTGTCTGGGTACATCATTTCAAACGTGTTGATTAATTTACGCAACGTTAATCATGCTTGAACAAGACCTTATCTCTACTGTTATTCGCCCTGAAATTCGGGCGTTAACTGCCTATAAAGTAGCCGATGCAACGGGATATATAAAACTTGATGCGATGGAAAATCCTTATACCTGGCCAGAAGAGATTAAAGCAGAATGGCTAAAAGTCATACACAAGGCGGAAATTAATCGCTACCCTGACCCAGAAGCAAGATCACTGTGCAATGTTCTAAAAGAATACAATCAGCTTCCTGAGCAGAGCGGGATCTTACTAGGTAATGGCTCGGATGAAATCATCCAACTCTTGCTCATGTCATTACCTGCCAATTCTACAGTGATGGCACCCGAGCCGAGCTTTGTCATGTACAAACAAATTGCTCAGTGCCTGGGTTTAAAGTATCAGGGATTACCTTTATTAGCCGAAAGTTTTGAACTGGATCTGGAGCTTACGCTGGCGGCCATAAAGCAGCGACAACCCGAAATTATCTTTATTGCCTACCCCAATAACCCGACTGGTAATCTATTTGACAGTCATGCTATCGAGCAAATTATCCAGCACAGTAAGGGACTGGTTATTATTGATGAGGCCTACGCCCCTTTTACTGATGCTAGCTTTATAGCTAAACTTTCAACCTACAATAACTTACTGGTCATGCGTACAGTTTCCAAGCTGGGGCTAGCTGGTTTACGCCTCGGCTTTATTGCCGGTCAACCGGGTATTATCAGTGAATTAAACAAGGCTAGGCTACCTTACAACATTAATATACTGACCCAATGCAGCACCGAATTTGCGTTAACTCACCCAGAGATGTTTGCTCAGCAAACCGAAATTCTACGCAATGAAAGAGCACGCATGTTCCTGCAATTAAGCACTATCCATGGAATTAGGCCATACCCTAGTGCAGCAAACTTTATTCTGTTTCGTACCGAGCAGAATAAAGCGACGCCAATTTTTAATGCCTTAAAAGAGCAAGGTATTTTAATAAAGAACTTATCCCCACAACAAGGGCCATTGAGTGACTGCCTGCGAGTGACTATAGGAAAACCGGAAGAAAACAATGCTTTTATTAAAGCATTGAAAAATGCAATGTCCTGAATTCAAGTATAATGATTACCACAAAAAGATTACAAAAAACAGACTTCTAATGGGCGCGGCTCTCATGTACCATTGAACCACAAACAAAAAAAGTTAAAAAAGTTAAAAAAACACATAATCAGGAGCGTTATACATGAGCGAACAAGGCGTCGACAATTCAAAACGCCAATTTCTAACCACGGCTTTAACCGTCGTTGGCGCAGTAGGGACAGGCTACATCGCTGTACCTTTTCTCGCGCAGATGCAGCCTAGTACCAGGGCTAAAGCGGCAGGATCTCCAGTAGAAATTGATATCAGTAAAATAGAACCAGGGCAACTAATCCGAGCCGCTTGGCGCGGCAAACCAGTCTGGGTTCTTTTTCGCACACCAGAAGTTCTGGAAATCCTGGCAGCAGATACTGGCAAACTCGCAGACCCTGATTCCTCAGAATCTAATCAACCTGCATCCAGTCAAAATGATTTACGCTCCATTAAACCTGAAATTTTCATTGCTGTCGGTTTATGTACGCACCTAGGTTGCTCGCCAACATTCCGCCCCGAAATTGCTCCCAATGATTTAGGCCCTGAGTGGAAAGGTGGTTTTTTCTGTCCTTGTCATGGTTCTGGATTTGATTTGGCAGGACGTGTCGTCAGAGGGGTTCCCGCTCCAACTAATTTAGACGTTCCTCCGCACCATTACATTAGTGATACGCGGATACTGATAGGCGACAACGAGGCAAACGCATGAAACCAAATTACTTAAACGATTGTGGTAGCTGGTTTTGTCAGCGCTTCCCAATGGTCAAAATGTGGAATGAACACATGGCGCAATATTACGCGCCGAAAAACTTTAACTTCTGGTATTTTTTTGGTGCTTTAGCATTATTGGTACTAGTTAACCAGCTAGTCACTGGTATCTTACTGACTATGAACTACAAGCCTGATGCCAGTTTGGCATTCGACTCAGTCGAATATATTATGCGCGAAGTCCCCTGGGGCTGGTTAGTACGCTATATGCATTCTACCGGTGCGTCGGCCTTTTTTATCGTGGTCTACCTGCACATGTTTCGTGGCCTGATTTATGGCTCCTACAAACAGCCCCGAGAGCTGATCTGGATTTTCGGCATGCTGATCTTTTTAGCACTAATGGCAGAGGCATTCATGGGATACCTACTCCCTTGGGGTCAAATGTCTTACTGGGGTGCACAGGTAATTATCTCCTTATTCAGTGCGATTCCGATAATTGGCGATGATCTATCACTATGGGTACGCGGTGACTATGTTATCTCGGATGCGACTCTAAACCGCTTCTTTGCATTCCATGTCATTGCCATTCCTTTGATCCTCATTATGCTGATATTCCTGCATATTATTGCCTTACATGAAGTCGGATCAAATAACCCAGATGGCATAGAGATCAAAGACTCTAAAGACCCCTGGGGACACCCTGTAGATGGTATTCCTTTCCACCCGTATTACACGGTAAAAGACATCGTTGGCGTTGCTGTCTTCCTGTTCTTTTTTGCCACGGTGATATTTTATATGCCGGAAATGGGAGGTTACTTTCTAGAACATTCCAATTTTATACCGGCAGACCCCTTATCCACGCCTGAACATATTGCTCCGGTCTGGTATTTCACCCCGTTCTATGCAATTTTAAGAGCAATTCCTGATAAATTTGCTGGAGTCATTGCAATGGGAGGTGCGATTGTCGTGTTATTCTTTCTTCCCTGGCTAGACCGTAGCCCGGTAAGATCAATACGTTATCGCGGAGGCATTTATAAAAAAGCAATCGCGCTGTTCGTACTCAGCTTTTTGGGACTAGGTTATCTAGGCATGCAGGCTCCTACCGCAAACGCCACTATTGCAGCACGGGTTTGTACCGCAATCTACTTTGCTTTTTTCTTATTAATGCCAATCTATACTCGCTGGGAAAAAACCAAACCATTACCCAAACGAATTAACGAGCAACCCAGTCTTGAAGATCAAATTCCGGCTATCAAGGAAGCTTTTGCTGCAATGACTCACGATGTGCCGGAAAATAGAAATGGACAAACAGTGATGCACACACGACCTGATGCTTCTGGTATTGTTCATGAATTAAGCAAATTTGCTAAAAAAATTATAAGGAGCCTAGACTAATATGAAAAAATTATTACAGAGCTGTCTATTACTCCTAATGCCTCTCGGTGTATTTGCCGCTGGCGGAATGGATCTTGATTCAGCAGATTATGATTTAAGCGACACAAAATCTTTAGAAAATGGCGCATATCTCTATGTTCAATACTGCTTAGGCTGTCATTCAACTAAATATATTCGTTACTTGAATCTGGCGGATGACTTTGGAATTAAACAACAAAAGATCCTAGAAAAAATAGCTCCTGAAGGTGCAGGCATTTATGACAAAATGCTCACTGCCATGAACGGCCATGACGCTAAAAAATGGTTCGGCAGACAACCTCCTGATTTATCATTGATTGCCCGTTCAAGAGGCGCTGACTGGCTATATAGCTACCTAAAAGGTTTTTATATAGACCCTGCCAGACCCTTAGGTGTCAATAATGCAATATATCCTGATGTAGCTATGCCTAATCCGCTCTGGAAGCTTCAGGGCAAGCAAAAAGCAGTGTATAAAACCGTTGATGGTCAGGAAGTGATCACTGAACTGGTTACTGAAGAACGAGGCACCATGAGTGCCGAGGAATTCGATAAATCAGTCAATGATATTGTGAACTTCCTGGTTTATGCCGGAGAACCCATACAATTAGAGCGCATCAGCATGGGTAAATATGTATTATTCTTTATACTGATATTTGCTGTTATTGCCTATTTATTGAAAAAAGAATACTGGAAAGATATACACTAAAACTGTGTAGGACGTGGCTTTAGCCCTCAATTTTTATAAGCGAGCTAAAAGCCGCCCCCTACAGTACACTTCTTTACAGACATAAAAAAGCGCTACTTCTCACGAACTAGCGCTTTTTTCATTTTATCCCAATATGATTATGAAAAAATATCTACTCCTTAGCCTGCTCACCTGCTTTTTCTTTTTTCAAACAGTCCATGCGCAAGAAAAACCAACAACTGCTAATTCGACTGAAGTCTCAAATTCTAAAAAGAAACTCGATTACAATCCCTGGTTTATTCCCATGGATATTTTAATTACTCGCCCCTTAGGTTTGGCTACAACAATTGCGGGGACAGCATTATTTGTTGTCTTTTCGCCATTTATAGGGCTAAGCGCAATTGCACCACCACATGATGCGTTTGAGCGTGTTGCCGATGTATTTATTGTCGTACCAGCTACTTATACCTTTCTACGCCCAGTAGGAAAATTCCTCTGCCCTGGTGATTGCCGCCCTGCAGATATTAAATAAAATATTCTAGAGCGAACTTCAGTCCACATAAAATCTAACTGTTATACTTCACACGGTCATAGATGGGTAATTTTTAAAGCGATGGTTTGTGTTGAGCGCAAGACGCTGGAACAGGCGCATAACTGGCGACACAACTGTTTCAGAAACGCAGCTATCGGCAAAAACTCAGCCGCTAGAAATCCGCAGTCGTGACCGCGCGAAGTATAATCATATTAGCAAACTGAAGTCCGCTCTATAGAAACCTTACGTTTTTTTATTTCCACTTGATATTACAGCCCATGCTAGGGACCTGCTCCTCATTAATGGGTTCACCAACTAACAGCGCATCCAGTGCATCGCGCAAATCTTTTCCGGTTAAAGGCTGATCATTTTGGGGAGTGGCAGCATCTAGCCGCCCTCGATAGACACAGTCAAGATCCTTGTCAAATAGATAAATATCAGGGGTACAAGCCGCTAAATATGCCTTTGCCACCGTTTGTGACTCATCATAACAATAAGCCACAAACGGATTCCCCCACTCAGCCATCAATGCCTTCATTTTATCCGGTGCATCCTGCGGATGGTTTTCTATATCGTTGGCACTAATCGCAATAGTGCCAATACCCAGCCTGGCATACTGCTTTGCAATATCAATCAATTGATCTTTGATATGAATAACATAGGGACAATGATTACAGATAAACATAACGATAGTTCCCTGCACCCCTTTTAAATTCGTCAGGTTTTTACTCTCGCCTGAAATCGTATCGGGCAGGGTAAAATCGGGGGCGGTAGTGCCTAAAGGCATCATATTAGAAGGTGTTGCTGCCATAATAAATCCTCAAAAGAATGTAATATTTTCTACAAAACAGGACTGGAATAAAAAAGCTTAACAAAAATAACTAAGTGACATAGTTACTGATAATCACGAGATTCCATTTGCCATGCCATTACTAATGGCTTATTTAGCGGGTGGATTAATTGGTTTTACAGTCGTCAAGTTTATAGTAAAAGAACAAAAAGAAGACGCAGAGCAACCCAGATAAACAGCTATCTATTATTTAGTGGCAACATTTTTTAAAGCACCTGCATCTAATAGGCTAATTTTGCAGAGGCCATCAGGCTATTAATGGCCGCTTCACCAACCCTAACGAACTCGGGGAAATGAGTATTCCATAATGTCTCGCTACTTAATCTGTCCATAAACAGGCTCCACTGGTTTTTTCTAACATTGCCAAAGTTTTCTGATGTTCCAGTAACTCTTCCTTAGTACATTGAATGACTTTTAACGGCGGCCGGTCACTGCTTAAACGTTGAATTATATGCTCTTGCCCGCTGTCACTTAAATCATCATCCTCGAGCATAGAGAGCTGACCACCGGTCATTAGCAAGTAAACGTCAGATAAAATTTCCGAATCGAGTAATGCGCCATGCAAGTCACGATGACTATTATCTATGCCATAACGTTTACACAGCGCATCCAGACTATTCCGCTGCCCCGGATGTTTTTTTCTGGCATAGACCAGGCTATCAAACACAGTACAGATATCGTTAACATTTTTGACCGCCGAATGAGCTAAAGATAATTCTTGATCAATAAAACCGACATCAAAAGGCGCATTGTGAATAATAAGCTCCGCCCCCCGGATAAAGTCAACAAAATCATCAACCACCTCTTTAAACAAAGGCTTGTCAACTAAGAATTCGTTAGTAATTCCATGCACCTCAATCGCGCCATCATCGATATGCCGCTCTGGATTGATATACATATGGAACTGCCGGTCAGTCAAACGCCGGTTCACTAGTTCCACACAACCAATCTCGATAATCCGGTGTCCTTCCTTAGGGTTTAATCCCGTGGTTTCGGTATCTAAAACAACCTGCCGACCTTTTTTTCTCATAATAATAACCTAACACTGTAGAGCGGACTTCAGTCCGCTAATCATCAAACCTGACATATTCATTTATTACGGGCACCAGCGGACTGGCATTCCATCAATATTGTATAGGCAGAACTCCTATATTTAATCAACCATCCACTTAGCATCCCAATGCGGAACTTGCCTATCGTCTCGACCAACCCAGCACGCAATGGATTACCAACAATGTATCTGGCAGCAGATCTTACATCTTCCTCTTTACCTATCGCATGATCATAAAAACTTCTTTGCCAAAAGTACCGTGTCTTTGTAATTTCTTATTTATTAACTGACTACTCACGCCCTTAAATAGCCTAATTAACTCCGACAAATCATTATTTTCAAGTACCAGCAACCAATGTAAATGATCCGGCATCAACACCCAGACCAGAGACTCTAATTGACCATTATCATGTCAACGATGCATTTCATTTATCAAACAACATGCGACAGAAAAATCATGAAAATAAGGAATTCGTCCTTCAGTAATCATGGTTAACGAATAAGCGCGTCCCATTTCAGAGACACGCCCTTTGGTTAAATTCTGATCGGCCATTATTCCACCTCCAAAAACTGTACTAATTGTTCAAACTCTAGAGCGGACTTCAGTCCGCTCGACACAATCATTATATCTTGGACAAGTTACCAGGTGATCATTTACCAGCCCTGTTGCCTGCATATAGGCATAGCAAATGGTGGTTCCGACAAACTTAAAGCCTGCTTTTTTCAGGCTCTTGCTCATTAAATCGGATTCGGGGGTGTTTGCGGGGACTTCCTGCATAGTCTGCCAGGCATTTTTAATCGTCTGATTATTTACAAAAGACCAGATATAGGCGCCGAAACTACCCTGCTGTTCCTGTATGGTCAATACCACTTGAGCGTTAGTTACTGCCGAACGAATTTTTAATTTATTTCTGATAATTTCGGGGTTAGTCTGCAGCTCCAGTTGTTTTTGCTCTGAATAATTAGCAACTTTGCGTATATCAAAATTGTCAAATGCCTTGCGATAGCCCTTACGTTTATTTAATACAGTAGACCAGCTGAGGCCTGCCTGCGCGCCTTCCAGCACCAGAAATTCAAATAACAAACGATCTTCATGTACTGGTACGCCCCATTCATGGTCGTGATAATGTTCTTCACTTTCACTGGATAGCGCCCACGGGCACACACTCATTTCTTAAGCAGGTCGCCTAAACCAGCAAAAGGACTATGGGTACCACCGGAGTGATCCTTAGCCTCTTCTTTGCCAGTGCCGAAGCGCATTTCTTCGTATTTTGAGTGTTCATTGTCATGGCAGTACAGACATAACAGCTCCCAGTTACTGCCGTCGGTAGGATTATCATCATGGTTATGGTTTTTATGATGGACGGTGAGTTCCTGCAGATTTGCATTAGTGAATTCACGGGAACAGCGACCACATACCCAGGGATACATTTTTAGTGCCTGCCCTCTGTATGTTTTCTCGCGATCAGTCTGGTGTTTGCGTGCCTCTGCGACGATTCTTTCGCTGGCAGTCATTTGTTGATTATTATTTGCCATAATAGTGTGTAATCTAATATTAAAATTTGCATTATATACTTCGCATGCCCGAATTTGGGAAATTTTAAAAGATAGGCGTAGAGCGGACTTTAGTCCGCTATTGATCAAACTTATCATAGGCGCATATTTGGAGCATACTAGAGGACTAAAGTCCGCTCTACACAGTGTTTTTGATTTAATAACTCAGATACGACATGTTCTCATTTACCTTAAAATATATAATTATTACTTTCAGGTGTCTTGCTTTTTCAAGATTAAAAGGAAAGCGGGTGCATTACACAAATAAGGCCAGCCCTGCACCTGCAACAGTAATTGAGTTAAAAATCTACCATATGCCACTGTCCATTGCTGGATGGGAAGACGTAAATCTTGGATTACATCCACTCATCAGCCCGGAAACCTGCCTGAAATTGGCCTAGCCATAACATGTCCGGGATTGATGAACGTATACCTATATTAAGAACCTACAGTCGCAACTTGGTACCGAGCAGTTTAGGGTGATTTTAGGATATCGATTCTTGTACAGCAGAGATTTTGGCAAGGTCGATTTTTAATCACCGTGAAGGACATGAAGAAAGGCCTGGTTCAGCGATGACAGTAATACCTTTAGGTTCTTCATAAACTTCATAGTAAAAATAAAGAACCTCATATCAACAAGCATGCAATGATAAATAACCTGCAAGGTAAAATTGGAGCTATGCCAAATTCATACTAGAATAGTGGCTACTCAATAATCACTATCGAGACAACAAAACCCTATGATTCTGCGCGCTATTCTGCTGCTGGTTTTACTCAACCTTTTTGTACCTCTCTGTTCCGCACAGGCTATTAGCGTTGTTAGCAGCCAGTGGCCGCCGTATGTAGATGATTCCATGCCGGGAAAAGGCCTGGCGGTAGAGCTTGTTAATAAGGCGTTACAAAGAAAAGGTTATCAGCCCACTTTGCATATTTATAACTGGCAGCGCGCTCTGGAGGGTGTGGAAATAGGTGTCTTCGATGCCACCTGCGCAATCTGGAAAACAGCTGAACGTGAGCGCGACCTGCTCTATAGCGAACCCTATCTGACTAACACTATCAGCTTTATTAAAAAGAAAAGCACGGTTATCGAGTACCGTGGGCTTGCTGATTTACAGGGTTGGGTCATCGGCGTGGTGCGTGACTATGCTTACAATGAAGCATTTAATCGCTCACGGGGCCTGATCAAAATCCCGGCCAATTTTAATGTGCAGAATTTACAAAAACTGAATGATGGCACGATAGATCTAACACTAGGTGATGAACGCGCGATCAATTATACGCTAGAGAAATTCTTACCGACGCAGGTTAATTCTTTTGAGTTTATCCAGCCCGCTTTAACCTTCAAAAAACTCTATCTAGCCGTCAGTCGTTCGAATAAAAACGCGCAAACGATTATCAATGACTTTAATCAGGCGATTGCAGAGATGCAGCAAGATGGTAGTTATGACCAGATTGTCAGTCACTATAAGTACTAAGAAACGTGCAAATCTACTTAATCAGTATCGGCCAGAAAATGCCCAGCTGGGTAAAACAGGGCTATGAAGAATATGCCAAGCGCATGCCTAGAGAATGTCAGTTAATCGTTAAGGAAATCGCTGCGGGTAAGCGTGGAAAAAATAGCGATGTTAGCCGTATCGTCCGCGATGAAGGAGAAAGAATGCTCGCTGCTATCCCTAAAAACTGTCATATCGTCACCCTGGATGTTCCTGGAAAAGCCTGGACAACTGAAAACCTGGCAGGAGCCATGCGTGGCTGGCTAGATAGTGGGGAGGATATCGCCTTAATGGTCGGCGGACCGGAGGGCCTGGCTGAGTCTGTTAAACAAGTGGCACAGCAGTCATGGAGCTTATCGAAACTGACCTTTCCTCATCCTCTGGTACGCATCGTGGTTGCCGAACAAATCTACCGCGCCTGGAGCATTATCAATAACCATCCCTATCACCGTTAAAATGCCTGCTCTTATATTAGCCTCTGCCTCACCGCGCAGAAGTGAGTTACTGACTCAACTAGGTCTGATACATACGATACAAGTGGCCGATATTGATGAAAACCCTCTGGGCAATGAAGCTCCTGCCGATTATGTACTGCGTGTCGCTGCTGCAAAAGCCTCTGCTATACTTCCACAGCATCCTATAGATAGCGTAGTGCTGGCAGCAGATACCTCGGTTGTGCTGGGTGATACTATCATGGGCAAGCCGCAAGATCTGGCACATGCCATTGCCATGTTAAGCCAATTATCCGCCAGCACACATCAGGTTTATAGTGCGGTTTCAGTACACGGCAAACGGGTGCAGCAAATAATAAGCATCTCGAATGTTACTTTTCGTGCCATTTCTACACAAGAAATTATACAATACTGGTATACAGGCGAACCTGCTGATAAAGCAGGCGCTTATGCTATCCAGGGCTTGGCCAGTACCTTTATCGAAACCATCAACGGCAGTTTTTCAGGGATTATGGGCTTACCCTTATTTGAAACTGCACAACTATTAAGTAATGAAGGAATAAATATTTTCAATGAGTGAAGAAATCCTGATTAATGTTACCCCACCGGAAACCCGTGTTGCCATCGTTGAAAACGGTGTTGTACAGGAAGTGATCATTGAGCGTACTCATCAGTTAGGCTTAATCGGCAATATTTATAAAGGGGTGGTTTGTCGAGTTTTACCGGGTATGCAGGCTGCCTTTGTTGAAATTGGTCTGGAACGTGCCGCCTTTTTACATATTTCTGGTTTATGCAGTAAGGAATTAGAACAAAAAGGCTCGGAGAATATTGAGCATTATTTAATTGAAAATCAGCACATCATTGTGCAAGTCAGCAAGGATCCTATCGGCAGCAAAGGTGCACGCCTAACAACCGAAATTTCTATTCCATCCCGGTACCAGGTTTATATGCCCTATGCGATAAAAGGAGGTGTTTCCCAACGTATCGAGCATGAGCCAGAAAGAAACCGGTTGCGCACATTTCAGGATGCATTCCAGAAAGAGCATCAGTCTGGCGGCTTTATCGCAAGGACTGCAGCCGAATGTATCGATGAGTCTGTTCTGGAATCTGACATGTTATTTCTGCTGCAATTATGGGACTCTATTCAGGAGAAAATCCCCTTAGCGGATCCTCGGGCACTGATTCATTTTGATTTACCTTTAAGCGTGCGTACTTTACGTGATTTATATACAGATAATATAGAAAAGGTAAAAGTTGATTCGCGCAAAACCTATCAGCGCCTGATAAAATTTGCCGAGGAATTTGTCCCTGATATTGTGCCGATCATCGAGCATTACACCCGTGAACGACCGTTATTCGAAATTTATAATATTGAAGATGAAATCCAAAAAGCACTGGGGCGTAAGGTCAGCCTAAAATCAGGTGGCCATCTGGTGTTTGACCAGACTGAAGCGATGACCACTGTGGATGTTAATACCGGCGGTTATGTAGGCGGAAAAAGCCTGGAAGAGACCATCTTTAAAACCAATCTTGAAGCAGCGCAGGCAATATCCCGACAATTAAGACTGCGTAATCTGGGCGGCATTATCATTATTGATTTTATTGATATGCAAGACGAAGAACATAAAGCACTGGTTTTAAGTGCTCTGGAAAGAACCCTGGAAAAATGTCATTCAAAAACCAAAATTACCGAAGTGTCCGCTTTAGGGCTGGTGGAAATGACCCGCAAACGTACCCGTGAGAGTCTGGCACATATTCTTTGTGAGCAATGCCCTACCTGTGAAGGTAGAGGCGAACTAAAGACTGCTGAAACCATTTGCCTGGAAATTTTTCGGGAAATCATTCGCGAGGTCAAGCAATACAATGTCCAGGAAATTCTGGTTCTGGCTTCACATCCGGTAGTTGAAAAATTGCTGGATGAAGAAGCTGATGTATTAGCGGAATTAGAGGCTTTTTTAAATATTCGCATTAAGTTCCGTTCCGAATCTGAATACAATCAGGAACAATATGATGTTGTTTTACTGTAATTAAGAAATAATGATCAAGCATATTAAATGGGGCTGCATCCGCATTCTATTCTGGACGACACTGATTTTTGCAATTTCTATCAGTGGCTTGCGCTATGCACTTTCAGAAATGGATTTTTACAAAACGGATATTGAAGCGCTACTTAGCCAGCATTTGGGCGCGCCTGTTAGCATCGAAAGTATACGGGGAGTACTCAATGGCATCAGACCTGAACTTGCCCTAGAAAATATTGAAGTTCACTCTGAGAACGATAATGCGACGCTGGTACAATTACAGAAAATTTACCTAGGTTTTAGCATACTTACAGCCATAAGACGCCCCCTGCTAGAAGCAGTACAAATATCCATAATGGGCGCAAAACTATCGGTAACACGACTAGAATCCGGTAGTATTGATATTAAAGGGTTGCCAAGAACAGATGACGATAAGCAGCCTACCTGGCTTATGCGCGGCAAACAATACCGGCTGATTGATAGTGAAATACGCTGGCATGATAAAAAACGAAATGCTGCGCCCTTACTCTTAAAGCATATCAATGTCACCCTGAATAATGATGCCAATCAGCACCAGATTTATATTAAAACCGATCTCCCCGAATCCTTAGGAAAATCAATACAATTGGAGATGAATTTTAGCGGTGATATTTTTGTTCCCGACAGTGTTAGCGCCCGCTTGTTTATCCAGGGGCAAGATATTCATCTAGGAAAATTTAATATCGGTGACTTGCCCTTCGGCTTTTCATTAACAAAAGGCAATAGTGATTTTAGTCTCTGGAGTACCTGGCGAGCATCGCAAATGATCGAGATGCAGGGTTCAATACGCCTAAGCAATGCCACCATACAAGATAATGAGCAGGCCTCGTTTCCAGTAGACCAGCTTAACCTGCAATTAAAATTACAAAAGTATCAGCAACAATGGCGTCTGGCCATAAAAAATTCTACGCTAAGTTCAAAAAATATTACTGCCGCAGTGGCGCAATTTTCCGCTGCACTGGAGATCAACTCGGCAGGTGATTTAACTCATCTGGCGCTGAACTGCCCCCAACTGGCCATCGAACCATTCAGTAATATTATCTTAGGCAATAAACTATTGCCTAAAAAATTACATAAGCAACTAAAAGCCATGACTTTGCAAGGTGAAGTGCAAGACCTGCTATTGTTCTCCAATCCCGAACAAGAAACTTTCTCGATTAATGCTCAGCTAGCAAACATTAAAACTCACCCCATGGACGATATTCCAGGGGTTGAAAATCTAAACCTATATATTAAAGGTTCCGAGCAACACGGGCTAATTCAGATTAACTCACCGCAGCTCAAATTTACTGCGCCCAAATTATTTAGAAAAACCTTAAATTTCAACCATGCTTTAGGGGAATTGCATTGGCAGCATACAGATGCATGGGAACTCAGCACTCCTTTACTGGAAATAAATTCAGACTATTTTAAAACCAGCACCAAGCTTAGCCTCACTTTCCCATATAAAGGCCAGCCCGCCTTTATGGATATGCGCAACTCTTTTGATATTATGGATGCAACTAAAGTCCCTCTTTTTCTCCCGACTAGGATTCTTGATAAAGAAATTGTGACCTGGCTAGACCAGGCATTTCTTGGGGGGCATACAACACAAGGAGGAATCCTGCTACGCGGCTCATTAGCTGATTACCCTTTCATACAAGCGAAAGGTGTTTTTGAAGTGTTATTTGATGCACAGGATGTTGCATTACATTACGCACCAGATTGGCATAATCTTCAGGGAGTCGGAGGGGAGGTACGCTTTTTTTCTACCAGCATGGATATCAACATTAATCAGGGGCATATCAATGACTCAATCCTACAAAATGCAATTGTTTCTATAGACTCCTTTAGTCAAAGTGACTTTATCGATGTCACCGGTGATGTCAAAAGCAGCTTAGCCCATGCCGTGCTTTTTTTAACTGAATCCCCCTTCAAAGGTCTGGTCACAGATATTGACGAAGTTATTGATATAGAAGGATCAACTGATGTCCATATCGATCTAAAAGTCCCATTAGGCGAACAGGCACTGAAAGCCAATATTACCGCGAAAATAAAAGATGCGCGCGCGACTATCCTGCCTATGGACCTGCTTATTTCAGATATTACTGCTGATTTTCTATTTACTGAAAATGGCGTATACAGTCAGCAAATCAACGCAACGTCTTTGGGCTCTCCTATAGTAGGTGAACTTAGCACTAATGAACAGGCGATTTCCGCCAAGGTCTCAGGAAAAATGGCCATAGCACAACTGGCTAAACAATTTCCTAATCCTATGTGGGCATATGCACAAGGTAGCAGTGACTACCAGGCAAAGTTAGAGTTTCCGAATAATGGTCCACAACTATGCACCATAGAATTAGATTCTAATTTAATTGGCACGGCTATCCAGTTCTCGCCTATCTCTAAACCTGAAGCCCAGAATCATCCTATATCTATCAAACTAGGTCTTACGCCATCAAGCATTAATGCATTTAAGATCGTTTACGAAAACCCCGTGGCACTGCAGAATCGAGTGGATATTAATCTAAAAAAAATCGCTCCTCACTGGCAAGGCCTGATTCATACGCCTATGGCAAGTGGCAGTATCTTTATCCCCATAGCCTTTAACAAGGACTCTGAAATAAGTCTGTCGCTAAAAGAATTAGACCTATCTGCAATAAAAAAGATCAATCTGGGAAGTAATGATGGTGCAGCCCTGGTAGTAAAAAATCTGCCCAGTATCAAGCTCAGTAGTCAGGAACTGTACTGGAATCATGTTAATCTCGGCAAGCTGGAATTACAGACTCAGCCTACTGACCAAGGATTATCAATTACCCAATGCGACATATCTTCTCTCAACAATAAACTATCCCTGACAGGTTTCTGGCAACAACAGAACCAACAAAATTTTAGTTCAATTTCCGGAAATTTGCTCAGTGATGACTTTGGCACGTTTTTAAAGAAAACTCGACTTTCTAACGATATTGATGACACCACGGCCGACCTGCAATTTGTACTCAACTGGCCTGCGACCCCTTACGAGATTTCCAAGGCCATCCTCTCGGGTTCCATAGATGCACATCTTGCCTATGGTCGTATATTAGGTGTAGATCCAGGCTTAGGACGAGTCCTGGGAGCACTGGATATATGGAAAATTGGCGATCGACTACGCTTTGATTTTTCTGATATTACCGATTCAGGCTTGAGCTTTTCTGAAACAACTGGGCATTTCACTATCAACCAAGGCACCGCCAATACTAAAGATTTAATGATCAATGCCATGCCTGCAAAAATTTATATTTCTGGTTCCACCAATCTGCTTACCGAGGAAATTGACTTGCGGGCAACAGTTCTGCCTAAATTTCCAATTGCTGGTACAATTATCGGAAATGTTGCTAACGCTGTCAGCAAAACTTTTATGGGTAAAGAACAACCCGGCGGCCTTATTGTTAGCTTGTTATACGAAATAAAAGGCCGCTGGGATGATTTCACAATCAATCGTCAATTTAGTTCTTCCCTGGCTAATGACCTAACCAACGAACCTTAGTAGACCTGCTTCAAATAGAGATCCAGAAAATACAGACCCACCGTTTTAGAGATTTTATATGAATAGATGTGCCGCCATTCAAATGGTATCCAGTCCTAATATTAGTTCCAACCTGATAGAAGCCGAACGCATCATTAGCGAAGCTGCCAATGCCGGTGCAAAGTTAGTTGCCTTACCTGAGAACTTCGCCTTAATGGGACAGGATGAATTCGATAAGATAAACCAGAAAGAACAAGATGGCTCTGGCCCAATTCAAGATTTCCTGGCAAATACCGCGCAAAAATATGCGGTCTGGATTGTAGCCGGCACTATACCAATTGCAGACCCACGCGATACCAGCAAAGTGATGGCAGCATGTCTAATCTATAATGATCTAGGCGAGCGTATTGCCCGCTATGACAAGATTCATTTATTTGATGTCCATGTCCCGGGAAGTGACGAGGTATACCGTGAATCTGACACCATCTCCAAAGGCGACGCCCCTCTGGTTATCGATAGTCCCTTCGGTAAATTAGGCATTGCTGTCTGTTATGACTTACGCTTTCCAGAACTGTTTCGCATGATGCAGGATCAAGGTATAGAAATCCTTGTGCTACCTTCTGCTTTCACGTACAAAACCGGTGCTGCGCATTGGGAATTATTACTCAGAGCACGCGCCGTAGAAAACCTATGCTACGTTATTGCCCCTAACCAGGGCGGTTTCCATGCAAACGGACGCCATACTTTTGGTCACAGCATGATCATTGATCCCTGGGGAACCGTGATGGATTGCAAAAAAACCAATGCAGGCTTTGCTGTTGCAGATATGGATCTAGCACGTTTGCATAAAACCCGGGAGACCTTTCCGGTACTTCAGCATCGTCAAATTGTTTGTGGATAAATAATCCTAGAAACCACAATTGATCCCTATAAAACACTAAAAATAACTGAATATTAAATATAATGAATGTAAATACGTGTCATCTGTTCGGTGAGTTTACCCCACTTCACGGTTTTATGAATAAATCTAAGTACAAAATCTGTGCTCAACTGCGATTCCTAGGATAATGGATAACTCAGTATTACAATTAGCAAAACAAGCGATATTAGTTCCCACTGGTTTACAGGAAAGTAATATTCACCGGATTATGGACCAATTACTCAATGGCAGCGTGGATAATGGCGATATTTACTTTCAATCCAGCCACTATGAATCCTGGGTGCTAGAAGACGGCATTATCAAAGAAGGCAGCCACAATATAGAACAAGGTGCAGGCGTACGTGCATTATCGGGTGAAAAAACCGGCTTTGCCTACAGCGATAAAATTGATCTGACTGAGCTATTATCAGCAGTCAGTAATGTCCAGGCGATTGCCCGCCAGGGGCAGGCTGCAACAATCGCCCTGCCCTCACATGGTACTTACCCACAACTGTATGCGCCAATCAACCCCCTCAACTCATTAAGCGATCAGGAAAAAGTAGATTTCTTACGCAAAATTGATGCCGAGACGCGCAAACTCGACCCACGTATCGAACAGGTAATTATCAGTCTAGTTGGCGTACAGGATCATATCCTGATTGCCAATCAAGGCGACTCATTAGTAGGCGATGTACGCCCATTAGTGCGCTTAAATGTCAGTGTCATTGTTGAAGATAAAGGCCACCGTGAGCAAGGCAGTATGGGCGGTGGTGCACGCGCTGATTATCACTATTTTCTGCAACAAGATCGAGCACTGGGCTTTGCTCAGGAAGCAGTGAGACAGGCACTGGTTAATTTAGAAGCGGTACCTGCTCCTGCGGGTAGCATGCCGGTGGTCTTAGGATCAGGCTGGCCAGGCATCTTATTACATGAAGCAATCGGACATGGCCTGGAAGGCGACTTTAATCGTAAAGGCACTTCGGCTTTTAGTGGCCGAATTGGCGAGCGTGTTGCATCCCCGCTATGTACCGTGGTTGATGATGGCACCCTGCCAGACCGTCGTGGTTCCCTGTCTATTGATGATGAAGGCACGCCCACACAATGCACTACTTTAATTGAAAACGGCATTCTCAAAGGCTATATGCAGGATAAACTCAACGCCCGCCTGATGGGTGTGGAGCCTACTGGAAATGGAAGACGTGAATCCTATGCCCATATCCCTATGCCGCGTATGACTAATACTTATATGTTGCCTGGTGAAAGCGATCCAGAAGAGATTCTAAGATCGGTTAAAAAAGGTCTATACGCGAAGAATTTTGGTGGCGGGCAGGTAGACATTACTTCCGGAAAATTTGTATTTTCAGCTAGCGAAGCGTATTTAATAGAAAATGGCAAAATCACCCAGCCAGTCAAAGGTGCAACTTTGATAGGTAACGGCCCAGATGTCCTTACCCGAGTCAGCATGGTGGGTAATGATCTGGCTCTAGATAGTGGTGTCGGCACCTGTGGCAAAGAAGGCCAGAGTGTCCCAGTTGGTGTCGGTCAGCCTACACTTAAAATCGATTCTCTGACTGTAGGTGGTACAAACATCTAGCCTGTAGAGCGGACTTTAGTCCGCTAATGGACAATTATTAGCAGGCATCTTACCAGGGTCAAAAAATCACCCGCCGCCTATGCGGACTAAAAACTCGCGCCTCAACCCAAAGCTATTATTAAACATATCAGATTTATGCAAACTCAAGAAGAAATCAGTCGCCTGGAAACAAGTATTCATGACTTATTGCTAGAAGCAAAAAAGCAGGGAGCCACGGCTGCAGATGCTGGCTTAAGTGTCGATACAGGCTTATCGGTCAATGCCCGCCTAGGAGATGTAGAAACCATAGAACATCACTGTTCTCAAGGCCTGGGCGTGACTGTTTATTTTGGCCAGAAAAAAGGCTCGGCGAGTAGCACCGATTTATCGCCCCAATCCATTAAAGAAACCGTCACAGCGGCATGCAGTATTGCGCGCTATGCCAGTGACGACCCACATGCCGGATTACCAGACCCCGACAGACTAGCAGCTGAGTTTAAAGACCTGGGTCTATACCATCCCTGGGGTATTAACGCCAAGGATGCGATTGAACTTGCCATAAGCTGCGAAGATAGCGCACGCCAATATCACCCCGACATTAGTAACTCAGAAGGCGCTTCGGTTGATAGCTATCAAGGTATCCGTATCTTTGGCAATAGTCTGGGGTTCTTGCACGGCTATGCGTCCACCCGCCACTCAATTAGCTGTTCGGTATTGGGCGAGCGTGACGGCAATATGGAACGTGACTACTGGTACAGCGTTGCGCGCAATCATAACAAGCTGGAAAGCGCAGAATTGGTAGGAAAAAAAGCCGCAGAAAGAACCATCATGCGTCTTGGCGCTCGCAGTTTAAGCACACGTAAATCAACTGTCTTATACTCAGCCGAAGTTGCCAGCGGACTGATCGGCTCATTTCTTGGCGCTATCAGTGGCGGTAGCCTATACCGTAAATCTTCTTTCCTACTGGACAGCCTGGGTACACAAGTTTTTCCTGACTTTATCCAACTACACGAACAACCGCATCTATTAGGCGCATTAGGTAGCGCCTGCTATGATTCCGAAGGCGTAACAACGAAAGCGAATCATATAGTCACTGACGGCATCCTGAATAGCTATCTGTTAGGCAGTTATTCAGCACGTAAATTAGGCATGCAGTCTACCGGTCACGCTGGGGGAGTCCATAACCTTTGTATTAATGCTGGAGACAAGGACTTTCAGCAATTACTTCAAGAAATGGATACCGGTCTGGTGGTCACTGAACTGATGGGGCAAGGAGTAAACCCGGTAACCGGCGATTATTCCCGGGGCGCTTCAGGCTTCTGGGTAGAACATGGCGAGATCCAGTACCCAGTACAGGAAATCACCATTGCAGGTAATCTTAAAGATATGTTTCAGCATATTCTGGCAGTGGGCAATGATATAGATTATCGCGGCAATATTCGTACTGGTTCCATTTTAATCGAAGAAATGGCCATTGCCGGTGAATAAACCGGCAAATTTATGCCATCAGCAGGAGTCAAAAAACCTTAGCTATTACACTCACCACACACCTTTTTAAGTGTATGTTCTACTTTTTCTTTATCAATAACATAAGTTTCTGCACTTTAGTTTTGTAGCATACCCTGCTAAATTTTGCCTAACGGGCATCATTCTTCCGTTTTATCTAGCTCGTTCTCCATTAACTCTCTTAGATAACAAAACAATAATCGTGAAGACTTAGGTGGCTTGGCAATGGCTAATTCTTTCTTAGCATTGCGGATTAATTGCCGAATATGTTGCGCATCTGCCTCTGGATTCTTCGCCAGAAACTCGGTTACTGCCTGTTTATCATCGGATAATAATCGCTCCCGCCAGCGTTCCAGCTGATGTAATTCCCGTGCAGCATGGGCGCTTTTGGCTTTTATTTTATCTAACTGCTCTTGAATAGGTTCTACGTCTGTCTTACGCATTGCTGCGGTGATAAATTTGAGCTGGCGCTTTCTAGCTCCCTTTACAGGCATTTTCGCTGCTTCCAGAATAGCTTTCTGGATATTATCGGGTAACCCCAGACGCTCTATCTGCGCTGGTGCCAGCTGAGTAATTTCTTCACATAAATCACTGATAACGGCTATGTCACGTTTTATTTGTGACTTATTTGGCCGTATAGCCCAGGTTTCTTCTTCCTCTTGCGGGTCAAAAAATTCACTCATATCAAACCATCTTTATTAAAAAAATTACAAATAATACTACACACCCTATGGGTACCAGAGCTCCTAGCCAGTCTTTCGGGGCTTCTTTACTGCGTTGTAAAGTCGCTTTAATGCCAGGTCCCATCCAGAAAATAAGTCCGAGTGCCGTCACGCCTAATAACACACTTTTCCATATTTCCATTTCCATCTTAACCTCTCTTTCATTAATTATTATAAGTCAGCAAAGTTGACCAAATTTCAATCCCAGTATTCACCTTCAACACAAGGAGCAGGAAAATGTAATAAAAGCTTTGCCTTTCGTGCCTTTCGTGCCTTTCGTGCCTTTCGTGGTTTAATATAAAACTAGCCAGCGCAATTAAAAATAAAACTTTAGTCTTCGTGCTCTTCACTAGTTCTCTGACCATTGATCACTGTGTTCAAAACTAGTTAAATATATCCATTTGCTGATAATAGTTTGTCTGTTTTTCCAGTGTTGACAGGGTAATTCCTAGTAAGCGTATTTTACTCTGCCCTATGCCATCTGTGCGTAGTAATTGCCTAAATATCGGTGTTTTGGATAACTGGCTTTTGATCGGCTTATTAAACGTCAGGCTACGGGTAATTTGCTGAAAATCATGATATTTTACTTTGATCGTTAAGGTGCGTGCATACAGTTTTTTTGCCTGCACTTTAAGTAAGGCTTTATCTAGTAATTCGGCTAACTGCTGATAGATTTCATGACTCTGCAACAGATCCTGGCTATAGGTTGTTTCCGTGCCGATGGATTTACTTTCCCGATCGATGCGTACCGGTCTTTCATCAACCCCTAAGGCAATGTTATAGAAAAATAAAGCCGCCTTGCCAAAGTGCTGTTGCAAAACAGGCAAAGAAAACTGCTTCAGATCAGCGCCATTTTTGATACCTAAATCATGCATTTTTCGTTCTGTCGCCTTGCCCACACCATGAAACTTACTTATAGGCAGTTGTGCAACAAAAGCCAGTCCTTGCTGAGGCGTTATCAGATATAGCCCATCGGGCTTATCCATATCAGAGGCTATTTTTGCAAAAAATTTATTATAGGAAACGCCTGCTGAAGCAACTAATCCCGTTTCGGCTAAAATCTGCTGCTTTATTTTTGCTGCGATGCGCGTTGCTGAGCCCTGGCAGAGTTTACTTTGACTAACATCCAGATACGCTTCATCCAATGATACAGGCTCGACCAGAGCCGTGTATTGATAAAAGATCTGGCGAATAAGTGCGGAAACTTCTTTGTAAGCGGCAAACCGGGGCTTTACAAAAATTGCCTGGGGACACAAGCTAAACGCTCGGGATGATGACATAGCAGAATGAATGCCGTATTTCCTTGCTTCATAACTACAAGTGGCGACCACGCCTCGGCTTCCAGGTGCGCCGCCAACAATGATGGGTTTATTCAGGTATTTAGAGTTATCTCGCTGCTCTACCGCTGCAAAAAATGCATCCATATCCAGGTGAATGATTTTACGCAACGGCATAGACATGACTTTATTTAGATGTCGGTATTCTCAATATGCTATAAATTCCTTAACCCTTATGCTAACAACAGCTGCGTATAAAACCCGCTCGGTATTTTACTTAGTAGCCAGATCCTTATTGTGAATAGCTTCTTCTGTTAAATCCCAGTCGGAAAAAGGAAAAGGTATCGTCTCGGTATTAAACGTCATAAATAACATTATATGATACAGGTAAGCTGCTAATTTCTGACCAAAACCTAAAATATGCTGATTCGTGTCCCCCGTCAATAGTGCAGCAGCAATTTGCAATAACACAACGACCCATATCAGGGTTCGTACAACCCCTGCTATCACCGCAAAAATAAGAATAAAACCGATACGCCTCCAGGTGCTGACCTGCTTAAGATTATCTTGCATATGTTCTTCCATTAATAATTACCCTCTGTTCATTACATCACGCAAATCAAGCGCTGCTGCACTTGCGCGCGATACATAACTTGCCATTGCTAATGAATAATTAGCCGAAATACCATAGCCATCTCCATTCAAAATAACCGGACTGGTAATGGGTGCCAAGGCATTTTCCATTTCATGAATCATAATCTCAACGGTATCCATAGCCCGCTTATCTTCCAAAATCAGTCTGAAATCCCATTTAATGGCCTTTAATATATGGAGTAATGCCCAGCAAGAGCCACGTGCCTGCCAAAATTCATCATCCAGTTTTAACCAGGTGGTCTGGGAAATCGCAGCAGATTTTTCCTGTTGAATATCATAAGCTTCATAGCGGTCAGTACTCGCCGCTAAACGTGTTGAAATACCACCCAGGCGCTTGATAATAATCTCTACATATTGCCATAAGTTATCAGCTCTGGAATAAAAGTGTCCCGGGTTTTTATGCTCCGAATCTGCTAAGCGTGTCATATAAGTATGTAGCGCTGAAATCCCTTTTTCATATTCAGCTTCAGTGGACGGTAAGGCCCATGAATTTCGCTCATAGTAAAAATATGGCTCAGCTCTAGCTAAGTCAGGGTCTTCTGCGGATTGTGATTGGGCTCGCGCCAGATGGTTTCTTAATGCAGACGCACCATCGCGTAACATAATCAGCGCACCATATTCCCAACTAGGAATATTATCTAGCAATAGACCTGGTACACCAACGTCATTAGTGAGATAGCCCCCTGGTTTATAAAGCAATACTTCAGCAATATGCACTAAGCTATTCGCATAGACATAACCATTGGGGAATTTATCAAGGCCCTGTGCATTCTGCCGTGCCTTCGCTTCTGCTATGACATCGAAAGGTTTAGGCTCGATACTCCAATAACCGGCCAACACGATAATGAAAATGATCGACAAGGCGAAAAGAATGCCCAGAAACCATGCAAATCCCTTCGATTCTGCTTCATGCGAAAATTCGCTGGCTGCCATTTTATAATCCTTTTCTAATATGAGTAATGTCTGCTGAGTCAGCAAGAAAAGCTTAGACCGTATCTACACAAACAAATGAGCATTATAATAACATTTTTTCTATGTAATAGGGATAGATAAATCCCTATTACATATCAGCTTATTGCTTATTTAGACTTTTTTGCTCGTGGATGCGCCTGATCATACACTTCGGCCAAATGTTGAAAGTCAAGATGGGTATAAATTTGTGTGGTACTAATATTTTCATGACCCAAAAGTTCTTGCACGGCTCTTAAGTTCTGACTACTTTCCAACAAATGTGTGGCAAAAGAATGGCGCAACATATGCGGATGAACTGGCTCGGGTATGCCTTTTTTGATACACCACTGCTTTAAGCGTAACTGGATACTGCGATTGCCTAGACGCCTGCCCCTGGTGCTAGTGAATATTGCGGTTTCATTTTCATCTACTGCTGGGCGCACATTAAGCCACTCTTGTAGTATCTGCAATGCCTTACTTCCGACCGGAAGCATTCGTGATTTCCCTCCTTTTCCCTGCTGTACCGTTAGTAGCTTATCATGCGCATCTATATCTGTCAGATCCAGAGAACTCAATTCGTTTAAGCGTAGCCCAGATGAATAAAATAGCTCAAACATCGCCACATCACGCAACTCAAGCACCGAATTTGCGCCCGCATCTAATAATGCACTAACTTGATCTACATCTAGTGTTTTAGGCAGTTTTCTAGCTTGTTTAGGGGCCTTGACATGCTGCGCCGGATTATTATCTACCTGGCCTGTTTTTTGTAAAAACAAATAAAAGCTGCGCATTGCAGACAGTTCACGCTGCAGGCTTTTACTACTTAAGCCCAAACGGTGCCGCTCTGCTATATGCTTAAGAATATCAGCGAAACTTAGCTCTCCCCAGCTTGCGAGCTGGTGATTCTCACAAAATAGCCTTAAGTGCTTTAAGTCCCTTTGATAGCTATTGACAGTATGATCTGAAACACGTCTTTCTACTTGTAACTGCTGTAAAAAATCCAGTAATTGCTGCCCGGCCAGCTCTTGCATCAGACTTTATCCAGCATCAAACCTGGCCTTGCTTTAATAATGCAGTGAAGCGCGTACCGATGATTTCACTCATTTGGGTTAAAAATAAATGCCCCATACTGTAATGAAAGCGATCTTCTTCACGACTACCGATAGCGACCAGTCCTTCAATCTCTGTGTACGCCATGGGAATAATAACGCATGATTTGACTTCCAACGCATTTGCTCCAAACAAAAACCTGGCTTGTGCCAAAGTAGGTCGTCCAATAGTCGCCTGATTACTGTTTAGTTCGGCACCAAAATGACTTAACTCTTCACTTTCAGGGTCGACAAATAAGTCCGCCAGAGCGCTACTCTTCTTATCTGAACTAAGGATTCTAACCGCAAAAAAATCGGTTAAAAAACATTCTGCCAAAACCACATTCAAGTTCTCAATCGCTATTTCCAGCGTATCTGCTTCTAGCACAGCCAGGGTTAATTCATGCATTTTATTAGCCGAATTATCATTATCTCTGGCAATTTCAATCAGTCCATTTAACTGGGTTTCCATTTCATGATGCCGATTACGAAATAACTCTAATTGCTTGGAAATCAGTGACACTGCATCCCCACTCGGGTGAGGAATACTAATATGCTCTAATAAGTCTAAATGCTCATGAAAAAATGCTGGATGCTGCTTTAAATAAGCTTCCACTGCTACTGAACTCATTTCATTCATAACTCTAACCTTCCTTCAAAAACGCTGACTGCCGGGCCAGTCATAAAAACGGGATGCTCGCGCCCTTGCCAATGGATTTTTAGCTGCCCACCCGGCAACTCAACCAGCACATCATTCGCTAACAAATGCTGTTCTATGCCAATAACCACTGCGGCACAGGCGCCACTACCACAGGCTAAAGTCTCACCTGCACCGCGTTCAAAAACACGCAGTTTTATCCTGCTGCGATCACAAATCTGCATAAACCCTATATTCGCTCTTGCAGGAAAAAAAGCATGACTCTCCAAAGCGGCACCGACCTTGTCAACCGCAGCTAAATTTACGTCTGCAATTTGTAATACTGCATGGGGATTACCTAAAGAGACCGCACCAAAATTTTGCACGCCACCCTCAAGTCGCACAGTATAAACCGTTTCCTCCTGCTCGGCGATAAGCGGAATAAGCGCAGGTGCATGCCGTGGCACGCCCATGTTGACTGTAATTAAACCATCATCTTCAAAGGTTAATATCAACTGCCCGGCGTGAGTATCCACTGACACCTCATCTTTATCCGATAATTTTTTATCTCTGATAAAACGTGCAAAGCAACGCGCACCATTACCACATTGTGCAACTTCACTACCATCGGCATTGAATATACGATAGCAAAAATCCGCATCCGATTGCGGCGCGCTTGAAACTAATAATAGCTGATCACAACCGACACCAAAGTGCCTGTCAGCAATAAATCGAATTTGTTCTGGGCTTAAAGAAATTTCCTGCCGAATTGCATCAATCACGACAAAATCATTGCCTAGTCCATGCATTTTTGTAAATTCAATGATCATTAACCATATCCATAAATCTTAACTCATGTAGAGCGCGGCTTTAGCCTAAACTATTAATTATTAGTCATAGCGGACTGAAGTCCGCGCTACAATAAATGTTCACCCACCCATAACTGTGCTGTACTTTCGCGCTCTCTGATTAAGTGCATACGCTCACCATCCACCATAATCTCTGCTGCTCTAGGGCGAGAATTATAATTTGAACTCATGGTAAAACCATAGGCTCCTGCAGAACGAATCGCTAACAGATCACCCTGGCTTAAAGCCAGACACCGATCTTTACCCAGAAAATCGCCCGTTTCACACACAGGCCCGACGATATCCCATTGCAGCTCTTGTTCTATAGAGCTTAACTGCACAGGAATAATCGCTTGCCAGGAATTGTATAATGAAGGCCGCACTAAATCATTCATCGCCGCATCGATTATGGCAAAGTTCTTGTATTGCGTGGGTTTTAAATATTCGACTTTAGTCACCAGAATACCTGCATTTCCCGCAATTGCTCGCCCAGGCTCCAGTAAAATCTCTAGCTCATTATGCCCCAGCCCCTGCAAAAGAGCCCCCACATATTCGGCAGGCTCAGGCGGCGTTTCATCGTTATAGCAAATACCCAGCCCACCACCTAAATCCAGATGATGCAATGCGATGCCATCTGCTTTTAAAGCATCAACTATTTTTAACACCCGCTCCAGAGCATCCAGAAAAGGGCGCGTCTCAGTTAATTGTGAACCGATATGACAATCAATACCGACTATCTCAATATTAGACATTGCTGCTGCCCGGCGATATTCGCCCAGAGCCCCTGCGATATCTATACCAAATTTATTTTCTTTTAAGCCGGTAGAAATATACGGGTGCGTATTGGCATCGACATCCGGGTTTACGCGAAATGAAACCGGAGCAACAACACCCAGCTCACCAGCAAGCTGATTAATTCTATCCAACTCACCTTTAACTTCGATATTAAAACAGCGAATACCCGCCTGTAACGCGGCTCTAATTTCATCTTCACGCTTGCCTACACCAGAAAAAACCACTTTTTTGGGATCGCCCTGCGCAGCTAACACACGTTCCAATTCACCTAGCGAAACAATATCAAAACCCGAACCGAGTCGCGCAAGGGTATTTAAAATGGCAATATTGGAGTTCGCTTTAACGGCATAACAAATTAAATGTGCCTGCTGGCCAAAAGCCGAGTCAAAAGCATGCCAATGACGCTCTAATGTCGCTTTGGAATAGACATAACAAGGAGAGCCATGCTCAGCCACTATATCGTCAATAGCAACATCTTCAGCAAACAGTCGATCATCACGGTAATTAAAATAATCCATTACTGAATCTCTGCCTCTTGGCTACTGTTTTCTATTGGATCAATTTCTATTACGTTATTTTCCATAGTGCTATTTTCAATCGGCTCGTTTTCTACTTCTATCGGCATAAATAAAGGACCTTGCTGGCCACATGCACTCAGTAAAAAGCTAAATAATATTGATATAAAGTATCGTCTGTTTTTCATCGCATTAAGCGTAAATATAAGAAGGTAACCAGGTCGCTATCTCAGGAAAGTACGCCAGGACCCCCAAAAGCAGTAATTGTATGATAATAAACGGCATAACGCCTTTATAAATCTGTCCGGTTGTCACCTCATCAGGCGCAACACCGCGTAAATAAAATAAGGCAAAACCGAAAGGCGGCGTTAAAAATGAGGTTTGTAGATTCAAGGCAATCATAATTCCTAGCCAGACTGGATCAACGCCCATGGTTAAAAGTACCGGCCCTACAATCGGCACGATAACAAAAGTGATCTCAATAAAATCCAGCACAAAACCAAGTAAAAACATCACCAGCATCACACTAAACATTGCGCCTACTTTACCACCCGGCAGTTCAGACAACAGCTCAATAATTAGCTCGTCGCCCTCAAAACCTCTAAACACCAGCGAAAATAGCGCAGCACCGATCAGGATCATAAACACCATGCTGGTAATTCTAGTAGTGTCCCGCATGACTTTCTGCAAGGTATCTTTACTTAACTGCTTACTGATAATTGCCAGCAATAGCGCCCCCACAGCCCCGACTGAAGCAGCCTCGGTTGGCGTTGCTAGACCACCAATAATTGACCCCAACACAGCTAACATCAACATGAATGGTGGTAATAAACTTTTAGCAACGCGCCAATAAAAGCCTGTTTGTTGGCGCTCAGTAATATCCGGTTTTGGCATCTTGTCAGGACTTAACCAGGCAGTCACTGAAATATAAATCAGATACAAGATAACCAGTAATAAGCCGGGCAATATAGCGCCGGCAAATAAATCCCCTACCGATATCGTTTCAGGTGCGAAAACGCCCATCTCTAATTGTGCTTGCTGATAGGCGGAAGAAATAACATCCCCCAGCAACACCAGTACAATTGAAGGAGGAATAATCTGTCCCAATGTTCCAGAAGCACAGATAATACCGCAGGATATAGCAGGGTCATAATTGCGTTTCAGCATAGTTGGCAAAGACAACAAACCCATCGTTACAACCGTAGCACCTACTATTCCTGTACTGGCAGCCATAAGCATACCCACAATCGTAACCGCAATGCCTAAACCGCCAGGCACAGAAGCAAATAATTCCGACATGGCTTCCAGTAAAGATTCAGCAATCTTTGCCCGTTCCAGCATCACCCCCATAAAGACGAATAAGGGAACTGCTATCAAAGTCTCATTATTCATGATGCCAAACAAACGGTTCGGCAGAGCCATTAAGAAATCAGCATCAAAAGCATCTAACTGCAGGCCTAATGCGGCAAACGTTAATGCCGTGCCACTGAGTACAAAAGCTACCGGATAGCCCGACAATAAAACCACAAAGACAGCCAGAAACATCCACAGCGCCATATAACTATCCATGTTTTTTACCCGGTTCAAATAGGAAGACCAACTTACTCATTAATAAGGAAAGGCCTTGTAAAATCAACAAACCAGACATCAGTAATAAACAGCTTTTAAGTAAATAAACAAAAGGCAAGCCCCCCGAATTACGCGAGCTTTCCATCAGATCCCACGAATCCATTACATATTCCCAGCTACTCCAGAGTATAAACCCCGCCACAGGAAGCAATAACAATAACGTGCCTAATAAATCAATCCACGCCTTAACATTTTCCGTACAGCGCTGATAAATGATATCCACTCGCACATGCCCATCTTGTTTTAAGGTATAGGCAGCGCCGAACATAAAAACCAACGCATGCAGATAAATTATGGACTCCTGCATCATCACCCAGCTTAGGTCAAACAAGTAGCGCAGCACAACAATGGCAAAGGTTATTAACACCATGGCTAAAGTCAACCAGGATACACAGCGCCCAATACTCTCATTTAAAGAGTCGACCAGCTGTGCACTACGCTGAAAAAAAGAAAAAAGTAAGCTCATAAACTAGCCACCAAAAATGCTAAATAATAAATTTGTCGGCTATTATACTGCATAACACTGTAGAGCAAACTTCAGCCCGTAATTTCTGTTAAAACACAGCTAACTAAAGATTCCCTGCAACCAAAATATCTCACCTATAATCTCTACTGTTTTCACAAGCACATTTCCCATCAGTAAAGTATAATCACACCCGAGCACTTTAAATTTATCTCAGTAAACATATAAATCTCAGGAAATAAATAATAATTCCAGGAAACTAATAATGAAAAAATTTTATAACACCATCGAAAATCTGTTTAATGAAAGTATAAAAGGGGTTGCTAAAGCACACAGCGATATTTTAAAGCTGAATCCAGACCCTTGCTATATCACTCGCACCGCACCGACTCCAGCAAATAAAGTTGTCCTTATCTCAGGTGGTGGCGCAGGTCATGAGCCTTTGCATGCAGGCTTTGTCGGCAAAGGCATGTTAGATGCAGCGTGTCCGGGACAAACCTTCACTTCACCTACGCCTGATCAAATGATGGCAGCCGCGGAAGAAGTGAGTACAGATGCAGGTGTAATATTTATCGTTAAAAATTACGCTGGCGATGTTATGAATTTTGAAATCGGCGCAGAAATGTCGGACTGCCCTTCTGAGTCTGTGATTGTAGCCGATGACGTTTCGCTACCAAAAGATCATCCTATTGGTCGTCGTGGAGTTGCCGGAACACTTATCGTTGAAAAAATGATTGGTGCTGCAGCAGAAAATGGCTCTGACCTGGCAACCTGTAAAGCAATCGGCGACCGTGTTGCAGAGAGCACCGCTTCAATGGGTGTTGCCTTAACAAGCTGTACAATTCCAGCATTGGGTGAACCAACCTTTTCAATAGCCGAAGATGAAATGGAAATGGGCGTTGGTATACATGGCGAACGTGGTATCGAAACCATGAAACTAGGTACCGCCAAAGAAATTACCGCGATCATTTGTAAGAAAATTGAAGACGACTTAAAGCCGCAAAAAGGTCAGAGAATTCTGCTCCATGTTAATGGCCTGGGTGCGACTCCTCCTATGGAGCAATATTTAATCTTTGATGAAGCGTGTCAGTACTGGGAAGAGCGCGGCGTTGTTATCGAACGTTCTTTAGTAGGCGATTACACAACTGCTCTGGATATGGCAGGTATTTCAATCACTGTCACTCTATTAGACGACGAATTAATCGCATTATGGGATGCACCTGTACATACTGCTAATTTACGCTGGGGTTGTTAAGAGCCTGGTAACGCACAAACGTCAATATAGGATGGGCTGACGATAGGAAGCAAAAAAAGGTGGGCATTGCCCACCTTTTTTTATTTGAATGCCACCATAACAACCAACAAACTTATAACTTCGCTTCTATCGCATCGGCTATTGCACAGATCATTAGCTGAGAACTTCTTGCGCCAGCATCGATATGCCCAACACTACGTTCACCCAGGAATGATGAACGCCCGCGTACTGAATGCATTTCCTTGGTAGATTCCATACCTTTAATTGCAACTTCTTTAAGCCCTGCTAACAAAGCTGGGTATTCAAGCTTGCCACAGTTTTCATTGAAATAGTTGGCCACTGGAATTAATGTATCTAGCATTGTTTTTTCGCCAGCATCCGATTTTCCACGCGCTTTCATCGCCTCTACTGCAGCATTGAAAGACTCTGCAAAAGTAACTGGGTCAATCGTTTTTCCTACAGCATCTTTACCCATAGCTACAAAAAAAGTACCAATTAAAGAACCTGAAGCACCCCCGATTTTACTCATGCAGGTCATGCCCATTTTTTTCCATGCATCAGCCCAGTCCATCTGACTAATTTCTTCACTTTGTTCAACTAGAAAGCCAAGCCCACGACGAATATTAATAACATGGTCACCATCACCCAGGGTTTTATCTAGTTCGGTGACTTCTGTATCGTGCTCTACTATAGTGTCACTCGAAGCCTTGATTAGCTCAGTCAACATATCTGAAGTTACTTGCATTATTTTTTTCCTCTCTTTGAAAATAGCCATCCCCACTGATATTTCTGAGGACTTCAGCTATAAAATATTATCTAAAACAACTTACTTTGCAAATAGCACCTCATTCGCAAAGCCTATTGAAAAATTATTTAATGTATAATTTCATACATTTTTTAACCAACGACCCACTGATAAACTGGGCAAAATCTTCCGGATTTTCATAATCCTGTTTTTGCACAAACTCTACCAAACCATTGATCAGGCTCCGTGTTTCTGCAATTTCGCTATGAGACCTGCCTCAACCCTTACAATGCGCACCCGTTTCCGTACAAAAAGCACTCCCTTTTTACATGGAATAAATTTAATTTCACCTCTCCCCGCACAGCATATTCTTTTAACAGCGTGATACTATACTCTATTTTATTCTTAGATACATCCATTCATTCATGGCTATATAACGGTATGTTTTAAATAGAAAACATAGATCACTGCAAAATCAAAACGGCTAATGATCGCGCTGAATAATATACAAAGATAAATCACGTAATAAATCAGCTTCAGTACCAAAACCTGACAGACTATCAACCGCTTGCTCATGTAAATCCTGAGCTTTTTGCTTTGCTCCCACCAAACCCAACAATGCCGGATAAGTCGGCTTATCATTATCCTGATCTTTGCCCTGTGTTTTACCTAAAGTTGCGGTATCACTTTCTTCGTCTAAAATATCATCCTTAACCTGAAAAGAAAGACCGATACATTTTGCGTAATGATCTAGTTTACTGGCCATTGCAGAATCTAGATCCGGTTTTGATAATGTCGCTAGCTGCACACTCACACGAATCAATGCGCCTGTTTTATGGATATGCATATTTTCCAGCTCAGGCAAAGTCAGCTTTTTTCCCACAGACTCTAGGTCTATCGCTTGCCCACCAACCATTCCTAGTGAGCCACTGGCTTTTGTCAATGCATTGATCATATTGATGCGTGTCTCAGCACTGGCATTCATACTGCTATCACGCGCCAATATCTGGAATGCCAAGGCCTGTAAGGCATCTCCTGCTAATATGGCAGTGGCTTCATCAAATGCGACATGTGAAGTTGCTTTACCACGGCGTAAATCATCATCATCCATCGCAGGTAAATCATCATGAATTAACGAATAAACATGAATCATCTCTACTGCACAAGCAGGGCCATCAAGTACTTCCGGTGCAATACCCAAAGCTTTACCAGCACTATAAGTTAACATGGGCCGCATACGTTTACCGCCATCCAGAGTGCTATAGCGCATAGCCTCGTGTAATCTTCTGGGTAAAATCGTTTTTTCCGGTAGGCGTAATTGCAAAGCCTTTTCCACTCGTTCCTGGCTAGTGACTAAATAGTCTTTTAGGGCATTACTCATCGTTAAATGGCTCCAAAGTTTGTTGTCCGTTTTTTTCTAATAAAATTTGCACTTTTTGCTCAGCTTCTTGCAAGGCTTTTTGACAAGTACGCGTTAATTTCACACCCTGCTCAAATGATTTTAACGACTCTTCCAACGAAATATCACCCTGCTCTAATTGCTCAACAATCTCTTCCAGATCTTTTAGAGAATCTTCAAATAAGGTCGCGCTTTTCTTTCTAGGCATGTCGATAAAAAAATTTTAATGATAGGATATATACATTGCCCTATTATATATGAAAAAAACATCAGAGTAATTAACTAGAAAATGAGTAATACCTACAACGCAGCAGCGATTGAAGTTTTAAGTGGTTTAGACCCTGTTCGTAAGCGCCCAGGCATGTATACCGACACCACTCGCCCGAATCATCTGGTACAGGAAGTGGTTGATAATAGTGTTGATGAAGCAGTCGCAGGGCATGCCTCAAATATAGAAGTTGTTTTATATAAAGATGGCAGCGTTAAAGTACAGGACGACGGTCGTGGTATGCCTGTCGATATGCATCCCGAACAAAATATGCCCGGCGTTGAAGTTATTCTGACCCAATTACATGCGGGCGGAAAATTTTCTAACAAAAATTACCAGTTTTCGGGCGGCCTTCACGGCGTTGGTGTTTCAGTTGTTAACGCATTGTCCAAACAACTGGATATAGAAATCAAACGTAATGGTAAAGTTTACCAAATGCAATTTGCCAATGGCGAGAAGCAAACCGAGCTGAGTGAAACCGGCAGCGTAGGCAAACTTAATACCGGCTCGATGGTGCACTTTTTACCTGATGCTAGTTATTTTGATTCGAATAAAATTTCGCTGATCAAACTCAAGCATGTGCTTAGAGCAAAAGCCGTGCTTTGCCCAGGGCTAAAAATCAGTTTATCCGTAGAACAGACGGATGAAGCATGGGAATGGTATTATCAGAACGGTTTAGAAGAATACCTATTAGATAGAGTCGGTAATGTAGAGTTTTATCCTGTAGAACCCTTTATGGGCAATATGTCAGCAGACCACGAAGCTGTCGAATGGGGTATCGTCTGGACAACAGAGTTTTTACCTGAAAATATCACTGAAAGTTATGTTAACCTCGTCCCCACGGCTCAAGGTGGAACTCATGTGAATGGCTTACGCGCAGGGCTAACCGAAGCCATGCGTGAATTCTGTGAAATTCGTAACTTATTACCTCGTGGCGTTAAAATTACGCCAGAAGATGTCTGGGAACTCTGTCATTATGTCTTATCAGTCAAGCTGGAAGACCCGCAATTTTCCGGGCAGACTAAAGAACGCCTAAGTTCACGTGAGTGCGTAGCTTTTGTCTCCGGCGTCGCCAAAGATGGCTTTAGCTTATGGCTAAACCAGCACCCGGCCGCTGGTGAGAAAATAGCCGAAGTTATCATTTTGAGTGCACAAAAACGCTTGAAATCCAGCAAAAAAACAATTCGAAAAAAGATTTCCGCAGGCCCGCAATTACCAGGAAAACTTGCCGATTGTGCTTCTCAGGACATCAAGCGCAGTGAATTGTTTCTCGTCGAAGGAGATTCAGCCGGCGGCTCAGCCAAACAGGCGCGCGAGCGCGAGTTTCAGGCAATTATGCCCTTAAGAGGTAAGATTCTAAATACCTGGGAGGTCGACTCTGCGCAAGTCATGGCGTCGAATGAAGTCCATGATATTGCTGTCGCTGTAGGCATAGAGCCCGGTTCAGAAGACTTACAGAGCCTGCGCTATGGTAAAGTCTGTATCCTCGCCGATGCCGATTCCGATGGCTTACATATTGCCACCTTGATCTGCGCCCTGTTTTTTAAGCATTTCCCCAGCCTGGTTAAAGCAGGTCATGTATTTGTCGCCATGCCACCCTTATACCGTATCGATGTCGGCAAGCAGATATTTTACGCGCTAGATGAGCATGAGCGCCAGGGTGTGTTAGACCGTATCAAGGCCGAAAAGCTAAAAGGCAAAATCAATGTACAACGTTTTAAAGGCCTTGGAGAAATGAACCCCTCTCAATTACGCGTGACAACCATGAATCCGGATACTCGACGCCTAGTGCAATTAACCATCGAAGAAGGCGATAATACCAATGAGAAAATGGATTTATTATTAGCCAAAAAACGCTCGCAGGACAGAAAATTCTGGCTGGAAAATAAAGGCAATTTAGCGGATGTCTAGGCTAACCACAACCCTTACTAAAAATACATAGACTATGATTAACATTGGTCAAATCAACTCCTTAAATATTATAAAAGATACCGGCACCCAACTATATTTAGACGATGGAGCAGGCGGTGAAATTCTTTTAACTGATAAACGAACGCCTAATCACGCAACTATCGACGTGCCTCTTGATGTCTTTATTTATACTGGTGCAGAGGGTGAATTATTTGCCACCTGTAAAAAACCTTATGTGCAAATGGACGGTGTAGCCTGCCTAAAAGTAATTTCAATAGGGCAGGCAGGCGCATTTTTAGATTGGGGAATTGCTAAAGATTTATTCGTACCCTTTTCTGAGCAGGATTATGAACTTGAAGAGAATCGTAATTGTTTAGTTAAAGTTTATCTAGATGATCAAAACCGCATTGCCGCCACCACTTATCTGAATCATTACCTTTCTGATGAAGCCCACTATTTAAATGAAGGAGATGAAGTATCTCTGATTATTGCAAGAAAAACAGACTTAGGCTTTAAGGCTGTAGTGAATGATAATTTCTGGGGTGTGCTCTATCATAATGAAATTTTTCAGCCCTTGCGTGAGGGGCAAAAACTCAAAGGCTATATCAAGAAAATCCGTGAAGATAAAAAAATTGATTTAAGCTTAAATAAAACCGGGTATACCCACGTTTTACCTATTAGAGAACAAATTATCCAACGCCTTAAAGATAATGATGGTTATTTAGAATTATCCGATAAAAGTTCACCCGAGGCGATCAATGCCGCTTTTGGCGTCAGCAAGAAAGTTTTTAAGCATGCTATCGGGACATTATATAAAGAGCGCTGCATTACCTTAACCAAAACTAGCATTTCTTTAAATAAATAGAGATGAAGATCGGACTTCAGTCAGCTAATAACCGATGTCATTTATAAGTAGCGAACTAAAGTGCGCTCTACAGGGTCTGCTTTAATTTATAAAGAAAATCTAACGCCTCACGCGGACTTAATTCATCCGGCGCTATATTTTCAATTAACTCCAGCACTGGGTGCGGTTGATTCACAGCAAATAAATCGAGTTGCGTACTGCCGATTACTACCTGCTGCTCTTTATAGGCGACATCCTCTAAATGGCTTAATTTAAGCTTAGCCTGCTCAATTACAGGGCTAGGAATACCTGCTAATGACGCCACTTGTAATCCATAGCTCTGACTAGCTGCACCTTCTTTGACTGTGTGTAAAAAGATAATTTTATCACCATGCTCCATGGCATCTAAGTGAACATTATGAATCGTACTTTGCTCTTCAGGCAGGCAGGTCAATTCAAAGTAATGCGTGGCAAATAAAGTATAAGCATGTATCTCTTTTGCTAAATAATCAGCACAGGCCCAGGCAAGTGACAATCCATCGAATGTGCTGGTACCTCTCCCTATTTCATCCATTAGAATCAAGCTATTAGCAGTTGCATTATGTAAAATATTGGCTGTTTCAGACATCTCCACCATAAATGTCGATCGGCCACTGGTTAAGTCATCCGATGCTCCGATCCGGGTAAATATTTTGTCAATCGGACCACATTCCAATTTAACTGCCGGAACAAAACAACCGATATGGGCAATTAACACTATTAAAGCCGCCTGACGCATATAAGTTGATTTACCCCCCATATTTGGCCCGGTAATAACCAACATCTGCCGGTCTTCACGAAAGTCCAGATCATTAGCAACAAACGGAATATCAGATACTTGCTCTATAACCAGGTGTCGTCCATCAGTAATATGAATACCTCGTTGGGCACACAAAACAGGCCGTGTTAATCGTAAGCTTATGCTTCGTTCTGCAAAATTAGTCAACACATCGAGTTCAGCCAACGCCAGCGCACTAACCTGAATAGGAATTAATATGGTAGCGATTGCATCCAGCAACTCATCATATAGCTTTTTCTCACATGCTAAAGATTGCTCTTTAGCATGCAGCACCGTATCCTCAAATTCTTTTAATTCACTGGTAAAAAACCGTTCCGCATTTTTTAATGTCTGCTTACGAATATAGCTATCTGGCACATCATTGGATTGCGAACGCGGGATCTCTATATAATATCCATGTACACGATTGTATTTAATCTTTAAGGTCGCTATGCCGGTATTTTCTTTTTCCTGAGTTTCCATATCAATCAAAAATTGATTCGCATTCTGACTCAGGTTACGTAAATCATCTAGTTCGTGGTTATAGCCTACTGCAAGCACTCCACCATCGCGGATCAATACCGGTGGATTATCAATAATGGCTCGCTGTAATAAAGCTAAAAAATCAGGCTGTTCGCCTATTTTTATCGCTAATTGGTCTATTTCCTGACAACCTGTGTGAGCTATTTGAGTCTGTATCGTAGGCAAAGTCGCGAAGGTATCCCGGAGCACTAATAAATCACGGGGGCGAGCTGATTTTAATGCAACCCGTGCACTTACTCGTTCTATATCTCCGACCAATCGTAAATTCTCGCGCACAGCCTCAAATAGATTATTGGTTAATAATGCATCGACACAATCATAGCGATTATTTAATACCCGCTGATCCCGCAAAGGACGATTTAGCCAGCGACGCAAACAGCGACTGCCCATTGCGGTTATCGATTTATCCAGAACCCCGTATAGAGTAAAGCGTAGCTGACCTGACGGATGAAAATCTAGCTCCAGATTTCGCCTGCTAGAAGCATCTAATAAAATGCTATCATCACTGCTATCAACGCGAATACCCTGTATATGAGGCAAGGCACTCTGCTGAGTATCTTTAACATATTGTAATAGACTACCCGCTGCTGAAATTGCCGCTGTCAAATATTCACAGCCAAAACCTTTTAGATCATGAGTTTTAAATTGCTTGAGGATAATTTTTCTGGCACTTGCTTCTTCAAAATGCCATGGAGGTCGACGTGTTAAACCTTTACGTTGCTTTAATGCTGCTGGCAGACTCCAATCCTCATTATATAAAAGCTCGGCGGGATTCAGTCGTTCAAGTTCACTCAATAATTCATCTGTTGAATTAACTTGTTGCAATACAAAGCGACCACTCGTTACATCCAGACATGCGATACCATATGTTTTTGAAAAATAGATAGCAACGAGTAAATTATCCTGCAGCTCATCTAGCAAAGCCTCTTCAGTTACAGTTCCTGGGGTAATAATTCGTACGACCTGACGCTCAACCGGCCCCTTTGATGTGGCTGGATCACCTATTTGCTCACATACAGCAACCGACTCACCTAACTTCATCAATTTAGCTATATAGCCTTCGGCGGCATGATGGGGTAAGCCGCACATAGGAATAGGTTCACCTGCAGAATGTCCTCTTGCAGTCAGGGTAATACTTAAAAGCTCTGCAGCTTTTTTTGCATCATCGAAGAATAGTTCATAAAAATCACCCATGCGATAGAACAACAATGTGTCTTGATGATCCGCCTTGATGCGTAAATACTGCTGCATCATTGGGGTATGAATTACAGGCGGGTTAAGTGTATCCGTCATAAATTATTAGAAAAGTACTGAAGACTCTGGAGCGCCATAGCTTAAGCTATTATACCCCTCTATTATTAAACTCTGTGTTTATCCGTAGGGCGCAGCTTTAGCCCCTCTTTGTAGAAAAAAACTATTATTGTATTTTAAATCGGGCGAAAGCCACCCGCTCCTACCGTGGTTTTCTTTTAACGTTTTATGGGTAAAACGTATTGTACAACAAAGTTCCAGGCAAAAAAAAACCCAACTTCGTCAGAAGATGGGTTTTAATATTAAGAGCTTGGCAATTCCCTACTTTCACATGGATAAATCCACACTATCATCGGCACTAAGCGGTTTCACTTCCGAGTTCGGGATGGGATCGGGTGGTTCACGCTCGCTATGGTCACCAAGCAATCGGTGTTGATTGACTAGCCTCAGTCGATACCTTATGAGTCTCTTCCCTGCTATCAATCGTCTCTTATCTAGCTTGTGGCTAAATAATTGGAAATCTGTGTTTTGAGCTTAAAAGCTTCGTTCTCTTACAGTAAAAACGTTATGTCGCTTACATATGACTCAAACAGGTAAAACCTATTTGGTGTTATATGGTCAAGCCTCACGGGCAATTAGTACAAGTTAGCTTCACACATTACTGTGCTTCCACACCTTGCCTATCAACGTCGTAGTCTTCGACGGCCCTTCAGGGAACTTAAAGTTCCAGTGAGATCTCATCTTGGGAGGGGCTTCCCGCTTAGATGCTTTCAGCGGTTATCCTGTCCGAACGTAGCTACCGGGCAATGCCATTGGCATGACAACCCGAACACCAGTGGTTCGTCCACTCCGGTCCTCTCGTACTAGGAGCAGCTTCCCTCAAATCTCAAACGCCCACGGCAGATAGGGACCGAACTGTCTCACGACGTTCTGAACCCAGCTCGCGTACCACTTTAAATGGCGAACAGCCATACCCTTGGGACCTGCTTCAGCCCCAGGATGTGATGAGCCGACATCGAGGTGCCAAACACCGCCGTCGATATGAACTCTTGGGCGGTATCAGCCTGTTATCCCCGGCGTACCTTTTATCCGTTGAGCGATGGCCCTTCCATTCAGAACCACCGGATCACTAAGACCTACTTTCGTACCTGCTCGATGTGTCTATCTCGCAGTCAAGCACCCTTATGCCTTTGCACTCATTGCATGATTTCCGACCATGCTGAGGGTACCTTCGTGCTCCTCCGTTACTCTTTGGGAGGAGACCGCCCCAGTCAAACTACCCACCATACGCTGTCCCCGATCCGGATAACGGACCTGGGTTAGAACTTCAAACATACCAGGGTGGTATTTCAAGGTTGACTCCACAGAAACTAGCGTTCCTGCTTCAAAGTCTCCCACCTATCCTACACAAGTAGGGTCAAAGTCCAGCGTAAAGCTATAGTAAAGGTGCACGGGGTCTTTCCGTCTAGCCGCGGGTACACTGCATCTTCACAGCGATTTCAATTTCACTGAGTCTCGGGTGGAGACAGTGTGGCCGTCGTTACGCCATTCGTGCAGGTCGGAACTTACCCGACAAGGAATTTCGCTACCTTAGGACCGTTATAGTTACGGCCGCCGTTTACCGGGGCTTCGATCAAGAGCTTCTCCGAAGATAACCCCATCAATTAACCTTCCGGCACCGGGCAGGCGTCACACCCTATACGTCCACTTTCGTGTTTGCAGAGTGCTATGTTTTTGATAAACAGTCGCAGCCACCAATTTATTGCAACCCTCTTCTGCTACAGTAGCAAGTACTTTCACATACCAAGGGTGAACCTTCTCCCGAAGTTACGGTTCCATTTTGCCTAGTTCCTTCAGCCGAGTTCTCTCAAGCGCCTTAGAATTCTCATCCCACCCACCTGTGTCGGTTTGGGGTACGGGTTGTTATAACCTGAAGCTTAGAGGTTTTTCTTGGAAGCATGGCATCAATCACTTCGTCTTTCACGAGGAAAAACTCGTCATCACGCCTCAGCATTAAGAGTCCGGATTTACCTAAACTCTCTGCCTACACGCTTAAACTTACATATCCAACAGTAAGCTGATCTAGCCTTCTCCGTCACCCCATCGCAGTTATAACAAGTACAGGAATATTAACCTGTTTTCCATCGACTACGCCTTTCGGCCTCGCCTTAGGTCCCGACTAACCCTGCGTCGATTAGCGTTGCGCAGGAAACCTTGGGTTTTCGGCGTGGGGGTTTTTCACCCCCATTATCGTTACTCATGTCAGCATTCGCACTTCCGATACCTCCAGCGCACTTCTCAATGCACCTTCGCAGGCTTACGGAACGCTCCTCTACCACCTCCGTTTATAAATAAACGTCGATCCGTAGCTTCGGTACTATGCTTAGCCCCGGTAAATCTTCCGCGCAAACCGACTCGACCAGTGAGCTATTACGCTTTCTTTAAAGGATGGCTGCTTCTAAGCCAACCTCCTGGCTGTCTGGGCCTTTTCACATCGTTTCCCACTGAGCATAGATTTTGGGACCTTAGCTGACGGTCTGGGCTGTTTCCCTTTTCACGACGGACCTTAGCACCCGCCGTGTGTCTCCCGTGCTAAAACTTGTTGGTATTCGGAGTTTGCAACGGTTTGGTAAGTCGGGATGACCCCCTAGCCGTAACAGTGCTCTACCCCCAACAGTTATACACGAGGCTCTACCTAAATAGATTTCGAGGAGAACCAGCTATCTCCGGGCTTGATTAGCCTTTCACTCCGATCCACAGCTCATCCGCTCATTTTTCAACATAAGTCGGTTCGGTCCTCCAGTAGGTATTACCCCACCTTCAACCTGGCCATGGATAGATCGCCCGGTTTCGGGTCTACACCTTGCGACTAAACGCCCTATTAAGACTCGCTTTCGCTACGCCTCCCCTTATCGGTTAAGCTTGCCACAAAATGTAAGTCGCTGACCCATTATACAAAAGGTACGCAGTCACACGTCCGAAGACATGCTCCTACTGCTTGTACGCATACGGTTTCAGGATCTATTTCACTCCCCTCTCCGGGGTTCTTTTCGCCTTTCCCTCACGGTACTAGTTCACTATCGGTCGATAAGGAGTATTTAGCCTTGGAGGATGGTCCCCCCATCTTCAGTCAACGTTTCACGTGCATCGACCTACTTAATACGTCATTGTTTGATTTCGTGTACGGGGCTATCACCCTGTATCGCCAGACTTTCCAGACTGTTCCACTATCGCACAATGCTCGGCTAATCCCCGTTCGCTCGCCGCTACTTAGGGAATCTCAATTGATTTCTTTTCCTCGGGGTACTTAGATGTTTCAGTTCTCCCGGTTCGCTTCTCTGACCCTATGTATTCAGGTCAGGATAATGGCCTTATGGCCATTGGGTTTCCCCATTCGGAAATCCGCGGGTCAAAGTTTGTTTGAAAACTCTCCGCGGCTTATCGCATCCTACAACGTCCTTCTTCGCCTCTTATCGCCTAGGCATCCACCGTATGCGCTTATTCACTTGACCATATAACCCAAATACGTCTTACACAGCTTTCGCTTTTCGAACGTTTGAATCATATGTTCACTGACATTTTCGCTTTTTCTGCTTGAGAACTCATTTAATATTTGACTCCACTCTAGCCTAGGCTTTCACCTATTCTGTCGCTTCGTCGCTTTTAAACTCGTTTGAAACTTTTTTGGTTTATTTCGTTTTGTTCAGTCAATTTTACAATCAACCGAACGCTACTAAATAAATTTATTTAGTTTACTTTACAGATTTCCAAATTGTTAAAGAGCTTATTAGTCTAAAAAAACTAATGCTATAAGTTCTAAAGCCATTTGCTTTAAAATTTATAGCATTAATATTTTTCTAATTTCATCAAGTATTGGTGGAGCCAGGGAGGATCGAACTCCCGACCCCCTGCGTGCAAGGCAGGTGCTCTCCCAGCTGAGCTATGGCCCCAATTCGTTTCCTGTGACGGAATTTTGTCCCGGGTGATTTCTTCGAAATACACGGTGTCTCCGTGCCTTTCAAAAAAATGTCCAGTGCAAAATTGGTGGGTCTGGGAGGATTTGAACCTCCGACCTCACCCTTATCAGGGGTGCGCTCTAACCAACTGAGCTACAGACCCAATATCTGCGTTCAAGGTCAGTCTCGATGTCTTCTAAATCAAAATAATTTGTTGTGAGTACTCATAAAGCATTGCATGCTTTGTAAGGAGGTGATCCAGCCCCAGGTTCCCCTAGGGCTACCTTGTTACGACTTCACCCCAGTCATGAATCACAAAGTGGTGAGCGCCCTCCCGAAGGTTAGACTACCCACTTCTTTTGCAACCCACTCCCATGGTGTGACGGGCGGTGTGTACAAGGCCCGGGAACGTATTCACCGCGACATTCTGATTCGCGATTACTAGCGATTCCAACTTCATGCAGTCGAGTTGCAGACTGCAATCCGGACTAAGATCGGCTTTCTGGGATTAGCTTACTCTCGCGAGTTTGCGGCCCTCTGTACCGACCATTGTAGCACGTGTGTAGCCCTACCCATAAGGGCCATGATGACTTGACGTCGTCCCCACCTTCCTCCGGTTTATCACCGGCAGTCTCCTTAGAGTTCTCAGCATTACCTGCTAGCAACTAAGGATAAGGGTTGCGCTCGTTACGGGACTTAACCCAACATCTCACGACACGAGCTGACGACAGCCATGCAGCACCTGTCTCAGAGTTCCCGAAGGCACTCTACTATCTCTAACAGATTCTCTGGATGTCAAGGGTAGGTAAGGTTCTTCGCGTTGCATCGAATTAAACCACATGCTCCACCGCTTGTGCGGGCCCCCGTCAATTCATTTGAGTTTTAACCTTGCGGCCGTACTCCCCAGGCGGTCAACTTAATACGTTAGCTCCGCCACTAAGCCTGTATATAGGCCCAACGGCTAGTTGACATCGTTTACGGCGTGGACTACCGGGGTATCTAATCCCGTTTGCTACCCACGCTTTCGTTCCTCAGCGTCAGTTTTAGTCCAGGAAGTCGCCTTCGCCACTGGTGTTCCTTCAGATCTCTACGCATTTCACTGCTACACCTGAAATTCCACTTCCCTCTCCTAAACTCTAGTTACCCAGTTTTAAATGCAGTTCCCAGGTTAAGCCCGGGGCTTTCACATCTAACTTAAATAACCGCCTACGAACGCTTTACGCCCAGTAATTCCGATTAACGCTTGCACCCTCCGTATTACCGCGGCTGCTGGCACGGAGTTAGCCGGTGCTTCTTCTAAAGGTAATGTCAAGAGACAGGATATTAACCTGCCTGTTTTCCTCCCAATTGAAAGTGCTTTACAACCCTCAGGCCTTCTTCACACACGCGGTATTGCTGGATCAGGCTTTCGCCCATTGTCCAATATTCCCCACTGCTGCCTCCCGTAGGAGTCTGGGCCGTGTCTCAGTCCCAGTGTGGCTGATCGTCCTCTCAGACCAGCTATAGATCGTCGCCTTGGTGAGCCATTACCTCACCAACTAGCTAATCTAACGCAGGCTCATCTATTAGCGCAAGGTCCGAAGATCCCCTGCTTTCCCCCGTAGGGCGTATGCGGTATTAGCATGGGTTTCCCCATGTTGTCCCCCACTAATAGGCAGATTCCTACGCGTTACGCACCCGTCCGCCACTCGTCAGCCAGAGCAAGCTCTGCTGTTACCGTTCGACTTGCATGTGTTAAGCATACCGCCAGCGTTCAATCTGAGCCATGATCAAACTCTTCAGTTTAAAATCATTTTGTAACATCATCAGATGTGTTACCAATCTTTTTTCGATTGTCAGAATTTACGTTTGTTAATCCGAAGATTAACGGTGTAGATTCTTATATCGATTATCTTTATCATGCTAATAATCTCTACAAGTACCCACACAAATTATTTTGATTTGTATTTTTAAAGAGCTCAGAGCGATGAAGCTGCTCTGCTGAGTCCGACAATTATACTGAGCCTGAACTCGTTGTCAATGTTTTATTTTTTTATTCTTCCGAAGAAATAAGGCAGAAGCACGACCCCTTCAAAACAAACTACCGCCACATAAAGTGACCTAAAAATACAACACTCACCAGATCCGAAAACCCGCCTCAACTCTCGTTAAGGAGCTGTGTATTATAACCAGCTTTTAATATCGGTCAAGGGTTTATTTTAACTATAATTTTTACAGCTATAAATAAACACTTAAGCCATTGATTCTATCCTCTTATCTATATATTTTTTATATTACTTTAGACCATTAGCTTAGGCGAGAAACCCTCATCAGCTTTCTATTAAAGAAGGATTTGTTATGACTCGCTATCTCTGTTTATTTGCTTTACCGGTGCTCACACCATTATTTTCATTCGCGATATCTAATGAAAAGCTTCCTGACCCACTACCATCCCTGGCAAACCGTGCATTGAAGATAGCCCTCAGTACTCATACCCTTCTTTTTTACAATAATGGCAAGACTAAATAATGCGCATGGCATGGCCAACTAACACTCGATATACAGGCGCAATAGGGTAAGTTTTCCTCTGACTGGCAGGTTTATAATGACAGCTCTACAAAATTATTCTCGACTGTAAATACTTTCTGACTTTTTCCTATACTTTTTGTATAGCCTCCTGATTGCGAAATTCGAAAAGCATAAAAAAACTTCGACCCATTGCAATATAATAATTATCTATATTTTTGTAATAAGTTTATGCATACCTATCGATTAGAGTAATCTGACAGAGAAATCACATCTCACGCCGATGTTACTGTGATCGATGCCGCCATCGAGAAATATATTTCGCTGGCCCAAGCAATTGTCCAGGATTTACCTAAGCGTCATGGCACTCCCACCAGTGATATGATAAAACCGACCTGGGTATTATGGTGCAAGGAAAAAAACGACTCCCAAGCCATTAATAATGTTTGCAACGATCCATTTTTCAATCAATCCTTAGGCCTCAATTATCAGACTCCAACAGCAACTAGTATTCGAACACGACTTGAAAAAGAAGCTCGCGAATTCATCCCTCCGGTCAATTAAGCTAATATTGAATTCTTAATCAATAGAGAAGCCTCCATTACAGCCTTGTCTACGGGGCATATTCTACTGGATATCGATGTCACGCCCCATGCTAATTCTAGCGCTCAGAAAGAGAACGTATCGCCCACATACAAAGGCATGGATGGTTATGCGCCAATTGCTTGCCACCTTGGGCAAGAAAGCCCCCTATGTCAATCGAAAAATCCCACAGAGCTGGACTAAATCACGCCATCTTGATGGCCATAATAGCCTGTCACGGCTTGAACGATGAGCTGCTTAACTCTTATTACCGAGAGAGTGGAATTTACCCACGCCCTGTAAAGGACTGCAAATCAGGTTTTGATCTGAAAATCAAGACTTTGCCTCTACCTTCAGGCAGGTACAAATGGAATTCTGGAGGGAATTAATAGTAAGGCTCAACAACAGAAAAACGACAAGCAAGAGGCCGTCGTACTGTTGATAATTTTATCAAGGCATAAAAAAGCCCCGCTAGCTTACACTAGCGAGGCTCTTTATTAAAGCTAGGCTTTAAGGACTGACTTACATCATGCCGCCCATGCCACCCATGCCACCCATGCCACCCATGCCGCCCATATCAGGCATTCCAGGAGCTGCACCTTCACTAGCTGGGTCATCAGCAACCATGACTTCTGTGGTAATCATTAAGCTGGCAACAGAGGCCGCATTTTGCAATGCTGCCCGTGTTACTTTAGCTGGATCAAGGATACCCATTTCAATCATATCGCCATACTCACCTGTTGCAGCGTTATAACCGTAATTACCTTCACCATTAGCTACTTGATTTAATACTACAGAAGATTCATCGCCCGCATTAGCTACAATTTGACGTAAAGGAGCTGACATTGCACGACGTAAAATATCGACACCAACTTTCTGGTCATGATTTGCACCTTCAACACCGTCAAGAGCAGAAAGAGCACGAACCAGAGCAACACCACCACCGGCAACAACACCTTCTTCAACCGCTGCGCGAGTTGAATGCAATGCATCTTCTACGCGTGCTTTTTTCTCTTTCATTTCAACTTCAGTTGCAGCACCGACCTTAATCACCGCAACACCGCCCGCTAGTTTAGCAAGACGCTCCTGTAGTTTTTCTTTATCGTAGTCAGATGTTGCCTCATCAGCTTGTGCACGAATTTGTGCAACACGGCCTTTGATGTTTTCTTCTGTACCTGCACCGTCAACAATCACAGTGTTTTCTTTGCTGATTTGAATTTTCTTGGCTGTTCCAAGCTGATCCATTTCAACTTTTTCTAAAGATAAACCAATTTCTTCAGAAATAACTGTCGCACCTGTTAACACAGCAATATCTTCTAACATGGCTTTACGACGATCACCAAAGCCTGGCGCCTTAACTGCGGCAACTTTAACGATACCACGCATATTGTTAACAACTAGAGTAGCTAACGCTTCGCCTTCTACATCTTCAGCAACTATTAACAAAGGACGACCTGCTTTTGCTACGCCTTCTAGTGTTGGTAATAAATCACGGATATTGGAGATTTTTTTGTCGAATAACAAGATAAATGGATCATCTAATTCAACGCTCATGCTGTCCTGATTGTTAATGAAGTAAGGGGACAAATAACCACGGTCAAATTGCATCCCTTCAACAACGTCTAATTCGTTATCTAAACCAGTACCTTCTTCAACTGTAATAACGCCTTCTTTACCAACTTTTCCCATCGCTTTAGCAATGATTTCACCAACAGCCTCGTCAGAGTTTGCAGAAATAGTTCCTACCTGTGCAATCGCTTTGTTATCTGTACAAGGAGTCGCAGAAGCGATAATTGCTGCTACTGCTTTAGTCACTGCCAAATCAATACCACGCTTTAAGTCCATTGGGTTCATCCCCGCTGCAACTGATTTCAAGCCTTCGTTAACAATTGCCTGTGCCAACACAGTTGCAGTTGTTGTTCCGTCACCCGCCACATCAGACGTTTGCGAAGCAACTTCTTTAACCATTTGCGCGCCCATGTTCTCGAATTTATCTGCTAATTCGATTTCTTTTGCAACCGAAACACCATCTTTAGTGATCGTTGGTGCGCCAAAGCTTTTGTCTAAAACAGCATTACGACCTTTAGGTCCTAGAGTTGCTTTTACTGCGTTCGCTAAAATGTTTACGCCATTTACCATTAATGAGCGTGCGTCATCACTAAATTTTACTTCTTTTGAAGCCATGTTAATTCCTAACTGTATTTGTTAAATAATTATAATTAAAGTTTTCTACGACTTAACCCAAAATACCCATAATATCTTCTTCGCGCATAACAATCACTTCTTCGCCATCGACTTTAACTTCTGAGCCTGAGTATTTGCCGAATAATACTTTATCGCCAATTTTTACTTCTAACGCGCGCACTTCACCGTTATCTAACTGCTTACCACTACCTACTGCTAAGATTTCACCTTCGCTAGGCTTTTCTGCAGCCGAGCCCGGTATTACAATACCGCTAGCTGTAGTCGTTTCTTCTGCTACACGTTTAACAATCACACGATCGTGCAAAGGGCGTATATTCATTAATATCTCCTGATTAAAATAAAAAAAATAAAAAATTAAATTCGTTAGCACTCACTTAATACGAGTGCTAATAATAATCTGCTTTTGCAATCTGTCAAGTATGTGGCATCATTTATAGTCTACTCAGCCAGGATCACACCCTTATGAACGACCAACAACTGTTACGCTATAGCCGCCAGATCATGCTTCCTCAAGTAGATATAGAGGGGCAGGAAAAGCTACTTAATGCACAGGTGATTATTATTGGCGCTGGAGGTCTAGGCTCTCCTGCATCACTATATCTTGCCGCTGCAGGCGTCGGCTCGATAACTATCTACGATGATGACCAGGTAGATTTATCCAACCTGCAAAGACAGATTACTCATTACACAGACGATATTGGGACAGATAAAGTCATTTCAACCCAGCAAACATTAAATAAAATAAATCCTGATACGCGAGTGACTGCCGTTAAACAAAGACTAATGGGGATCGAACTAGAAAAAGCAGTATCTAATGCTGATGTGGTGCTGGATTGTACGGATAATTTCACAACCCGCTTTACTATTAATAAGGCCTGTGTAAAGTATAAGACACCTTTGGTTTCGGGCGCTGCAATTCGCTTTGAAGGTCAGGTCAGTGTATTTGTAGCAGGTGATGAAGCACCTTGTTACAACTGTTTATATAGTGAAAGAGGGGAAGATTTACAGAATTGTGCGACGAATGGCGTTATTTCGCCGATTACCGGTATTATCGGGAGTATTCAAGCCATGGAGACAATGAAGATAATCATGAATATCGGTGAAGTGTTAACTGGCAGGCTGTTACTGCTGGATGGCTTATCTATGCAATGGAATGAAATGAAGCTAAGAAAAAACCCTGTTTGCCCTACATGCCATAGCAAATAAAGCCTGTATGATGAACACTACTCAGGCAAAGGCACTCTTTTTACCATTAGGAGCATGACGGCTTTCCAGTACGCAGCTGATGTATTGATGAAATTCGATTAGATAATCAGTTAGCTTTTACTAAATTTTCGTCTTCATTAGCTGCATAGTAGAAAATCTGCATTACCCGGTGGGATTGACCCACCGTATATTATGTTTAGCTTATTTTTTACCCAGCAAGCCTTGTACTTTGTGGATAGCCATTTCTACCAGGTCAAGTACTTTTGACTCACTGTCACCATGTGGCTCTGTATCGCCAAAAGGTTCACCACTTTTCATGGTATACATATAAATAAAATACCCGAGTGGTGCAAATGCACAGATAGCAACCACCCACATAAAGAATGTAAGCTCAAATAAATCACCGACCATAATATATCTCCTCAATGCTTTTTTATTTTTAAAAAACTGTCAATATAACTCTGTATCTATCTGTGTTCAAGTAAAAATCCATCATTCTATCAAATACCTAAACACTACCCAGCATAAATTGCCTCATTATTTTTCTGCATCCTTGCTGACACCCAAAACGTAAAAAAGCTTTGTTTCATCAACAAGTTCATCTGAGGGATATTTAAGTTGCGCTAAAAAACAGTTCATCGTATACTCTGAATCAGCTTACTTGTTCAAGCTAGTATAAGAAAAATTAAATATAACTCTGGAGGATATATTATGAAATGGGAAACACCGGCATACACAGACCTACGTTTTGGTTTTGAAGTAACAATGTATATCAACAACCGTTAGTCTAAACGCTTGTTGATTTAAAAGGGGGGCTTAACGCCTCCTTTTTTTTGCCTGGCGGTTATTAATCCCGTATCATCTCTGCTTCACTAATCAGATACTTTACCCAATATGAAAATCCGAGTTCTCGGTTCAGGTGCAGGCGGTGGCTTTCCACAGTGGAACTGCAGTTGTCCAAATTGCAAAGCCGTAAGAGCAGGCTCTATTAAAGCCAGCAAACGCAACCAGTCATCGATCGCTATTTCCTCTGATGGCGAACACTGGGTGTTGTTTAATGCCTCCCCCGATGTACGCAACCAATTAGAAAACTTCCCGGCAATCCACCCAAAAAATAAAATACGTGGCACGGGCATAGAAGCGATCGTTATGATCGACTCGCAAATTGACCATGCAACTGGTTTGCTCATACTACGTGAAGGCGACCCGCTAACGATTTATTGCACAGATATGGTCAAGCAAGACCTTAGCACCGGTTTTCCTATCTTTAATATTCTGCAACACTTTTGTGGCGTGATCGACCACCCTATTCCATTGAATGGCGATTCCTTTACCATTCCGAATATTGATGACTTGGAATTCACCGCCTTAGCGCTGAAAAGCAAAGCACCACCGTATTCACCACATCGCAACGATCCACATGAAGGCGATAATATCGGCATGGTGATTCGTCAGATTTCAACCGGTAAAACAACTTTTTACGCACCTGGTCTAGGCGCAATAGAAGCGCATGTAGAAAAAGCAATGGCCGAGGCTGACTGCGTTTTAGTAGACGGTACATTCTGGACAGATAATGAGCTTGCCTCGGTTGGCCGTCCATTATTAGCGAGAAAAATCGGTCATTTACCCCAATCTGGTGAAGGCGGTATGATCGAATTTCTGGATACTCTGGAAAAACCGCGCAAAATTCTGATCCATATCAATAATACTAATCCGATTCTCAATGAAGAATCAGAAGAACGCGATATACTAAGCCAGCACGATATAGAAGTGTCGTTCGACAACATGAATATAGAGCTTTAAATATGACAGAACAAACACCTTGGTCACGCGAAGAGTTTGAAGCTCAGCTAAGGGGCATGGAAAGGTATTACCATATACATCACCCCATGCACACTTTAATGAACGCAGGGGAACTGACGCAAAAACAACTGCAGGGCTGGGTCGCCAATCGGTTTTATTATCAGATTATGATCCCGATTAAAGACGCTAATATATTAGCCAATTGCCCCGATCGTGAGACCCGTGCCATTTGGACACAACGCATTCTTGATCATGATGGGCAGCCCGGTGATCCGGGTGGTATCGAAGCCTGGGTACAGCTAGGTATCGCTGTGGGTATGACCCGTGAAGAAGTCACTTCTTTAGAGCATGTCCTGCCAGGTGTAAAATTTGCCGTCGATGCCTATGTTAATTTTGCCCGTAATTCAAATTGGCATGAAGCGGCGAGTTCGTCTTTAACCGAATTATTTGCTCCCAAAATTCATCAACAACGTTTAGATAACTGGCCGGAGCTATATCCTTGGGTAGAACAAGAAGGCTATATCTACTTCCGCAAGCGTTTAAGTGAAGCGCGTCGTGATGTCGAGCACGGCCTGGAGATCACTCTGGATTTCTATAAAACACGTGCACAACAAGAGCGTATGCTAGAAATATTGAAATTTAAGTTAAATGTTTTATGGACGATGGCAGATGCGATGTATATGGCGTATATTAACGATATGCCTCCGTACTTTAATATTAAAGAGAACTGATAAGTAGGCTGGGCTTGATAGCCTAACCCAGCCTACAATAAGCATAAAATATGACCATAAATCCCGAATTACCCATCAACTTCTCCCCCATGCATAGACTGCAATGGGAAGAGGTGCAACAAAAAGACGTTATCCTTTACCCTGAAGGTATGGTTGAATTAAACCAGAGTTCTGCAGAGATATTAAAGCTGTGCGATGGCATCCGAAATCTGGATCAAATCGTAACCGACCTGGAAGAAAAATTTTCCACCACTGATTTAAAAAACGATATTACTAGCTTCCTAGACGTGGCACTTAATAATGGCTGGATCCAACAAGACTAACATCACACCTCCTCGCTGGTTACTTGCAGAGCTCACTTATAAATGCCCCCTGCAATGTCCCTACTGCTCAAATCCTCTGGATTACGCAAAGCACAGCGATGAAATTAGCACCGAAGACTGGAAGCGCGTACTTTCTGAAGCTCGTAAAATGGGTGCGGTACAACTCGGTTTTTCAGGTGGCGAGCCTCTAACGCGCCGGGATTTATCAGAACTGGTAAACCATGCAAGAGAGCTGGGCTATTACTCCAACCTGATAACGTCAGGCTACGGCTTAACTGAAGAACGGATTATTGAGTTAAAAGAAGCCGGACTGGATCATATTCAGGTCAGTATACAAGCAAGCTCCAAAGATCTAAATGATCACCTAGCAGGCACCGAATCCTTTACCCATAAAAAAGAAGTCGCTCGCCTAGTCAAGAAGCACGGTTACCCGATGGTATTATGCGTGGTCATACATCGCGAAAACATCCATCAAATGTCAGAAATTCTAGCGATGGCAGAAGAGTTAGGGGCTGATTATTTGGAACTTGCCAATACTCAATATTATGGCTGGGCACATGCCAATCGTGATTTATTACTGCCGACCCGAGAGCAATTCGAAACAGCAGAACAAATAGCTCAGGACTTTAAGAAGAAAGTCGAGGGCAAGATGAAGATCTATTACGTCGTGCCCGATTTTTATGAAGATCGCCCAAAAGCCTGTATGAATGGCTGGGGCACGACATTCCTGACAATTGCACCTGATGGCGTTGCCTTGCCTTGTCATTCGGCACGTGAACTACCAGGGCTGGACTGCCCTAACGTCAATGAATACAGCATTTCGGAAATCTGGCATGAGTCCAAGGCCTTTAATTTTTTTCGTGGCAATGACTGGATGCAAGAACCCTGCAAAAGCTGCGATGAAAAAGATAAGGATTTTGGCGGCTGCCGCTGTCAGGCTTATTTATTGACTGGCGATATGTATAAAACTGACCCTGTATGTAGCAAATCACCCGACAAACAAGTAGTCCAGGATGCTATAGACGCAGCCAAAAACAGCGCAATGTCGGCTGACGAAAAACCGCTTATTTTTCGTAATAGTAATAATTCCAAGGCTTTCTAATCAACATTGAGAACATAGAACTAATACAGCAGTAGTGCTGTATTAGTCACTCAAACAAGCCTTATGCATCAAGTAAGGCACCTAAAAATAAAAAAGCGCCCAATATTGGGCAGGATTTTTATTTCTAGGCCCCTAAAGCTTGCTCTACGAAACAGCTATTAATTTGAGGAAATATCATGAACAACAAGCGATATATTATCAATGCCTTGGTACTAACAGTACTTATAAGCATCCTCAGCGGCTGTAGCACAAAAAGAAATTCAGCTCTTACAACTGAATTAGCGAACATTAAATTAGAACTTGCCCGGGCCGAACTTGCCCAGGCTGAACATGCAGATACCTCTGAACCTATAGAAACCACTGAACTTGCAGCTACGTCTGAACCTGCAGATATCGATGAACTTGCAGATATCAAAGATATTGCTGAGGAGGGTTTTATCTACGGTCTGCCGATCGTGATGAACTATGCCGTTATGAGTGAATTTACCCTTGACAAGGATTCGGGGAAATACAAGGATTCGTACAACAGAATTTACAACGATTCTCAAGTCTTTACCTACAAGGACACGACTATAGTCACCCCCAATAGTGACACACCATATTCAATGCTTTGGCTAGATTTGCGCGCGGAACCCATGGTGGTTTCAGTACCTGCAGTGCCAAAAGAGCGCTACTACTCGGTACAGTTTATAGACGGCAACGTCTACAACTATGGCTATGTCGGTAGCCGTACAACTGGAACCAGTTCGGGTAATTACCTCGTTGCTGGTCCCGATTGGAAAGGTGAGGCGCCGCTAGGAATCAAAGAGGTTTTCCTATCCTCGACACCCTTCTCGCTGACCGTATTTCGTACCCAGCTTTTCAACACTGAGGACATGTCAAATGTCATAAAAATACAAGCTGGATACAAAGTACAGTCGCTATCTGCATTCATGAAACAACCTGCACCGCCCGAAGCAGCAACGATCAATTTCCTTCCAGCCACGACTAAGGGCATCAAAGAAAACTTCTACACATACCTTGATGCCGCCCTCCAGTTTGTGCCAATGACATCAAAAAACAGGGCGATCCGAGCCAGGCTCGCCAGGATTGGAGTCGGCCCTGGCAAGACCGTTGAGTTCAAGGACCTTGCGCTGGAACATAAAGCAGACGTTTCACAGGCTATAAAAGATGGTGACAAAAAAATAAATGATTTCTTAGCGACCGGGATGAAAAATATACATGGTTGGAAGCTTGGCGCACTCTTTGGTGACCTATCTTTCTACAACGACAATTGGCTGAAGCGAGCCGCTGCCGCTAGAGCAGGAATATTCGGAAACGATGCTCTGGAAGCGATGTATCCTATGACGCGGACAGATGCAAACGGCGAGCCCCTTGATGGCAGCAAGCATAACTATACACTGACATTCCCTGCAGACCAGCTACCGCCGGTAAATGCCTTCTGGTCGCTATCTATGTATAACGGCAAGACGCAATTTCTAATCAAGAATCCGATCAATCGCTATCTGATTAATTCGCCCATGCTAACGGATATGCACAAAAACGAAGATGGCTCGTTAACGCTCTACATTCAGAAGGACTCACCTGGGAAGACCAAGGAAGCCAACTGGCTCCCAGCACCTGACGGACCGATTTATTTGGTTATGCGTCTATATTGGCCTAAGGTGGAAGCGCCTTCCATCCTTCCTATCGGCAAAGGCACCTGGGCTCCAGCTCCTGTCGTTCAGATTCAGTAAGCCGCTCGATGATTTCCATTCAAATAGGCATGATCATCCGGGGGCTTCACTTTAGTCCCCGCTTTTCAGAAGCTGAAAAGTTATTCACTGACTCCCGTTCAACCCCATTGCCATCATGCGCAACCATAACACTGCTGCCATCCTAACAGTTCAAAATGTTTGATCATAAAGCTTGATAAATACACTACAACCCAGCTGGTAATCGAAGCACCTATCAGAATTTTTGCTAGCATTGTATTCTGAATATCCTAGATAACACCATCCAGTAGCTGCTACTGCCAGATCATAATCCACATAATAATACCTGCTACAAAAACAAAGGCACTACGCTCAAGGGGTTTAGGGATACATTTGGTCAGCCATTGCTTAAAAGCCGGGGCGCGATAATTGTATGCTGCACGACAAATATAAAAATTAACAGAAAATTAATGAGCATCGATATGCCTGCAGGACCTACCGGATCTGAATCTACGGATTTTGGCACAGGGAAATGCCCCATAAAACGTGAATATGCTATTACGCGCCATAGATCAATGCAAATAACCTCATTTTACCCCTACTGATAAGTGATAAGACTAGATGCGCTTATACCCAATCCGGTACAAATTCCCAAGCCAGGCTGCTTTCGTAACGATACCCATTCGCTATCAGCAACTTAATTTATTACAGTCCTTCCCAGGGTGCACACAAGCCTTCGACATTAACACCATACATATCCAGCACACGCCCTACGCCTTCATCAACCATTGCGGCTATGGAATTAGACTTATTATAAAACGCAGGCATCGGCGGAAAGATAATCCCTCCCATCTCTGTTACGCTAGCCATATTACGTATATGTGCCAGATTTAACGGAGTTTCTCGCGGCATAATCACTACTCGGCGGCGCTCTTTTAAAGCCACATCCGCCGAACGGGAAATCAGATTATCGCCAAAACCGTGTGCAATCGCTGCTAGAGTCTTCATGGAACACGGAGCAACGATAGTCCCCTCGGTTTTAAATGAGCCACTGGCAATGCTCGAAGCGATATCATCTATACCATGAGTGACATCGGATAATGCATATAGATCCTTACGTGATATATCCAGTTCATGTTTTAAATTAACCAGGCCCGCGTTAGAAATCACTAGATGCGATTCCCAGTCTTCTTGCTGCTGCAATACCTGCAACATCCTGACCCCATAAATCGCTCCGGTTGCCCCCGTCATGGCTATAACCAGGCGTTTTTTTTGTTCACTCATTAGCTAACCTCGTTGCTATTTGATCACCTGCACTGACCAGTGCATCTATCATTTGCTCACCTTCTGCAATATGTCCGGCATGTTCCAGTACCTTATATTCAGCATTCGGCAATGCCTTGGCTAAACTGTAGCCCGCAGCTAAAGGACAAACTAAATCATGACGACCATGAATAATAATCGCAGGAATATTCTGTAGCTGGCCACAGCTTTCTAAAATCTGGTTTTCCTTGATAAAATAATGATTACGGGCATAGTTTAATTCCATTCTGACCTGGTCTATCATCTTCTGGCTAACCGCTTCCGGCTCAAAGGGTTTCTGATAAGCCTCGCCAACCGCAACCAAGCTACTCCAATGCATCCAGGCTTGTGTTACCTTTCGCACTACACGCTCATCATCAGACCATAACGTTGTATAGAGCAAGTCTATATTCTGCTCTGGCAAGCTCGCTAACAAACACTGGTATTGCTCGGGATAAATTCGGCTCGCGCCTTCTCTGACAAACCAGTCCAGATCTTGCTGTCGTGCCAGAAACACCCCGCGTATAATCATTCCTGATACATACTCAGTATATTGCTGCGCATACAGTAAAGCCAACGCGCTACCCCAGGAGCCACTGAACAATAACCACTGGCTAAAGTTTAACTGCTTGCGAATCGCGTCCATATCTTCGATGAGGTCTTGCGTGGTATTGTTTTCCAGTTCACCAAAAGGCTGGGACAGCCCGCATCCACGCTGATCAAATAAAACAATATGGTACACAGCAGGGTCAAAAAAACAGCGCTGTCCAGAGCGGGTGCCCGAACACGGCCCTCCATGTAAAAAGACCACCGGAATGCCCTCCGGATTGCCGGATTGTTCTACATATACTTGGTGCTGGCTCCCGGTCTCAAGAAAAAATATATTAAACGGTTCTATCTCCGGGTATAGCGATTTCATTTTTCGTGATCTCCTGAATATTTATTGGCAAACCTGGGGAGTAGGGCTTTAGCCTACATATTAAGGTAATAAGAAGTAGATAGTCATAATTTGCCTATCTTTCTCATGCATCAAAAGCAGGCGTGTAATCGCTTTAGCCATTACTGTCATTTTAAAAAGCTAAAGCTTATTTATTCCTGCCTTTAACACTTATTTTTAAAAGATTTATACCCTCTCCCTATATAGGCTAAAGGCTACTCCCCAAAAAATAAATAGCTAAAACTCCACACCTTGCGCCGCCTTAATTCCTTGTGCATAAGCATGTTTTATCTTGGTCATTTCGGTTACCGTATGCGCCGCCTCGATCACTTGAGGAGCTGCATTACGCCCGGTAAGCACCAGATGCATCCAGGGCGGCTTTTTATCGGTAATAAAATCGGCTATTTCCTGGCCAGATATCCAGTTATACCCACAACAATAATTAATTTCATCCAGTAAAACAAAATCATACTCTTCCGAGAGGATTTTCTGCTGACTAAATTTCCAGATTTCTCGGCTGGTTTTAATATCCTGTTCCGGATTTTCAGTATCCCAGGTAAAGCCATCGCCCAGCACATGCCATTCGATATTATCAAAGCGCTCTGCCGCTTTATGCTCACCGGTCTGCCACTTACCTTTTATATATTGAATCACACAGACTTTCATTCCCCAGCCTGCTGCACGAAACACCATGCCAAAAGCACTGGAGGATTTCCCTTTACCTTCCCCCGTATTAACGACAACGATACCCTGACGACGATCTCTTTCTTTCATTAACTACCCCCCTATAACCACTTTGTTATTATTTCCTGCGCACGGCTAAAATACCAGTGTACATACGATACACGTCAATTCTTATAGCGTACCCCTTGCTCACCTCTAGTAAGCTGAAAGCTGGGTTCTAGTTTCTGTTCTGCTGCTCTTTTTGAATGGTGAAAGTCATGCCCCTTTATACTGGATGCCTCTTCACGATAACCTAACGAAGCCAGTCTGTTCTGCATAATTGAGCGATACGGTAATATATGTGCCATAGCCTATTGCTCGCCCTTATGATCCACCAATACCTCACCCAATAACATTGCCCCACTACACTCTGCTAATGCAGGTTTACCCGCCTCAGTAAATAAATCCAGCAAGCTATCGACTGTTATATGTAAAAAAGGTAAAAAATCAGGACCTGCTTTAAAAGAGACGGTTTTATGTTGTTGCGCTGTTAAATATTGTAATAAAGCCAGTATAATCGTGCTTTTTCTACAGCTGGATTGAGCACTCGCGAGCAGAGCTAATTTCATTTACTTATAGTACCCACGTTTTAAAATCATCACGCATCATACCGGTTATTGATAGCTCACTCAAAGCCTATATTTTTCAGGGTTTATGCTCTATCAACATATTGATACAATACACAGCTTTCCAGCTATCAACATAAACCATACTAAATGGACGTAATCCAGAAAATTGCCGGCGAATTAGCGGTTCACCAGAAACAAGTCACTGCAGCAGTCGCTTTATTAGATGAAGGCGCGACAGTCCCCTTTATCGCTCGTTACCGTAAAGAAGTCACAGGAGGACTGGATGATATTCAACTGCGTTTATTAGGAGAGCGCCTGATTTACTTACGCGAACTCAATAGCCGCCGTGATACCATTTTAGAAAGCATAACCACCCAAAACAAACTGACACCAGCATTAGAGCAAGCCATCATTGAGGCAGATACCAAAACACGTCTGGAAGATTTATATTTACCCTATAAGCCTAAACGCCGCACTAAAGCTCAGATGGCACGTGAAGCAGGCCTGGAACCCCTGGCAGATAATATACTGGACGATAGAAACTGCATCCCCGAGCAACTGGCTGCAAGCTATATCAATGCAGACAAAGCCATTAATGATGTGACCGCAGCACTGAATGGTGCACGGCAGATTATTATGGAGCGTATCTCGGAAGATGCTGAATTACTAAGTACGCTACGTGAACGTACCTGGCAAAAAGGCATTATCCAGTCCGAAGTTGCCAAAGGTAAAGAATTGGAGGCTGCTAAATTCAAGGATTATTTTGATTTTCAGGAAGCCATTAATAAAATCCCATCGCATCGCGCTTTAGCCCTATTTCGTGGTCGTAATGAGAACTTGCTGAATCTGACTTTATTACCCGGCACAGATGATAAACAAGAGCACCAACTCTGCACACAGTACGTTGCGCGTCATCTTCAGATTAGCGATACCAGTAAAGCTGCCGATGCCTGGCTCGCAGAAACCGCACGCTTTGCCTGGAAAGTTAAATTATTCACGCGGATTGATTTAGACTTAAAACAGCAATTACGTGAAGCCGCAGAACTGGAAGCAATAAGAGTATTCGCCAATAATCTAAAAGACTTACTCCTGGCTGCTCCCGCCGGCCCTAAAACAACGCTAGGACTGGACCCAGGCATTCGCACGGGAGTTAAAGTTGCGGTAGTCGATGCCACCGGAAAATTACTAGCTACTGAGACTATTTACCCTCATCCCCCCAGAAACCAATGGGACGCGTCAATAAACACACTAGCTAAACTAATAGCCCAGCACCAGGTCGAATTGGTCAGCATCGGCAATGGCACGGGGTCGAGGGAAACAGATCAACTGGTTAACGACTTAATGAAGCAACATAAAGGCCTGAAATTCAACAAGATTACCGTATCTGAAGCGGGCGCTTCAGTTTATTCAGCGTCTGAACTGGCTTCCAAGGAATTTCCTGATATCGATGTGTCATTACGTGGTGCCATTTCTATCGCACGCCGCTTACAAGACCCACTCTCAGAACTGGTTAAAATCGAACCCAAGTCCATTGGTGTCGGCCAATATCAACATGATGTTAACCAGATTCAATTGGCCCGTGGCCTGGATGCTGTGGTCGAAGACTGTGTCAATGCCGTCGGTGTCGATATTAATACCGCGTCTGCGGCTCTCCTTAAGCAAGTCTCGGGAATTTCACCTAGCATTAGCCAGAATATCGTCGCTTTTCGAGATCAGCAAGGCGCATTTACCAACCGTAAGCAACTGAAAAAGGTGCCTCGTTTAGGTGAAAAGGCCTATGAACAAGCGGCTGGTTTTTTACGCATTATGAACGGTGACAATCCCTTAGATGCTTCATCAGTTCACCCCGAAGCCTACCCTGTTATCAAAGATATCGTTAAAAAAACCAGCACCCCCATTACCGACTTAATCGGTAAGCAAAGCTTTCTGCGTAGTTTGGAGGCCTCTGATTACACCAACGAAGAGTTTGGCTTGCCCACCGTCACTGATATTTTACAAGAACTGGAAAAACCCGGTCGTGATCCACGCCCTGAATTTAAGAGTGTTACCTTTAAAGCCGGGATCGAAAAAATTACCGATCTGAAAGAAGGTATGACTTTAGAGGGCGTGGTTACCAATGTCGCAAATTTTGGTGCATTTGTCGATATCGGCGTGCATCAGGATGGCCTGGTGCATATCTCGCATTTAGCCGATGCATTTGTCAAAGACCCGCATGATGTGGTTAAAACTGGAGAGATGGTTAAGGTGAAGGTGCTGGAAATTGATCTTCCGCGTAAGCGAATTGCTTTATCGATGAAAAAAGAAGCCCCTGTAGAAAGTAAAAGTGGAAAATCAGAGCAGGTTCAAGCGAAAAGATCACATAAACCCAAGCAGGTAAAAGCACCTACTCCAGCTCAGGGTTCTATGGCTAATGCACTTGCCAAAGCACTAAATAAATAGCGGGACATGGAAAGAATACCAGAACCAGAACTGATGATAGATTTGGCGCAAGCCAAAGCATATTCGGAGGCAGACTTTGAGAGCCGGCATTCAAAAATTATCAAGCTAATCGATCGGAGCTTTAATACTGCTGACATTTCAGGGGATATCTTAGATCTGGGCTGTGGACCCGGCGATGTGACATTCCGTCTGGCGCGACGTTTCCTATCTGCCGATATCACTGCCATAGATGGCTCTCCAGCTATGATTAGTCAGGCTCAGGCACGTTTATTACGAGAGCAAACATTTACTAACAGGATGGTTTTTATTGAGGCCCTGATTCCGGGGCTTGCCATTCCCAACAAGCCTTACCAGTTAATAGTCAGCACTAGCTTCCTGCATCATCTGCATCAGCCTGAGGTGCTGTGGCAAACTGTCATTAAATATTCAACACCTGGCACCAAAGTCTTTATTGCAGATTTATGCCGGCCGGCAAGTAAAAGAGCTGCCAGACAAATGGTACGGCAGCATGCAAGCGGCGAACCGGATGTGTTACAACAAGATTTCTATCATTCTTTATTAGCCGCCTTTACTGCGGAAGAAGTTGAAAAACAGTTACTTGCCGCTGGCTTAAGCAATCTGACTGTGGAGTTGGACGATTACCTCCTTATCTATGGAGAGATATAAGCCTTGAATCAGATGAAATCATAGCCCGTAATACTCAATCGTAATGCTGTAGCCACTGCTGCACAGATTGTTGCAACTGATTTCTATCAGCCCTACTAAATCATTCAGCATCAAAACGATAGCGATAATGCATTTTACTAATGGCAATTAACTGCGAGTTATCTATGTGCTCTGCCCAGGAAGATGGTAACGATTATATTGCCTTTTATAATCAGAAGCATTTCCATCAAACACTTGACTACAAAAAACCGATGGACGTGTATAAAAAAAGTATTTTATTGAATAAAGCCTCGGTTAAAGGGGCGTAAAGAAAAGAAATAAGAATTCTGAAATAATTGTCGTGATATTTTGGGGTGGTATATGTCCACTGCTCGACAAATTTAGCAACAGACACAAGGTATTTTCTATTTCTTAAGGCTTAAAACGAATATATTTACGATACGGTGAGCCATACTTCCAGGTAAACGCCTCGGTGTAATAATGCATTAAAGAAAAATAACCAATCAAGCCCACGCTAATCACCTGTCTAAATTTCATATCCAAGAAAAACTGCGTCAGCACATCGACCCACTGATCACCATACTCATTTAAAAGAAAGGTCAGGGCAAAAGAGAGCAAAGGCAATACAATAAATACATTAAGCTTTATTTTCTCGGCCCAGCGATATAAAAAATTCTGCGGATGTCCGGCATGTTTATTAGCATCATGAGTTACATAAAAAATATAAGCCGTGGAATCATGTACCAGACGTGGAATTAATATTGCCAGGAAATAATATTGCTGGGTATAAAAATAGAAACTACTGATAATCAAAAATGAGTTTGACCACATAAACAGCGAGCCAAAGCGAGTCTTTACGTATTGCTGGCACCAAAATGTGCTTAATAATAAAGATATCACCAGGCCACCAGCCGCCTGCTTAACCCATTCGGTTTGCTGAACCGTTAAGGTGTTTTTTAGAAAAACCCCCATATAAATACTAATTCCCGCGCCTATGCTTAACCATAATAATAAATAAAATGCCCAGGTCGGTAATTGATAAATACCCCGCCCTACTCCATGCTGCTGTTTTAAAACATGATAAACAGTCCAGAAAGCAACCATAATATAAAGCATGTGATACGACATAACCTGAGTAGCAATAGAAAAAAATAGCATCAGCGCCAGAGTCATCCAGAGTATTTTTTTCTGATAATAAGAAAAATAGTCTTTATTACTGGTAATTAGAATACCGCTGGCAAGAATATGAGGCGTGCCAAATAACAATTGAAATATCATCAAATGCCCGGGACTGCTGGGTAAAGATTGCATTAACTCGCCACCAAAAGCATAGCTATCAGTCAGCTGAAAAATCAGGCACAAAGGGATAATGGCATACAGGCTCAGGAGCAGTTTATAAGAAACAGCATGCGGTGCATTGCCTTGCATAGGTTGAGTAACGCGAGCAGAAAGTGTGGACATAAGGGATGGAATTATTGTTATTATTTGTTGCTAACGTTACACTGTTTTAACTATAAAACTCAAGCTCTACTCTGCTTTTAGGCGATTATCCGAAAAGACAAACCGGATTATGCCGGACTTTTGTTCGCATTCAAGGCGCGATATCGGGCGCATAGTCAGCTATGTAACTGATATCACAACGCAGAAGGCGGACAAAAAAAGCAAAGTGGTACATTTTTTAAGAGAAATCGCCTTATGTCTTTTAGACTACACCCTATTCTGAAAAAAGACTGTATCGAACTCGGACAATTAGAATTGTGCCGTGTATTACTGATGAATGATAGCCAGTTTCCCTGGCTAATACTGGTGCCCGAACGGGAAAATATGACTGAAATTCATCAACTTACTACTAATGATCAGCAGCTATTGATACGTGAATCCAGCTATATCGCTGAAAAACTGGCTCTGCAGTTTCAGGCAGATAAAATGAATATCGCCGCCTTAGGTAATATGGTACCGCAATTGCATATTCATCATGTGGTTAGATACAAAACTGATAAGGCCTGGCCCGCACCTATCTGGGGGAAGTTTGATGCTGTTGCCTATACCGATAAAGAACTCGAAGTAACTTTGGACATGCTTAAAGAATTTATAAATAGCAGGGAATATTAATGCCTTATCCATATTAACTCAGTTTTAATCTTACAGACAGCGTCTGATCTAGCCAAAAACAACGACAAGTATTGCCTAAAGAGTAGCCTGCTCGTGATTTGAAAGTGACTGACAAAGAAGTGTAATGGTCAAGTATTCCTGTAGGCTTTTTAAGCCATGACAACCACACCCTTGTGGTTCACCCTTCGGGCACTATTACGTCCCATTCTGTTCCAGAATGGTTTTAACTATTCCTCGGTGGCCAGGCAAACGAAAAGTCCTCTCGGTCTAACGTTAGGTTTGGGTTATAGGCGGGGTCTTTTAATAACCCTTCCCCCCAGCGCTGCTTCATATAAGCCACTTCTTTATTAAACCGCACCTGCTTTTCAGGTGTATCTTCATAACCCCGGCTAGCCGATTCATAATGATACATTTCGGCGTAAGGCGTCCAGACATTATAAAATCCTGCGTCCTGAAGGCGTAAACACAGGTCGACATCATTGAAAGCGACCGACAGGTTTTGAGCGTCAAAACCACCCACTGTATCAAATACGTCTTTTCTAACCAGCAAACATGCGGCTGTGACGGCGGTTAAATTCTGCGTCAATAACAACCGCCCACAATAGCCCGGGTTATCGCGTGGAAACTGTTTATGCGAATGCCCTGCCACTCCGCCTAATCCGACGATAACCCCTGCATGCTGAATAGAATCGTCAGGGTAGTATAGCTTGGCACCCACTGCACCGACTTCGGCATGCACAACATGACTGACCATTTCACCTAGCCAGTCAGCATTAATCACTTCCAGGTCATTATTCAATAAAGCGATGATTTCGCCGTTTGCCTGTGCGACTGCTTTATTATTTAAAGCAGCATAATTAAATGGGCTATCATCCCGGATAATTGTTGCCTGACCACTTTCCTGCAGACGCTGTAAATATCTCAGAGCCACTAAATCATCACTGCCATTATCAATAATGATTAATTCATAATTAGCGTAAGTTGTTTTGGCAACAATACTTTCTATACAGCGCTGCAATAAATGAAAGCCATTGCGTGTGGGAATAACAATGCTAACCAGCGGTAATGTCTCGGGTAGCAAATAATGGACTCGTAAGGCGCCCGGCAATTTTTTATGCGCGATCACCTCGGCTGGACGCTGCTGGCGCTCTAAAGCACTGGCCACAGCCTTGGTGATTTTCGCCTCAGCATAAGACTTCTCCTGTACACCGGTTGCCGTACTCCCTGCAACTGCGCGCCAGTGATACAGAATTCGTGGAATATGTACAATCTGTTCAGCTTTTAGTTCTGCCATATAACGTAGCACCAGGTCGTAGTCCTGTGCCCCATCGAAGGCTGAGTCAAAACCTCCCAACACCTTGATTTTCTCGGTCTTATAAACACCTAAATGGCAAATATAATTATGTGATAGCAAGAGCTCAGGATTCCAGTCGGGCTTAAAATAAGGCGCGTAACGCTTGCCCTGCAAATCCATTTTATCTTCGTCTGAATAAATCAGCTGTACATCCGGATTCTGTCGTATGGTTTTCGCTACCCAATATAAGGCATCCGGGGTTAGTAAATCATCATGATCCATTAACGCGACATACTCTGCTTCAACCAGCGATAACGCACTATTCGATGCCGCCGAAATATGTCCATTCTGCTCACGAAAAATCACTTTGACTCGTGGGTCTTTGTCCATATAAGACTGCAAAACTTCGCGCACATAACTGGCGGTTGAAGCATCATCAGCAATACATAATTCAAAGTGTACATACACCTGCTGCAGTACTGACTCGATGGCATTAACCAGGCAAGCTTTATCCGGATTATAAACTGGCATTAATACTGCAATTCTGGGCGTTACTTGCCAGCTATTTGCCTCATCCCTAAAGGACGATAGTTCCTTTTTCGTTAAATTACCATAAGTCGCAAGCCAGGCATCATAATTAAAAAAAATAGCCGGTGTTTCCTGCGCCAAAGTTTTATTTGTTTTGCGCAATAGCCCACTGATTTTTTTCAGTGTGTTCTTTACGCCTCGCACCATGCGGTAACTCATTTTCTTATGTACGCGCAATAAGACCTGCTCCAGATGTTGATTTTCAACTGTCAAGTCATTGGCACTATCCTGTAAATGTGTGACAGTTGATGACAAATGGTTATTTTTCTCTGTTTCTTGCTGTAGCTTTGTACTTAAGTCAAATAGTGCACTATCTAGCTGCTGGATATGTATCTGATGATGCTTATCTAGCTGCTGGATATGTATCTGATGATGCTTATTATGTTCGCTTTCAATCCCTAATTGTTGCTCTAAAAGCACAATTTTTTCTTGCTTCTCACCATAAAACACGCCAGAACTCACTAATGGCTTGGGAGTCAAAGACTGAGGCAAATGCTCTGCTAATTCGGATTGTACTGGCCGAGCTTCAATAATAAACTGATAAGCAGTGGCATCAGGTGCATGTAATAGCTCACGTGCCTGTTTAGTTGCTTTCAGCCCCGCATTCGCTAAATGCTGATCAATCGCCTCATCAGCCAGGTCCTGTATGCTATAGCTAATATCACAACAAACATATCCAGCCTGCATTAACATCGCAATCAAGCCATCTCGCGTATAAAAATGCAGATGCGTATCATCTAGCAACCCCAGCTTTTCATAGTCAAAATGTCCCTGTAATAATTCCAGGCGTATAGACGCATGCGCTACATTGGGCACCGAGGTTAACAGGCGGCTTTCCTGATGTAAAAATGGCTTTAAACTGGCCAGCATAGCCACTGGATCTTTTAAATGTTCCAGAACATCTGCACACAGAACAACATCAAACTGTTGTTCTTGAATTTCTGTTAGCCAGGTATCAGTATCCAGATCGGCAACGATAGTTTGCTGACAGTAAGGCGCCGCCTTAAGTAAGGCGTTCTTGTTAATGTCTACGCCAACAACTTTACAATCCAGCTCCTGGGCTAAAAATTTAGACAAATAACCACTAGAACAGCCTAACTCCAAAATGCTCTGGTTTGGCTTAATGCGAGATGCCAAGCCCATATGCGAGTCATTTTTTTCAGCCGTATCCAGGGTAAAATCGTACTTATTGTCACTCATAAATATTGTTTAAAAACTGCGGCATTCTGGATCTACCAAGAAGTAGAGCGGACTTTAGTCTGCTATATCCAGCACCTTTTCGCTAATACTAATAGGGCTCCCATCAGCGGACTAAAGTCCGCTCTACAGTCGCTACTTGACAGTTTGCTGCTGTTTTAATTTCTGCACATTTTCCAGGTTAGCTTTATACACGGCAACCACCTGGTCTACTCCGGAGGGTTTTAAACCACCATCATTTCCTGCTGCGGTATAAGTAGCATAAATTCCGGATGCTGACATAAGTGCTGCATTGACCATTTGCTGGCTTTTACCCTCATTTTTCATTTCATTGGCTAAGGCAATAAAACGTGCGGATAATACATTGTATTCTTGCATGTCTGGTTTAATCATTTTTCACTTCTCTTAAACAAATTAATATTGTAGTTTCATATCCGGCTTTGACGATCTAGGAAGAACTCGTTGATTGTCTCATTAACGGCAAAGCCTGCCACAGCCACCACTGCTCAGGAAATGCCAGAATTTGTTGTTCCAGTGTTCCTACCAGTTGTTGCATAATTTCTTCTTCACTCAAATTCGCTGTATCAATAGCTGGATAAAATTTTGCCTTCAGTCCAGCACGCGACTCAAATACATAAAATGGCACGATCAAAGCACTTGCTCGTTTCGCTACTTTTGCAGGTCCTAAAGGAAACCTTGCTTCGCCACCCAAAAAGGGGAGGCTTACACAGCCATTTTTATCACCTGTATAGGGTACATCAATAAATAAGCCCATCACATACTCATCCAGCGCGCGATAAATAGGCCGTGCAGAATCACCTTCAACTAGAAATGGCCCGCCAAAACACTGCTGCAACCAGGCTAGTTTTTTTAGTCGATATTGATATTCGGCTTCCGGCAATCCATGTTCATTGGTCTCCCCTCCATCACGAGTAATCGTACCTACCGATACCCCCTGTGCCTGCATACCAACGCCAGCCATCCAGAAACGGCCAAAATGACCACTACTGATAACCACCCGTCGTCCAGCTTGTCGTGGATCGGTTACATGCTGAAAATCTTCTAACTGAATAAACCGGTCTACTTGCTTTTGAGTTTTACAGGTCCTGAAAAACCAGGTATCAAGAGCCTCGCGCTCAACCATAGAAAAAAAATAATCCGCACTAGTGGCTAATTCATCATGGCTTTTCTCAGCAAAAACCATGTGCATCTGCTTGATGACACTTGCTTTCTCCGCAGCATATCCCGCTCTGGAAAATCGACCCAATAAGCTCGCTAGTCGATATGCAATCCCTTGAGGAAACCGGGCTAGAAGTGGTAATAAAAAGCCATATTTCAACTCTAAATTCAAACCGGCGCACTCCACTGATGTTTAATATAGGAAACACCGACTTCTGTACCAGTGTGTCTCACTTTAAACTCACAACAACTTTTCATGGAATCATAAACATGGGCGCTAGTGGTATCAATCAGCCAGATTTCCAGAGTATAGCGTCCGGACAATAGGCTTAATTCGGGAATCTCGTAGACTACACCCAGCTCATTTTCATCATCACCCGTCATAAATAACGCAACATCATCCAGCACCGTGCTGACTCCAAAACACTGTACACCATCATTACGCTTAATAATAATACCTATATGAATATCTTCTATAGTCAGGCTACTTTGCTTCTGAGCCAATACCTGAACTTGAAAGCTGTCTCCAGTATGATAATAAGCAATACCCCCCTCTTCTTGCAGACTGTCTAATAAAGTAGCGGCTGTTAAATATGCAGTTAACGGGCTTTTATTATCTTTTGTAACGCGCTCTGTTGCGACGGGTTTAGCTACCGACACCTGGTTCTGCATACGCACATGATCATTATATTGATCAATCACATCACCACTATCGCCTTGAGCTCGAACAACGCCTTTATCCAGCCAGATAGCACGCTGACATAATTCCTTCACATGATAGAGACTATGCGAACAAAACACCAAGGCCTTGCCTTGATCCTTAAAAGCCATCATACGATCCATGCTTTTTTTCTGAAAATGCTGATCACCTACCGATAAAGCTTCATCAACCACCAAAATATCAGGGTCAACCGATGTCACCACCGAAAATGCTAGACGTACGAACATACCTGAAGAATAGGTTTTAACAGGTTGATCAATAAAATTAGCTAATTCAGAAAAATCAATAATTTCATCGACTTTTTCGGCTATTTGTTCAGCGCTAAGCCCCAGCATCGCACAGCCTAAATGAATATTTTCCAGTCCGGTAAAATCAGGGTGAAACCCAGAACCTAACTCCAGAATAGCCGATACGCGACCATTAATTTGTAATTCGCCCTGTGTCGGCTGCATAGTGCCTGCCAATAGCTTTAATAAACTGCTTTTACCCGCGCCATTATCACCGACCACACCTAGTACTTCGCCGGGTTCACAGCGAAAACTTACCCCGTTAAGCGCCCAGAATTTCTCATGATACTGTCGTCTGAACAGCATTTCTTTCAAGCTGTCGATGGGTTTGTGATAACGTCGATAAGCCTTCGCCAGATCTGTTGCGATCAAAGCACTCATACAAATTCCTTGGCACGTTCTATAGTTTTCTGGAAAAACAAAATACTTAGAAATAATAGCATAATGGCAAAACCTGCTACATATACCAACGCTATATCAGGACATTCTCCCCTAAGAATAACGGCACGATACGCATCCAGTAAATGATACATCGGGTTTAAATTATTGACCGGAACAAACGCGACCGGAATCATACTGACCGGATAAAGAATAGGCGTTAAAAACATCAACATAGTCAGCAATAAACCCAAAGCCAGACGCAAATCCTGAATAAATACTGATAGTGTTGCCAACATGTAACCTACAGCAATGCTTAAGCAAAGCCGAATCAATATCAATAGGGGCAGGAACAGCAAATACCAGGATATCTGTTCTAACAATAAATACGTTGCCACGACAACAATCAGCATAGCAATGACTTCGGTAACTAGCGTAGTCAGCATGGGAACCAAAGGTATTAACAGTGCGGGTAAAGTTGACTTGTGTAATAAAGAACTGCCAGCAAACAGTGAATTACTTGCTGCCAGTACGGCATCCTGAAAAGCAAGATAGGGCATCATTGCCGCCATCAAAAACAGCGCAAAATGGTAAGAATTCTCCATACCCGGAATTCTTACCTTCATAATCACTGAAAATACAAATGAATAAACCATCACCATCAGCAACGGCTGCAAAAACAACCAGACAATACCGAGTATGGTTCCTTTGTATCGACTAGACAACTCACGCCCAATAAGTAAACGTAGGGCATGTGTGTGAGAAGAAATATTTTTTACTATCGTCAAAAAAGCATCCTGAAGTGATTCCTCCTACAACTTGTAGCTTAGTGCTTAATCCTGAAAATTAAGTTGCGCGCGCTTTTCAGGTTACTCTAGCCATTTATTTTACTACAAAACAACAATCACTTCCTGTTCAGTGCTGAAGAAAACCTTAGAAAAGGTGCTTCAACCAGAAAATAAGAAAGACTGGCAACACCCACTGAGCCAAATAGAAAAACTGGAAGATAGATATACCAGTGCAGATGATAAGCCTTTAAATAATCCAGTATAGGCAGATGATATAAATACAGGCTATAACTAACCAAAGAAATAAATGAAACCAATCGATAGGCGCTGTTGCCTAGTTCAACATTAAGAAACGCAAAGACCAGAAAAGCCAGTGCCAGAATAGCAATATAGCCTAATATCAATCTGTATTGAGTTAATTGTTCCAGGTGCATATTGATACCAGAAATTAAATCGCTTTGCACATAACCTATATACAACATTAGTGTCAGCAATAACAACATTAGTAAAAAATGTATTTTTATTTGTATATTTCTGCATTGATACAAAAACACACCAAGCAAGAAATTGTACAAATGTATATACAGCTGATCATTAGCAACCCAGACCAGGCTAGGCAGGTTAAATTGATTATTTAGGTACTGCTTAAAATAATAAAAACGCAGCGTTATACTTATCAATATACATATCAACAACATGAGCGCCTGAAACTCCATCTTATTTTTTATAAACAATAATATAAACAAGGGCGCTAGTAAATACCACTGAAACTCAACGGCCAGAGTCCAATAAACAACATTAATGCTTCTGTTATACCCATCAACTAAATTATGCACGTTAAAGAGGTGCACCAGGAAATCAAAACCAGAGGTATTCAAATAGATAGCTGAGATATATAGTGGACCCCGGTTTTAAGACAGTAGTTTAAGTTGTAAACTGTGTCAAAGGGGTTAAAAAATGAGTACAACAAAAAAGCGTAAGAATCACACAGCAGAATTTAAGGCCAGAGTGGGTCTAGAAG
>Ga0209264_1000009_pt1 | contig 228239 bp, 197 predicted proteins | sample SaaInlV_DNA_150m_FD_184687 | JGI IMG/M metagenome (GOLD analysis project Ga0209264, IMG submission 184687) | Marine microbial communities from expanding oxygen minimum zones in the Saanich Inlet - SI075_LV_DNA_150m (SPAdes) (version 2) | ecosystem: Environmental > Aquatic > Marine >... | reverse complement strand
CCCGCACCGGGGACGCCGGGGGCCGGGTTGTTGTCGCTTCGGGGCCTCGGACCAGACGACCTCGTGCGCAGCGTGGACCTGCTCGACCCCAACGGGCAGCCACTGCCAGCCGCCACCTCCGGCGGACCCGTCACCTTCCGGGTGCGCTACGACGCCGCCCGGGCCGGCGAGACGGTCATCGTGGCCCTCGGCCTCTACCGGGCCGACGGCACCCACGTCACAAGCATCAACTCCGGGGCCGCCGCCGCGGCTGCGGGCTCGGATGGCGTCGTCGAGGTCGACTACCACCTGCCCGCCCTACCCGTGCAGCCCGGCACCTACGAACTCTCCGTCGCACTCCACGACACCACCATGAAGAAGGTCTTCGAACGCCACACCCACCTCGTGCGCTTCAGCGTCGAACCCGGCGGCGGCGACCACCAGACCGGCCTCGTGGCCCTCGGCGGAACGTGGCAGGCCCGGGCGGGCGGCGCCTGATGGGCGACCTGCGCTGGCGCGACGGCTCCGAGGAACGCCTGCTCGCCGTGCTGCGCTCAGCCACCGACCGGTCGACAGCCTCAGACGAACTGGCCTCACACATCACCGACTGGCCCAGCCGCTACCACCTCGACCGTCGACGCACCAACCTGCTGCGACCCCTCTCTATCGGGCCGGGAATGACCGTGCTGGACGTGGGCGCCGGCACCGGCGTCAACTCCCGCTACCTGGCCGAAGCCGGCGCATCGGTCGTCGCAGTCGAGGGCGACGCCCTGCGGGCCGAGATGGCAGGCGTGCGCTGTCAGGGCCTCGACGTGGAGGTGCGCGTAGGTTCAGCCACGTCGGTTACCCGTGACAGCAACCCCGAAGGCTTCGACCTCGTTGTGTGCATCGGGGTGCTGGAGTACGCAGGCACCGACCCCGACGCATTCCTCTCACACCTGGCCTCCCTCGTGCGGCCCGGCGGAGCGCTCGTCGTGGCCATCGAGAACCAGATGGGCCTCGCCTACTGGCTGGGCGCCGACGAGGACCACCTGGGTCGCCCCTTCGTTGGAATCGCCGGCTACCCCGGCGACACCGGCGGCATCCGCACCCACTCCCGGGCCGGGCTGGCGGGTCTACTCTCCGGTGCCGGGATGTCAGCCCAGCGCTGGCTCTACCCCTTCCCCGACTACAAGCTGCCCGTGGCGATCCTGACCGACGACGCCTACCGAGTGCCCGACGTCGTGAACTTCGTCGACCAGATCGTCGGCCCACCCGTTGACCGCCTCCGTATGGGCGCCTCGGCCGGGCCCGACTCACGGGCCTCACACCGCGAGCTGGTTGCAGCCGGGCTGGGACCCGACATGGCCAACTCCTTCCTGGTCGTGGCAGGCGCCGACCAGGCAGCCGTGGACACTGCCTGTGGGGGCGACGTGGTGGCGTGGCGCTTCACCGGCGACAGGCGCAGCTGCTTCATGCAGGAACGCCGGGTCACGTCCGTGGCGGGCCGCTGCGTCATCGACAGGCGGCGATCCTTCCCCGACGACCCGCAACCGACCGAGCCCTCCTGGCTGTCGCTGCGACCGGCGCCGGCTTCGCCCACCGACTACCTCGCTGGACCCAACCTGGAACAGACCGCCCTGGCATGCCTGCGGGCCCACGACCTCACCGGCCTCGGTGACGTACTCGCCAGGTTCGACGCATTTATGGCCGGGCTGGCCGGCCCCCCTTCCGACGACGCCGCCCCGCACCCCTACCTGCCTACCGGCTCGACTGCCGTGCTACCCGGCGACTGCGTGGATCTGGGCCTCGACAACCTGGTGCCCCTCGTGCCACTCGGCGACGAGGGCGGCCTAACCCTCATCGACGACGAATGGTCGGCCGAGGGCGGCATCGACCGTGAGTTGGCCGCAATCCGGGCAATGTGGAAACTGGCCTGGGTCACGGTGGCCTCGGGTACCGACCATCCCTGGCCACGCACCGCCACAATCGACGAGATCTCCGTGTCGCTCATGGGGCTCCTGTCCGGGAGCGTGGGGGCCGATCCGCTGGAGCGGCTGTACGCGGCCGAGGCTGAACTGCTGGCCGTCGTCGCCGGGGGCTCGCCAGCCGACCACCTCGAGAACCTGCGCACCGCCGGCCGCCGCAGCGTCGCCGGTAGCAGCGGCTCTCCACTGGCGGCCATTCGCAGCCGGCTCTCGTGGCTCAGGCGCCTACCCGGCGGAAGGTGGCTGGCCCGGGCAACTCGAGGTCACTGAGCCCGCAGGACGAGCAGACCTAGACGACCTAGACGACCTAGACGACCTGATCGCCAGGCTCCCGTCTCTACCCCCGGAGCCAGAACAGGCACGTCGCATCCATGCCCGCCGGTAGGTAGCCATGGTCAAAGAGGAGAAACGCCACCTGATCGCCATCTGGATCAAGGACGGCGCCCGAGCCGATGCTGGTGGCGCGGCTGGTGGCGCTGCTGTCCTCGAGTGCAGGCTCCGGTGGGAGGATCCGCTGGCAGACGGCATCGGGAGCCAGCCCATCCAGGGCACGCCTCACGATGGCATCACCGAAATCCAGCACACCCGTGTCCAGCGCACGGGTCAGAGCCTGGCGCTCCTCGGCCAGAAAGACGGGCCCCACGTGACGGCCCTGCAGGTACGAGGAACGGGGGTTGACCGAACGCACCTCGGCGTTCAGAACCGACACCGCAAAGTTGACATCCTCGGGCCCGGCCACGAGCAGCGAACCGGAACCGGCCAGCCTGGCCCCGGTCATCCCCGCATCGACCACCTCATCCTCGAACATGCCCGGCTTCACCAGGCCGATGAGCACCCGGGCGCTGTCCTGTTCGGGACGGGGCAGGTCCAGACTGGGCGGCCACACCAACTCGGCTCCCCGGTTCTGATCGCTCACAATCGGAGTGCCGACCACCAACAGACCAACGAGCACCACGACCGGCACCACCACCTGGGCGGCACGGATACCGGCCCGGGGGGCCGCCAACACCAGGCCCACCATGGCCGGCACGGGAAGAATCCACATTGAACGCCAGACCACGGCATCGGCCGAACCCACCTTGTCGAGCACATCGAACATGCCGGGTGCCATGTAGAAGCCCATCACCACGATCGGGCCGGCCAGCAGCACGAGGCGCGCTCCCCTGTCGCGAACCACGGCCCATGCAGTCAGAACAGCCGCAATGGCGACCACCGCCGCCGGACCCTGGCCGAACACGAACCTGACCATTGCCACCGGCTCGGTTCCGCTGTCCAGCAGGCGGCCAATATCAACGGCCGCCAGCATCCGGCCGGCACCCGAGGCAACCTCATCAAGGCGCTGGGGTTCGGCGATCAAGGCGTAGAGCCCGGCCAGCAGGGTCGGAACAGACGCCACCAGGGCACGACCGATCCGGCGTGGCTGGCCGGCGTCGAGGGCGGTTGCCGCAGTGGCGGCCACCAGAACGGACGGACCGATGAACGCAGCCGACGAGGTGAGCCCCAGGCCCGCCAGAATCCCTGCGCCACCGATCACCAGGTGCCGCTTGGAGCCGTTACGCCCCAGAGCCTGGCCGTGATGCCAGAGCGTCGGCACGACGAGCATCAGGAACACGGCCTTTCCCTGCCAGGAACGGCCCACGAAGAAGTTGCCGAACGAGCCGTGCATGGCACCATCCAGAACCAGAAACAGGGTGCCGGCCCAGGTGGCCAGCACCGGCGCACGCATGCCGAGAGCACGTAACAGACGCCACGTGGCCAACACCCCCAGAGCAGCAATCAGGGGCGCCAGGCCCAGATACGACAGGGCAGCCGAACCCACCGGCAGGCGGGCGGCGAGCGTTCCCACAAGCGGCTCGATCGAGGTGGGCAGCACAGCCGGCCTCTCAACGGGAAGAACCTCGTCTGAGAAAATGGTGTCACGCTCCGGGAACGCCCCGGAGTGGGCCTCGACGTAGGCGGAACGGTTCACGACGAACACGTCGTCCTGGTCGGGGCGGACCATCACCAGCGACAACACGGCCGCCAGCACCGCCAGCACCAGGACCGCCGAGGCGCCGAACCCGGTGGTGGCGCCCATGGCAGTCCGGTCCGTGAGATGGCGCGACGCTCCACCCCTCCAGACCGCCCTCAGGGCAAGGCCCAGCACCGCCACAACCACCAGCCATGCAAGAGGCCACCAGAGGCCGTCGATATCCAGCCACGCCAGACCCGCGGCGACCACCAGCGAGGCCACGACCGCAACCGGGCCGATGCCTCCGGATGTGCCGGCAGGCGGCACCGACGGGAACCCCAGACGACCGTCGCGAACCATCAGGGCAGCGACGGCAAGGGCTATCAGCCAGAGGACAAGGGCTCCGTCTCGGGGCATTCCGGTGAGGCGGGCGAGGTGGAACACCACCGTCCATGCAGCCAGCGCCCCCACCACGGCGTCCAGCACCACGTCGGAACCACGGGCAATCCGGGCACCGCGACCCGGATGCGTGGCACCCGTTCCCGACACAACCGACTCGTCCAACGCCCCCTCAACCACAGCTCACGACCCCGCTCCCTTGAGACCGGCAACCACATCGGCGATGGCATCCCTGTGGTGGCGCATCGGCTCCCAGCCGAGACCACGCAGCACAGCGTTGTCGAGTGCCGAATAGTCGGGCCGTCGGGCCGGACGGGAAACATCCAGGTCCGCCTCAACAATGGGGACGAGCAACTCGGAATCAGGATCGTGGCCGGCCACCCGGGCAACCTCACGGGCAAACCCGTGCCAACTCGTGACCCCGGCGTTGGTGGCATGCACCACGCCCGTCACCCCCTCCACACCCAGACGCAAGATGACCGGAGCCAGGTCCGCCACAAAGGTCGGACAGGCCCGCCGGTCGGCCATCACCCGGACCGGAACACCAGATTCAAGGCTGTCGAGCACCCTGCCCACCATGCCGGGAAGGTCAGCAGGTTGCAGCCAAGTGGAACGCACCACGGTCGCACCCGCTCCCGCAGCCACCTCCCCCGCCAGCTTGGAGGCCCCGTAGCCATTCACGGGGTCAGTCGGGTGGTCCTCACCGAAGGGGGTGTCTGCCTTACCGTTGAACACGTAGTCGGTGGACACGTGAACGAGGTGTGCGCCCACCTCGCCACATGCTTCGCGCAAGAACCCGACGGCGTCGGCGTTCACCAACTGCGCCCGGTCCGGATCCAGCTCGCAGCCGTCCACGTCGGTCCAGGCGGCACAGTTCACGACCACATCGGGCCGGAAACCGGTAACGGCATCATGAACAGCAGGCCGGTCGGTCACATCCAGGTCCGCACGGCTCAGGCCGGCTACATCCCCAACCGGCAGGCCAGAGGCGAAAACCCGCACCAACTCCCGGCCCAACTGCCCGGCAGCACCGGTCACGAGGAACTTCACGCGCCCCTGTCCCACCAGCCGGGGTTGTCGCGGTACCAGGCAACCGTTTCGGCCAGGCCCTCGTCGAGGCCACGCCTTGGAAACCAGCCCAGGGCCTCGATGCGGCTCGTGTCCACCGAGTAGCGGCGGTCGTGGCCCAGGCGGTCCTCCACGTAGTCGATGCTCGACTCGTCGGCACCGCAAAGCGAGAGCAGACGCCCCGTCAGGTCCAGGTTCGTCATCTCGTTGCCGGCACCCACGTTGTAGACGCCGCCTGATACGCCGGAGCGAAGCGCCAGATCGATTGCGTCACAGTTGTCGTCGACATGACACCAGTCGCGTACGTTCCCACCGTCGCCGTAGAGGGGCACGTTGCCGCCGGCCAGCAGTCTGGTGACGAACAGCGGTATGACCTTCTCGGGGAACTGGAATCGCCCATAGTTGTTGGTGGACCGGGTGACCACCACCGGCAGGTCGAAGGTGGCGTGGTAGGCCAGCGCTATCAGGTCGGAAGAGGCCTTCGATGCGGCGTAGGGCGAGTTGGGCGACAGCGCATCGGTCTCCACGAAGGACCCGACGTCGATGGAACCGTAGACCTCGTCGGTGGACACGTGGAGGAGGCGGTCGACCTCGAGGCGCAGCGCCACCTCACAGACCGTGGCGGTTCCCTGGCAGTTGGTTACGACAAACCTGGCCGGGTCGGTGATGGAGCGGTCAACGTGGCTCTCGGCAGCAAAGTGCACGACCGCGTCGTGGCCGGCCATGGTGGCTGCCAACAGGTCGCCGTCGCAGACATCGCCCTCCACGAACCGGTAGGCAGCGCTGCCGTAGGCGTCGTCAAGGCCCGCCAGGTTGGACATGTTGCCCGCATACGTGAGGGCGTCGTAGACCGTGACCTCGTCACCCTGCCCAAGGGCGCGGTGCACGAAGTTGGAACCGATGAACCCGGCTCCGCCGGTGACGAGCAACCTCACAGGCCCGGCCCGCCCTCGGTCGTCGACTCGTCCGGGGTCAACTGGTCAGAAAGCGAAACACCGGGGTCCGACCCGGTCGGCGCCCAGACAGGGCAGATCTCATCGGGGATATCAGCCGCCCGGGGGTTGGCAAGGTCCCGCTCGGAAAGGACCGGGGCGAGCGAACCCAGGCCCCAGTCCGCTGCGATCTCAGGATCGCCCCAGGCCACGCCCAGCTCGTCCGCCGGGTCGTAGTAGGCGTCGACCAGGTAGGTGATGGTGGCGTCGGTGAGAGCGGCAAATCCGTGTGCGACCCCCGGCGGGATGTAGACGCCCCCGTGGACGCCAGCGTCTGAGCCATCACCCGGACCACCCAGGTCGAAACAGGCGGTGGAACCCTCGGTGGGAGACCCGGAGCGCAGGTCGTGGAGCACCACGCGCACCAGGCCCGACGGCACGTACCAGTAGTCGGCCTGGTGAAGGTGGTAGTGCAGGCCCACAACGCTCCCGGCGACACGGTCGGCTCTGTTTGCCTGGACCATCGGCCGACTGCCCGGCACCCACTCCTGACGGAAGGTCTCGACGAACACGCCCCGGCCATCGGTGTGGACAACGGGCGACACGTGCACCACGCCGTCGATCAGAGAGGAAGCCCTCACCTCGGCCATGTCAGACACCCCTCTCCCCGGTGCTCTCCCCCAACTCCACGACCGAGTGGTCGCCCAGCAGCAGGCTGGCAGAACCACCGCCCGAAACCTCGGCATGGCGGCCCAGCACCGAGTCGCTCAGGTGGGCGCCACCTGCCACCCGGCTGGACTCCATCAACACAGCGTGGTCGACCATGGCACCCGTGATCGTGCAGTCGGCCCCGACCGAGACGTACGGCCCCACCCGGCTGTCTCGGATGCGGGTACCTGCGGCGACCACGACGGGACCCACCAGCGTCGAGCCCACAACCTCGGCACCGGCCTCAACGCGCACCGCACCCTCCAGCACGCTGGCAGCATCGACCGAACCCGCAGCGTCGGCGGCCAGGCCGTCAAGCACCAGGCGGTTGCACTCCAGCAACGGGTCCTTCTTGCCGGTGTCGATCCACCAGCCCTCCAACAGACGGTGCTCGACGGTGTCCCCCCGCTCCAGGAGCCACGAGATGGCATCGGTGATCTCCAACTCTCCACGAGCCGAGGGCTCTATGGAGCGCACCGCCTCGTGAATGGCCGGCCCGAACAGGTACACGCCCACGAGCGCCAGGTCGGACCGGGGGTTGTCAGGCTTCTCCACCAACCGGCAGATGGAACCGTCGTCGCCCAACTCGGCCACGCCGAACGAACCGGGGTCGTCCACGCGTGACAGCAGCAGCCGGGCCGAAGCCCCGCCACCCTCGACAAACCCGTCAACGACCGCCTCCAGGGAGTCCTCGAACATGTTGTCGCCCAGGTACATCACAAAGGGCTCGTCGCCCAGGAACCCGCCGGCCTCGACCACGGCATGGGCCAGGCCCAGCGGAGCCGACTGCTCGATATAGGTGACCGTGGCCCCCCAACGGGAGCCGTCGCCGACCGAGGCCCGGATCTCCGCGGCGGTGTCGCCCACGATGATGCCCACGTCGACCACACCGACCCCGACCAGGTCCTCGATCACGTAGTGCAGGATCGGCTTGTTGGCGATCGGCACCAACTGCTTGGCGCTGGTGTGGGTGAGGGGGCGCAACCGGCGCCCACTGCCACCAGCCAGGATCAGGCCCTTCATAGGAGGCGAGGGTACCCGTCGGCCCGAAGCAGTCCCCTCCGCCGGGCCACGTGCCCGGTCCAGTGCAGGATCCCGTCCGTCGCTGCTACGTGTCGGACCCGGCTGCCGCCCTCGCCAGGCCGACAAGGAACACCAGCACCGTCACGGCCGCCTTCTGCGTCTGGGCACCGTTGATGCTGAAGGCCGTAGCCACAGCCTCAACTGCCGACTGGTCGCCCCTGGTCGAGAAGTACGCCGTGGTGACCTCCCTCGGGCCATCCACCGACGGCGGCGGATCCAGCGGGGCGGGCGGCGGTCCGTCACCGCGGAGCAGCAACAGGAACGACATGACCGCCATGGAGGACAGGTGCAGCTCGGCAGGCGACATCTCCAGGTACTCGGCCGCCGAGAGCACCGAGTTCCACTCCTCCTCTGTGTAGCCCGTCGTAACCCGGTACTCATCAATCAGGTTCTCGGGAAACGCCGAGCTGGCATTCGGCGGACCGTACGCAATGCCGTACCAGTTGGACATGAGACCGAACTCACGCCGGAACCGGTTGCCGGTCACCACAAACGACTCACCGGAACGGGTACGCAACTCGATCTCCTCGGCCCGGCCCCCGTCGTCGCCGAAGCCGTCACGGCTCACGACACGGATCTCGTAGAGCTGACCCAGCCCGAAGGTGTCGGCGACAGTTGCCGCGTCGAACTCAGACGACCAACGGTGCACCGGGTTGATCGAAACGTCGTCGCCGTCGTCAACCACCCCGGGGAAGTCGGCGGTGATCGTGTAGCCGCCGGTTGATGCCGAGAACTCGGTGCGTGCAACCTCGCCGTCGCGCATGCGCACCACGCCGGCCGTGGCGACGATTGCGGCATCAGAGGCCGGGTCCTCGTTGTTCCAGACCGAACTGCCCGACCAGCTGCGACGGCCCTCGTAGACCTGACAGCGGATGGTGTCGCACGTCTTGGCGTAGTCGTAGCGCTGCTCGGCCAGTGCGTAGGAGCGGGCCGCCACCGCCTGTACCCGCACCGCCTGGGCGCCGGCGCCACCGCCGAGCGAGGCCCAGCTTGCGGGCATCTCCTGGGGAACCACCGACCGCAGGTACTGCTCGACCGGCAGGAAGTTCACGGTGCGCTGGTGGTGTTCGTAGCGGGCCGCCCGGATCTCGCCCCGGTACCAGGTGGCCGCATTGGAGCCCTCGCAGAGCTGCAGCGTCTGGTCGAGGCCATCGTCGCCAAAGCCCAGCACCGTGAGGCCACCAGAGGTGACCGTCGGCGTCGAGGTGGTGGTGGGCGGCGCCGTGGTGGTGGTCGCCGGCGGGGTCGTCGTCGTTGGAGGAGGCGCAACGGTGGTCGTGGTGGTCGTGGTTGTCGTGGCTCCGGCAACGGTCGTCGTGGTCGATGTGGTCGTAGTCGACGTCGTGGTCGATGTGGTCGTAGTCGACGTCGTGGTCGCGGCCGCAGGCGGCGTGCCGTTGAAGCCCGCACGGATACGGGCGAAGGGACTCTGGATGACGATGCCCGTGTCGCTGAACGATCCGGTGCAGCCGTTGCCCACTGCCACCCGGTACCGGTCGACATCGCCGTCGAGGGTGACCCTCACGGACTTGCCCGACAGGGCCGTCCAGTTTCCAGCCTCACCCGCAACCAGGAGGACGGCGTTCTCCACGTAGACGGTCGTGGCCGCGTTGTCACGCGACAGCAACCTGATGCCGATGTCCTGCGGGGCGACCGCTCCCGCAACGGTCCCGCCGTAGTAGTGGTCAAGGATCTGGGAGCTGGACCACCCCTCGTCCACCGCGTAGCCGAGCGCCCCGTACTGGCCCATGCCACGACCGTGGCCCCAGCCCCGGCCATCGACCACCACCGCGCCGTAGTCCGTGGACGCCACCGGACCCGTGACCGGAGCGCTGGCCCCCGGGATGACCAGTTGCTGGCCCACCGACAACATGTTGGCGTCGGTCAGGCCGTTGGCATCCATGATCGCCGAGACGGTCACGTCGTAGCGGCCGGCAATGACCGACAGGCTCTCACCCGACTGCACCGTGACGACCAGCGGAGCGGTTGTGGCCGTCGCCGTCACGAAACCCGGAATGGTCAGGCGCTGCCCCACGTAGACAAGGTCGGCGTCGGAGATGCCGTTCTCGGCCATCAGGTCGGCCACCGTCACCGCGTAGCGGCCGGCGATCAGAGAGAGGCTCTCACCGGACTGAACGGTGACGATCGTCGGCCCCAGCGTCGAAACCGTTCCCACTCCCCCGGGCACAATCAGTTCCTGGCCGACGAACAGGGAGTTGGCATTTGAAAGCCCGTTCAGGGACATCAACTCGGACACGGTGGTGCCGAAGTCCTCGGCGATGACCGAGAGCGTGTCGCCCCACTGCACGACCCGGATGCCCGTGGCCGCCGACGAGGACGAAGAACCGGTACCGGGGATTACGAGCCTCTGGCCCATGAACACCAGATCCGGGTCGGTGATGTTGTTGGCGGTCATCAGGTCGACGAGCGACACGGCGTTCTCAACGGCTATCTCCGAGAGGCTGTCACCGGCACCGACAATGACCACGGTCTCGGCCGCAGCCGGTCCGACCGCTGCAAGGGAAGCGGCCAGCAGGGCCACGACAAGGCCCACGGCACGCACCCGGTGAGACCGGTGGGCAGGCGTGCCGGGACAAACGGGCACATCAGAGGTGATGCTGTCATCCACTCCCGTCAGGTCTCCAGGTCTGTGTGTTCATCGGCCGGTTGCGGACGTGCAGGACCTGCAGCGGGCCTGTTCAGCCCAGCCACCCGACGCGCCGGAAAGGCCCTGCTTCGCCCGGGGCGAGTGTAGGGGTGGCATGCCCCCCGGTGAGGGAGGGCCGGGCGCCTGGGAAGAGCCGGTCAGCCGGCGGGCGGTTCGCTCACGTTCGGCATGCAGAGGCCGTCCAGTTCAGCGATCTGGATGCGGTCGCGGTTCTCCCACGTGACCTCGAGGTCGGGGTCACGCTGCAGCCTGTACTCACGGAACGACATGTCCATTGCGTCGAAGGCGACAAGCCGGCCAGACAGCCCCTCGCCAAGGCCAAGGATCAACTTGATGGCCTCGAGCGCCTGGATGGACCCGACGATTCCGGGCAGCACGCCCAGCACCCCGGCCTCGGCACAGCTGGGGGCGAACTCGGCCGGCGGGGCCTCGGGGAGCATGTCCCTGTAGGTGACGCCCTCCTTGGGGTCGAACACCGTGACCTGACCCTCGAATCGGAAGATGGAACCGTGCACGACCGGTATGCCCAACTTCACAGAGGCGTCGTTGAGCAGGTAGCGGCTGGGGAAGTTGTCGGCGCCGTCGACGATCACGTCGTAGCCCTCGAGGATGTCCATGATGTTGTCGGCGCCGAGGCGCACGTCGTAGGTGACGACGTTGACGTCGGGGTTCAGGGCGGTGAGGGTCTTCTTGGCCGAGTCGACCTTGCGGTCGCCGATGCGCTCCTGGTTGTGGAGGATCTGGCGCTGCAGGTTGGACTCGTCGACGACGTCCATGTCGATGATGCCGATGGTGCCCACCCCGGCGGCCGCCAGGTAGAGCGCCGCAGGCGACCCCAGACCACCGGCGCCGAGAAGCAGCACGCTGGCGTCGAGCAGGCCCAACTGGCCCTCTTCGCCGATCTCGGGCAGCAGCAGGTGGCGCTGGTAGCGGTTGCGCTGGTCGGGGCTGAGGGTGCGCGGCGTGGACCAGTCGCGGCCCTCGTCCTTCCAGCGGTTGAAGCCACCGTCCATGGAGACCACGTCGGTGTAGCCGAGTTGGGCCAGGGTGTCGGCGGCAAACGCCGAACGCACACCGCCGGCGCACATGACCACTATCGGTTGGCTACGGTCGGCGAGGCGGCCCTCGATGCCGCTCTCGAGGGTGCCGCGGGGAATGTGCATGGAGCCCGGAATGGCGCCCTGCTCGTACTCGTCGGGCTCACGCACGTCGAGCAGCAGGTGGCCCTCGGCCAACAGGGCCTCGGCCCCGGCTGGATCGGTCTCTTTGATACGGCCCTTGGCGGCCGTGAGCAGTTCTCTGAAGGATGGCATGGTCGAAAGCCTACCTAGTTGGTCGGGATTAGCAATGTTGAAACCCGGACACGACCAGAAACATTCCCAACGGGCCTGTCCCCTGCCGGTCCCGGTTCAACCTGAACCCACCACGATACCGAGCACCTCGCTGATCGAGCCCAGCACCAACACGTCGGCCAGGTCATCCATGGCCGTCGGCTCACCGTTCACGATCACCACGCCCGCGCCGTGCCGGGCCGCCAGCGGCACCATGGCCGCCACCGGATACACCGACAGGCTGGTCCCCACCGCCAGCACCAGGTCACACGAGATCGCCGCCTGCTCGATGCGCTCCACATCGCCTGGAAAGAGGCTCTGACCGAAGCTGACGGTGGCCGACTTGAGAAGACCGCCACAGTCGGAGCAGCGCGGGTCGTGGTCGCCCGCCCGGACCCGCTCCAGTACCACCTCGATATCGTCGCGCCACTCACAGTCCAGACACATGGCCCGCCGCGTGGTGCCATGAATCTCCACCACCAGAGCCGGGTCGCTGCCGGCCGCCTGGTGAAGGCCGTCCACGTTCTGGGTCACCAGGGTGTCCACGATGCCGCGCTGCTCCAGGTGGACGAGCGCCCGGTGGCCGGCATTCGGGGCGACGTCGGGCCAGAGCTCACCCGACGCACGCATCTCCCACCGCTGCCTCCTGATCCCGGGGTCGGAGACGTAGCAGGAGATGTCTGACGCCTTCTCGGCCTCGGGGTTCTTCGTCCAGATGCCGTCGGGACCGCGGAAGTCCGGAATGCCGCTGTCGGTGGAGATGCCCGCACCGGTCAGCACGGCTATCCGGCTCGAGGCGTCCACCAGACGGGCCGCCCTGCCGGCCGCCTCCAGCGCAGCTTCCGGAACTGCTCCCGACCCCGATTCCGACCCCATCTCACCGAGCCTCGCGCACCTTTCCGAGAAAACCTGCCTCCACCCCTTGACATTGCATGAAACTACATGAAATAGTCCTACACATCCCCTCAGGACCTGCCCACCACCAGGAGCCAGACGTGCCATCCCAGCCCACGTTCCCCACCGACCACCTCCGCATCGAAACCTGGACCGACCCGGTCATCGACCGCCTCGGCCACGACCCCCGATCCACCTACGTGGAGACCTACTGGCTGGGCATCCTGGGCCCCAGCGCCTGCTGGCTGCTGCGCCGCCTCGCCGACGGCCTCGACCGCGAACCCGGCGGCTACGGCCTCGACATGGTCGACGCAGCCGCATCCATCGGCCTACGCCTCAACGGCGGCCGCCACGCCCCCTTCATGCGAACCCTCGGCCGCATCTGCCAGTTCCGCATGGCACGCCTCGTGGACACCTCAACCCTCGAGGTGCGCCGCAACCTCCCGCCACTCACCCTCGCCCAGGCCGACCGCCTACCGGCACCACTGCGCGACGCCCACAGACACGATGCCGACACCACCAGAGCCGACCGGCGCTCAGACCAGGCCCGCAGGGCACGCCACCTGGCCCTCACGCTCGTCCAACTGGGCGAGGACCGCAGCGCCACCGAACGCCAGCTGCGCGAATGGCGCTTCAACGCCACCCTCTGCAACGAGGTGGCCGACTGGGCCTGGGAGGCCCGACGCAAGCTTGCCCGGGCAAAGACCCCGGTCACGGAACCCGTTCCCGTAGCCGACACCGGCCCACGCCTAGTTCCCATTCCCATCCCCACGCCCACTCCCACAACCACGCCCACACCCGACGATCCGTCGGCAGGCGAACCGTCACGCTCCCGCCCGGCACTCGACGGCGCCGCCTGACCGGCAGGGGTCGCCACCGGCCCGGCCCAGGTCCCCCTCCCTGGGGCCGGGCCGTGGCGACCCAACCCGTTCCGGACCTGAATCTGAACCTGAGCTAGTCGGACTCCACCTTCTGGAACGACGACACCAGCTCAACGAGCAGGCGCACACCGAAGCCGGTTGCGCCCTTCGTGCGCTCCTCCTCGTCGGCATCACTTGACGACGGCCCGGCGATGTCAATGTGGGCCCACGGGATGCCCTCGCCCACGAACTCGGCAAGCACCAGCCCGGCGGTGAGCGCACCCCCGTACTGACCACCGATGTTCTTCATGTCGGCAACCGTGGAATCCAGCATCTTTCGGTAGTCGGCCGGCAGCGGCAGGTGCCAGACCCGTTCGCCAGTTGCCGCAGAGGCTGCCTCGACCTGAGCCACAAACCCGTCGTTGTTTCCCATCAGGCCGGCAATGCGCGGACCGAGGGCGACCATGCATGCACCCGTGAGCGTGGCCAGGTCGACAATGGCGTCGGGCCCGGCCTCGCTGGCCATCGACAGTGCATCGGCCAGCACCAGACGACCCTCGGCGTCGGTGTTGAGCACCTCGATGGTCTTGCCGTTGCGGATCGTGAGCACATCGCCCGGCCGTGTGGCATCGCCGCCCAGCATGTTGTCGGTCATGGGCAGATAGGCCCGCACTCGGCACCTCGGAGCCAGAGCCGGCAGAACCGACATGGCGCCAACCACCGCAGCGGCACCAGCCATGTCCTTCTTCATGTCCATCATCCCGGTACCCGACTTGATCGACAGGCCGCCCGAGTCGAAGGTGATGCCCTTGCCAACCAGCGCCAGATCGCCGGTGCGCCTGGCCACCGGCACGCCCTTCGGGGTGTAGGTCAACTCCACGAACCGCGGTGGATTGGCCGACCCCCGGCTGACACCCAGCAGGCCACCCATGCCGGCCCGCCTGATGGCCGCCTCGTCGAGCACCTTGACCGTCACGCCGGCCTCCTTCGCCACCCGCCTCACCCTGTTGGCAAAGGCGGGAGCCGTGAGCGAACCACCCGGTTCGTTCACGAGGTCGCGGGCCAGGGTGACACCACCGGCAACCGTCACGCCGGTCTCGACGGCAGCCCGGATACCCGCAGCCGTGCTACCCACCAGGGTCACCTTCGAGAGGGAATCCCTCTCGCTGCCCGACCCGGCCCTTGACCGGTAGCCGAACCTGTAGAGGGCCAGGGTCATGCCCTCGACCACGGCGCGGGTCGCCCCGGCGGCATCGATTCCAGAGGCTGCAGCAAGGTCGGTTGCCACAGTCCTGTGCCTGCGCGTAGCCCGCGCCAGATCCGCAGCGGCGTTCCTGACCACATCGGTCGTGACCCTGTCGGCGGGTCCGAGGCCCACGGCAGCCACCAGGCGGTCACCGTTCGGCAACATCTGAACCTGGCCAGGCCTGGCCTTGAAGCCGAGACGCTTCAGATCGCCAACTGTGAGGCCATCGGGCAGGTCCGAACCAAGCGCCTCCTGGGTCAACCCATGGGCGACAACAGCCGCCCGGGACGGAGCGGTTCGTGCGGTAACGAACGTTGGCGGGGTGAAAGATGGCATCGGTTGTTCTCCGTCGGGTTGTCTCGGGTGGAAAATCAGGTAGTCGGGTCGGACGGAACCGACCGGGTGACAAGCGGGCCGTCGTCCTGCCAGCGGGCCAGCGTCCACAGGAGGTCAGACAAACGGTTCAGGTACGGCACCACGGCCGAACCGTCGACCGCTGCCGACAACGACGCACGCTCGGCACGCCTGCAGACGGAGCGGGCCAGGTCCAGGCGGGCGGCCACCTCATTCTGGCCGGGCACCACAAACTCGGTAGGTGGATCAAAGCGGGCAGACACCGTGTCGATCAGGGCCTCCAGGCGCTCGACCATGGCAATGGTGGGACGGCCATCGGCCTCGTCGAGGCGGGAGAGCTTCTCGGGGTTGCATGCCAGCTCGGCCATCACGACCCACAGGTCACGTTCGAGCCCCAACAACACATCGGCCAGGTCGGCTCGAGCCTCGCCACCGGCAGCAGCACGGGCCAGGCCAATGCAGGCCTGAAGCTCATCCACATCGCCGTAGGCGGTCGGCTGGGCGGAGTCCTTGGCAACCCGGCCGCCGTAGAGAAGGCCCGTGGAACCGTCATCGCCACCACGGGTGTAGACGCGGCGTGCCCCCTCTGGGGCCGTGTCCGGAGAGTCCTGAGCCATGGGCAGACGAGCCTACCGGCGGGCCCCGTTCCGAGACCCCGGTCCTCTCAGGCCAGGACCGCCCTGGCAACCAGGTCCATGCCGAAGGCGGTCAGGATCGCCAGGTACAAGAGCCCCGTAGCGGCCATGACCGCGCTGTACTGGCGTTCACGCAGGGCGGCCCACGCAAGCACCACCAGCGCAATGGTCGAGACCACGCATGCCGCCCAGAACCAGCCCAGCAGGCCGTTGTACCCGTCGTCGATCGTGCCGTTCAGAACCGAAACCATGCCCGTAGGCCACAACAGCACCGCCAACTCGAACGGCCACGCCAGACCCGTCCACCAGACAAGTTCAACAAGCGGCTCCCGGGTAAGGCCCGGCTGCACCAGATACCAGTGGCCCAACAACATGGCGTCGCTCACCGCCCCGAGGAATACCGCACCCACCAGCGTGCGGGCCAGCGACAACCCCAGGGGGCCGCCCGCATCGACCCCGGCGGCCACCAGCGCAACAAGGCCCAGAACAGGCGCAACCAGATCCAGGATGGGCGGGAACTCGGGAACGTCAGGGTCGAACCTGCGGGCCTTCTCACGGACGTCCACGTCGATGCCGGTCATCTCGGCGACCCGGGTGCTGCGCTGCTCCTCGACCACCCGCTGACCCGCCACACCGGCACGGCGCCGCAGGACCGACACGACAAGAGCCACGACCGTCGCCAGGACAACCCCGGCGGTTGCCGCCTCCCTCACCGGGACGGTGTTGAACATGAGACCAACCGCCAGCGAGCCGGCCGCCATCAGGCCGAAGGTGATCCGCATGGTCCAGCCGTAGCCGATGCCCACCTGACGACGCCGACCTGTGACCCACAACAGGAACAGGCCTCCAACCGCCCACTGCAGTAGGACCGTCGCCGGATCCAGGTCGATCACGCTCTCACCTCCACTGTGAGCACCGGCCTCAGCCGTCGACCACGGCCAGGCCGTGGTCAGCCACGTTCATGGCGTCGGGGCCGTCGGCCGCAGCAACCACGATGTCTTCCAGGCGTGCGCCCCACTCGCCCGGCACGTAGATGCCCGGCTCGATCGAGAACGCATGACCTGGTACCAGCGGCAGGTCGTTGCCGACAACAATGTTCGGGTGCTCGTGGGCCTCCACGCCGATGCCGTGGCCGGTGCGGTGAATGAAGAACTCTCCGTAGCCGGCGTCGTCGATGACACCACGGGCTGCTGCGTCGACAGCCTCACACGGTGTGCCCACCGTGGCAGCAGCCACACCGGCCGCATGTGAGGCGAACAGCACCTCGTAGAGCTCAGCGAAACCCGGCGTTGGCTCGCCAACGTGCACACACCGGGTGATGTCGGAGCAGTAGCCGACACCGTCGGCATCAGCCATCGTGCCGCCGAAGTCAAAGAGCACTGCCTCGCCCGACCGGATCACCCGGTCGCCGGCGTCGTGGTGGGGGCTGGCCGCATTGGGCCCAGAGGCCACGATGGCGAAGTTGACCTTGTGGTGGCCCTCCTCGACTATGCGGCGCCCGATCTGGGCCGACACCTCGGCCTCGGTGCGCCCCACCAACGGGATCTCCCCCGCCTGGATCTGGGCGGCAATTCGGTCAACCGCCGACCCCGCTGCACGCAGGGCCTCGACCTCAGCAGCGTCCTTGACCGAGCGGATCGGGGCGGTCACCTCTGATGCACGGCTGAACCGTGCGCCGGGCAGCTCGGCAACCAGGTCGACGAGGAACCCGGCCCAGGTCTGGTCGCCCACGGCGACCGTGCCGGCAGAACCGATGAGCCCCGCTGCCAGGGCGATTGCGTCCTCGCCGTCCTTCCACGAAACGACCTCGAACACGTCGGGGCGCTCAACGACACGGGGCGCCTCGAGGAACGGAACGACCAGGCTGGCATCACCATCGCTCGGCACCACCAGAAGCGTCAGGCGCTCCAGCGGCATCGCCTCGTAGCCGCAGAAGTACGGCAGGTCTGCACCCACCGAGAGAACCATTACGTCGACGCCATGATCGGCCATTACAGACCTGGCACGGTTGAGACGGTCGGCGAACACGGCGTCAGGCTAGGGCGGTCAGGGACTCCCGATGGCCGCGGCTAGCGCCGGGCCAACTCCACGGGCACCGCACCCGCAGCGTCGGCAGCCTCACGTGCGTGGTAGCTGGACCTCGTGAGAGGGCCGGCCTCAACGTGTGCGATGCCGAGGGCCCGACCGACCTCGGCCCAACGGTCAAACAGCGCTGGATCAACCCAGCGCTCCACCGGCAGGTGGTTGGTGGTGGGACGCAGGTACTGGCCGATCGTGACGATGTTGCAGCCCACCGCCGCCAGGTCGGCGAGGCAGGCCTCGACCTCGGCATCGGTCTCGCCCAGGCCCACCATAATCGACGACTTGGTCGTGAGGCCGGCCGCACAGGCACGGGCCAGCACCGACAGGCTTCGGGCGTAGCCGGCAGACGGCCGCACCCGCCGCTGAAGACGGGCCACCGTCTCGATGTTGTGGTTCAACACGTCGGGCCGGGCATCAAAGATCGTGGCCAGAGCATCAGGGTCGCCCTTGCAGTCGGGAATCAGCACCTCGACGGCCGTTCCGGAACTGGCCTCCCTTACCGCCGTGATCGTGGCTGCGAACGCCGACGCCCCACCATCGGGGAGGTCATCGCGCGCAACAGCAGTGACCACAGCGTGCGCAAGCCCCATGTCGGCCACCGCAGCCGCCACCCGCCCAGGCTCAGAACCATCCAGTTCACCGGGCCGACGGGTGTCGACCAGGCAGAACCCACACGCCCTGGTGCAGCGCTCACCGTTGATCATGAACGTGGCCGTGCCGTCATTCCAGCAGTCGAAGATGTTGGGACAGCCGGCCTCCTCACACACGGTCACCAGCTGCTGCTCACGCATCAGGCCCCTGAGGCGTCGGTACTCCGGGCCGGTGTCGAGAGGCACCCGCATCCACTCGGGCTTGCGCCCCACCGGAGGCCGCTCACCCGGCCCCTGACCGCGACTGAACGCACTCAGGTCGCTGGCGTCGGAACGCCACGCCACATCGGCGCGCTCGACGGGACCCCTCGCCCACTGCGCCGCAGCACGCTCGACGACCAGGTCCACCACCTCGGCCATCGTGGCCTCGACCCCCTCGGCAGCCAGAGAGGTGACACCGAGGCCGGTGATCCCACACGGCACCATGCGATCAAAGAACGAGAGGTCCGGGTCCACGTTCAGGGCGAAGCCGTGCATCGTGCGCGCACGGGTCAACTTGACGCCGATAGCCGCCACCTTGCGCGGGTTGGGCCCCTCGGGATCCACCCACACACCGGGATAGGGCTCCAGTCGGCCCACATCGGCGAGACCCAGATCGCGACACACCCCGATCAAGAGCTCCTCGACCGAACGCACATAGGCGACCGTGTCGGCCATGCCCCCACCACGCTTGCCAGGCAGGTGCAGGAGCGGGTAGCCGACAAGCTGGCCCGGACCGTGGAAGGTGATGTCACCGCCCCGGTCAGCAACCTCGAGATCGGCGCCCACCTCCTCTGGAGGAGCAAGGAGATTCTCGGTGGTGGCCCGCACCCCCAGGGTGTACACGGCGTGGTGCTCCAGGAGCAGCAGGTGGTCGTCGGCGCCGTGCTCGTGGGTACCCCGCTGCAGGGCCAGCGCATCGCGGTAACGCACCCTCCCCAGCCAGCGGACGCGAAACGGCCGGGCAGCAGGAGGCGCAGCGCTGCTCAGAACTCGGACTCCCAGTTGCGGGTCTGGATGACCTCGCGCAACCTCGCCAGGAACGCCGCCGCATAGGCACCGTCGAAGGCCCGATGGTCCCACGCCAGGGCCAGCACACCCACCGAATGGATCGCCACCGACTCGACACCATCGTCGTCGACAACCACAACGGGTCTGCGGCTGATGCCATCGGTCGACAAAATCGCCACCTGGGGCTGGTTGATGATGGGGAACTGGAACATCGTGCCGTACTGACCCGGGTTCGTGATGGTGAACGTGCCACCAGCCAGGTCGTCGGGAACCAGTTTCTTAGAACGTGCCCGGCCCGCCATGTCCACGATCGCCCGCGCCACCTCGGCAAGCGACATGTCTTCGACACCACGGATGACCGGAGCCAGGAGGCCCTCGAAATCAAGATCGACGGCCACCGCCAGGTTCACATCGCCGTGCACGATCAGCTCGCCATCGCCCACACTGGCATTGATCCGCGGAAAGTCGACCAACGCCTCAACGAGCGCCCGCACGATGAACGGCAGGTAGGTGAGGCTGTAACCCTCGGATTCCCTCCATGCCGCCCGGCGCGCCTGCCTTACCACCTCCACACCCTCGAAATCGACCTCCATGGCGGTGAGAACGTGAGGCGACGTGGACTTGGAGGACACCATGTGCCGACCGGTGCTACGACGGATGGAGTTGAACTGCTCAGCCCGACCGGGGTTGTCGCGCAGGAAGTTCTCGACATCGGCCCGGGTGATGCGACCACCCACCCCCGTGCCCGTAACCCGGGCCGGATCGACACCGTTGTCAGCCAGCAGGGCACGCACAACCGGTGACAGCAGACGTGAAGAACCAGAGGAAGGGGCCGCAGACACCGATGGGGGTGCCGGCTCGGATACAGGATCAGCAGCAGGCTTCGGGGCAGGACTCGGGGCAGAGGACACAGCGGGTGCAGCCGGTGCAGGTGCCGCCGGAGCGGCAGCACCATCGTCGATCTCGAACCTGGCCAACAGGCCACCCACCTGCACCAGGGTGCCCTCGTTTGCCACGATCTCAAGCAGCACCCCGGCCACCGGCGACGGCACCTCGGAGTCGACCTTGTCGGTGGAGACCTCGTAGAGCGGCTCGTCGAGCGCCACGTGGTCGCCAACCCGCTTGAACCACCTCGTGACAGTTCCCTCGGTAATGGCCTCGCCGAGTTGTGGAAGGAACACGTCGGTCATCAGCACACCACCTCAGCCGTGCAGCGAGCGGCCTGTCAACGAGAGAACCGTCTCGCCGAACAGTTCGCTCAGGGTCGGATGGGGCTGGATGTGGGCCGCCACGTCATCGACGGTGGCCTCCCAGTTCACGGCCAGGTACCCCTGGCCAAGCTGCTCGGTAACCCACGGGCCCACCATGTGCACACCCAGAATACGACCAGCGCGACCATCGGGACCAGCCTCGGCAACCACCTTGACGAGGCCATCCGTCTCGCCCACGATCATGGCCCGGCCGTTGCCGACGAACCTGTGCGACGACACCACCACCTCGTGGCCAGCCTCCCTGGCAGCCGCCTCGGTCAGGCCGGCATACGCCACCTCGGGGTGGGTGTAGATGCACCACGGCACAGCGGCAGGATCAAGCGGAAGCGGAGCCTCGCCCAGGAGGTCCTCTACGACGAACATGCCCTCGGCGAACGCCACGTGGGCCAACTGCGGTGTGGCGACCACGTCGCCCACGGCATACACACCGGGCTCACCCGTGAGCAGGCGGTCATCGACAGAAATAAACCCCCGCTCGTCGACCTCGACCCTGGTGCCCACCAGCCCCGCCGCATCGCCACGCGGGCTGCGCCCAACAGCAATGACCACAAGATCAACCTCGACCTGATCATCGCCGAAGCTGACCACGGTCGAACCACCCGACGGCTCATGCCCGGAAGCCGACACACCCGTGTGCACGCTGATGCCACGACGCCGGAACGAACGACGGATGGCCTTGGCAACATCGGCATCGCAACCCACCAGGATCTCGGGCAGAGCCTCGAGCACCGTGACCTCGGACCCCAGGTCGGAGAGCATCGAGGCGAACTCGCAGCCGATGGCCCCACCACCGACTACCACCACCCGGCCGGGCACCTCGGTGATCGACAACAACTCGTCGCTCGTGACAACCAACTCACCGTCAACCTCAAACCCGCCAATCGTCCTGGGCGAGGACCCCGTAGCCAAAACCACATGGGTTGCCTGCAGCGTGGACGTACCCTCCTGCCCACCGCCCACACCGTGCTCGACCGTGACCGTGTGGTCAGGGCCCAGGCGGCCGGTGCCGTCATAGACCGTTACGCCACGACCCGACAGAAGCGACCCGAGGCCCTTGAACAGGTTGTCGATGACACCCCTCTTGCGCTCCTGACTGACCGCCAGATCGACGGTGGGCTCACCGCCACCCGCATCGACACCGAACTCCGAGGCCCCCCTCACCGCCCGCAGCACCGAAGCCGTCTCGAGCAGCTCCTTGGCGGGAATGCAACCAACATGCAGACAGGTGCCACCGATCAAATGCTCCTCGACGAGGCCAACGTCGAGGCCGGCCGAAGCGCCGTAGAGGGCAGCCGCATAGCCGGCCGGCCCACCACCGATGACAACCAGGTCGTGACGCGTCACGCCGACACCAGAACCTGAACGGCGAACGCCATCAACAACGCCATCCCGCACAGCAGGGCAGCCAGGATCAACAGGCGCGTGCTCACACGCAGGACCGTAACGGGCCTAGGGTCGCGGCGTGCGCCGAATGCCCTATCTGCCTGCCACCCTCCTCAGCGTCGCCCTGGTGGCCGCCGCCTGCGGCAACAGCACCGAAACGACGGCACCGACAGCGACCGCCACAACATCCCCGGTCACAACATCCCCGGTCACCACCTCGCCCACGGGCACTCCCGTAATACTGGACTGGGAAGCCACCCTCATCGGAGGCGGAACCATCAACGGCGCCGACCTGGCCGGAGGCGACACCCTCTTCTGGTTCTGGGCACCCACCTGACCGATCTGCAAGGCCGAAGCCCCGACGGTCGTCGAGGTCGCAGCAGAAGCCGACTACACCCTCATAGGCGTGGCAGGCCTGGCCCCCAACGAAGACGGCCTCGCCGCAGTCGAGGAATGGGGAATCGGTACCTTCCCAAACATCGCCGACCGCGGCCCAATCTGGTCACGCTTCGGCGTCTTCGGCCAACCGGCCGCCATCGTCGTGACAGCCAACGGGGGCGTGCTCGGTCACCTTGGTGCCCTCGACAAGGCTGGCTTCCAGGAACTGATGGACCGGGCCCGCGCTGCCTGACCTTCTGCTGACTGCGTTCCAACCGCTGCGTGGCCACCCACGGCTCTGGGCGTCGTCGGGCACGGTTCGCTCGCCAGATGCTCGCTCATCCGTACCCGACACCGCCCTCCCCCCACCAGCCAGGAGCAGGGAAACCGACAAAAACCCCCGCACACACCCCACACACCCCCCACAAAATCCCCCGCCAACAGGAGGGGCAGGCTGCCTCGCTATTGGGTGGGGGGGTTACGGGTGGGAGCCGGTTGGTCGAGGGCGGGGCGCCGGGGGTGGGGCGCAGCGACTTACGCCAGTCGAGCAAGCCACGCCGGCGGTGCCCCGCCCGCCAGCCAGACACGCGAGAAGCCTGTCGGGTGGGAGTTTGTTGGTCGAGGGTGGGGGGGGTTGCGGGTGGGAGCCGGTTGGTCGAGGGCGGGGCGCCTTCTCTTCGCCACCAACTCCGGGGTGGGGTCGCCCCTGACCTGGCCACCGGGAAAGAGATCGCTGACGGAGGGAAGTCCGAAAGGTTGCTGGCAGTTCCAGGTGAGCCGACAGGCGATGGATGCAGTCGGCGGAGTCACGGGAATTGGGGCGACAGTCACAACCGCCGCTGCGACAGTCGAGAACCATGTCGGGTGAGGCCAGTGTCGGGTTTCGACGAGCGAGCGCAGTTTGCGAGCGAGCGGAGCCCGGCGATGGCCATGAAGGGTGGAAGGAAGGATCGGTAGCAGACGGAAGGCAAGAACCTGACAACGGGAACCGGTGCTGCAGGTGGGAGGACAGACCCGTAGCCTGTCGGGGCGATCGGCAACGGGAGAGCAGGAATGTCGGGAAAGACCCTCAGCCAGAAGGTTTGGGACCGCCACGTGGTGCACGCGGCCGAGGGCCAGCCCGACCTGTTGTTCATAGACCTCCACCTCGTCCACGAGGTCACCTCACCGCAGGCCTTCGACGGTCTCCGTGCAGCCGGCAGGGGCGTGCATCGGCCCGACCTGACCGTCGCCACCGAGGACCACAACGTCCCAACGGCCGATGTCGACCAGCCCATAGCCGACCCGGTCAGCCGCCGCCAGGTTGAGGCGCTGCGTACCAACTGTGCCGAGTTCGGTGTTCCCCTCTACGGGATGGGCGACCCGGGGCAGGGCATTGTTCACGTCATCGGACCCGAGATGGGCCTGACCCTTCCCGGCATGACCGTTGTCTGCGGCGACAGCCACACCAGCACCCACGGGGCGTTCGGTGCGCTGGCGTTCGGCATCGGCACCAGCGAGGTCGAGCACGTGCTTGCCACACAGACCCTCCCCCAGCAGCATCCCGGCACCCTGGCGGTGACCGTCAACGGCGAGCTGCCGGCCGGTGCGACCGCAAAGGACGTGATCCTGGCGATCGTGGGACGGCTCGGGACGGGTGGCGGCATCGGGTCGGTGATCGAGTACAGGGGCGACGTGATCCGCAACCTGTCCATGGAGGGCCGCATGACGGTCTGCAACATGTCGATCGAGGCCGGTGCACGGGCCGGCATGATCGCCCCCGACCAGACCACGTTCGACTACCTGGCTGGCAGGGCCCACGCTCCAGCGGGCGCCGACTGGGAGGCGGCCGTGGCCGACTGGGCCACGCTGGCCACCGATGATGACGCCGTGTTCGACAACGAGATCGTGCTGGAGGGTTCCGACATAGTCCCGCACGTTTCGTGGGGCACGAACCCAGGCCAGGTCGTCCGCCTCGACGGTTCGGTTCCGGACCCGGCCCAGATGGCCGATGCCGGTGAGAGCGAGTCCGCCACCCGGGCACTGGACTACATGGGGCTGACCGCCGGCACCCCGATGCGTGACGTGGCAGTTGACACCGTGTTCATCGGGTCGTGCACCAATGGCCGAATCGAGGACATGCGGGCCGTGGCAGCCGTCGCCGAGGGCCGCACCGTTAAGGAGGGTGTACGCACGCTCGTCGTTCCGGGTTCGGGTGCAGTCAAGGCGCAGGCCGAGGCCGAGGGCATCCCGGCCATCCTCACCGCAGCCGGCTTCGACTGGCGTGAGCCCGGCTGTTCGATGTGTCTTGCCATGAACCCCGACAAGCTGTCGGCAGGTGAACGCTGTGCCAGCACCAGCAACCGCAACTTCGAGGGCCGCCAGGGCCGCGGAGGGCGCACCCACCTGGTGTCCCCCGCCGTGGCTGCGGCCAGCGCAATCGCCGGACGGTTCGCCTCACCGGCAGACCTGGACTGAGGAGAGGGCAGATGCAACCAGTTGAGATCGTCTCGGGCACCGCCGTTCCGCTGCGGCGCTCCGACGTTGACACCGACCAGATCATCCCCAGCGACTGGCTGAAGAGGGTGGAGCGCACCGGATTCGACAAGGGCCTGTTCTCGGAGTGGCGCGACAACCGCGAGTTCGTGCTTAACGACGAGAGGTTCGAAGATGCCGTCGTGCTCGTGGCGGGCCCCAACTTCGGCACCGGGTCGTCACGGGAGCATGCCGTGTGGGCGATCCAGCAGTACGGGTTCGCCGCGGTCGTGTCGCCCCGCTTTGCTGACATCTTCCGCAACAACTGCACCAAGAACGGCCTGGTTCCCGTACAGGTTCCCGCCGATGTGGGCGAGGCACTGCTCGACGCCGTCGAGGCCGACCCGGGGCTGGTCGTGACCATCGACGTGGCCAACCTGACCCTCGAGGCCCCCGACGCAGGAATTTCGTGTTCCTTCCCGCTGGACTCCGCCACCCAGGAACGTTTCATCCAGGGTCTCGACGACATCGGGATCTCGCTGCGACACGAGGACGCCATCGCCGGATACGAGGCGAACCGCCCCGCATGGCTCCCCACCACCTCCTGATCCAGAACCAGCCCATGCAGGCCGGCTAACCGCCGCGGTTCAGGTACGGGTTCATGTCATGCTGTCGCCGATGAACACCTCAGCAGATCGCCGCCTCACCGCCCTGGTCGTAGCTATCACCCTCGCCGCGGCGGCCTGCGGTTCGGTCGACTCCGGTGACCAGATCCGCCTGTCGGGCGCCACCTCGACGCTTCCCCCCGTGGTGGCGGCAACCACCACCACGACCTCACCACCGTCCACCACCCTGCAGGCGACCACCACGACCCTCGCACCCGTCGACATCAGCGACGTGGAGTTGACCAGCGGTCTCATTCCGTTCACTGCATGCCAGGACCTGCTGGTGTACCTGCGGGCCGAGGCCACCGAACGGGTCGGCCCCTACGGTCTGGGTCAGGGCGGCGGCTACTTCGGTGGACCGGTCATGCTCGAACGTGGCGACGAGAGCATGGCGATGGCGGCTCCCGCCATGGAAATGGACTTCGCAGCCGGCGGCATGGACGACTCAGCCGCAATGTCCATGATCCAGGGCGTCGACTTCTCCGGCACCAACGTGCAGGAGCTTGGCATCGACGAGCCCGACCTCATCAAGACCGACGGCAGTCGCATAGTCGTCGTCCAGGGCAACGAGTTGCACCTCATCGATGTGTCGGGCGCCGAGGCCGTGCTCACAGACACGCTCGTCTTGGAGAACCACTGGAGCAGCGACCTGCTGCTGGCCGGTGACCGCCTGCTGATCATGGCCTCCACGGAACCGGCCTACGACTACTACGGAGCCGATGCGGGCAGCGGTGCCGCCAGCCCGCTGGACCTGCTGGTCACCCCGGGCCAGTGGCGCCAACTGACCAGCATCATCGAGGTTGACCTGAGCGACCCGGCCAACCTGACGGTCGCCAACACCCTCACCCTGGGTGGCCGCTACCTGAGCGCCCGCATGGTCAACGGTGCAGCCCGCATCGTCACCACCTCTGCACCCGACGACCTGCCATTCGTCTACCCGGCAAACGAGGCCGGCGAGGAGCGTGCCGAGGCCGCCAACCGGGAGGCCATTGCACAGACCGAGATCGCCGACTGGATGCCCCGCTACGTCCACGAGGCCGGCGACGGCACGGTCACCGACGGAATGCTCGTGAACTGCCGCGACGTCGCCCACCCGGTGGAGTTCTCGGGCTTCTCCACCCTGTCGGTCCTCACCGTCGACCTGGGCGAAACCATGGGCATTCCGTCGAGCATGGGCGTACTGGCCGACGGCCAGACCGTCTACGCCGGCAACGAGCACCTCTACGTGGCCACCAACCGGTACGTCGACGGCGCCGAAGGGCCCTGGAACGAGCCCGACAACGACTACGCCACCTCCATCCACCAGTTCGACGTGACCGACCCGGCCGCCACCCCCTACACGGCCTCCGGCACAGTTCCCGGCCACCTCCTGAACCAGTTCTCCATGTCGGAGCACCAGGGCCACCTGCGTGTCGCCAGCACCCTCGGCAGCCCGTGGTGGTTCCAGGACGAGAGCGAGTCCCTCGTAACCGTGCTGACCCGCGACGAGGGCGAGCTTCTCCAGGTTGGCCAGGTGGGCGAAATGGGCCGCGGCGAGCGCATCTTCGCCGTGCGCTTCATCGGCGACACCGGCTACGTGGTCACCTTCCGCCAGACGGACCCCTTCTACACACTCGACCTGTCCGACCCGACGACACCCACCGTGATGGGTGAGCTCAAGATCGCCGGCTACAGCGGCTACCTGCACCCCGTTGGCGACGGCCTGATCCTCGGCATAGGACAGGACGCAACCGACGAGGGCCGCACGACGGGCGCCAAGGCCACCCTCTTTGACGTATCGGACCTGTCGGCCCCGGCCGTGCTGGACTCATGGCAGGCCAGTGGCGGAAGCAGCTCGGTCGAGTGGGACCACCGGGCGTTCCTGTGGTGGGCACCAGAGAACCTGGCCGTGATGCCGTTCAACGACTGGCGCAACGACATCAACGCAGCCGTGGTCCTCCAGATAGCCGACGGCACCATCACCGAGACGGGCCGCGTCGACCACATGCCGGACCCCGGCGGCCCCACCGAGTTCCCCTGCCCGACGATCGACGCCGATCTGTTCGGCGGTGCCGCCGTCCCAGAGGGCATTGAGGCCGAGCTGGCCCTGTTCGTGCCCGAGGGGATCACACTCATGCTCTGTGTTGCCGACGAGACCGACCCCGGAAAGGACATCTACCCCTGGGTCGACGGCTACATGTGCGAGTTCCTGAACGCCGACGACGTTGCCGAGTACGGCATGGAGTTCGGGCTCGGGGAGTTCGGCATCGAGGCGCTCGACATACCCGAGGGCGCAACGGTCGGAGCCTGCTTCCCCGACAACTACACCTGGATGCCACCGATCGAACGCACGCTCATCATCGGCAACGACCTCTGGTCCTACAGCTGGGGCCAGATCCAGTCCAACGACCTCTCCAACCTTGAACGCCTCCAGACGGTCAGGTTCGCCAACCGGTACTAGGGGCAACCCGGCCCGAACCGGGCCTCAGACCACCTTCTCCACAGAGGACTCCCAGGCACCGAAACCGCCCACAAGGTCCGACACGTCGCCAAAGCCCTCACACCTGAGCATGCTGGCGACCACCGACGACCGGTAACCGCCGGCGCAGTAGACGACCGTCGGCCGCTCCGGCGAAAGTTCGCCCATTCGTTCACGCACCATGGACACGGGCAGGTTCACCGAGCCCGGGATGACACCCCCGGTGCCGCACTCCATCACAGCCCTGACGTCGACCACCTGAAGGTCATCGACGTCGACGATTCGGTCAACAAGGACATCGGCCGTGAGACGCGACGCAGTGGAGGTCCTCTCGGGATGCTGCGTCATGACCTGATAGGGATCCACGAGGCAGCCGACCACCCGGTCGAAGCCGATGCGGGCCAGACGGTTCTTGGCCTCCAGTTCGGTTCCAGGGTCGGCAAACAACACGATGTCCACATCGACGGGCACAACCGAACCGGCAAACTCGGCATAGCGACCGTTGAGGCCCACGTTGATCGCACCAAGTAGGTGGCCACGGGCGAAGTCCTCAGGGTCACGGACGTCGACCAGGACGGCGCCACCAGCCACAGCACGGTCCACATCGTCAAGCGACAGGTCCCCCGGAGGCTGCTCCTCGTCCAACAGACCATGCTCACTCTGGTTCAACACGGCGTCGTAGGGGAAGTAGGCGGGAGCAGTCGGCTGCCCCTCGGTGATCAGGCCTATGAAGGTCTCCCGGTCGGGAGCCTTGACCGCATAGTTGCTTCGACGCTGCTCGCCGATGGTCGACGACGTGTCAGTTGACAGGTTCTTGCCGCACGCAGAACCGGCCCCGTGCCCCGGGAACACCCGGGTGGCATCAGGAAGGGTCATGAGACGCTCATGGAGGCTGTCGTATAGACAGCCTGCCAACTCGTCGCGGGAGTGGCCGAAGGACACCAACAGGTCAGGCCTGCCGACATCACCGATGAACAAGGTGTCACCGGTCAGCACCGCATACGGCTCAGGATCATCGGCGTTCTCCCAGACCACGATGCTCAACGACTCAGGGGTGTGGCCCGGGGTGTGCCTGAACTCCAGCACCACCTCACCCAACACCAGACGCTCACCATCGCCCAGAGGCCGGTAGTCGAACTCGGGCGATGCAACCGAGGAGTAACCGATCTCTGCACCCGTGGCAGCAGCCATCTCCAGGTGCCCCGACAGAAAATCGGCGTGGAAGTGGGTCTCAACGACCAACTCAATCGACAGGCCGGCCTCGGCGGCATCGGTCACGTACTCGCCGACATCTCGCCGGGGATCAACCACCACCGCCCTACCCGTCGACTCGTCACCAACCAGATAGGAGGCCTGGGAGAGGCAGTCCAGGTAGTACTGCGTGAAGATCATGAGCCCGCCGGGGCAACTCCGACCCTGATCGCCTTTACCGCACCGTCGGCGTCGACCGAGGAACCCCTGTTGTAGGGAAGCATCCCAAGTGCAACCGCCATAGGGCAGATGTTCAGCGCCGCCGTGGTCGCCAGCGCGGCACCAATGAGCAGCGAGAGAACCCAGAAGCCCGAAGCGGCCGCGTTAAGGGCAAAGCCGGCCACCACGAGCAGGCCCGCTGTGAACCGGACCTGGCGATCCATGGCCCAACGTGGCTTTCCGAGCACCAGGTCGCCGCCGGCCTCGTTCCATGCGATCACGCCACCGTCGAGCACGCTGGCCGTCTGACACCCGGCCGCCGCCAGGCGCTCGCCGGCCTTCGTGGCCCGCTGGCCCGACTCACAGATCAGCACAAGGGGGCCAACGACCTCGGCCACCTGCTCACAGCGACCAGCCAGCAGGTCCAACGGCAGGTGCACCGACCCGACAATATGCCTCGTCTCGTACTCGGCACTGGTGCGAACATCGACCAGCGTCACAGCCGGCCCGTTCTCCAGTTGGCTCATCAACTCATGCGCGTTGACGGTCGTGATCTCCATGGTGTCCCCGTTTCGTCGGCGGTCCCTGCGGGTCCAGTGTGCCCCAACGCGCGGGGGATTGGTACCCCCCGGTACCGGTCTCAGCCCAGGTGGCCGGGCCGTTCCATGGCATTGGGGTCCTCGCCGGTGTCGCGTACTCGGGCGATCTTGTTCAGAGCCGAGATGAACGCACGGGCCGACGCCTCCACCACGTCGTTGGCCAGGCCCCTTCCGGACACCTTCAGGCCGTCGCTGCTCTCAAACGAGAGGGCCACGTCGGCCAGGGCATCCACTCCACCGGTAACGGACATCACGTTGTAGTCGGTGAGGTGGCCGTCGATGCCCGTGGCGATCTTGACGGCCGTGCACGACGCGTCGACCATTCCGGAACCCTCGACCGAGACCGACTTCTCCTCGCCGCGTACCCGCATGACCAGGTCGGCCGACGGGGTGGTCTCGCTTCCGGCCCTGACGTCGATGCTGACAAGCGAAAAGGTGGCTTCCACCCTGTCGCCCATCTCCTCGGCGACCAGGGCCTCGAGGTCGGCATCGGTGAGCTGTACCTTGCGGTCGGCCAACTCCTTGAAGCGGGTGAAGGCGGCGTTGAGGGCGTCGCCCTGAATCTCGATACCCATCTTCTGGAGTGTGTCTTTGAATGCGGCACGGCCCGAGTGCTTGCCAAGCACCAGCTTGCTCTCACCCTGACCCACCATCGACGGATCCATGATCTCGTAGGTGGTTCGCTCGTTCAACACACCGTGCTGGTGAATGCCCGCCTCGTGGGCAAAGGCATTGCGGCCCACCACGGCCTTGTTGAACTGCACCGGGTAGCCCGTGAGCCGGCTGACCATCCGCGACGACCTGGCCAACTCCTCGGTCCTGATGCTGGTCTCGACCGTGGCATAGGTGTCGGGACGGGTACGGATGGCCATGACGATCTCCTCCATTGCCGCATTTCCGGCCCGCTCCCCGATGCCGTTCACGGTGCACTCAACCTGCCTGGCGCCTGCCTGAACAGCCGCAAGGGAGTTGGCCACGGCGAACCCCAGATCGTTGTGGCAGTGCGTGCTGAGCACATAGTCGCCGGTGACCCTCTCCCTGATCGCACGGATCCGCTCAGCCCACTCGGCCGGCATGGCGTAGCCGACCGTGTCAGGAATGTTGAGCGTTCCAGCACCGTTGTCGACAGCAGCCTGGAGGACATCGCACATGAAGTCGAAGTCTGACCTGGAGGCATCCTCGGGGCTGAACTCCACGTCGTCGGTGTAGCCGCGGGCCCTCGCCACCGCCGAGGCCGCCTCGGCCAGCACCTGCTCCGGGCTCATCTTGAGCTTGTGCTCCATGTGGGTGGGGCTGGTGGCTATGAAGGTGTGGATACGACGCTTCTGGGCCGGCTCGATGGCTTCCCAGCAGCGATCGATGTCCTTGTGGGCGGTCCGGGACAGGCCGCAAATTACGGGACCACGCACGGTCGTGGCAATGGCGTGCACAGCCTCGAAGTCGCCCTGGCTGGCGATTGGAAACCCGGCCTCGATGTAATCGACGCCCAGACGCGCCAACTGGTCGGCGATCTCCAGCTTCTCGCCCGTGTCGAGGGAGATCCCGGGCGACTGCTCGCCGTCACGGAGGGTCGTGTCGAAGATGACAACCCTGTCTCTGGTCGGTGTGTCGCTCATTGCCTGCTCCGGTCGTGTGCTGGTTCGGTGTCGCTGGTCTGGTCGGTCAGTTCCTGTGTGAAAAACGAGAGAACCTCCCGGCCCTTCGGGCTCAGGAGGTTCGGACGAACGCGTATGGGTGCGTTCGCCCTAGGTCAGCAGCAGGAGGTTGAGTTCGGTTCGCATTGACCACCAGTGTAGACCCAGAGTGTCGACCGGTCACAACCCGGTTTTCAGCCACGGTCAGCGTGGCCTCAGGTCAGGTCGATTCCGTGGACGCTGACGATCCCCTCCCTTTCAGCAAGGCTCGCAACTACATCGGCCCCGACCGCCTGATCGGTAGCGAGCACCATCACAGCCGTCGCGGCGCCGGCATCGTGCCCGACGGTCATGTTCGCCACGTTCACCCCGGCTTCGCCCACGACGGTCCCGACCATGCCGATCATCCCGGGGCGATCGTCGTTTCGCACAACCAGCATGTGGTCACTGGGCGGCACGTCGACAGGGTGGTCGTCGATCATCACGATTCGCGGCTCCGCCGACAGGCCGGCGAGCGTGCCCGAAAGTGCCAGGCGGTCCGAGCGCAGCGTGATTGTGTTGAGGTAGTCGGTAGCGGTCGACGAGGAAACCGTGCGCACGTCGAGGCCCCGCTCACGGGCCATGTCGTCGGCGTTCACGTAGGTGACCGCCTCGGCCACCACCCTGTCCAACAGACCCTTCACCACCGCCAGGGTTGCCAGGCGGTCATCTACCTCGCCGATCTGACCGCGGAACTCCACGTCGAGGCGGTCGGGCAGGCGACCCGAGAGCGCCCCGAAGATCTCGCCCAGCTTCTCGGCCAGCGGAACGAACGGCCGGATCACGTCTGGGGCGACCCCCACGTCGATGTTCACGGCAAAGGGCACGTAGTCGCCGGCCAGTGCCAGCACCACCTGCTCGGCGATCGTGGTACCTGCCTTGTCCTGGGCCTCTGCGGTGCTGGCACCCAGATGGGGTGTCACCACCACCTGCTCCAGGCCGAACAGGGGCGAGTCGGTGGTGGGCTCCTCAGCGAACACGTCGATGGCGGCACCGGCGATGCGTCCGGACCGGATTGCACCGGCCAGGGCGTCCTCGTCGACGATTCCTCCCCGGGCCACGTTGACGACGCGCTGCCCCGGCTTGGCCAACGCCAGCAGGTCGGCATCGACCAACCCGACCGTGTCAGGGGTGCGCGCCAGGTGCAGGGTCAGGAAGTCGGACCGCTCCACCACCTCAACCAGATCCACCATCTCGATGTTCAGGTTCCTGATGCTCTCCTCAACCACAAACGGGTCATGCGCCAGGATCCGCATGCCGAACGCAGCCGCACGCTCAGCTACCAGCCTTCCGATGCGGCCAAGGCCGACGATTCCGAGGGTCTTGTCGCACAACTCGACACCCTGCCAGCGGGAACGGTTCCAGGCCCCGCCCACGAGGTCGGCGTGTGCCTGGGGAATGCAGCGGGCCTGGGCCAAGAGCAGGGCCATGGTGTGCTCCGCTGCCGAAATCGAGTTGGACAACGGCGCGTTGACTACCATCACACCACTGCGGGTGGCCGAACGCACGTCGACGTTGTCGAGGCCGATTCCGGCCCGACCAACGACAACAAGACCCTCTGTGGCCTCGAGAACCTCGGCTGTGACCTGCGTGGCGGACCTGATGATGAGCGCCGAGGCACCATCGAGGGCCGCGGCCAGATCGGCCCCGTTCAGGCCCAGCTGCATGTCCACGTCGTGACCGGCACCGCGCAGAAGATCAAGACCTGATTCGGCGATCTCCTCGGTTACCAGCACCCTTGCCATGTGTAGAGCGTGCCCCGACCCGCCCCGGCCCGCAACCGCGTTCCGGCAGTCGTCACGCGGCGTTCACGTTCCCGACGGCTCAGGCGCCGTCCACATCGAGCGGCGGCAGGTCGTCGGCCGGTTCAAAGCCGAAGCGCTGGGCGAAGAACGACAGCTCGGCCTCCAGGGCTCTGACAATGTTCGGTGCCCTGCGAAATCCGTGCCCCTCGTCGGGGAACTCCAGGTACGCGAACGGAACGCCCTTGTCCCTCAGGGCATCAGCCATGGCTCGCGCCTGGTTCGGCGGCACGATCGGGTCCTCGGCGCCCTGGAGCAGCAACATCGGTGTAGCCAGCAGGTCGGTGTGGTGGATCGGAGACCTCGCCCGGTACACCGCCTCGTCGCCGGGCCATGCACCCACCAGGCGGTCAAGGTAGCGGGCCTCGAACTTGTGGGTGTCGGCCGCAAGCGCCGCCAGGTCGGCCACGCCGTAGCGGCTGGCTCCGGCGGTGAACACGTCGTGGAACGTGACCGCGGCCAGCACCGTGAAGCCGCCGGCGCTTCCACCCCTGATCGCCATGCGCTCCACGTCCACATCGCCCCGGTCGGCCAGAAAGCCGGCAACCGCCACACAGTCCTCCACGTCGGCGAGACCCCACTCCCCCCAGAGTCGGTGCCGGTAGGGGCGGCCGTACCCGGTTGAACCCCGGTAGTCCACGTCGGCCACAACAAATCCACGGCTGGTCCAGTAGGCGATGGAGAGCTGCAACTGGGTCCGCGCCGAACCCGTCGGGCCACCGTGGGCCAGCACCAGCAGCGGCGGGCGCTCACCATCAGGCACCCGGTGATCCGGGTTGGTCGGGGGGTAGACGAGGGCATACGCCTCCTCACCCGACGCCGTCGAAAAACAGACTGACTCGGGAACGGGAAACCAGTCAGGCCCAAGGTTCAGGTCGCGGCGGCTGTTCAACTCATCTACGCCCCCTGGACCGATTGCCACCACCGCCGGCTCGCTGACCCACGAGGCCACGACCGCCACCACACCCTCGCCCAGCGCCGACACCGACCCGATTGACGTCACATCCACATCGACATCCCTGACGACACCATCGGCGGCCAGCACCGACAGCCGGTCCACACCGTCCACCCGCCGTGCGAACCAGACCTCGTCGCCGACGAATGCGTACCGGGACAGCCCGAACACCCACTGCGGGGTGGCGATCTCGAACCCACCAGACGTGAGCTGCTCCCACGACCCGTCGACCGCCAGCCTGTACAGGTGCCACCAGGCGTCACGGTCGGTGACGACGTGGAGCGTCCCGTCAGCGTTCCATTCGGGCTGGAAGAAGGACTCTCCGGACCCGGCCTCTGCTACACCACCGCCACCGACGCAGACGGCTCCTGAGACCACACCGTCACCCAGGTCGGCCACCCACAGCTGCGTGTCGTCCCAGGGCAGGTTCGGGTGATCCCACTGGACCCATGCCAGGCGGTCACCATCTGGCGACACCCGGGGCGAGGAGACGAAGTCGGGGCCCGAAACCAGGACCTCCACCCGCAGTGACCCGTCAAGTGCCACGGCCACCAGGTCGTTGGCCGGCTCACCCCCCTGCCCGTGGTTCTCCCGGACGCAGACATACCAGCGGCCGTCCGGCGTCGGCCTCCCGTCCGCGTAGCGCAGCGCCCTGGCTGAATCCGGTTCCGGTGTGAGAACCGTGGGTTGGCCACCGTCGCCCATCCGGTAGAGCCGCTGGTCGGTGTGGTCGCTGTAGACGAGCGTGCCACCGAACGCCCACCAGGCCCCGCCGCCGTACTCGTGCACCAGGGTCCGCACGTTCACCTCTGGAGGAACGGCATCCACCCCACCGCACACGACAACGGAGCGACCACCCTCATCGGGACGCGACTCGGACCACCACACCCGGTCACCGTCCACAACCACCTCGGAGGGCGACGCAGCACCGGCCACCAGCAGGGCTGCGGTTATCGGCGACCCCCAACTTCCGCAGGGCGCCGCTGCCGCTAGTCCCCCCATCCCAGGATCTCGACCACCTGGTCACCGAGGGTCAGCGGGTCATACGGCTTGACAGTCAACCGCCGGGTGCCGATTGGCGCATCGGGACGCGGCCCCATTCTGGACCACGTCCCCCTCAGTGACGCTGGAACCATCTGGCCACCATTCCGTCGGCCCTCTGGTCAGTCCTTGCTGGAAACCCTCTACCGGGGTGCAGGGGCCTCACCACGACCCGGCTCTGAACAGACCCTAGTGCAGCCCCGATCACGGGGCCTCTGGCTTCGTTAATCGCCTACCGGTTCAACAGATCAACCACCCGGGTGAGGCCCTCTTCGAGGTCGGCGTCGCCCAGAGCGAACGACAGGCGGGCATAGCCGGGGGTACCGAAGGCCTCGCCAGGCACGATCGCCACCTTGGCCTCATCGAGAATGATGCCGGCCAACTCGTTGGTGGTAGCAGCGGTGCGCCCTGCGATCTCACGGCCAAGCAGGGCCGACATGTCCGGGTAGGCATAGAAGGCGCCCTGGGGCTCAAGCAGCTCCAGGCCATCGATCTGACGGAGTAGGCCCGACATCGCAACCCGACGCCTGTCGAAGGCCTCGCGCATGGCCACGACATCGGTCAGGTCGCCGGCCACCGCCGCCAACGCCGCCCGCTGCGACACGTTTGCCACGTTGCTCGTGGCGTGCGACTGCAGGTTCGCCGCAGCCTTGACCAGGTCGGCTGGACCGATCATCCAGCCCACGCGCCAGCCGGTCATGGCGTAGGTCTTGGCTACTCCGTTCAGCACCACGCAGGTGTCGGCCAGATCAGGAACCAGGGCACGTATGGAATGGTGCTCGTGTCCGTCGTAGGTGAGGTGCTCATAGATCTCGTCGGCAATCACCCAGATGCCGTGCTCGTGCGCCCACTCCCCGATGGCCCTGATCTCGTCGGCCGGATAGACCGCGCCGGACGGGTTGGAGGGCGACACGAAGAACAACGCCTTGGTGTCCGGGGTGCGGGCCGCCTCCAGCTGATCGACGGTCACCCGGAAACCGGACGCCACATCGGTCTGGAGGACCACGCTCGTTCCACCGGCGAGGGCGATGCACTCCGGGTAGGTGGTCCAGTAGGGAGCCGGCAAGAGGACCTCGTCGCCGGGGTTCAAGAGGGCGGCACAGGTGTTGTAGACGGCATGCTTGCCACCGTTGGTCACCAGCACCTGGGAAACCTCGGGGCGCCACCCCGAATCACGCTGGGTCTTTTCGACAAGCGCCGCCTTCAGCTCCGGCAGTCCGCCCGCCGCCGAGTACTTGTGGTTGACCGGATCCTCACAGGCCGCAACGGCCGCGGCAACGATGTGATCCGGCGTGGGGAAATCGGGCTCACCCGCACCGAACCCGATGACAGGCTCACCGGCCGCCCGCAGCTCACGGGCCTTGTTGGTAACGGCCATGGTCGCCGACTCGGCGATGGCACCGACACGGGCGGATAGGCGCTGGGTTGTCATTGGGGCTCCAGGGTTGGCTGCTTGGCCCCAGTCTGCCAGCAGCAGTCCACCGATCGCTGCCCTAATCAGCCACAGGCGGTGAAGTAGGGCGCCAGGTACTCGAGGGCCAGGTCACCCTGGGCCTCTTGGGCCAGACCCTGATAGGCGAGGCATGCCGCAACCTCCAGCTCGCCGCGGCCGCACCCCAACTGCCGGGCCCGTTCCTCAAACTCAGATGTACGCATCAACCGGTCGACAGCGGCAAAGGGATGCTCTGGATCGTCGGCCTCAAGGTCGGCGAGGGTCCGGCCAGCGAGGCTGTCGAGGACCTGTTCGGCAACCACACGACCCGCCCCGGCCAACTCGACGCAGGTCGTGGCATCGGACGGTTCGGTCACCGGGTCGTCACCACACGCGACAAGCGACACCGACCCCAGGGCCACAACCAGCAACATGACGGGAAAGCGCATCAAAGGCGACGGTAGCGGCCCTGTGCGACGAGGAACGGTCAGCCGGCGCCGACAATCATCGCCACCACCACGAAGTGGATCGCAACGGCAGCGGTGACAAGCGCATGCCATACCTCGTGGTAGCCGAACACCCTGGGCGACAGATCCGGCCACCTGACACCCAACATGATCGCACCACCGCTGTACAGGAGACCCTCGACGACGATCAGCGCAAGTACCGATGTGTCGAGCGCCCGGAACAGGTCGGGTGCCACCATGATCGGCACCCACCCGAGAGACAGGAACAGCGTGTTCATGAGGCCACGTGGAGGGTGGAACGGAAGCATCCGCAGCGTCACGCCGATGGCGGCACCTATCCAGGTCGCCCACAACAACAGCTGCGCCGATCGACCTTCGAGGCTCGACACGGCGACGGGGGTGGCGCTGGAGGCGATGAGGATGAAGATTGCCGCATGGTCGAACCTGAACAGCATCTCCCACACGGAGATTGACCAGCGCCTCAGGTGCACCAGAGCACTGGCAACAAACATCAACAGGGCGCCGGCGGCGAACACACCGGCCCCGAGGCGGTCAGCTCCGGGGGGGGTCTCCCATACGAGTGTTGCGCCACCGGCCACCGCCAGCGGCACGGCCGCCCGGTGCATGACACCGCGCCAGAGGGGGCGCCCGTACACCAGAGACCGCCTCACCGACTCGGAGACGTTGCCGGGAACCTCGTCGTGTGTGTCCACCACGGTGACGAACCTAGACGCTGGGGAGGGTGCTCATAAGCCGGACCGGGCTGCTCACGTGACCAGGCGCAACAGAGCCGTGGCGGTCATGGCCGCCAGAACCACGATGACAAACGGCGCCCGCCTCCAGACTGCCACAGCGCCCACCAACACCCCGAACAGTCGGGCGTCGACGGTCAACGAAGAGCCGTCGGTGACCGACATCATCACCAGCAGTGCCGAGAAGAGCGCCGCCGGCAACAGCGATGCCACGGGTGCGAGCGGCCGGCTGAACCGGTCGCCAGCTGACATGCCGATCAACTTGAAGAGATAGGCACCCGCCGAGAGCACGAGGACGCCGACCCAGCTCACAGGACCCCTCCGCTGTCGCCGCCAGCCCGGTTGGACCTGGCGGCCACCCAGAGACCGGGCCCGACAGCAGCCGCAGCAAGGAGCATCGGCAGTCCGGCGGCCGTCGTGGGCACAGCCACCACGGCAATGGCGGCACCCGTCAGCGCTGTCACCCGCCCGGGCCTGGTTCGCAGGTGCGGCACCAGGAGGGCCACGAACGCTGCCGGAAATGCTGCATCGAGACCCCAGGCTCCCGGATCCTCGAGCACCCCGCCCAGGAGCACTCCGAGGACCGTTCCTGTGTTCCAGAACAGGAACAGCCAGATTCCGGTGAACCAAAAGGCATCCCGGCCGTGTTCCCGATCCTCCTGAGCCGTTGCCATGGCCGTCGTCTCGTCAATGAGGAACTGGGCGGCCACCAGCCGGCGCCCCCTTCCAGCACCCAGCATCGGTGCCATGACCGGCCCGTAGAGCGAATTGCGCGCAGCCAGCAGCAGGCCACTTCCCACAGCCGCCGCGGTGCTCCCGCCACCGGCAATCACCGAAACGACCGCGAACTGCGATGCCCCGGTGAAGGTGAGTACCGACAGGGCAGATGCCTGATACAGCGAGAAGCCCGAGGTGTCGGCGAAGACGCCGAAGGTGATTCCTATGAGGCCCGTGGCCGCGGCCAGTGTGAAGGCCTGGTGGCGGTGGCCGACCAGTCCCCTCATCACAGGAGGGCGACCAGCCGATCGACCATGTCGTTCAACTCGGCTGCACAGGCGTGAAAGACATCCTGGTCGCCCGAGGCAGGGTCCACGACCTCCTCCCACTCCTCGACCTCGACAGTCGCCAGATCCATGCCTGCCAGGCGCTCGTCCAGGGGGCCCGCTGTGGGTAGGTGGCGTACCAGCCTCGGAAGGGTCGCCGTTCGAGCCGCCACCTCGGGGTGGTGGCGCCTGATCCAGGCAACGTGGCCGGGCTCCATGGCCACAATCAGGTCAGATCCCGCGTGCTCGTCACCAAACTGGCGGCTCCTGTGGTCCATGTCGGAGAGGTTGAGGTCGGCGAGGGCCAGACGGGTGCGCTGGCTCATGGGATGGCCCTCGAGAACCAGGGTGCCAGCCGCTACCGCTCGGTACCCGGGTGCCCGGTCGGCGAACATGACACGGGCCATCACCGACCTGGCAGCGTTGCCCGTGCAGAGGAAGCAGACGACCGGCCTGACATCAGACACAGTGGTCAGCCTCTGCTTTCCTGGTCCCGGTCGTCGGGCCTGTGCGTCACGGACACGAACAGGGCCTCAGCCTCGGCCGTGACCTCGCCCGCCACCAGGCACCTGGCCCGCGCTATGAGGCGGCGTCCCGACTGCTTCTCCACCCAGGCCTCGAGCCGCAGGTCGGCGTCTACCGGCGTGGCCTTCCGGTAGCGCACCTCCAGGCGCGCCGTAACCGTCGGCCCAGCATCCACAAGACCCGGTGAGCCGCTCAGGACGTCATCGAACAGCCCGGCCAGGAATCCTCCGTGGAGTCGCCCCGGCGGACCCTCGCGGGTTCTTCCCGTGCGGAGCTTCCCCACGACAATCTGCCTGCCCTCGGCATCGGTTTCGCGGGTGACAGTCATGGGTGGCGCCAGGGGGTTGTGGCCTCCGCGGTAGAGGCTGTGTTCGCGATGCTCCTCACGCAGGCGAGAGCGGCCCTCGTCGTCGAGGTCCTCATCGGACACCTCGTACCAGCGCAGCCTCACCGAGTCGCCCAGCCGACCCCTGGCCTCGGCAACCAGTCGGCTGGCCGCCTCAAGATGCTGCGGCGAGGACTCCAGCCGGTGCATGTCTTCCGCGAGGGCCCTCACATGATCAGCCAGGTCCCGACCCAAGTCACCGGTCTCCTCCGCTGCAGGAGGACCGTCAGGAGTCTGACCAGTGGCGACCATGGCCCCTCTGTCTAGCGGCTTGGCGGCTGTGGGCGGTCAGCGACCGGGTTGCTCACCCATCTCAGCGAGGCCATCACGCAACGCTCCCCGCAGCCGGCGGGCTATTTCGGGGGCCAGGTGGGCGATCAGCCCCCTACCGGCGCTTCCCACCTCCTCGACGGTGAGAATGACCCGCTGCATGGCATCGTCGTAGTCGTCGCTGATGGCCACAGCCCACGAGACCGGTGCCAACTCGGCCTCCTCAAATCCCGGTGGAAGGTCGGCGGAGTTGAACGGATAGTCGTCAATGGAGCGGCGCATCCAGGGATTCTGGCATCAACTCCCCGCGACAGGCCAGACAGATACCTGACTAAACTGATCGGAATAGTGTTGATTCTCGGAGCAGCCCTCTGTAGGTTGTCCTTCTAATCCCGACCAACTCTATCGGCTTTACCAGAACCAGAGACATGGCACCATCCGACACCACCGTCCAGATACGCAGAGCACCGGCCTTGTCGCGCCCAGAGATCCACTCCCTCAACGCCGGCTTTGAGACGGCCCACCCCAGCCGGATCATCCGCTGGGCCGTGAACACGTTCGGAAGCAACCTGGCTCTTGCCACCTCTTTTTCGGACACCCTCCTCGTAGACCTGGCACTCCAGGTTGACCCCGACATCGAGGTGGTCTTCCTGGACACCGGCTTCCACTTCGCCGAAACCCTCGACGTACTGCGCAGGGCGCAGGTCCGCTACGAGATGAACCTGCGCGTCGAGCGACCCGACCCGGCCACAGCGGACCTCTGGGCCAGCGGAACCGACGCCTGCTGTGCCGCACGAAAAGTAGCCCCGCTCGATCAGGCGCTCTCCGGCAAGACGGCATGGCTGTCGGGCATGCGGCGAGCCGACAGCGCAACCCGGACTGAAACACCCATCGTCTCCATAGACAGGCGAGGCCTCACAAAGGTAAACCCCATCGCCGCCTGGCCCACACACGACGTTGAGTCATACATGGAGGCCAGAGAGATCATCGTGAACCCCCTCGGCGATGACGGCTACGACTCCATTGGCTGCTGGCCCTGCACCGAACGCGCAGCAGTCGGCTGCGAAACCAGGAGCGGCCGCTGGGCCGGCACCGCCAGAACTGAATGCGGGATCCACCTGTGAGCCCCACCCCCTACCCCGTCAACCTGGACCTCACCGGTCGGCGCGTCCTCGTCGTCGGCGCAGGACCGGTCGCCGCCCGCAAGGTGGCCGGCCTCCTCGACGCCGGCGCCGACGTCACCGTGGTCGCCCCCACCGCCGTCGACGAGATCGCCGACGACAGCGGTGTCCGGTGGCACGAACGCCCCTACCGGCGTGGCGAGGTGGCCTCGTACCGCCTCGCCGTCACCGCCACCGGTGACCCCGATGTGGACGATCAGGTACACCGTGACGCCGAGGCGGCCGGAGTCTGGTTGAACAGCGCCGACGACCCAGAGCGCTGCACCTTCACGCTCCCGGCCGTCTCCCGACACGGCGACCTACAGGTAACCGTATCCACCAACGGAAACAGCCCTGCCGTGTCCCGTTGGCTGCGCCAGAGCCTCTTTGACGACATCGGTCCGGAACACGCCGCCGTTCTGGACCTGGCCTCAGAGGTACGCACCGAACTCCGCGAAGCAACCGGCACCAGCGAGTCACCAGCCTGGGGCATCGCGTTGAACGACGCCCTCGTGGACACCGTGCGTCGGGGTGACCTGGACGCCGCACGTGCCGCCCTGAGATGCGGGCTGGGCCTTCCCGAGACACCGACCCTGGAACCGGCACCATGACAGTCCACCTGGTAGGCGCCGGCCCCGGCAACCCGGACCTGTTGACCCTCAGGGCAGCCAGGCTGCTCGACAGCGCCGACATCGTCGTACACGACCGCCTGATCGACACCGGCGTCCTCTCACTGATCGCCCCCTGGGCCGAGGTGATCGACGTGGGCAAACGACCCGGTGGACCAGCCGACGCACAGGAACGCATCCACCGGATACTCCTTGACGCAGCCGGTCGGGCCCACACCGTCGTACGCCTCAAGGGAGGCGACCCGTTCGTGTTCGGACGCGGCGGAGAGGAGGCCGAGGCCCTACGGACAGCCGGTATCGACGTCGAGGTCGTACCGGGCATCACCTCGGCCATCGCAGGACCTGCTGCCGCCGGGATCCCCGTGACGATGCGCGGACACTCCAGCGGCTTCACCGTCATCACCGCACACCAGGACCCCGCATCCGAACAATCCATCAACTGGGAGGCAGCGGCCCAGCTGGGAACAACCCTCGTTGTGCTGATGGGAGCAACCCGCACAGCCGTCATCGGCGAGCACCTGCTCTCCGGAGGCCTCCCTCCCGATACGCCCGTGGCGGCAATCGAGTCGGCTACCACACCACACCAGCGGGTCCACAGGACCACCCTCGCAGCCATGGCCGACCTCACCGTTCGCCCCCCCGCCGTGCTCGTCATCGGAGCCGTCGCAGGCCTCGACGTCACCGACTCAGGCACCACCGACAGGGGCTTTGACGACCTGATCTCCCAACTGGCCACCGAACACGGAGGCGCCCAATGGCCCAACTGACCAGCCCCAACGCGCCGACCATCCCCGCTGCGCCCATAGACCCCGACATCGAGGCCGACATAGCCAAGTTCGAGGAGATGCTGGCCGGCTACCAGTCGGGACGAGTCGACGAGGACGTGTTCCGCGTCTTCCGCCTCAACAACGGCATCTACGGCCAACGTCAGGGAGGCACCAACCAGATGGTGCGCGTCAAGGTTCCCTACGGGTCCATGACCGCCGACCAGCTCGACATGCTGGGATCGGTGGTCGAGGACCACAGCCGCGGCTGGGGACACATCACCACACGCCAGAACCTGCAGTTCCACTTCGTGGAGCTGACCGAGGTCCCCGAGGTGATGAAGAAGCTGGCCTCGGTCGGCCTGACAACCCGCGAGGCCTGCGGCGACACCGTCCGCAACGTGCAGGGCTGCCACCTTGCCGGGGCATGCCCCTTCGAGGTGCTCGACATAACCGCATGGGCCGAGGCCGCCTACAGGCACTTCGTACGCAACCCGATCGCCCAGCGCCTACCCCGCAAGTTCAAGATCAACTTCTCCGGATGTGCCACCGACTGCGGCCAAGCCATGTTCAACGACGCAGGTATCGTCGCTACCAGCCGCACCTTCGACGACGGCAGCGTCGAACAGGGCTTTCGCGTCTACATAGCCGGTGGTCTCGGCACCACGCCGTTCCCAGCACTGGCACTCGAGGAGTTCACGACCAGGGAGAACCTGCTCCCCACGATCGAATCCATCCTGCGGGTCTTCGACCAGACCGGCAACCGCGACAACAAGCTACGCGCCCGCATGAAATGGGTCGTCGACCAGCTGGGCATCGAAGAGGTCCGAAGGCGCATCTTCGCCACCAGGAAACTCCTACCCGCATCGGCAACGTGGCCCGGCGGGATTCCCAGTGTGGTCACCGAATGGGGCGACACGCCAGCCGGAGTTGCGCCCGGCGCCACACCCACCCCGGTTGGCCACGGCGTTCCCGTCAGCATCGGCGCCAGGGCCCCCTATGACCGCTGGGCCGAAGCCAACGTGGTTCGGGGAATCGGCAACGGCACCGTCTCCGCCTACGCGTGGTGCCCCCTCGGCGACATCACCGGCGACCAGTTCCGGGCCATGGCAGCCGTCGTACGCGACCTCGGCGTGGAGATCCGCGTCACCAACAGGCAGAACTTCATCGTCCGCAACCTCGGCGAACACCAGCTACCGGCACTGTTCGAACTGCTCGAAGCCGCCGGCATGGCCAGACCCGGAGCGGAGCTCTCGCGCGACGTCGTGGCCTGCCCCGGAGCAGACACCTGCAACCTCGCCGTCACCCAGAGCCGGGGCCTGGCCCAGGCGATCGGCGACGCCCTCGACGAGGCCGGCCTCGCCGAGGTGGGTGGTGTACGCACCAACATCTCCGGATGCACGAACAGCTGCGGTCAGCACCACACCGCCGACATCGGCTTCTTCGGAGCAGAACGGAGAGCACACGGAAAGGCAGCACCCGGCTACCAGATGCTGCTGGGTGGCCACGTGGGTGACCAGCAGATCCAGTTCGGACAAAAGGCGCTGAGGCTTCCGGCCAAGAACGCCCCCGAGGCAGCCGTCAGGGTCATCAGCCGCTTCGTCGACCAGAGAGAGGCCGGCGAACCGTTCCACCGGTGGCTTGAACGCTCGGGTGGTGCACCCGCAGTCGCCACCGCCCTGAAGGACCTCGACGTGTTCCCCACCCCCGACGAGGGCCCCGCCCACTACGTGGACTTCGACGAGACCGGCCCCTACGTGGCCGAGATCGGCGACTCAGAGTGCGCCACCTGAACGTCCCCGAGTCCATCCAACCTGACTGAGATCCCGCCCGTCACAGCATCGAACCCCTCAGGCGGGCAGGATCTCAGTCATGAACATACCGATAGCGCAACTGCTGCTCCAGGAGGACCCACCTGAGTACGGACGGGTCGAACAGGTCTCGACGCTTGTTCGACGCATCGTCGCCGACAACCCCTCCCGGTTCACCTACCACGGGACCGCCACATTCATCGTGGGGCCGACCGACGGCGGCGACGTGGCAATCATCGATCCCGGACCCGACGACGAGGCACACGTGGCCGCACTGCTGGCAGCAGTCGACGGCCAGACCGTCACCCACATTCTCGTCACCCACACCCACCCCGACCACTCACCGGCAACCGCAGCCGTCAAGGCCGCAACCGGCGCAACCACCTACGGCTTCGGACCCCACCCCGAGGCAGCCATCAGGGCACACGAAGAGCGGATCAGACGGGCCATCGAAGCCGGAGAGGACCCGGAATCAGACGACGGCGAGGGCGGCGGTGACACCGACTTCGTTCCCGACATCGCCCTGGCCGACACCGACATCGTCGCCGGAGAGAGCTTCACCTTCGAGTGCCTCCACACACCGGGCCACATCTCCAACCACCTCTGCTTCGCCCTAGCCGAGGAGCAGACCCTCTTCACCGGAGACCACGTCATGGGATGGTCCACCACGGTCATTCCAGCCCCCGACGGAGACCTGGCCGACTACATGGACGGCCTGGAACGCCTGATCGCCCGTTCAGAGACGACCTACCGCCCCACACACGGACCGGCAATCACCGACCCCGTCCCGTTCGTAACGGCCCTACTTGCCCATCGCCGTCACCGCGAAGACCAGATCGTGGCCGCCCTCACCGACGGACCCCGAACAGTCGCCGCCCTCGTCGCCGACATCTACGCCGACGTCGACGAGAAGCTCCACAAGGCTGCGGGCGCATCGGTGTTCGCCCATCTGCTCGCCCTCCACCGCTGGGGCAGGGCCACAGCCGACCCGGAGCCCGATCCCGAGGCCGAATGGGCCATCGCCCAATAACGCGCCGCCCGTCTCAGGCAGGGGTGAACGCGCAGGGCAGGCGCTTGACACCGTTCACGAAATTGCCCCGCAGCCGATCGGGCGGCGCCGTGGCGTGAATGTCGGGAAGACGCCGCAGCAGATGCCTGTAGAGAACCGAGACCTCCCGCCGGGCCAGGTGGGACCCCATGCAGAAGTGGGGACCCGGCCCACCGAATCCAACGTGGTGGTTGGGGTCACGCGTCACGTCGAACCTGTCCGGGTCGTCGAACACCGCCTCGTCGCGATTGGCGGAGTTGTACCAGAGCACGACCTTGTCCCCGGCCGAGAACTCCCGGCCACCCAGGCGAGCACCATCGGTGGTGACGGTCCTGCGGAAGTGGATAACCGGGCTGGACATCCGCACGATCTCATCCACCGCAGTCGGCGTGATCCCGTCGATGTCCGACAGCCACAGCTCCATCTGGTCCGGGTTGGCCGTCAGGAACTCGAGACCCCAGGTGATGGCGTTACGTGTCGTCTCGTTGCCCGCAACGCAGAGCAGAACGAAGAACGAGGCCAACTCGGCGGCCGTGAGCCTCTCACCCTCCACCTCGGCGTTCACGAGAATCGTTGTGAGATCCTCGCCGTCGCCACCCCTTCGCGACTCCGCTGTCTCGTTCATGATCGCAGCCAGGCTCGCCCCAGCAGCCAGAAAGGCCTCAAGGGGATCGTCACCCTCTGAAAAGAACTCCGGATCACCCTGGCTGAGAATGATGTTGGAGAGCCTGAACACCTCGTCGTAGCGGCCAGGGTCGATGCCCATCATCTCGCAGATGATCACCAGCGGCAGGCGGGCGGCGATATCGCCGACAAAGTCACACTCTCCCCGCCCAGCCACGCTGTCGACTATCGACTCGGCTGTCTCCTCGACGTGGACCTCCAGCCGCCTCATCATCTTGGGCGTGAACCCAGCAGACACGATCCGGCGCATCCGGGCGTGACGGGGATCATCCATGCTGATCATGGAACCGAAGAACTCGTTGAACTCCGGTGGCAGGTCCGGAATATTCGTGCCGTGTCCGGAACAGAACAGGTCGGCACGGCGACTGGCCTCGATCACGTCAGCGTGCCGGGTCACCGCCCAGTAGCCCGGTCCGGTGGGAAGGATCTCAAGGTCGCGCTCCTCAAAGAACCTGATCGGGTCCTCACGACGCAGCGTGGCAAATGCCGCCTCCCGCTCGACCATCGGCAGGGTCCAGAAGCCCTCAATGTCGGAAAGGTCGATGTCCCCCAACTGCATGGCATCAACCATAGGAGCAGCGGGTGGTCCGTGCCGAACCGTCCCGGGCAGCCTGCTCAGTCCAGGGCCCCGTCCCCCGCCGTCGGGTTCCGTCCCGCCTGCAGGTCCTCGAAGCGCCGCATCGCCTGGGGCAGGGTGACATCGTGGGTGAACACCCAGAACCTGTCAGCCTTCACGGCATCCACGACAGCATCTGCCACGTTCGAGGCGTCGATCCCGTGCGTTGCCAGGTACTCCAGGATTTCGGGGTTGGGCAGCCCGGCCGGTTCCTCCCCCTCGACCTCCACCCAGTCGGGCCGGTTCCGCTGCGACGAGAAGATGTTGGTCAACACCAACTCAGGGCAGAGACACGAGACACCCACAGGTGTGTCCTCCAGTTCCCGGTAGAGGGACTCGGACAGGCCCACAACAGCGTGCTTGCTGGCGCAGTACATGCCGAGCCTCACCGTCGTCATGAGGCCCGCCTGCGAGGCCGTGTTCACGATGTGCCCCTCACCGGCCTCGACCATCAGAGGGGCGAACGTGGTCACCCCGTAGGCCACGCCCAGCACGTTGACCCCGATCAACCACTGCCACTCCGATGGTGTCGTCTCGAGCATCGGACCCGACGGCCCGATCCCGGCGTTGTTGCACAACACGTGCACACCACCAAAGTTGTCGATCGTCGCATCAGCCAGAGCCTGGACCGCAGCAGGGTCGGTCACATCACACAGGACGCCCAGCACCGGCGCCCCCGCCGCCTCGAGGCGCGTCGCCTGGGCGGCGAGAGCATCCTCTTCGACATCTGCCATCACGACCTTCATGCCCTGGGCCACAAACGCCTCCGTCATGGCCAGACCGATTCCGCTGGCCGCACCGGTGACAACCGCTACCCGACCCTCGAGTTCCTGCATGTCCCCTTCGCCTTCCTGTCGCTACGTCGACCGGGCGGCCGCGTCAACCTGCGCAACCGTCTAGCACACCCGCTGGCAGTGCCATCGATCGGACGGACTACCTTCACCCCATGCCGGGACCCCTAGAAGGAATACGAATCCTGGACCTGTCGGTCGCCCTGACCGGCCCGCTGGCAACAGGAATGCTCGTCGACCAGGGCGCCTCCTGCGTGAAGGTGGAACAGGCACCAACAGGAGATCTCGTCAGATGGATTGGCACTTCTGTGAACGGCATCTCCGCCATGTTCCAGGTGGCCAACAGAGGAAAGCGGTCAATTGTGCTCGACATCCGCAGCGAAGAGGGCATGGCCATCCTCTCGGACCTGGTGGCCGATGCCGACGTACTGGTCCAGAACTTCCGACCCGGGGTGGCCGAGAGGCTGGGGATCGCATACAGCGACATGGCGGCGCTCAAGCCGGACCTGATCTACGCAGACCTGACCGGCTACGGCCCCACCGGCCCCTACAGCCACAGGCGCGTCTACGACACGGCGATTCAGGCACAGTCAGGACTGGCCGACAACCAGACCGGCCTCTACGACAACCGACCCAGCCAGTTGCGACAACTGGCTGCCGACAAGATCACCGCCTACACGGCATCTCAGGCGATAACGGCCGCCCTGTTCTCGCGCCAGATGGGCAGGGGTGGCCAACACATCCAGCTCTCGATGCTGGACGCCTGCATAGCCTTCCTGTTCGTGGACGGCGCCGACCACGAGGTGATACTCGACGGCGACCACTCAGGACCACAGGCAGCGGCATCCCAGGTGACCCCGTATGTCCTCGTAGACGGTTTCGTCTCAATCGCAGCACCCGACGACACCGGCTTCCACGGGTTGGCCACCGCCTTCGGCGTCGACAGCTCCGACCCGGACCTCGCCCACGCCCCCGACCGCTCACGCAACCGGGAGAAGTTCCACAAGGTCCTCGTGGAGATAAGGGAGAAGGCCACGACGTTCACCGTCTCTGAGGCCGAGGAACTCCTCGAAGCCAACAACGTTCCCTTCGGCGCCATTCGGCGGGTCGACGAGGTTCCGACCGACCCACAGGTGGTCGCCAACGAACTGTTCAGCGAACACGACCACCCTGCTGCGGGACGGGTACGCCAGCATCGTGCCCCTGCACAGTTTCTCGGCACCCCAGCCCAGATGACCGAACCGTCGGCCCCGACGCTCGGCCAACACACCGACCAGGTGGTCGCCGAAACCGGACGGGGCAACGAAATCGCCAACCTCAGGGAAGCAGGGGTCATCGCATGACCGAACACATTGACAGCCGGCGCTACGACCTGTGGGTCCGCCACCACGAGGAGCACGGGACCACCGACCTGATCCCCGCCGCAACGGTCGTCATCGTGCGCGATGGCCGAGACGGCCTCGAGGCGCTGATGCTGCGCCGCAACTCCAAGATCGCATTCGGCGGCATGTGGGTGTTCCCCGGAGGGCGAATCGACGACGCCGACAACGTGACCGGCCCTGACGGTGAACATGACGAACTGGCCACCGCCTCAGCCGCTGCCACACGCGAGGCCGCTGAGGAGGCCGACCTCACCGTCGACCCGGACTCGCTGGTCTGGTTCTCCTACTGGCTTCCCCCACCCATCAGCCCCAAGCGCTTCTCCACCTTCTTCTTCGCTGCCCGCGTATCAACCGGAGCAGCAGGTGAGGTCTCGATCGATGACGGCGAGATAACCGAGCACGCCTGGATGTCGCCGACAGCGGCCCTGAGCCGTCGCGACGCAGGTGAGATCGAGCTGGCGCCACCCACCTGGATGACCCTCCACATGCTCGAGGCCTGGAGCGACACCGAATCGGCCCTGACCGCCCTGGACGCGATGGAGCCCCTCTTCTACGAGACCCACATGGCCCGAACCGACGACGGCGTGGTCGCCATGTGGTCGGGCGACGCCGGATACGAGACCGATGACCCGTTTGTACCGGGAGCCCGCCATCGCCTAGCCATGAACGCCGGCAGCTACCGGCTGGAAAGGTCGGAGGGCTGATCAGGCCACCGACCCGCTCCAACCTCGTACCATCAGCCCGGTGAACATACAGCAGACAACCCCATCTGGTCTGAGTGCCGCCGAGGTTGCCGAACGGGTCGCCGACGGCCGGCTCAACGACGTACCCGATGCACCCGTCCGCACGACCCGCGAGATCCTCAGGGCCAACGTCCTCACACCGGTCAACGCAATCATGGGAACGCTGCTGGCCCTCATCCTGGTAGCCGGCTTTCCCGGCGATGCCCTGTTCGCCGGCGTAATCGTCTCCAACAGCGTCATCGGGGTGCTCCAGGAACTGAAGGCCCGACGCACCCTCACCGATCTGGCCCTCCTCTCGGCCCCAAGGGCGCGCGTGGTGCGTGATGGCACACCCCAGGAGGTGACCGTCTCCCAGGTGGTCGCCGACGACGTCATGGAGTTGGCACCCGGCGACCAGGTTGTCGTGGACGGTGACGTGCTCTCAGGTGTAGGCCTCGAAATAGACGAGTCCCTCCTGACCGGTGAGGCAGACCCGGTCGACAAGGTGGCCGGCGACCCGGTGCTCTCGGGCAGCTTCGTCTCGGCCGGCTCAGGCCACTACGTGGCAACCAGAATCGGAGCCGACTCCTACGCCGCATCGCTGGCCGAGGAGGCCCGCAGGTTCAAGCTCGCCGACAGCGAACTTCGCTCCGGGGTGAACACCATTCTGCGCTGGCTGACCGCCATCATCCCGCCAGCCGCCGGCCTCCTGCTCCTGCGACTGCTCATCACCGAAGACCTCTGGGAGGAGGCCCTGCGGGGCACCGTTGCAGCCGCCGTGGCAATGGTCCCCGACGGCCTCGTCCTGCTCACGAGCCTCTCGTTCATCGTCGGTGTGATCGCCCTGGCCAGACGACAGGCCCTCGCCAAGGAACTCTCCTCGGTGGAACTCCTGGCGCGGGTGGACACCCTGTGCCTCGACAAGACCGGAACCATCACCACCGGCGAGATCTCCTTCGGACGGGTCGAGGTCATCGGCTCCACCTCCGAGGCCGACGCCACAGCAGCACTCGGAGCCATGGCCGCAGCCGACCCGTCGCCAAACGCCACCCTTTCAGCCGTTGCGGCAGCGTGCCCTGACCCCGGCTGGACCACCACATCGGTAACCCCCTTCTCCTCGGCCCACAAGTGGGCAGCAGCCGAGTTCGCCGAACACGGCGTCTACCACCTCGGCGCCCCCGACGTGCTGCTGCCGGAGGGCGAGTGGGCCACAGCCAGGGCACGCGTGGCCGAACACGCCGACACGGGCTGTCGAATCCTTGTTCTGACACGGGCATCGACCCCCGCTGAGGACGCCGACTCACTACCCAGGGCCCGGGCGCCGCTCTGCCTGATTCTCCTCGAGGACACCGTCAAGGAGGATGCACCCGAGATCCTCGAATACTTCATCCAACAGGGGGTCGACCTGAAGGTCATCTCGGGCGACCATCCGTCCACGGTCGCAGCAGTGGCCAGACGGGCCGGCATTCCCGACGCCGACACCGGCTTTGACGGCCGCAACCTTCCCAGCGACCCCGACGAACTGGCCGATCTGCTCGCCGACGAATCCGTGTTCGGACGGGTGACGCCACACCAGAAGCGGGCCATGATCGCCGCCCTCCAGTCGCGCGGCCACACCGTGGCAATGACCGGAGACGGCGTAAACGACGTCCTCGCCCTGAAGGACGCCGACATGGGAATCGCCATGGGTTCAGGCAGCTCGGCAACCCGCGCAGTAGCCCAACTGGTGCTGCTCGACGACCGCTTCTCCACCCTCCCCAGGGTCCTGGCCGAAGGCCGACGCGTCATCAACAACATCGAGCGGGTCGCCAACCTGTTCATCTCCAAGGCCACCTACGCTGTGCTGTTGACCGCCCTCGTCGCCATCATCGGCTCCCCGTTCCCGTTCCTGCCCAAGCAGCTGACCCTCATCGGAACGGTCTCGATCGGGGTACCGGGCTTCTTCCTTGCCCTGGCACCCGACACCTCTCTGGTCGACACCGGCTTTCTCAAACGGGTACTCAGATACTCCCTGCCTGCCGGCGTGGCTGCAGCCATCTCCACCTTCGCCTGCTACGAGATCGTCAGGCGAGGTGACTCCAGCCTGGCCGAAGCCCGCACCGCCGCCACAATGGCCCTGCTTGTCGTCGGACTCGTGATCCTCGTGTCCATCAGCCGGCCACTACGCACATGGAAACTGGGGCTGGCCGCAGCCATGGCCGCCTCCTACGCGGGGGTGTTGGCGCTGCCGGCCGGCCGCGACTACTTCGAGCTGGTGACACCCGGGTCATCCACCTGGGCAGTGGTCGCCGTCTGCTCCACGATCGGCGGATTGCTCGTAGCTGCCGGCCCCCGCCTGCTGGAAGGCCGGGAGTAGTAGCGTTCGGCTGCAACTTCCGATCAATTTGGTCGAACAATTGTCCTCTGACCGGCACCAACGATGGTGCAAGGGGTGAGAACCAATGGCCGATGAAGGCAACGGGCTCTTCGCAACAGCCCTCGCCCAGTTCAACCGTGGCGCCGACCTGATCGAACTGCCCGACAGCATCCGCTCGATCCTGTCCCAGCCCAAGAACGAGATCATCGTGAACTTCCCGGTGCTCATGAACACCGGTGAGTATCAGGTCTTCCGCGGCTACCGCATTCAACACAGCAACATCATGGGCCCCTACAAGGGAGGGGTCAGGTTCCACCAGGCCGTAGACCTCGACGAGGTCAAGGCCCTCGCGTCATGGATGACCTGGAAGTCAGCGCTATGCGAGATCCCGTTCGGCGGCGCCAAGGGCGGCATTGCATTCAGCCCGAGAGATGTGGAACCCGAGGAACTGGAACGAATCGTCCGCCGGTTCACACACGCCCTCGGCGCAAACATCGGCCCCGACCACGACATTCCAGCACCCGACCTGGGCAGCAACCCCCAGGCAATGGTCTGGATGATGGATACCTATGCGAACTCCACTGGTGCCACCGAGCGACAGAATGTGAAGCGCATCGTCACCGGTAAGACCCTCGAAACCGGTGGAAGCCCCGGACGGGACAAGGCCACCGGCCAAGGTGTCATGTTCTGCCTCCAGCACTGGGCCGATGAGACGGGCTTTGACCTGAGCAGCGCCAGAGCCGTCATTCAGGGTTGGGGAAACGTGGGTGGAGCCACCGGTCGCATCCTGCAGGTCCACGGCGCACGTGTGGTGGCCGCATCAGACCACCTCGGGGCCATCGCCGACGAGGACGGTATAGACGCCTTCGACCTGACCGACTGGGTAGGTGAACACGGCACGGTCAGCGGCTTCCCCAACGCCGACTGGATCGAGCCGGCCGACCTGTGGGGGGTCGACGCCGACATGGTGATCCCGGCGGCCCTCGAGAACCAGATAACGGCCGACAACGCCGGACAGATCAAGGCGAAGGTGGTCGTCGAGGCCGCCAACGGCCCCACAACGCTCGAAGCCGAGGCCATCCTGGCCGATCGGGGTATCGAGGTGCTGCCCGACATTCTCGTCAACGCCGGCGGTGTGATCGTCTCCTACTTCGAGTGGTTGCAGAACCGGTCTGCCCAGACGTGGAACCTCAACGATGTGGACCACAAGCTGCGCGACATCCTCTGGAAGGCCTCCGACTCCATCTGTGAGATACGCGAGGAACTCGACATCGCCTCGCGTCGCGACGCCGCCTACGCGATTGCGCTACGTCGCCTCAAGGTCGTCTACGAACAGCGTGGGATCTTCCCGTAGGGAGATCCCGTTCGGGCTGGGGTCAACTGGCCTCGGCCAGTGCCGCTGCGGCCCGCTTTGCCGCCACCTGACGGCGTCCGATGATCGGCGTGGTCGGAGCAAAGCCGGCCGTGGCCCGCTCAGACTCGGACTCTGCGCCCCAGAAACCCAGTTCACGGTTGTCGCGCGCGTAGGCCTTGCACTCGACGGTCGATGCACAGGACTCACAGAGTCCCCTCGCCTTCGACTCGCGGCGAACCCTGGCCTCTGGTCGCTCTGCAAACGGGGCGAAGAAGACATCGCTTCTACCCGCACAGAGGCCTTCGGTCATCCAGGTCTGCGTCTGCCAGTCGACGTACGTGTTCGCCGCTGCTATTGACATGGTCTCCCCTTTTCTGGTTCCAGGACTGTTCCCCACAGCCCTTCCAGACCGGTGATAGTAGGAAACCTGTCGCTGGCTGAACAGGGCTCTACGATGATTGTTAGAGAACCCACCTATCTCTACTAGCGATGGATCGAAGCATCAAGCATGCCTCTCCACGATGACTACCCGGTAGCAACATGTCAGGAAGTGGTGGCCCGCCCCCGGTGATGGCATGCTCGCACCCGTGAAGCAACCCACAGGACCATTCTTTGACGACCTGACGGTCGGCCAGGTACTCGACCCGGCACCCGCCATGACCATCGGGCCGGGCGAGGCCGCCACATACCAGGCCATCTGCGGTGACCCACTCACCACCTCACTGAGTAGCACCATGGCAGAGGCAGTTACCGGAAACCCCGGCATGCTCGTGAACCCCGCCCTCGTAATGCACACCTCCATCGGCCAGAGCACCGTCGCCACCCGGGCGGTCATCGCCAACCTCTTCTACCGGGGCGTGGCGCTTCAAAGAGCGGTACGTCACGGCGAAACCCTCGAGACAACCGTCCAGATCCTGGGCCTGCGGCAACTGACCCACCGACCTGACAGGCCCACCAGGGGACTCGCCCTGCTCGGCATCAGAACCGCCTGCGTCGACGACGGCGAAATAGTCGTTGAATACGAACGCTGCGCCATGCTCCACATGCGCCACCCCGAGGCCGAAACAGGAAACAACGACGACCTCGGCGAGGTGAACCCCGAGATCCATCTGGCCGACTGGACCAACCACGCCCCCACCGGCTGGGACCCTTCACCGCTGGCACACGACAACCGCTGGGAAACCGGCACGACACGCACCGACCCGCTGCGAGACACGGTCACCTCAGCACCCGAACTTGCCCGCCTCACCCAGAACCTGGCGCCTGTCCACCGTGACCCAGCCGCCGGAGGCGGCCAACGGCTCGTCTACGGAGGCCACACCATCGGCCTGGCCCAGGCCTCCCTGAACCGGGTCATGCCGGCAAACGCAACCATCCTCGGATGGCAGGCCTGCGACCACACCGGACCAGTCCACGAGGGTGACGTCCTCGGCTTCAGCCACACGCTCATCGACGAACAATCGGCGGGAACCGGCAACATCAGGGCCGTCCAGATCAAGGTCGAGGCAGACCGCGATGGCGACGCCGTGCCGGTACTCGACTGGAACCTTGTTGTCTGGGGGGCCTGAACACCCCACCGGCCCGATCAGGGGCCAGCCACCACACCCCTGTCGAAGAGCTCGCCCACCTCGGCCGGCGAAAGACCCAGGTCGTCGCTAAGCACCTGCTCGGTGTGCTCCCCAAGAAGGGGCGCCGTTGCCGCCCCCCGCTCAACGGCACCAGGGCCCCCGAAGGCCAACGGCGAACCCGGCACAAGGTGGGTTCCAACCCCGGGCTGGTCCAACTCGACGAACAACGGGTTCGCCGTCGAACAACGCTCGTCCTCGTCGAGCATCTCCAAGAAGGTCCGGTAGGGCCCCCAGCAGACACCGTGACCATCCAGAACCGACGCAACCTCGCGAAGGCTCCGCCCGGCGAACCACAGAGAGAACAGGCCACCCAACTCGCCGCGGGCGACGAACCGGTCGCCCTCGTCGGCAAAGTCCAGCCCCATAACATCAGCCAGAACCGCCACCTCATCGGTGGTACCGGTAGCCGCCAACAGACCCCTCCACTGCTTGGGGCTGATGGCCACAACCATCACACGCCGGCCATCAGACGTCTCAAAGTCGCTTCCATAGGCCCCATAGAGGTCGTTGCCGATGCGCTCCCTCTGGGCTCCGTTCACCTGGGCCTCAGCCAGGTTCCCGAGCGCGCCCACGGCCGCCAATGCCACATCGGCGAGTGCCAACGACACCAGTTGCCCCTCGCCGGTAATCGACCTGTGGCGATCCGCAGCCAACAGGCCCACGGCAGCCATCTGACCACACACCAGATCCCAGGCGGGAACCACGTTGTTGACAGGCCTCGGGTCGTCGGCATGGCCCGTCGCCATCGGGTACCCCACCGCACAGTTGACCGTGTAGTCCACCGCCGTGGTTCCATCGTGACTTCCCGTGATGGCAACCATCACCAGATCATCGACACCCTCGCTCAAGCGCTCCCACGACAGCCACCCGACAGCCGGAAAATTGGTGAGGAAGTTCCCCGCCCCGGCAATCAACCCGCCAAGAAGCTCCTGCACCCGGCCATCGGACAGGTCCACTGCCATCGACCTCTTGCCCCGGTTCAGGCCATTCCAGTACAGGCTGACACCGTCGTCGGTCAAGGGCCACCGCTTGTGGTCGATCCCCCCGCCAATCCGATCGAAACGGACAACGTCGGCACCCAACTGCGCCAGGGCCATACCACCCGACGGCGCCGCCACAAACGCCGAACCCTCAACAACCGAGAGTCCCTCCAGCGGTCGGACCGGGCTGCCCGCACCACCTTCGCTGGTCAAGGTGCCACCCGGTCAGATCCTCAGGAGCGGGACAAGATGTCGGCCAGCACCTCGTCGGCATGCTCATCAAGGGTCTGCGACGAGTTCAGGTCATAGGTAGCCGCAATCGTGCCGTCAGGAGCGATCAGATACGAATAGCGGAACGGGAACGCAGCAATCGGATCATCGGCCGGGCGAACCGCCTCGTAGGCAGCACCCATCACCCTGTCGGGATCCGACAACAACGAATACGTAAAACCCTGCTCGTCGGCAAAGGCCTTCTGCTCCTCGACCGTGTCAAAGCTTGCACCGACAACCACGGCACCAGCCTCTGAAAATGATGAGGTTCGATCACGGAACCCCTGTCCCTGAACCGTTCAACCAGGTGTCGACGCCTTCGGATACCACCACAGGGCCACCCACGAACCAGCCAGATCATCAGAACTGACCTTGATGCCGTTCTGGTCAGGCGCCGAAAACGCCGGTGCAACCGTTCCTACCTCAAGCATGCATATCCCCCTCGTGATTCCAGACCCGAATGTCGTGCACCGACCATAGCCGTGAAGGCACCGGCCGATGGGGGCCCGGCCCCGGTGCTGGCTAGGCTCCGGCACCATCAGCAAACCACCCAGACATCATCAGGGAGCCCCCCAATGCCCGAAGCCGTAATCGTCGCAACATCACGCACCCCCATCGGGCGGGCCAACAAGGGAAGCCTCGTCGACGCCCGACCCGACGACATGTCCGCCTTCATCATCAACGACGTCCTCGGCAAGGTTCCCGACCTGCCCCGCGACGAGGTCGAGGACGTGATCTGGGGAACCGGCCAACCCGGCGGCGAACAGGGCTACAACGTGGCCCGCGTAGCAGCCGTCCTCGCCGGCCTCGACTCACCCGGAGTGACCGTCAACCGGTACTGCTCATCATCACTCCAGACCATCCGCATGGCAGCCCACACGATCATGGCCGACATGGGAAACGTCTTCGTCTCCGGAGGGGTCGAATGCGTCAGCCGCTACCAGTACGGCGCAGCCGACAACGGCCCACACAACCCCCTCTTCGCAGACGCCGAAGCCCGCACCGCCAGCCGCACAACAGGCGGAGCAGACACCTGGACCCCACCTGAGGGCATACCCGACATCTACATGGCAATGGGCCAGACAGCAGAAAACGTCGCCGCCTACAAAGGCGTGTCACGCCAGGCCCAGGACGAATGGGGCGTCCGCTCCCAGAACCGCGCCGAAGCCGCCCGCGACCGCGGCTTCTTCGAACGCGAGATCACCCCCTACACCCTCCCCGACGGCACCGTCGTCAGCACAGACGACGGCATCCGCGCCGGAACCACCTACGAAAAAGTCTCACAACTCAACCCGGTGTTCCGCCCCGACGGCACCGTCACCGCCGGCAACGCCTGCCCCCTCAACGACGGCGCAGCCGCAGTAGTGGTCATGAGCGCCACCCGGGCAGCCGAACTGGGCATCACCCCGATCGCCAAGATCATCTCCTCAGGCGTGTCATCACTCAGCCCCGAGATCATGGGCCTCGGCCCCATCGACGCCATACGAATCGCACTCGGCCGCGTCAACATGACCATCGACGACATCGACCTCGTCGAAATCAACGAAGCCTTTGCCGCCCAGGTCCTACCATCAGCCGACGAACTCGGCATCGACCACGACAAGCTGAACGTGAACGGCGGCGCCATAGCCCTCGGCCACCCCTTCGGCATGACCGGATCACGCATCATGGCAACACTCCTCAACGGCCTCGAAGACTCCGACAAGGAGTTTGGGCTGGAGTCAATGTGTGTGGGTGGCGGCCAGGGAATGGCGATGATCGTCCAGCGCCTTAGCTGAGGGTTCTCTTCCTCTTTGCTACCCGGGAGGGACGGCCAGCGCACGTCCGCTCCTCCTGCTGGCACAAAGTCGTTCGCATACGCCCGCTGGCCATCCCCCCCCTACACCAGGCTCAACACCCTCATGGGCGGCACTGTCCTTGTTGGGCTGAAGGGATGCGTGCGCGGCCAGCGCCGGGCTTCCCTCCCTGGCGGGAGGTCACCGCAACCTCAGCTGGCAATTCTGGACCCCCGACCAGGCCATTCCTGGCCTTTGCGGGGCTGAAGAGATGCGTGCGCGGGGTTGGTTAGCCCTGGCCTCCTGAGGCTTCCTGCACGGAGACCCTTCCGGCACTGATCCACGGCATCATCTCCCGCAGACGCGAACCCACCTTCTCGACACGATGCTCATGACCGGCATCCTCAAGACGCTTGAAGTTCTCACGACCCGAACGGCTCTCAGCCACCCACTCCTCAGCAAACTGACCCGACTGAATCTCACCCAGGATGGCCTTCATTGTCTCGCGGACATGGTCGTCGATGACCCTCGGGCCACGCGTCAGGTCACCGTATTCGGCAGTGTCAGACACCGAATAGCGCATGCCGGCGATCCCCTGCTCGTACATGAGGTCCACGATCAACTTCACCTCGTGCAGACACTCGAAGTAGCAGATCTCCGGCTGGTAGCCGGCATCCACCAGGGTGTCAAAGGCGCTGCGGACCAGCTCGGTGAGGCCACCACACAACACGACCTGCTCACCGAACAGGTCGGTCTCGCACTCCTCTGTGAACGTGGTCTCGATGACACCTGCACGGGCACCACCCAGACCATCGGCGTATGCGAGCGCAAGGTCACGTCCGCCACCTGACGGGTCCTGCTCGACAGCGATGAGGCACGGAACACCGCCACCCTCAACGTAGGTGCGCCGCACCAGGTGACCGGGGCCCTTCGGGGCGACCATGATCACGTCCACGTCGTCGGGCGGGTTGATCAGGTCGAAGCGGATGTTGAAGCCGTGGGCGAAAGCAACGGCATCGCCGGCATTCAGGTTGGGGGCGATGTGCTCCTCGTAGACCGCCGCCTGCTCGGTGTCGGGCAGGAGAATCATGATCACGTCCGCCCATGCAGACGCATCAGCCAACGAACGGACGGTCAGGCCGGCCTCTGAGGCCTTGGCCGCAGACGAAGAGCCGTCGCGAAGGCCGACACAGACGTCTATACCCGACTCCTTGAGGTTCAGGGCATGGGCGTGGCCCTGAGAGCCGTAACCCAGAACTGCAACCTTCCGGTCGGCGATGGCCGCCCGGTTCACGTCGTTCTCATAGAAGATGTTTGCCACGGGGATGTCTCCTGGTCTTGTCGTATAGCGAATAGTGATTGGGAAAGAGAAGGTGCTCAGTCGTTCTCATCGAGGTTCGCCAGAGCGACCCTGCCGGTGCGCTGCAGCTCGATGATGCCGTACTGGCCGAGCAGTTCCTCGAACTCGTCGATGCGGATGGGCGGCCCGACCAGCGAGAGCATCATCGCGTCGGCGCCGACCGACAGGACCTTGCCGCCGGCCCGGTCCAACTGCTCCACCAGCTCGTCACGACGGTCCGGACCCGCTGCGACGGTCACGATCATCAGCTCCCGCTCGACCGCATGGCCGGGGTGCAGTTCACGAATGTTGACGACGTTCACCAGCTTGTCGAGCTGCTTGATGATCTGCTCCAACGGAGCCGACTCCAGATCGACCACCACGGTCACCCTGCTGAAGCGTTCATCATCGGTTGGTGCAACGGCCAACGACTCGATGTTGAAGCCGCGACGTGAGAACAGGGCAGCCAGGCGTGCCAGCACACCCGACTTGTTCTCAACGGTCACCACGAGCGTGTGGTACCGGTAGTCGGGCACGTGGTGCTTCGCCGGTCCGCTCGAACCCTGCTGTTCGTTCATCGCGGCTGGTCCTGTTGGGAGGGCGGCACGACCAGTTCGGAGTTTGAGGCACCCGACGGAACCATCGGGTAGACCTTCTCGGCGGCGGTCACCCTGAAGTCGATGACGACGGGGCGGTCGTCGACCTCGTTGGCCTTGGCAATCGCGGCGTCGACCTCCTCGGGGCTGTCGACCCTCATCGCCACGCATCCCATGGACTCGGCCCATCCCTTGTAGTCGGGCACGTCCTTTGAGAGGAAGACCTCGGAGTAGCGCTCGTCGTAGAACATCTCCTGCCACTGGCGGACCATGCCCAGGTACGAGTTGTTGAGCAGCGCCACCTTGATCGGAATCTTCTCGACGGTTGCCGTGACAAGTTCCTGGGCAGTCATCTGGAAACAGCCGTCACCATCAACCGCCCAGACCATCTTGTCGGGGCAGCCCGCCTTGGCGCCGATCGCAGCCGGAATCGAAAAGCCCATGGTTCCCAGACCCCCGGAGTTGATCCAGGTGTAGGGGTGCTCGAATGACCAGTACTGGCTGGCCCACATCTGGTGCTGACCAACGCCTGAAGCCACGATCGTGTCGTCGGGTGTGGCGTCGCGGAGGCGCTCTATGACCATCTGGGGCTTGAGCGCATCGCCTGCCTGGGCCTGTTCGTAGGACAGCGGGAAGCGCTCCTGCCAGCCACTCACACGCGACCGCCATGCGCCCCGGTCGGCCCCACCGACACCGTTCGAGGACAGATCTGAGACGAGTGCCTCGATGGCGACACGGCAGTCGCCCAGAATGGCCACATCAGGGCGGCGGACCTTGCCAAGTTCGGCGGCATCGATGTCGACATGGATGATCTTGGCTCCCTGCGCAAAACCGTCGAGTCGGCCCGTGACCCGGTCGTCGAAACGGGCACCCAGGGCGATCAGCAGGTCTGACTCCTGCATGGCCGTCACTGCAGTGAAGTTGCCGTGCATGCCGGGCATGCCGAGGCAGAGGTCATGGCTGTCGGGGAAGGCCCCCCTGGCCATGAGGGTCGTAACGACGTGGATGCCGGTCAGCTCAGCGAGTTCCTTGAGAGCCTCGGCAGCACGGGCCTTGAGGATTCCGCCGCCCACGTAGAGCACCGGTCGCTCAGCGGCACGAATCAGGTCGGCGGCGGCAGCGATAGCAGCCGGATCAACCTCGGTCCGGGGGCTGTAGCCGGGCAGGTCCATCTCGACGTCGTCGGTCCACTCGAGGGCAGATCTGGGATTGTCGGGATCCACGATGTCCTTCGGAATGTCGACGAGCACCGGCCCGGGACGCCCCGTGGTGGCGATGTGGAACGCCTCCTTGATGGTCCTGGGAATGTCCTGTGCCTCGGAGACGAGGAAGTTGTGCTTGGTGACCGACTGGGTGATGCCAGTGGTATCGCACTCCTGGAACGCATCGGTCCCAATGGCCGCATAAGGGACCTGACCGGTGATGACGACCATCGGCACCGAATCGAGGTGGGCATCGCACAACGGGGTGACGATGTTGGTGGCACCCGGGCCGCTGGTGACCATCGCCACGCCCGGACGACCGGTGGCATGTGCGTAGCCCTCGGCCATGTGCCCGGCGCCCTGCTCGTGCCTGACCAGAATGTGACGGATCGACGAGTCGATGATGGGGTCGTAGACCGGCAGGATGGCGCCGCCGGGCAGGCCGAACATCACGTCGACACCCTCAAGCTCGAGCGCTCGGATAAGTGCCTGTCCGCCATCCATCTTCATCTGGGGGTCTCGCTTGTCAGTGGTCGGTCGAGGGTCATGTCAGGCCTGGGTGACCGCACCCTTTTCGGCCCCCTGGGCCAGGGCCGCGTACTTGGCGAGGAAGCCGGACTCGTAACGCGGCTGAAACGGCTTGAGGTTGACCCGGCGCTCCTCGAGCACGGCCTCATCGACCATCAGGTCGATGGTGTGGGCCCGCACATCGATGACGATTCGATCGCCCTCCTCGATGAGGGCGATGGGGCCACCGTCGACGGCCTCTGGAGCCACGTGGCCGACACAGAACCCGTGAGTGCCTCCTGAGAAGCGTCCGTCGGTGATGAGCGCAGCATCGCCACCCCGGCCCGCGCCCTTCATGGCACCGGTGATCGCGAGCATCTCCCTCATGCCGGGGCCACCCTTGGGGCCCTCGTAGCGGATGATCACGATGTCACCGGCCTGGATGCGACCGGCCATCACGGCATCCATGGCGTCATCCTCGCCATTGAACACACGTGCCCGGCCATCAAAGAAGTCGACGTCGAGTCCTGCGACCTTGACCACCGCACCGTCTGGAGCGAGAGACCCTTCAAGAACCGCTATCCCGCCGATGTCGTGGATGGGGTTGTCGAAGGTGTGGATGACCTCGCCGTCGGGGGCGGGCACGTCGAGCATCGCCAGGTTCTCGGCGACGGTCCTGCCGGTGACGGTGATCTCGTCGCCATGGAACAGACCCTCCTCGAGCAGCATCTGCATCACCACCGGAACGCCACCGATCTTGTCGATGTCGATCATGTGGTAGGCGCCGTGCGGCTTGGTGTCGGCCAGGTGGGGCACCCGTGCTGCGACCTTGTTGAAGTCGTCCAACTCCAGCTCGACTCCGGCCTCGAAGGCGATCGCCAACAGGTGGAGAACTGCGTTGGTGGAACCACCCAGGGCCATCACCAGGGCGATGGCATTCTCGAAGGCGGCCTTGGAGAGGATGTGACGCGGTCGGATATCAGCGGCCAGCAACTGCATGACCGCAGTACCGCTGGCGTAGGCGACGTCGCTGCGACGCTTGTCGATCGCCGAGGCCGAAGCCGATCCCGGGAGGGACATGCCAAGCCCCTCTGCCACCGACGCCATGGTGTTGGCAGTGAACATGCCGGCACACGACCCCACCGTGGGACATGCGCTGCGCTCGATCTCCAACAACTCGGCATCGTCGATATCGCCCACGGCGTGTGCACCGACAGCCTCGAACACACTCACGATGTCAAGCGACCGTCCCTTGTGCTCGCCCGGCAGGATCGAACCGCCGTAGACAAACACCGAAGGCAGGTTGATGCGAGCAGCCGCCATGAGCATCCCGGGGAGCGACTTGTCACAACCGGCAAAGCTGACGAAGGCATCGAAGCGCTCGGCGTGCATAACCGCCTCGACCGAGTCGGCAATAATCTCCCGGCTAACCAGGCTTGCCCGCATGCCCTCGTGTCCCATGGCGATGCCGTCGCTGACGGCGATGGTGTTGAACTCGATCGGATAGCCGCCCGCATCGGCGACACCCACCTTGGCGCGGCCAGCCAGGTCGCTCAGAGGCATGTTGCACGGCGTCACCTCGTTCCACGAGGAGGCCACACCGACCTGGGCCTTGGAGAAGTCGTCGTCGTCCATGCCGATGGCACGCAGCATCGCCCGGGCGGGGGCACGGGCCGCCCCCTCGGTCACGTCTCGGCTTCGGGGCCGGTTTATCTGAGATGGGTCTGTGGCATCGCTGGAAGTCATGCCTGCAGGCTAGAGGCCGAAGGGCCCGGCCACCCAGTGGGAAAGCCCTGAATGAAACAAGCCTGAGCAGATCCGGTCTCCTAGCCTCACCGGATGGCCGGCCCAGCAGACACCAACCGGGAGATCCTGCGCCTCGCCGTGCCCGCTCTGGGCGCCCTCATGGCCGAACCCCTCTACGTCCTGGCCGACACCGCCGTCGTCGGCCACCTCGGCACCGAGCCTCTGGGTGGCCTGGCGATCGCCTCGGCCGCCCTCCTGGTCGGCTACAACGTCTGCATCTTCCTGGCCTACGGGTCGACCGCCGCAGTGGCCCGGCTCATGGGCGCAGACCAGAAGGCCGCAGCGGCCCACCAGGCCATCCAGGGCCTCTGGCTCGCGGTGGTGCTCGGAATCGGTCTTGCGGCGCTGGGAATGGCGTTCACCGAGCCCTTCCTGAGGCTGCTCGGTGCGGGCGACAACGTCCTCCGGGAAGCCACCACCTACTTTCGGATCAGCCTCCTCGGCGCGCCCGGCATGCTCCTGATGCTGGCCGGCGTCGGCTACCTGAGAGGGACCAAGGACACCCTTCGACCTCTGTGGGTGGGGATCGGCACCGCCGGGGTGAACCTTGCAGTCGAGTTGGTGCTCATCTACGGGCTCGACATGGGAATCGGCGCCTCGGCGGCGGCAACCGTCATAGCCCAGTGGCTGGGCGCCGGCTTCTACCTGTTCTGGATCGGCCGCGAGGTCAGACGCCACGATGTGGGCCTGCGCCCCGACCTCGCGGCGATCCAACGCCTGCTTGTCGTCGGTGTCGACCTGCTAGCACGCACCGTGTCCCTCGTCGGAACCTTCACCCTCGCCACCGCAGTCGCAGCGCGCATCGGCACGGTTCAGGTGGCAGCCCACCAGATCGCCTTCCAGACCTGGTTCCTGCTTGCGATGGCGATGGACGCAATGGCTATCGCAGCCCAGGCCATGGTCGGGAACCTGCTCGGAGCCGGACGGGCCAACGAGGCCAGGCGGGTCGGCAACCGCGTCATCGCATGGTCCATAGGCATCGGCCTGTCACTCGGGGTGGTGCTCGTCGCAGGCGTTACTGCGGCAGGCGACACGGTGCCCGGGATCTTCTCGGCCGACCCCGCTGTGATCGCCCTCGTCGGGTTCCTGTTGTTGCACGTTGCGACGATGGCACCACTCTCGGGCCTGGCGTTCGCCCTCGACGGAATCCTCATCGGTGCCGGCGACCAGCGCTTCCTTGCCCAGGCAATGGGGCTCTCGTTCTGCCTATTCGTTCCCGCAGCCGTTGTCGGACACTCCATGGGTGCCGGAATCGGCTGGCTGTGGGGGGCCATCTGGCTGTTCATGGTCGTGCGCTCGGCGCTTCTGTACGGCCGCTTCCGCGGTGCACGGTGGCAGGTGCTGGGAGTAGCCGACTAGACGCCGTCGGCGAGCCTCTCGAGGATCTCGTTCACCACACGACCATCGGCCTGGCCTCTCGTGGCCTTCATGATCTGGCCCACGAAGAAGCCGGACTTCTTCTTGCGTTCACCCTCGTCGCCGCCCACAAAGGCCTCCCAGTCGTCGGGGTTCTCAGCGATGAGACCATCAACGAGGCCCTCCAGCTCGGAGGTGTCCATTGCCTCAAAGCCATGGGTGGCCGCTACTGCAGCCGGGTCGCCACCCGAATCAACCAGGTCGGCGAGAACCGTCTTGGCCTGGGTGGCCGTCAGGACACCGCCGGTCTCCATCGCCACAAGGGCGGAAAATGCGTCGGCTGTGAGGGCACCCTGGCCGTCGGCAAGGTTGTTCTCGACATGAACGAGCACCCTTTCCGGATCTGCACCCAGGTCCATTGCAGCCAGCGCCAGGTCATCGAGACCACGTTCGACGGTTAGGGCAGCCGCGGCCGGCTGAATGCCAGCCTCGCCGGCCAGACGCTTCCGACGCTCTCCGGGCAACAGGGGCATCGCCGCCCGGATCTCGTCGATCCACTCAGCCGACGGCGCCACCGGGACCAGGTCGGGCTCGGGGAAGTACCTGTAGTCGAAGGCCTCCTCCTTGGAGCGCAGGGTGTGGGTACGGCCGTCCTCCTCGTTCCAGTGGCGAGTCTGTTGATCGACCTTCTGGCCCGAGGTGATCAGGTCGACCTGGCGTCGAGACTCATAGGTGACGGCCCTGCCGAGGGACCGGAGCGAGTTGATGTTCTTCACCTCGCAGCGTGTGCCCAGCTCGTCCTCGCCGACCGGGCGGACCGACACGTTGCAGTCCACCCGCATGGACCCCTCCTCCATCTTTCCGTCGGAGGCACCGATCGCCACGAGAATGGACCTCAACTCGGAGACGTAGGCACGGGCGTCCTCACCAGAGCGCAGGTCGGGCTTGCCCACGATCTCGATAAGTGGAACACCTGCACGGTTGTAGTCGACCAGGGAATACGAAGCCTCGTGGATGCGACCACCGCCACCCACGTGTGTGCTCTTGCCGGTGTCCTCTTCGAGGTGGGCCCGCTCGATGCCGATGCGGCGCCCGTCGGGCAGCTCCAGCCAACCCTCGCCGTTGATCGGCTGGTCGAACTGGGAGATCTGGAAGTCCTTGGGCATGTCCGGGTAGAAGTAGTTCTTGCGGGCGAACTCCGATGCCTGCACAGAGCAGTTGAGGGCCAGGCCCACCCTTATCGCCAACTCGACCGCCTTCTCGTTGAGAACCGGGAGCGAACCGGGAAGCCCCAGCGAGACGGGATCGACATTTGTGTTGGGTTCACCGCCGAACTCGTTGCGGGCACCAGAGAAGAGCTTCGTGGCCGTGGCCAGCTCTGCGTGGACCTCCAACCCGATTACGACTTCCCAGCCGTCCATTTCCGAGGCTGTCTCAGCTGTCATGGCGTGACCCCGCAGAACCACCGGCGGCAGCCTCGAGCACCGCTGCCGCCCGGAACATGGACGGCTCACCGTTGGCCGGTGCCAGAACCTGCACACCCACAGGCAGGCCGTCGTCACCCACACCGAACGGAACCGACATGGCCGGATGGCCCGCCAGGTTGGACGGGATGGTGCACACGTCGTTCAGGTACATGAGCATCGGGTCATCGACCTTCTCGCCGATGGGGAACGCCGTGGTCGGAGCCGTCGGGGACAACAGCAGGTCGAACGACTGGTAGGCCCTGGCGAAATCCTCGACGATCAGCGTGCGGACCTTCTGGGACTTGCCGTAGTAGGCGTCGTAGTAGCCGGCCGACAAGGCGTAGGTGCCGAGCATTATGCGCCTCTTCACCTCGTCGCCGAACCCCGCCGTGCGGGTAGCCGCATTCATGTCGACGGTGTTCTCGGCATCGACCCTGAGACCGAACCGGACACCGTCGAAACGTGCCAGGTTGCTCGAAGCCTCGGCCGGGGCAATCACGTAGTAGGCCGACAGCCCAAAGACCGTCGACGGCACCGACGCCTTCTCAACGACGGCACCAGCCGCCGCAAGGGCCTCGGCCGCCTCGGCAAGGCGCGACTGGACATCGGGTGCAAAGCCCTCGAGACCGGTCGGCCCGCTGCCGGAAATCTCCTCGATGATCCCCACCCGGAGACCCTCGACACCCCGGTCGAGTACCCCCAGCAGATCGGGAGCGGAAACCGGAATCGACGTTGAGTCCAACGGATCGTGGCCTGCAACCGCCTCAAGCAACAGCGCAGCGTCAGCGACGTTCCGGGCGAAGGGACCGATCTGGTCGAGGCTGGAGGCGAATGCCACCAGGCCGTAGCGCGACACGGCCCCGTAGGTCGGCTTGACCCCGACCACGCCACACAACGCCGCCGGCTGGCGAATCGACCCACCGGTGTCGCTACCGAGGCTCAAAGGGGTGAACCCCGCTGCCACCGCTGCCGCCGAACCACCAGAGGAGCCGCCGGGAACCCGCGTGGTGTCACGGGGGTTGAGCGTCGGGCCGAATGCGGAGTTCTCCGTGGAACTACCCATGGCGAACTCGTCCATGTTGGTCTTGCCGATGATCACGGCACCGGCCGCATCAAGGCGCTCGACAACCGTTGCGTCGTAGGGAGGTCTCCAGCCGTCGAGAATGAGCGACCCACAGGTGGTGGGCACGCCCCTCGTGCACATGTTGTCCTTGAGGGCCACCGGCACCCCCGCCAACGGGCCGGGATCTCCACCCTGGGCCACCACGGCATCGACACGGTCGGCACGCTCCAGGGCAGCGTCGGTGGTCACCAGGTTGAAGGCGTGGATCTCGCCCTCGCCGTCGGCAATAGCGGCCAGGTGCTCCTCGACGATGCCTCGGGCCGAGCGCTCACCCGACCTGACGGAAGCGGCCAGCGAGAGAGCGCTCACGGTGCCTCCCCCAGAACCGGGGGCACACGGAACCGGGACTCCTCGGCAGCAGGTGCCGCGGCAAGGACCTCGTCGCAGAACAACCGGTGGTCCGCCTCTTCAGCCGGACCCACAGTTGGCACGTCGGCCCGGAGGACGTTGGCAAGCGGCAACGGATGCGAAGTTGGCGCAACACCGTCCAGGTCCAGCGCCTCGATATCGGCGGCATGCTCCAGGACATCGGCCAACTGCCCTGTAAACCCGTCCAACTCGGAGTCGGTCAGGTTGAGGCGTGCCAGACGGGCCACATAGGCGACGTCGTCGCGGGTGATGCGACCGGGCGTTGAGGTATCGGCGTCGGGTTCCACGAACTCAGAGGCTAGGGGCCGGTCCCCCGGCTCGCTCAGGGATCACCCCGGTACTACTCGGAAATCAGGATCACCCGGGTCTGTGGCAGGCCCAGGTAGCCCGATGCCGGGTCCTGGGAGGTGACACGACCGTCGGCCGGACCCTGAACCTCGACCTGCCTGAAACCTGCCGCCTGGAGCCTTGCGTCGGCAGCCACAACGGAGAGCCCCTTGACTGCCGGTACCGGACGCGGCTGTGGTCCCGATGAAACGAACACCTGGATCTCGCCACCCACCGCCAGAGGGGTTCCGGGTTCGGGCGAAACACCCACCACGATGCCGACCTCGGACATGCCGGGAGAGTCCACGAGAACCGGAAGAAGCTTGAGGGCCAGAAGCGAGGCCTGAACGTCGGCAGCCTGCATACCTATGAGCCCCGTGGGCACCGAACGCGGAGCAGGACCCTCTGACAGCACCAGGTCGACAGCGGTTCCGAGCGGAAGGCTGGACGCAGCACCGGGAACCTCGATCACGAGGCCCGGAAGGGTCTCTTCGGAGAAACCGCGGGTGACCTCACCTGTAGTGAGGCCGGCCTCATCCAGAAGGCGGGCCGCCTCAGACGCTGTTACGCCGATGAGGCCGCCTGGAACCGCTACCCGGTCTGCCCCGAGGGAGATGACGATCACCACGGCCTCACCCTCGGCCAGCGCCGTTCCACCGGCTGGGACCATCTCGAGCAACTCGCCCTGGACCGAACCGTCCTGCCTGTCGAAGCGCTCCTCGACCACCCAGCCCAACTGGGTGAGCAGGGTGCCGGCGCTCTCACCTGACGAGCCGACCAGCGACGGCAGGCGACGGGTCACGTCCCTGGTGTTCTCCCAGAGGACCGTTCCACCGACCACTGCACCCACGACGAGCGCCACGGTCAACACGGCTGCGGGCCAGCGGCGGCGGGGGCCGACGGGCCGCTGTGGCGGCGGCGGTGCAGCATCGGGGAACACGCTCGGTGTCACCGAAGCTGCCTCACCCGCCAGCGGAGAGGCCCCGATTTCACCGGGACCGACAAGCTGCAACGGCTCGGGACGCGGCATGCCCTCGGCCATGCTCAACAGCATCCGGCCGAACTCGGCGGTAGTCGGCCGCTTGTCGGGATGGGCAGCACCGGCCCTGGCAACTACGGGGGCCAGCGGCCCCAGAACATCGGGGACAGGGACATCGCGGCCCTCACGGGCCCTCAGGGTGCCGGCGACCGTGCTCTCCACGAACGGCAGGTGACCGGTAACCGCCTCGACCATGCACAGTGCCAGGGCGTAGACGTCGGACCTGCCGTCGACCACCTTGCCCCTGGCCTGCTCGGGTGACGCATACCGGGCAGTACCGGCGTGTCCCGAACCCGGCTGCTCACCGGCCATCGCAGCCGCCAGGCCGAAGTCGGCGATGCGGAGACGACCATCGTCGCCAAAGAGCAGGTTGGCGGGCTTCACGTCGCGGTGCACCAACCCCTTGCTGTGGGCGTGATCGAGACCACGACACGCATCGAGGGCCAGCACCAGGACCTGTGAGGGGCTGAGCGTGCGCCCCGAGGCCAGGATGCTCCGCAGGCTCCCTCCGCCCAGATACTCGGTTACCAGATACGCCTGGCCGTCGACACCCCAGTCATAGACATCGACCACGTGAGGACTCTTCAACGAGGCAACGGCCTGCGCCTCGGCACGAAACTGCCTGACGAAGGCCGGATCACGCGAGGCAGCCGTGTGCAGGACCTTGACCGCAACCCGGCGACCCAGGCTGATGTCCTCGGCCAGGTAGACCGTGCCAGAACCGCCGGTACCGATGGCCTCGCTCAGGCGGTACCGGCCATCGACGAGTTGCCCGATGGGAGACGACGACGCCGGGCCGCCCGAACCACCTTCTCCACCGGTGCCACCACCGGACCACTGACCATCCATCACGGAGCGAGGCTACTGCGGAGCACTCGCCCAGCGGAGCAGCCCCGCCGGCCGACGGACCTGACCAGCCTGTTGGGCCTCAGGGACCGACCTCCCGGTAGCCTGCCGCCGTGAACCGCCGCAGCGCCATCGTGATCATCACGCTCTTGACACTCGGCATCGGCCTCCTCGTAATGGCCGCCCTGATCGAGGACGGCAACGGCGGAGACATCACCGTCGACTCGAACCCTGCCATCATCGAGCTGGTCCCATCAAGAGGAGATCAGGTGATCCACCAGGCCAGCGTCGGTGTGATCCTGGCACCGGGATGGTCTGGCGAGATCGTGCAGATCGGCGGCACGGTCATCCCCCTCGACCAGCAGCAGGTACAGAGCGCCCTCAACTCGGTGCTATTTCGCCCCGGTGAGGGCCTGATACTTGAGGCCCTCCCGCCACAGGACGTGTGCGCGGCAGCGCGCTACTGGCCTGTCCAGACCCCCGACAGGACCTCCACGATCAACTGGTGCTTCAGGGTCGACGGCTGACCATGGCAGTCCACAAGGAGACAGACGGGCCCGTCCTGACCGTGACCATCGACCGGCGAGAGAGCCGGAACGCCGTCGATGCCGCCACCGCCGAGGACCTCCTCTCCGCCTTTCGGGACTTTGACGACGACCCCGACCTCTCCGTGGCGGTCCTTACCGGCGCCGGAGGGACCTTTTGTTCCGGAGCCGACCTGAAGGGACTGGCCACCGGCCAGTCCCCACCCGCTAACCGCCTGGCACCCGATGGGCCCGGCCCGATGGGACCCACCCGCCTCGACCTGTCAAAGCCGGTCATCGCCGCCGTAGAGGGTCACGCCGTCGCGGGAGGACTCGAACTGGCGGTCTGGTGCGACCTCCGTGTAGCCGCCGACGACGCCGTGTTCGGTATCTACTGTCGCCGCTGGGGCGTACCGCTCGTAGACGGAGGCACCATCCGCCTGACCCGGCTCATCGGACACTCGCGGGCCACTGACCTGATACTCACCGGACGCCCGGTGGGCGGAACTGAGGCCCTCCAGATGGGCCTTGTCAACCGCCTGACCGAGCCGGGTAGGGCGCTCACCGAGGCCCAGAAGCTGGCACTGGAGCTGGCAGAACTGCCCCAGACGTGCATGCGCTCGGACCTTCGCTCCATGAAGGACCAGTGGAACCTCCCGATCGCCGAGGCCATCCTCCACGAGACCGAACTGGGCCTGACGACCATCCGCTCGGGCGAAACCAGAAGTGGTGCCCAACGCTTCAGCGAAGGCAGCGGACGGCACGGCCGACCCGCCTGACCCATCTTCCAGGCCTGTCAGCCCCCTCCCGGCACCTCACCGGTCTCCAGGAGCAGGCTGAACGCCACCTCGTCCAGCACGGGTACCCCCAGATTCTCGGCCCTGGCCAACTTGGAACCGCCACCCTCGCCGGCCACCAGGGCAGATGTCTTCGCCGACACGCTCCCCGGCGACCTGCCCCCGCGTGAGACAATGGCATCTCTGGCCTCGTCACGGCCCATGCCTTCGAGCGTGCCCGTGACGACGACCGCCATGCCCTCAAGCACCTGAGGTACGCCTGTCGCAGCCGGAACGGACGCCTCCGGGTCGACCCCGGCTGCCCGCAGGCGATCAACAAGGGCCACGTTGGGTTCGTCGTGCATCCAACCGTGCACGCTGGCGGCAATCACGGGGCCCAGCCCCTCGACTGCCTCGATCTCCTCGATACCGGCAGACCTCAGGCCACCGAGGCTGCCGAATGCCTGCGCCAACTGGTCGGCGACCGTGGTCCCAACGTGGGGAATCCGCAGGCCGAACAGGAGCCGACCAAGCGGTCGCTGCCGCGACCTGTCAATGGCATCGCTGAGGTTCTGCACAGAGGTCTCACCGAACCCCTCGAACCCGGCGATCCGGTCGAAGTCGAGGGAGTAGACGTCGGCAACGTCGGCCATCAGGTCCTCGGTCACGAACAGGTCCACCCGGGCCTCACCGAACCCGTCGATGTCCATCGCACCACGGGAGGCAAAGTGCTCGATGCGGCCACGAACCTGACTGGGACACGAGTACTCCACACAGAACGTGGCTGCCTCGCCCTCGGAGCGGACCAGCAGGGACCCACAGACCGGGCACAGGGTCGGGAACTCCCACGGCACCGACCCCGCCTGACGCTCCGAGAGGACAGGCCCCAGCACCTCGGGGATCACATCGCCGGCCTTACGGACGATGACCATGTCGCCGGGACGGACATCCTTCACACCCACCTGGTCGGCATTGTGCAGCGTCGCCGCCGCAACCGTGGACCCACCCACGAACACCGGCTCCAGGCGTGCAAAAGGCGTCGCCTGCCCACCGGGACCGATGGACACCTCGATGTCGAGCAGACGGGTAGTGCGCTCCTCGGGTGGCAACTTGTAGGCGATCGCCCACCGGGGAGCCCGGGCCGTACTGCCCAACTCCTCTTGAATGGCGAGGTCATCGACCTTGACCACGACCCCGTCGATCTCGTAGTCGAGGTCGTGCCGGGAGGCCTCGACGGCCACCACGTGGGCGACCACATCGTCGAAATCGGTCAACCTCACGGCCCGGTCGTTCACCGGCAGGCCGAGGTCGCCGAGCCAGGCAAGCGTCGCGTGGTGACCGGCCGGCTCAACACGACCACCGTCACCCACAACCTCGCCGACCTGATACGCCCAGAACGAGAGATCGCGGGTGGCCGTAACCGCAGGATCCTTCTGCCGCAGCGAGCCGGCCGCAGTGTTACGTGGGTTCACGAACGTCTTCTCATCGGCCGCCTCGCGGTCCCGGTTCAACTCTGCGAATGCCGTATTCGACATATAGACCTCTCCGCGCACCTCGAGCACCGGCGGGGCACCGGGACCCAACGCGTCGGGCACGTCTGAAATGGTCGCCACGTTGGCCGTCACGTCCTCGCCGACACGGCCGTCTCCACGGGTGGCCGCCTGCACCATGCGCCCGTCCTCGTACCGCAGCGACACGGCAAGGCCGTCGAACTTGAGCTCACACACCCACGCCGGCGGGACCTCGCCGAGGCGCCTTGCAACCCGCTCGGACCAGGCACGCAGTTCATCCAGGTCGAAGGCGTTGTCAAGGGACCTCATTGGAAGGGCGTGGACCACCTCGCTGAATGCGTTCAGCGCCCGCCCACCGACCTCGGCGGTTGGCGAACCATCCACGGCAAGGTCAGGGTTGGCTGCCTCGAGGTCGCGCAGCTCAACCACAAGCGCATCGAAGTCGGAATCGGGAATCTCAGGGGAATCCAGGGTGTGGTACAGCTCGTTGTGGCGGCGGATCAACAGCCTGAGCTCTTCGATCCGGGCCAGAGCCCCCTCAACCGGCCTTGTACCCACGCACCGATTCTACCTGTGCCCCGACCCCACCCCCGGAGAAGCCCCGGAAGCCGCACCTGCCCCTAGCGTGGCAGCCGTGGCAAGCGGCATCTTCCAGAGGGGAAACGGCACGGGTGCACGACGCTCCGAAACGGCCACAGCCTGGGTCCTGCGAACAGCCTGGCTGGTACTGCCCCTCACGCTCGGACCTGCACTGGCAGACAGCCTCGACGCCAGAGCGACCGGGCTGCGGGCAACGGCATCGGTCGGGCTATGGGTGCTCTGGTCGGTCGGCCTGCTGGCCACGCTCATACCCCACCCCGTCACCCTGACCATCGTGCGTATTGGTGGCCCCGCCACCATGGCCGCAGCCGCCTGGGCAGCCGTCACGACCGACGAACCCGTTGGAGCCGTCATCGCAGTGGCAGCCGGACTGGTTGTCGGAGTCGGTGCGCTGTCGGCACCGGTCGGAGACCTTTTCGTGGACGGCGCCTCCTACGGCGACGAACGGAGGTTCCTGCTCAGGGGCCCCGGCCCCGTGGTCCTCGTGCTCGGACCACTTACCTGGGTGGCGATCATGCTCGGCACGATCACCGGCCCCCTGCTGTTGGCAGACTCACGCTGGATTCCAGGGGCACTCGCCTGCGTCATCGGATTCCCGGTAGCGGCCCTTGGAATACGGGCCACCAACCAGCTGACCCGCCGATGGGTGGTCCTCGTTCCGGCAGGGCTCGTGCTCCACGACCACCTGGCACTCGCCGAACCCACCCTTCTGGCACGCTCCAGCATCTCGTCGGTCGGTCCTGCCAGAGCCGACACCGACGCCCTCGACCTGAGTCAGGCAGCACACGGCATGGCCCTCGAGGTCCGCTGCACCGAACCCCACGAGATGCTCCCGGCCACCAGGAACACGGTTGCCGAGGTGCAGTCGGTGCCTGCATTCCTGTTCACCCCGGCACGACCCGACGCCCTCCTGGCCGAGGCGGCACGCCGCAGGCTGACGGTGGGCTGAACCGCTGCAAACGGCCTGGCTCAACAGGCCACGGCACCCCCGAGCACCACATCACAGTTGTAGAAGACGACGCTCTGGCCCGGCGCAACCTGGCGATGGGGTTCATCCCAGCGAACCAGGGTCCGACCGTCACCGTCACACGGCTCCAACACCGCCGAGGCAGGCTGCCCGTGGGCGCTCGTCTGTACCAGCACGGAACCACTCACGGGCCCATCGGCCCAACCCGCACGATCAACCGGGGTGACATCGACAAACAGGTCGGCTGCCGACCCCACCGTCACCGTGGCGGTCGCCGTGTCGACAGCGGTCGCGTACCTGGGGCCATCGCCACCAGCCAACTCCATACCCCTGCGCTGGCCGAGCGTGACCATCTCGACCGCATCGACCCGCCCCACCTCGGCTCCCGACGCGTCCACCACGCGCCCAGACGTGAGGGGGATGCGGCGGCTCAGGAACTCACGCCTACCCCCATCGCCGCGGGATGCGCTGGTAATGAAACAGACGTCCTGGCTGTCGGGCTTGTCGGCCGTGCGCAGACCCAGGGTTGCCGCCATGGCCCTTACCTCGTCCTTGGACATCTCCCCGACCGGCAGGTCGAGGCGGGCAAGAACATCCTGGTCGAGCATGTGGAGGACATAGGACTGGTCCTTGGCCGGGTCCGCTGCACGGGCAATGCGCCGGGTCCCGTCAGGCATGTCGACAACCCGGGCGTGATGACCCGTAGCCAGCCGATCAAAACCCAGCGACCGGGCACGCCGCAACAGGCGGTCAAACTTGATGTGCCGGTTGCACTCGATGCACGGATTGGGCGTACGGCCGGCGGCATGGTCCGCCACATAGGGATCCACCACGTGACGGTCGAAGTCCTCGCCCATGTTGAACACATGATGGTCAATGCCGAGAGAGTCGGCCACCCGGCGGGCGTCATCAACGTCAGAAACCGAACAGCACCCCGAGTCGGACTCACCGCCCCACAGCCGAAGCGTCACACCAACAACATCGTGGCCGGCATCCTTGCTAAGGGCAGCAGCGACAGACGAGTCGACGCCACCCGACATGGCGACCATCACCCGCTGAGATCCCATCAGGCGTACGCCGACAGGCGCTCCACAATCCCGGGGATTACCACCAGGGCATGGTCCACGTCTGCATCGGTCGTCGCACGCGCCAGAGACAGACGAAGAGACCCCGCCGCCGCATCCCGTTCGATTCCCATAGCGGCAAGGACGTGGCTCGGATCCTGGGCTCCGCTGGAACACGACGAGGCCGCACTGGCACAGATGCCCTCCTGCTCCAGCAGGAACAGCAGTGCCTCGCTCTCGATCCCCTCAAAGCACAGGTGCGCCACCGCCGGGGTCCGGCCAACACCGTCCGGCACGGTTCGACTGGCACCGGGAACCGCTGCCAACAGGCCCCCCTCGAGGCGATCTCTCATGGCCGCCACCCTGTCAGCAGTCTCCTCACGGTCAACGACGACCAACTCGGCGGCACGACCCAGGCCCACGATGGCAGGCACGTTCTGGGTACCGCTACGGCGCTCCCGCTCCTGGCCTCCGCCACGCAGCATCGGAGAAAGAGGGACGTCTCCGTCGACCACCAACGCACCCGCTCCCTTGGGACCACCGAACTTGTGGCCCGTAATGCTCACCAGACGGGCGCCCCGGCAGACATCGGCCAGATCCAGCCATGCCGTCGCCTGAACGGCGTCACAGTGGACAACGGCATCTGGTGCCCACTCGGAGATCAGCGAGACGACCTCGGCCACCGGGCTGACCACACCGGTCTCGTTGTTGGCCGCCATCACCGACACCAGCCTGATATCGGCCACGGACTCGAGGGTCTCGGCCAGTGCACCCAGATCGATCCGCCCACCCGCGTCCGCCGGCAGCACCACCCCACCGGATTCCCTTACCGGCTCCAGAACCGCCGCATGCTCAGCTGCACAACAGACAGCCACACCCGAGCCGGCACCCAGCACACCGTCGACCGCCAGATTGTCGGCCTCTGTACCCCCGCTGGTGAACACGACACCACCGGGATCCATACCGACAAGCGCCGCAACGGCGTCGCGGGCGTCGTCGATCGCCCTGCGGGCATCACGCGCCATGCGATGCGATCCGGACGGGTTGCCCGGGTGCTCGCCCAACCATGGCAGCATCGCCTCGACCACCTCGGGGCGCGCCTGCGTTGAGGCCGCATGGTCCAGGTAGACCTGCCGGTTCAACTGCTCCTCCACCCCACGGAGGCTACGGCGAACCCGTGCCCAGCACTTGGCCTCAAGGAGCCATACTGTGCCCATGGACGGATACGGATCCGAAACCTACGGCGACCGCCACGCCGAGGTCTACGACGACTGGTACGGCGACGACGGCGGAATCGCCGTCAGCCACATCGGATCACCTGCCGATGTGGCCGCAGTCATCGCCGACATTGCCGACGGCGGTCAGATCCTGGAACTCGGCGTCGGAACCGGCCGACTCGCCCTGCCAATGGCGGCCATGGGCCTCGACATAACCGGCCTCGACGCCTCAGCGGCGATGCTCGACGCACTTCGCGCCAAGCCGGACGCAGACCGCCTCACCCTCATCGAGGGAGACATGGCCGAACCCGTGGGGCTCGACGACGCATCGTTCAGCGTGGTCCTGATCGGTTTCAACACCCTGTTCAACCTGACAACCGAATCGGCCCAGGACGCCTGCATCGGCCACATCGCCCGACTGCTGCAACCCGGAGGACGGTTCGTGATGGAGGCCTTCGTGCCAGACCCCGGCTCACACGACGGCATGTCGGTGAGGGCCGTCGAACTTGACCGGGTGGTCATGGACGTGACCGTCACAGACCTCGAGGAGCAACTCATCACAGGACAGAGGATTGAGATAACCGAGGCCGGCAACCGGATGTTCCCCTACCACCTGAGGTACGCCACCCCTGACCAGGTCGACCAGATGGCAGCCACGGCAGGAATGGAACTGGAGAACCGGTGGGCCGACTGGTCACGCTCAGAGTTCACGGAGAGCTCCGGCCACCACGTCTCGGTATGGCGCAGACCCGCCTGACCTGATCAGGTCAACTCAGTCGGGGCGTCCCGTCACCACGGGCAGGTCCAACTGGAGCCTGTCGGAACGCTTCAACTCTGAAAACGTCGAGAACCGGGCGAGGGTCAGCGTTGCGTCAAACAGCTCCAGGCACTCCTCGTCGGACTCTGGAACCGACGAGATGACGGGCCCGAAGAACGACGGCCCGTCGGGCGGGTCGATGCTCAGAATCGGCGTGCCAACGTCGCGTCCGGTGCGACCCACGGCCTCCTCGGTCCCGGCACGGAGGATGTCGTCGAGCGAGGCGTCATCGGCAGCATCCGCATACGAGGTGTCGAACCCCGCCGCGTCCAGAACCGCACAGAGGTGCTCAGGGGTTCCGATCATTGCGCGCATGTCCTCCCCCGGCTCGGGAACCCTGTACCAGATGGACCGGCCGAACGCCTCGTAGAGAGGACCCATGGCCGGAGCGCCATGGTCGGCCCTCACCGCCGCAGCCACCCGCAGCATCCGCCGACCACGGTTGTGACCCTCCCTGTAACCCTCGGGGAACTCGGCCTCGTAGTCGCGTTCCTCGTTCAGGATCGACAGGTTGATGAACCGCCACTCCACCTCGATGTCACGAAGGACCGCCACCCGCCGCAGCCACAACGAGGTCATCCACGCGAAGGGGCAGATCGGATCCCAGAAGAACTCGATCCTCTTGACTGTTCCTGTCTCACTCACAACCAATCCCCTTTTCTCACAGCCTCACACGGTATTGGACCCACCGACCATCCCGGAACCCCAGGAGGCCCCGAAATGTTCCCTGCGCCGCACGCCTGCCTTTCCCCCGGGTGGGGCGCCGATGGCGTGGCTTGCTCGACTGGCGTAAGTCGCTGCGCCCCACCCCCGCCACCCCACCCTCGGCCAACCAACTCCCGGCGTGCTTCCCAAGCCTCCCACCCAACTACCTCATCGAGCCACCGCCGGCCTGTCGCCCAACTGTTCAACTAACCAAGTAGCGGGTCTGGCCAGTTTCCTGCTGCCCATATGGCTGCTGCACCGAATACGGCCGCTGACACGACGGTGAGTGCTGACCCAACAGACCGTGGCGCCCCACGACGGTCGGCCTCGTCGATCATCCAGGCCACCACTGCTCCACCGATCAGGCCACCCAGATGCCCTCCGAGGCTGATGCCGGGTCGGCTCACCGTGAAGATGAGGTTGACGACCACCAGGCCTCCGACACCAGAACTCCACGGGTTGATGCCCCGCCTGAGCTGGTGCACGAGCGTGGCCCCCATCAGGCCGAACACCGCCCCCGAGGCACCCACGGTCAACGCCAAAGGGTCGAGGAGCATCACGCCCAGGGATCCGGCGGCCAACGATGCCGTGTAGAGCCCCACGAACCGGCCCGGGCCGTGCAGTTGCTCCAACTGGTGGCCGAGCATCCACGCCAGGAACATGTTGAACACGAGGTGCAGCAGCCCGCCGTGCAGGAATGCTCCCGTGGCGAGCCGCCACCACTCCCCCTCGGCGATGCCGATGTGGACGATCGTGAAGCCTTCCCGCACCCTGCCGTAGCCGAGCAGGCCGAAGTCGATCGTGGCGTTTCCTCCACCACCTGCCAGCGAGCCTCCAGAGACAATGGTTCCCAGGAAGGCAGCGATGTTCAGGCCGATGATCGCCGTCGTGGCGCTGCGGCCATCATCGTGTCGCATACCCGGAGAGCCGACCGCGCGTCGGAGTGGGCGACGGGACCGTCCGCTGACAATCGGTCCGGCACACTCGGGGCAGTGGAAGCCGACCGAAGCCGTGTGCATGCAGTCGCCACAGATCACCCGGTTGCATCGCTGGCAGCGCACGCCAGCCCGCCGCTCGGGGTGCCAGGCGCAGGTGTCACCATCCATCGGGCTGTTCACCGGCCGCACGGTACCGGGCAGAGGTCACCGCCCGATGTCGGGGAGGGGCCGGTGTCAGAGCCGCACAATGACGGGAATCGAGGTGGGATCGGTTACCCAGGCGAAGAGGAGCAGGGTCGCCTCGTCGCCGGTGACGGCGGCATGCCGCACCCCGGTTTCATGGAGGAACGCCGCGCCGGGCCCACGGCTGCTCCAGACATCACCCTTTTGCCAGTCGGCCGTCCCAGCAGCCACCCAGTAGACCTCGACGGCCCTGTGCACGTGGGACGGGTAGACGACATTGGGCCCGTGCAGCACAACCCCGGCAAAGACCTCCTCGCTGCCATACAGGGGAGACTCACCGCTCCGGTACGAGTTCTCCAGGGGACCAACGACCGGTGCGTAGCCGAAGCCAGCCCTGAATGCGTCCATGTCGGGCTCGCCGACATGCTCGGGATACGGCTGAACCCAGCCGACGTCGGGCACGACAGCCCGCAACAGGTCGCCCAAAGAGCCCTCTGTCGCCTCGAGTGCATCGGCCAGGTGGTCCCCGACCACGGGCACGACCGGTCGTTCAGCCGGGTCCAACCTGGTCACCCGGCCGAGGGCACCTGTCAGCAGTGCCATCGGCTGTTCCAACTCGGGCACCCGGGCACCCTCCGACCCGGCAAAGGAGCGGAAGGCGTCGATGAACGGGTCGCTCACGTCGCCCAACCGGGGTGAAGGCGACAGACGGACATCAGGCTCCGGTGAAGTCGGCCCTGCCGGGGCCGTGCTCAAAGAACGAGGCCACACCGGTGGTGGCGTCGTCGGTGTCGAACAGGTTCACGAACAGGTCGTACTCGAGTTTGATTCCGTCGGCGAGGCTGCCCTCCATGCCACCGTCGATGGCCCGCTTGGCTGCACGGATGGCCACCCTCGGCCCATTTGCGTAGGCCGCGGCACGCCCGACTGCCCGCTCCAGTACCTGGTCGTCGGGTACCACCTCGTCAACCCAGCCGATGGAAAGCGCCTCGGCAGCCGGAACCTGCGCACCGCTGAGAATGAGTTCCTTGGCCTTGGCCACACCGACAAGACGGGCCAGACGCTGGGTGCCGCCACCACCGGGGATGATGCCCAACAGGATCTCGGGCTGGCCCAGCACCGCCCCCTCGCCGGCGATCCGGAAGTCGCAGCACATGGCCAACTCGGCGCCACCGCCAAGGGCGAAGCCGTTGACGGCTGCAATGGTCGGACACGGCACGGCAGCCACAGCGTTGAACGAGGCCAAGAAGGCCTCGGTCAGAGGCACCCGGGTAGCTTCATCTGTGAAGTCGCTGATCTCGGCGCCGGCAGCGAAGTGACGGCCTCCGCCCGTGACAACCAGCGCACCCGGAGGATCGGCAATGCAGGCCTCGGCAACCTGGCCCAACTCGCCGAGGAGGTCAGCGTTGAGGGCGTTCACCTTCGGACGGTTGAGGGTCACGACCACCACGTCGCCGCCCCAGCCACGCTCCCCTCCTGGCTCACCGGCCGGGTGACGCTCGATGCTGACCAGCTTGAGGTCGTCCACGGTCAGAGGCTCACTGATGTGCCGTCGTCCACGAGGGTGTCGCCAACGTTGACCACAGAGGTAACAGCGGGAACGCGGTCCTTGAGAATCCGTTCAATGCCGGCCTTGAGGGTCTGGTCAGAGGCCGGGCAGTTGACACAGGCACCCATCAGCTCAACGGTCACCTCACCGGTGACCTCGTCGACACCATGAAGCTGTATGTCGCCCTCGTCGGCCTGGATGGCGGGCCTGATGATGTCGATGACCTTCTTGACGGCGACAAGAAGGTCGCCGGTTGAAGTCTCAGCGGTGGTCCCCAGGCTCATGGCCGCAGTCTCGCAGCACCGGTCACCGTCCCCACCCTCGGGCCGCACCCGAAACCGGCCGACCTAGATTGGCTGCATGATCCTCGAGACCGCCGGCCGGCTGGGCGTTCTGGCCCACGAGGGCGGCTGGGACGAGATCCTGCTCGTTGCCCTACCCATGTGCGTACTTGCCGGCCTGCTCTGGATGGCCGACCGTCGGGCCCGCCGTCTCGGAAGAACCCGACAGGACGACACAGGGACCGATCAGCCCGGTTCCGAGTAGCTGACCTCGGCACCCAGAGACGCCAGGTTCCCGACGAGGTCCTGGTAGCCACGCTCAACGTGGTGGGCGTCGCCGATGAGCGTCTCACCGTCGGCGACAAGGCCGGCAATCACGAGGGCCGCACCGGCACGAATATCAGGCGCACGCACCGGAGCACCCGACAACGACGCCACCCCCCTGATGACGGCGTGGTGACCCTCGGCGCGAATGTCGGCACCCATGCGGACCAACTCGTCGATGTAGCGAAAGCGCCCACCGAACACGTTCTCGGTGACGATCCCCACACCGTCGGCGCCAGCCAGCAGCGTCACGAGCAGCGGCTGGTAGTCGGTGGCCACACCCGGATACGGAAGCGTGGCAACGTCTATGGAGCGTGGCCGACCCGACGCCTTCACGGACACACCGGTTGCCGTGGACGAAATGTGCAGACCCATCTCGCCCAACTTGGAGAGGAACATCTCCATATGCTCGGACCTGGCACCCACGACATCGACCTCTCCACCCGCCATCCCGACGGCAGCCATGTAGGTGGCGGCCTCGATCCGGTCTGGCACCACCGTGTGCTCAACCGCCGTGAGGGAGTCGACGCCCTCAACAGTGATCGCGGAGCTACCGGCGCCGTCCACCCTTGCCCCCATGGCGTTCAAGAAAGCAGCCATATCGGCTATCTCCGGCTCCCGGGCGGCATTGTCGATCACGGTTGTCCCATGGGCCAGTACCGCCGCCATGAGGAGGTTCTCGGTTGCGCCCACGCTCGGATAGGGCAACAGCACGGTTGCACCAACCAGACGATCCGCCCTGCCCTCGATGTAACCGTGGCTGGTGGTGAACGTGGCACCCAGCTCCTCGAGGCCCCGAAGGTGCATGTCGATCGGACGGTGTCCGAAGTCGTCTCCACCGGGAACCGAGACCCGAGCCGTACCGAAACGACCCAACAGAGGCCCCAGCACCACAATCGAGGCACGCATCCGCTCAACCAACTCATAGGGCGCCTCAGGGGTGACCGTCTCGGGCACGTCCAGGGCCAACACGCTGCCCTCCTGGGACACCCCCACACCCATCTGCTCCAACAGTTCACCCATCCAGCGAACATCGGCGATGCGGGGAACATCGCGAAGGGTGAACCGACCCGGGGCCAGAAGGGACGCCGCCATCAACTTGAGCGCCGAGTTCTTGGCGCCCGACACCCGCACCGTTCCAGAGAGCGGACCGGACTGCCCGACACGTATGAGGGTGGACCCGGCGACGGGGCTAGCAGCATTCACCACATAAGTATGCTGCGCCCCCGACCGGACCGGAAGGCAACCCCTATCAACAAGCCTGCTCACAACCTCGTGGTGGAGCACCTCGTGGACGACGCCGGGCTGGTCGACCTGCGCACAGCGCGCGACGACATGGTCGGCGAGACGGACCTGGGTGACGACCGGTTCGGCCTGGGCGACGGGCCATTTGACCACTACGAACGCACGCTCGAGGTCCGGACCGACGACGACACCCACCAGGTAACCGAGCGATTCAGCTACAAGATGGCCATGCCGGTCTGGTGGATCGCCTTCTGGTGGCCCATGCGACACGCCCTGCGTGGACGAACCAACCCTTGGTGGGCCCCACCCGACCGGCTTGACGCACGCGCCGCCAGGGTGCTCAGCCTGCTCGCCCTCATCCAGATCGTCGACGGCTACCTCGGAACCGTCATAACCCAGACAATCACGTTCGCAGCCGACGAGTTCGGCCGCGGCGACACCGCCCAGGGCCTCACCCTGGCCCTCGTACGCCTCGGGATCGTCGTTGCCCTGGCCGTGGTGGCCCTCGCCGACCGGAAGGGGCGACGCAGCCTTCTCATGGGCGCCGCCGCCATAGCCGTCGTGACGACCGCCCTGGGTGCCGCCTCGCCCGGGCTCTGGTTCCTCGGCAGCACCCAGATGGTCGCCCGGGGCCTGACAATGGGAATGGGCATCCTGATCGGGGTCTTCGCCGCCGAAGAACTCCCCCGCGGCTCACGTGCCTACGGGGTCTCCATCCTGGCCCTGGCTGCCGCCCTGGGAGCCGGCATGGCCGTCTGGGTGCTGCCCGTAGCGGACCTGCACGAACGCGGGTGGCGGGTCATCTACCTGGTGCCGCTCCTGGCGCTCCCCGGGCTCGTGGCTGTGGCACGCCGACTACCCGAGTCGAAGCGCTTTTCCGCCAACAGGCCGGCCCCGGACCACGCCGACCCTCTCAGGCCTGCCAGCCGGACGTTGGAGCACCGACGGCTCCTGTTGCTGGCCGTGACCGCCTTCCTGCTGCTGATCTTCGCGGCTCCCGCAAGCCAGTTCCAAAACGACTTCCTCAAGGACCACCGCGGCTACAGCGCCTCGGGAATAGCCCTGTTCACACTGCTCACCTCCACACCGGCAGGCATCGGGATATTTGCCGCCGGGCGCCTGGCTGACACCCGCGGCCGCAGAGGGGTTGGCGCCATCGGCCTCGTAGGTGGAACCATCTTCGTGGTTGCCGGCTACTACCTCTCAGGCGGCCTGATGTGGGCCGGCCACCTGGTCGGCGTCGTAATCGGCTCGCTTACCGTGGCCCTCGGGGTCTACGGCCCTGAGTTGTTCTCCACCACGCACAGGGCACGTGCCAACGGAATCATCGTGACCCTCGGCGTCCTCGGCAGCGCCACAGGACTCATCCTGGTGGGTGCCCTGGTCGACCGCCTCGACAACTACGGGCACGCCCTGGCCATCGTCGGAATTGGCCCGATCCTCGCCGCCGTACTGGTGATGGCCCGGTTCCCCGAGACGGCACGGGTCGAGTTGGAGACGCTCAACCCCGACGACGCACCCATTCCAGACGCGCCACCGCCCGGCTAGAGACCGGCAATCCATCCCTCCACAGCGTCACACACCGCATCCTCGGCGTTCCTGAGGTCGTGGCGCCTCCCTGGGATCCAGACCGTGGCAACCGGGCCGGAAATAGCCGGGAGGTGCTCGGCGAACTCCTCGGGTGAGCCGAACTCGTCGCGGTCACCGGACACGAACAGACAGGGAACCCCGATGTCTGGAAAGTGGTCGACCCTCATGTTCTCGGGCTTACGGGCCGGGTGCAGCGGATAGCAGATGAGCACCAGGCCCGCTGCGGGAAGGCCGCCGGCGACAGCCATCGAACAGATCCGGCCGCCCATGCTGCGCCCGCCCAGCACCAGGGCACCGGAGTCAACTCCCATGCCTGATGCCATGGCGTCCACCCCTACACGCACCTCGTCGACCAACTTCGCTGCCCTGTCCGGAAACGGCCGCCCAGCAATCCGGTAGGCGAAGTCCATCCGCTCGACCGGCAACGGTGAAAGGCGTTCCTCAAGGGCAACCAGGCCCACCTGATTGCGGTCGGACCCGGCACCGGGGGTCAGGAAGAGTCCGGCTGGTGGCATCCGGCGATGGTAGGCGCGACCCGGCGTCGATCCGGAGCCACGGGTAGCCTCGCCCCATGGCCGATACCGGTGACCACGACAGGCTGGTCTCCACCATGACCGGGGGCATGGCACCCGACCCTGCGCCCTTCACCGGAAGCGACCGCCTCCACCCCGACGGTCGCCCGAAGGACGCCTTCCGTGACGAGCTGAGGCATGTCCCCGTTATTCGCAACATCGTCACCGTGGCGACAACCGCTGCCCTACCCGTTCTGGTCGTCTGGGCTGCGGTCGCCCTCAGCAACCCCGTGGCATGGGTCCTGGCGGTTCCGGCAATGGCGCTGTCCCAGAACCGCCTGTTCATCCTCCACCACGAGGCCGCCCACCGGGTGTTGTTCCCGAACCGGCGCCTCAACGACCTGATCGGAATCACCCTCATCGGCTGGTTGACATTCGGAACCGGCAGCCACGGCTACCGCCTGGGACACATCAACCACCACCGCGACGAGTTCGGCCCGAAGGAACCCGACTTCCTGCTCTACGCCCTCTACCCCGTCAGCCGTGCATCCATGCGGCGAAAGCTGACGAGGGACGCCACCGGAATCTCGGCATTTCGGATCGTGCGGCCACGGTTCAAACGGCTGGGAAACACCCGGCACCGGCGCCTGACACTCATGTTCATTGGAGGTCAGGCTCTCATCGCAACCATGTTCTGGACTGCCGGCCACCCCTGGTTGTACCTGTTCTTGTGGGTTGTGCCGTGGGTGTTCCTCTATCAGGTACTGAACCGGCTCCGGGCAATCGCCGAACACGGCGGCATGACCCGGTCAACCGACCGCCGACGGGCCAGCCGCCACGTGCGCCAGACCCCGCTGGCACAGGCGCTGCTGGTTCCCTGCAACGTCGGCTACCACGTCGCACACCACGTCGACCCGACCGTCCCCATGCATCACCTGCCCAGACTGCACACGGCTCTCGTGGAGGACGGCTACATCACCGAGGACCTGGTCTGGCCCTCGTACAGGAACCTCTGGCAGGCACTTGCCGCCGGCCCTGGCCCCCTGAACCCGGCTGTGACCTAGGTGATCTGACGGAGGGTCTCAGCCAACTCGCCGGCCCGGGCTCTCAGGTCGTCGTGTTCCACCCCGCCGTCAGCGAGCAGGGCCGCAAGTTCCGCCGACCGCTCCCCCAGCGAGTTCCACAGACCCGGATCGATACCGAACGGAGGTCGGTGCCCACCAAGGACGGGTGCCAGGTCGACCAGGTTCTCAACACCCGAGTTGTCCCGGGCATCACGCCTAAGCCTGTCGCAGGCAACAAACAGGTCGGTCAGCAGGCTGTTGGCGTCGAGACCCTCCAACTCCGGGCGGTCATCGGCAGCCCCCTGGAAGGCGTCGATGGCGGCCTCCACGGTGTCCTCGTCGGCAGCCATCACAACCAGATCACCCTGGGCATCGAACTCGTGGGCGACCGCCAGCCTGCCGAGCAGTTCGCTGAACGCCGTCTGCTCGTCGGCACCCCACCCGGCCATCTCATATGCCAACTGCTCGCCATCGGGGTCCAACTTGGGCAGACCCGTCGACTCGGCCTCCTCGACCGCCAGGTCAACGGCAACCTCATCAACCTCGGACACGACGAGCGTGGCGCCCTGCCACGTGTGGGCAATGCCCGAAACGGTGAGCAGCTGGTCGAGGATGCGGCGGCTCTCACCAGCCCACTCGTGGAGTTCGTATGCCAACTGATCCTGAAGTGTCGGTCCAGCCTCAGGCGACGGAACCTCATCGACCAATTCGACCCCACACTCGACGCAGTCGGACACGCCGTCCGCATACTCGATCCCGCACTGGAAGCACCATCTCACGGGCGTCATCCTGACACCTGCAGGCCTCTTCCGAAACCACCCCCTCACACAATTCGGCCAGCTGACCCCAGACGGCCCGCATAGCGCTGCCCGGCCGCTAACGTCGAAAGCCATGACCGGACAGCCCATGGCCCCAGACCGCAACCTGGCACTCGAGTTGGTGAGGGTCACCGAGGCAGCGGCCCTGGCAGCCTCACGCTGGATGGGCCGCGGCGACAAGGAGGGCGCCGACGGAGCTGCAGTCGACGCGATGCGACACGTCCTCAACTCGGTCAACATGGACGGCATCGTCATCATCGGCGAAGGCGAGAAGGACGAGGCGCCAATGCTCTACAACGGCGAAACCCTCGGCAACGGCAGCCCACCCAGAACCGACATTGCCGTCGACCCCATCGACGGAACCACCCTCACCTCGTTGGGCCGCGCCAACGCCATAGCCGTCATCGCCGCCAGCGAACGCGACACCATGTTCGACCCCGGCCCCTGCGTCTACATGGAGAAGATCGCCGTCGGCCCAAGCTGTGCCGACGCCATCGACATAACCAAATCGCCAACCCAGAACCTGGAATCGATCGCCGAGGCCAAGGGAGAAGATGTCAGGGACCTGACCGCCGTCATTCTCGACCGCGACCGGCACTCTGAACTCATAGCCGAAGTGCGTCAGGCCGGAGCCCGGATACGGCTCATCCCCGACGGCGACGTCGCCGGCGCCATCTCGGCTGGCTGGTCCGGCGCCGGCGCAGACGTGCTGTTTGGCATCGGAGGCACACCCGAGGGAGTCATTGCCGCTGCCGCCCTGAAATGTCTCGGAGGAGCACTCCAGGGCAGGCTCTGGCCACGCAACGAAGCCGAACGCACCGCCGCCGTCGAACAGGGCTACGACCTCGACCAGGTGCTACACACCGACGACCTGGTATCGGGCGACAACTGCTTCTTCGCCGCCACCGGAATCACCGACGGAGACCTCCTCAAGGGCGTCCAGTACACGACCGGTTCGGCACACACGCAGTCGATCGTCATGAGGTCCATGTCGGGCACCGTGCGCGTCGTCGATGCGCACCACAAGCTGGACAAGCTGGAGACCTACTCCTTCGGCTACTGAGTCTCTTTTTCTGCTCGCCCTAGGGACAGGCGTGTCTGGCAACCCGCGCTGGGGGCCATCGCCGGGCTCCGTATTGATCAGGCTTCGGCGTTTGCGACTGCGAGCCGCACATCGGCCCTTGCAAGGGCCTCGGCTGCCGCCGCATCGTCCCTGTCGGCTGCCAGGGCCACCTCGGCGACCTCTCTTGCTGCACGGGCACGATCCACGTCGATCTCATCAGCAGCCTCGGACACGTCCGAGAGAATGGTCACCATCGTTCCGGCCACCTGCACGAACCCACGGTGCACCGCCAGGGTGTCACGGCCACCATCGGAATGGATGACGTCGACCGACCAGACCGCCAACACGCCGATGAACGGCACGTGACCGGGCTGGAAGGCGATCTCGCCACCACCCACGGTGCGGGCGATGACCATCTCGGCCTCGCCGCTGTAGGCAATGCCCTCGGGGGAGACCAGCTCCACCTGGAACGTCATGGTGGTCTCTAGCCCTCTAGCTCGCGTGCCTTGCGGCGCACATCGTCGGCGCCGCCCGCATTCAAGAAGGCCTGCTCGTGAAGGTCGTCCAGGTCGCCGTCGACGATGGCGGCGAACGAATCGACCGTCTCCTCGACCGACACCGTGACACCGGGCAGACCGGTGAACACCTCGGCCACGTTCATCGGCTGGGACAGGAACCGCTGGACCTTGCGGGCCCTCGACACCGTGATCTTGTCCTCTTCTGAGAGCTCGTCGAGGCCCAGGATGGCGATGATGTCCTGCAGTTCCTTGTAGCGCTGCAGGATCTCCTGGACACGGCGGGCCGTGTTGTAGTGCTTCTCGCCGACGACCTCGGGGGTGAGGATCGTGGACGTGGAGGCCAACGGATCAACAGCCGGGTAGATGCCCAGAGCGGCGATGTCACGGCTCAACTCGGTGGTTCCGTCGAAGTGGGTGAACGACGTGAACGGGGCCGGGTCGGTGTAGTCATCGGCGGGCACGTAAACAGCCTGCATCGACGTGATGGAACGGCCACGGGTGGTCGTGATGCGCTCCTGGAGTTGGCCCATCTCGTCAGCCAGGGTGGGCTGGTAGCCCACAGACGACGGCATGCGGCCCAGCAGGGTCGACACCTCGGAACCGGCCTGCACGAAACGGAAGATGTTGTCGATGAACAACAGGACGTCCTGACCCTGGACGTCGCGGAAGTACTCGGCCATGGTGAGTGCCGACAATGCAACGCGGAGGCGCACGCCCGGCGGCTCATCCATCTGGCCGTAGACGAGGGCTGCCTTTTCGAGCACGCCCGACTCGCCCATCTCAAGGTAGAGGTCGGTTCCCTCACGGGTCCGCTCACCGACACCGGCAAACACCGACACACCACCGTGGTTGGTGGCGACACGGTTGATCATCTCGGTGATGAGAACCGTCTTGCCCACGCCGGCGCCGCCGAACAGGCCGATCTTGCCGCCCTGCAGGTACGGGGTGAGCAGGTCGATGACCTTCACACCCGTCTCGAACATCTGGGCCTTGGGCTCAAGGGTGTCAAATGCCGGGGCCTGGCGGTGGATCTCCCAGCGCTCGGTGATCTCACCCAGCGGTTCGTTGTCGAGCTGGTCACCGATGACGTTGAACACGTGGCCGAGGGTCACGTCGCCCACCGGAACGGTGATGCCGTTGCCGGTGTTGCGGACCACGGTGCCACGGGTGAGGCCATCGGTCGGCTTCATGGCAATGGCACGCACGCGGCCGTCACCGATCTGCTGGGCTACCTCGGCGACGATCGTGATGCTCTCGCCGTCGACGACCACGTCGAACTCGAGGGCCGTGTTGATCTCGGGAAGCTCCCCTGGCGGGAACTGGGCGTCGATCACAGGCCCTGCGATGCCGACGATGTATCCGTCCCTTAGTTGGACGGCCTCTGCGGCTTCGGTGACGGTCATTAGTTGCTCCTGGCTCTCTCTACGCTTCTGAAGCGGTCTGGTCGGTCAGTTCCGGTTACCCACGGGCACCGGTGTGTCGGTCGTGTCGTCGTCGCTGCCAAGGGCCTCGGCGCCGCCGACGATCTCCATGATCTCGGTGGTGATGGCGTCCTGGCGGGCCTGGTTCATCTCACGTGACAACTTGACGATCATGTCCTCGGCGTTGTCGGTTGCGGCCTTCATGGCCCGCTGACGGCTGGCATGCTCAGAAGCTGCCGACTCCAACAGTGCACCGAACAGGCGGGCCTCGACGTAACGGGGAAGCAGCGCCTCGAGCACCGCCTCGGGAGACGGCTCGAACTCGAAGGATGCGACGGCTCCGGCCTCTCCGCCACCCTCCTCTGCCATGGTCTCGGTGCTCTCCAGCGGCAGAAAGCGCCTGACGGCGACCTTCTGGCTGCCGATGCTGATGAACTCGGTGTAGACCAGCTCGACCCGGTCGATCTCACCGGACTCGAAGAGCTGCGCCACCGTGTCGGCGACGGCCTTGGCGTCCTCGTAGGTGGGGTTGTCGCTGATTCCCTCGGTGAACGAATCGATCCGATAGTTGCGGAACCGGAAGTAGTCGCGGCCCTTCTTGCCGATGATGATGAGGGCGTAGTCGGCACCCTCGGCCCGGGCGTTCTGCACCTGGCGTTCAGCAGCACGGATGATCGAGGAGTTGTAGGGGCCGGCCAGGCCACGGTCCGAGGTGATCAGAACCACGCCGACCCGCTCGACCTTCTCGGCCTCGCGCAGCAGCGGATGGTCCACCTGGGTTCCGGCGGCGGCCAGGTTCTCGATGACCTGTGTGATCTGGCGCGAATAGGGGGCCGATGCCCGTGCCCGCTGCTGGGCCTTCATCACCCGTGTTGCGGCGATGAGCTCCATGGCCCTCGTTATCTTCTTGGTCTTCTGGACGCTCGTGATACGGCGCCGCAGAACCCGCTCCCTACCGCCTGCCATGGTCAGCTCCCACTGCAGTCGCAACGCGCGCCGTCAGCGCAACGCAGGTGCCCATGGCACGGTCGGGTCGGGTGGCCGGGGTCACTCGGAGTCGGCCTCGGCGTCACCGGCGGTGATGTCCTCTTCGGGGAGGGTCGTGTCGGCATCGACGATGTGGGAGCCGGTCGCCTCGGCGTCGGTGCCGGGGTGTACGGAAGTGTCGGCCTCTGACGACTGGAACTGCTCTGCGAAAGCGGTGATTGCCGCCTCGAAGGCCGCCTCGTCGCCGATCTTGCCGGTCTCGCGGATGACATCCAACTGGGCAATCTCGCGGGTGCGGAACCAGTCCAGAAGCTCGGCCTCGAAGCGCTGTACGTCGACAACGGCCACATCGTCGAGGTGACCACGGGTTCCGGCCATAATCGAAACGACCTGCTCCTCGACCAGCAGCGGCGAGTTGAGGCCCTGCTTGAGAAGCTCGACCAACCTGTAGCCACGGTCCAGCTGGGCCTGTGACACGGCATCCAGGTCGGATCCGAACGCGGCGAAGGCCTCCAACTCCCTGAACTGCTGCAGGTCCGACTTGAGGGTTCCCACCGCGCTCTTCATGGCCTTGATCTGGGCCGCCGAGCCGACACGTGACACCGAGATGCCCACGTCCACTGCCGGTCGAACACCGGACTTGAAGAGGTCGTCCTGGAGGAAGATCTGGCCGTCGGTGATCGAGATCACGTTGGTGGGAATGAACGCCGAAACGTCGCCGGCCTTGGTCTCGATTACCGGGAGGGCCGTCATGGAACCGCCACCCAGGTCGTCGCTGAGCTTGGCTGCCCGCTCCAGCAGGCGGCTGTGCAGGTAGAAGACGTCGCCGGGGAAGGCCTCGCGGCCCGGTGGGCGGCGTAGCAGGAGCGACATCTGGCGGTAGGCCTCGGCCTGCTTTGAGAGGTCGTCGTAGACGGCGAGGGCGTGCCCGCCGTTGTCCATCCAGTGCTGCCCCATGGCACAACCTGCGTAGGGCGCCAGGTACTTGAACGGCGCCGGCTCGGATGCCGGGGCAACCACCACGACCGTGTACTCCATGGCCCCGTGGGCCTCCAGTACCGCCACGTTCTGGGCGACCGTGGAGGCCTTTTGGCCGATGGCCACATAGACGCAGTTCACGCCCTGGCCAGCCTGGTTGATGATGGTGTCGATGGCGATCGTGGTCTTACCGGTCTTGCGGTCGCCGATGATGAGCTCGCGCTGGCCACGGCCGATCGGGATGAGCGAGTCGATGGCCTTGATGCCGGTCTGCATCGGCTCATGCACGGGCTTGCGGCCCATGATCCCGGGAGCCTGGATCTCCATGCGGCGCTGCACCGTGTTGGTGAGCGGGCCCTTGCCGTCGATGGGCTCGCCCAGGGCGTTCACCACACGACCCAACAGGCCGTCACCCACGGGCAGCGACAGGATGTCGCCTGTGGCCCGCACGATCTGGCCCTCTTCGATGTCGTCGACCTCGCCGAGCACCACCGCACCGATGGCGTCCGCGTCGAGGTTCAGCGCCAGGCCGAACGTGCCGCTCTCGAACTGGAGCAGTTCGTTGACAGCTGCGTCGGGCAGGCCGGACACACGGGCGATGCCGTCGCCGACCTCGATGACGTGGCCGACCTGGCTCTGCTCGAGGCTGGGCTCAAAGCCATCCAGGTTCTTCTTGATCGCAGCGGCTATTGCGTCCGTGTCAATCGTGAGTTCAGGCATGTTCTCTCTCGTCTCGTGTGCGAATGTGTCTTCCGCTACTCAGCGGAAGCTCTCTCGGAGCTGGTTGAGGCGGCGTCGGACGCTGCCATCGATGATGTCGTCGCCTATCTCGGTCACCACGCCGCCCAGCACGGACGGGTCAATGACCACCTTCACCTCAACCTCTCTACCGGTTGAGGTGTGGATGGCGGCCTCGAGGCGGCTGCGCTGATCGGCGCTCAGGTCGATTGCCGAACGGACCGTGGCGACCGCCCTGTTGCGGGATGCGGCACCAAGCTCGACAACGGCTGCGACGATTGCCGGCAGGTCGGCGGCGCGGCCGGCTGCAACAACCATCGAGACCAGCGCCGCAGTGGTAGCCGAGGCCTTCCCGTCGAGCAGGTCCTCGACCACCTGCTGACGGCGTGCGGCCGGAACCGCCCCGTCGGCGAGGGTCGCCCGCAGGTCGTCGTTTGAACCCAACGCCTGGGCGAACTGGAACAGTTCGTCCTCGACAGCGGTCAGGTTGCCCTCGGCCGCCGCAACGGCGAACAGGGCGTCTGCGTAGGCGTCAACCCGAGGATCAGCCATTGCTCCCGGCCACCTCGTCGATGTAGGCGTCGATCAGGCGGCCCTGGACCTCGGCATCGAGGCTGGACTGCACAACCCGTTCGGCTGCGCCCAGGGCGATTCCGGCGACCTCGGCGCGGAGGTCGGCGATCGCCTGCTGGCGTGCCGATTCAATGTCGGCTGCCGCACGCTCTCGCATGTCGGCGATATCTGCCTCGGCGCGGGCCGACAGGTCGGCCTTGAGCTGGTCGGCGGCACCGCGTGCCTCGTCGATCAACCTGGAGGCCTCACCCTTGGCATCTCCCAACCGGGCCTGGTAGTCGGCCTCAACCGCCCTGGCGTCGATCTTGGCCTGCTCGGCGGCATCCAGATCACTTGCGATGCGCTCTGCACGTGCATCCATGGCCCCCTTCACGGCCGGGAAACCCTTCTTGGCCATGAAGAAGAACAGGAGACCGAAGGACAGGGCCCCCCAGATGATCTCGTTGGTCTCGGGGAGGATGGGGTTCGGGGCCTCGAAGCACTTCTCAAGGTCCTTTTGGACCTCTTCGTCATGCAGCGTCTCCTGAAGGTCGCCGTGGTTCTCCTCAACGGCCTCTGCGAGGTGCTCGGCCATACAGCCGCCGACGCTCTCGCCGGAAGCCCCGGCGGGGCCGGCGAAGGCCACAAGGCCCAGCACGGCGATCAGCGGTGCCGCTGCCAGGCGGTTCCGTCGTTGGCTCATGGGTTCAACTCTCTCTCGGTCGATTGTGTCAGTTGGTCGTCTGTTCCGAATCCGCCGACTGCCTAGGGCAGCAGCAGGATGAAGACGACGAAACCGATCAGGGCAAGCGCCTCGGTGAAGGCGATGCCGAGGAACATGGTCGTACGCGCCATACCGGCGGACTCGGGCTGGCGGGCCATCGCCGAGATGGCATTGCCGACCACTGTTCCGATACCGATGCCGGGGCCGATGGCCGCGAGGCCGTAACCGAGGCCGGCGCCGATGGCCTTGAGGCCCTCGACCATTTCACCGGCTGCCGTCTGCGCCAAAACGTTCAGCACTTGGATTCTCCTGTGTTTGATGTGTTGTCAGGCCGGAGTGTCCGACCCTCTTGGTTATTGAACTTGTGGGTAGAGATCTTGTTCGCCAACTGGGGATCAGTGGGAGGGGTGCATCGAGCCGCCGATGTAGACAGCCGTCAGGATCGTGAAGATAAAGGCCTGCAGGACCGACACCAGAATCTCGAAGCCCGTCATCAGCACCAGCATGGCGAAGGGTCCGATGGCGCCAATGTAGGTGGAGCTCCAGAGGACCTGGGTAAGAACGGCGAACGTGACGAGCAGGAGGTGACCGGCGACCATGTTGGCCCAGAGCCGGATGGCCAGCGAGAAGGGCCGCACCACGAACGTGGAGACCAACTCGATGGGGGTCACTATCAGGTACAGCGCTACGGGCACACCCGGAGGGAAGAGGGAGTTCTTGAGGTAGCCGAAGAAACCCTGCGACCTGATTCCTACGTAGTTGTAGATGACCCAGACAACGAGGGCCAGGGTGATCGGGATGGCCATGCGGCTGTTGGCGGGGAACTGGATTCCCGGGATCACCTCGAAGATGTTCGAGAACATGATGAAGAAGAACATCGTGGTGAGGAACGGCATGAACTTGCGCCCCTCGGGGCCGATTGTCTGCAGAACCACCGACTCCTCGATGAAGTCGATACCTGATTCGGCCACGTGCTGGATGCCTGCCGGCACGAGGGACTGCTTCGGGCGGCCGGCCAGGGTAAAGATGACACCTGTGATCACCACGGCGGCCATGTAGATGAGGACGGTCTTGTTGATGGCGTACGCCGTCCCCGAAAAGAAGATGTCGGGCCACTCGAAGAGATGGCTGACCGGCGGAAATTCGAGCGCTAGCACGTTCACTTGGAGTGGTTCTCCTCTGGAGTGACTTGTGAGACAGGTTCAGGGGCCAGACCGGGAAAGGCCAGCGACGCCGAGACGTGCCGGGTCTCCCAGGTGAGAAGGCCCAGGTGGGTGACGAGAAGGGTGATGGCGAAGGGTACGGCCGAGAACCAGTCGCCGCTTCCCTTGAGCACCACGGCGATCACGGCCAGTGCGCCGAGGCGGATGAGGTAGCCGAAAAGGACCGCCCCGTAGAGGGCGTTCAGAGAGATGCGAACAGCGCGGGTGATGATTGCCGCACCGATCAGGAAGTTGGCCACCACCAGGATTAGGGCGACGGCCGCGGATGCAGCTCCGGTAGCCCCCCAACCAACAGCGCCGACAGCTACAAAGACAGGTGCGACCCAGACGGCCCGCTTGGCGAGATCACGCGCTATGTCGCGCTCAGGGGTCACCTCTGAGAGATCGGCAACGAAGGTGGAGGAGTCAGACATTTTCAGCCCCCGCCTGCCATGCGGCACGACGCTCGGCTGCGGCACGGTCCATCCGGTCGCTGTAGCTGCGGTACAGCTTCCAGGTGGCGTATCCGGCCGTGAACAGCGCGAATGAGATCGTGAACACGGGGAACAGGCCCAACTGGCGGTCTACCAACCAGCCCAGAAACCCGAAGATGGCCGGCGTGACCGCCAACTCGAAGGCAGCTGCGAGAGCATCGCCGAAGCCCTGTTCCAACTCGCGCGTTCCGACCTGTTGCATCCGCAGATCCCTCCGACCGGATTGTCACCGGTCACCATCGTTGCCCCCGCGACGACGGCCGTCTGGAGCGCTTGTGAATCTAATCACCAATGTGGAAAGCAACAACCCGAACCCGGTGTGACGAATGCCCCACTCAACCCTGGGCGCCACCGTCTCCGTCGACCCACCCGGCCCGCGCCGAACCGCGCAACCTGGGATGGAACACCGTGAAGAGGAGCAGGCAGACGGCAGCTATCCCGATCGGAACGATGGCATCGCCTGACCCGGTGAAGGTGGGCCACAGCACGAACCCTGACAGAAGCGCGGTCCACGCCCACAGGATCCAGACAGCCCGACGGTGGCCATGGCCCAGCCGGAGCAGCCGGTGGTGGAGGTGGTCCTTGTCGGCGTGGGTCACCCGGATACCGCGGGTCGCTGCACGGCGCACGATGGCGAACGCCATGTCGAACAGGGGGACCCCCAGGATGAACAGCGGGATGAAGATAGGGGCGAAGAAGAAGAAGGCCTGACCGCTGAACACCGCGTCGGTGCTACCCCCCACCGACATCGTCGAGGCCGCCATGAGCAGGCCCAGCAGCAGCGCGCCGCCGTCGCCCATGAAGATGCGCGCCGGATGCACGTTGTGGGGAAGAAAGCCCACACATATGCCGACCACCAGCACCGCTATCAACGCACCCGGGCTGCTCCCGGTCAACACGCCCGCATCGCCCAGGCGGATGGCGTAGAAGAGGAACGTTGCGGCGGCGATGGCCACGATCCCGCCTGCCAGACCATCGAGTCCGTCGATCAGGTTGACCGCGTTGGCGATGAGCACCACCCACACAACGGTCAACAGCGCCGACATGTTCGACGAGAGGATCATCGTGTCGAAGAACGGAACGCGTAGCACGACGAGCGACACGCCGACGAGGCTCAGGACCGCCCCGGCCACCACCATTCCGGCCACCTTGGCCGTTGCCGACAGCGGCGACATGTCGTCAACCACCCCGACCGCACAGATCGCCGCAGCCGCAGCCAGCACGCCGAGCATCTCGGACGGCTCGGCGAACACCGCCGAGAAGTCACCGATCAGCCAGGCGGTGAGCGCCCCGGCGAACAGACCGAACAGCATCGCTGTTCCGCCCAGCGTGGCCGTGGGCGACTCGTGGACATTGCGGTCGTCGGGCGCCACGAGGGCCCCTGACCGGATGGCGAGGCGCCGGACCACCGGTGTAGCTACAGCGGTGGCCACCGCAGCGACGCCACCGACCACGGCGAAGGCAAGCCCCCCTGGCAGGACCACAGCCACCATCTCGCTCACCGGTCCATCAGCCCCCGTAGGGGGTGAAGCGACCACACAGTTCAACCACCTCGGTCCGAACCGCCTCTACTGCCGCATCGTCGTCGACGCTGCTGAGCGTGCGGGCGATCAGGTCGGCGATTACGGCCATCTCCGGCTCGCCCATCCCCTGGGTGGTGGTTGACGGTGTGCCGATGCGGACGCCACTGGTCACGAACGGCGAACGCGGGTCATCGGGAACCGTGTTCTTGTTCAACGTGATACCAGCCCGGTCAAGAACCGTCTGGGCCACGGCGCCGGTTAGTTCCTCGTCGAAGGTGCGCAGGTCGACGAGCAGCAGGTGGTTGTCGGTGCCACCCGAGACCATGCGGAAGCCGTGCTGGGCAAGGGCGGCGGCGAGGGCCGATGCGTTGGCCACGATCTGGCGTGAGTAGTCGGCAAACGACGGATCGGCCGCCTCGCGGAACGCCACGGCCTTGGCGGCGATGTGGTGTTCGAGTGGGCCACCCTGGGAGCCGGGGAAGACGGCCTTGTCGATCGCCCTGGCATGTTCGGATGTCGAGAGGATGCAGCCACCTCTGGGACCCCGCAGGGTCTTGTGGGTGGTGAAGGTGACGATGTCGCAGTAGGGAACCGGGTTGGGATGCACACCGCCAGCGATGAGCCCGGCGATGTGGGCGGCATCGAACATGAGCATCGCTCCGACCTCGTCGGCAATCTCGCGAAACGGTGCCGGGTCGATAATGCGGGGGTAGGCGGTGGCGCCCGCCACGATCAGCCTCGGCCGGTGCTCCCGTGCCCTGTCGCGCAACTCGTCGTAGTCGATCCGCTCGTCGCTCTTCGTGACGCCGTAGGAGACGAAGTTGTAGAGGATGCCGCTGGCGTTCACCGGGGATCCGTGGGTGAGGTGACCGCCATGGTCGAGGCTCAGCCCGAGCACGGTGTCTCCCGGTTCGAGCAGCGCCTGGTAGACGGCCATGTTGGCGTTGGCTCCAGAGTGGGGCTGGACGTTTGCGTGGTCGGCGCCGAACAGGGCCTTGACCCGCTCACGAGCCAGGTCCTCGACGTCGTCGACGTGGACGTTCCCTCCGTAGTAGCGCTTGCCCGGATACCCCTCGGCGTACTTGTTCGTGAGCACCGAACCGCTCGCCTCGAGCACCGCCGGCGAGGCGAAGTTCTCGGACGCAATCAACTGCAACGTGGTGTTCTGACGTTCGAGTTCGCGGTCGATGTGACCGAACAGCTCGTCGTCCCGTGAGGTTGGCCAGGTCATGTCGTACCGCCTGTGCTCGGCTGGCCCGGTTGGGGGCCAGAATTGTCCGTGCCCGCTGCCGGGCTGATTGGCCGGAAGGCTACCGGCCGTGGCCGGACCGCGATGCCGGTCACCTGTCGGTTCCGGTCCCGATGAGGACAGCTGCCAGAGCGTCCGCTGCCGGGTCGGGTGGTGATCCCTCGCGTCGACCGACAACCAGGTGACGGTGGGCCACGGGTTCGGCCCTGGCCGTGACCATTCCGCTGCCCGACATCGTGCCTGTAGGCGGTGGCAGCACGGTCCATCCCAGGCCGAGGCGAACCATCTCACGGAGAACCTCGGGCTGGTTCGACTCGGCGACCACGTCGAACGGTGCGCCTGCCCGGGCCAGGCCGGCTGCGATCACCGCCCGGGTGTGCGAACCCGCAGGGAAGGTGACCCACGGTCCCCACCGGTGTGGGGGACGCCGAAGCTCCCCTTCAGGGGCGTAGACGTGCAGGGGCTCGGCGAAGCAGGGTGTGAACACCACCCCCTCTGGAGTGGTCACGGGCTCGACACACACGATGAGGTCAAGATCGCCGCTGACCAGGCCCTCCAGGAGGCTGCCGGACGGGGCCACCGTGAGGTGCAGGTCAACCTCGGGACGATTGGCGTGGAAGGCCCGGATGGCCTCGGCGCGGTGCTGGACAGCGACGGCATCGATGGTTCCGAGCCTGACCACGCCGGCCGAGCCAGAGCGCTGCGACGCCGCCCAACGGGCAAGGTCGCGGGTCTCGGCCACGACCCTGCGCGCATGGTTGAGGACCTCGGTCGCCTGATGCCTCAACTGGGTGTGACGGCCGTGCCGCTCGAAGAGGGTCAGGCCGACCCGGCGCTCGAGCTCGGCGAGGCCCTGGGTGAGGGCCGACGGCGTGACACCGAGGCTGGCGGCCGCCGCCGCACGGGTGGAATGGTCTGTCGCTGCCACGAGGTACTCCAACTGCTGCACGGTGAGGTTGGGGAGGCTCTGCAGCCCTGTCTTCGACATTGCGGGATCCTGTCTGATTATTCAGTATCTCTAAATCTAGCAAGCCTTTCATTTGCATGTGCTTATGCTTCTCTCCATGACAGAACCCACCACCATCGCCCCGGCGACCGGCCGCCTCGGAATACTCACCCCCGGGCTCGGCGCCGTCTCATCCACCTTCATCGCAGGCGTAATCTCCGCCCGCAAGGGCCTTGCCCCGCCAATCGGCTCGGTCAGCCAGATGGCCCACATCCGCCTCGGTGCCCGCGACGAGGACCGCAACCCCCTCATCCGCGAGTTCGTACCCCTCGCCGAACTTGACGACATCGTGTTCGGCGGCTGGGACCCCATCTCGGCCAACGTGCTCGAAGCCGCCCGCACATGTGGCGTGCTCGAAGAGCGCGACCTGGCACCAATCTCCTCCGAACTTGAGGGCATCGTGGCCATGGACGCCGTGTTCGACCAGCGCTGGGTCAAGAAGCTCGAGGGCACCCGCGTCAAGACCATGACCTCCAAGTGGGAACAGGCCCAGGCACTCATCGACGACATCGAGCGCTTCCGAACCGAAAACGAGTGCGACCGCCTTGTGGTGGTCTGGTGCGGCTCCACCGAGGCCTACCAGGAGGCCAGCGCCGTCCACGACACCGTCGCCGCCTTCGAACAGGGTCTGAAGGACAACGACGACAACATCTCCCCCAGCCAGATCTACGCCTACGCGGCCCTCTCCAGTGAGGTTCCCTTCGCCAACGGCGCACCCAACCTGTCAGTCGACCTTCCGTGCATGCTGGAACTGGCCGCAACCCGGGGCGTACCGATCGCCGGCAAGGACTTCAAGACCGGCCAGACGCTGATGAAGACCATGCTGGCCCCCGGCTTCAAGGCCAGGATGCTGGGCCTGCGCGGCTGGTACTCCACCAACATCCTCGGCAACCGCGACGGTGAGGTGCTCGACGACCCCGAGAACTTCAAGACCAAGGAGGTCTCCAAGCTGGGGGTTCTCGACGCCATCCTGCAACCCGAGTCCTACCCGGATCTCTACGGCAACATCGACCACGTCGTGCGCATCAACTACTACCCGCCCCGTGGCGACAACAAGGAGGGCTGGGACGCCATCGACATCTTCGGATGGCTGGGCTACCCGATGCAGATCAAGGTCGACTTCCTGTGCCGCGACTCCATCCTGGCCGCACCCATCGTGTTGGACCTGGCCCTGTTCCTGGACCTCGCCCACCGGGCGGGCCAGTCAGGTGTGCAGGAATGGCTGTCGTTCTACCTGAAGGCCCCCCAGGCCGCTGGCGAGGCGGGCGCCGAACACGACCTGTTCATCCAGCAGACCAAGCTCAAGAACACCCTGCGCGAGTGGATGGGTGAACAGCCCGTGACCCACTCCGAAGCCGGCTGAACCTGCCGGGTAACGCAGCCGGACGATCAGATTCGGGTGGTGTGGCCCGCCCAGTACTCGTCCTTCAGGAGGCGCTTGTAGAGCTTGCCCGTGGGATGCCTGGGTAGCTCGTCACGGAAATCCACGCTGCGAGGGCACTTGACGTCGGCCAGCTGAGACCTGCAGAAGGCGATCAACTCACGCCCCATCTCGTCGCCTGCGGCCGCGGGGTCCACCAGCTGCACGATTGCCTTCACCTCTTCGCCGAACTCGTCGTTGGGCACACCGATCACGGCCACGTCGAACACGGCCGGGTGCATCGTCAGGATGTTCTCGGCCTCCTGGGGATAGATGTTCACCCCGCCCGAGATGATCATGTACGCCTTGCGGTCCGTCAGGTAGAGAAAGCCGTCATCGTCGAGACGCCCCACGTCACCAAGGGTGCTGAGGTTCCCGGCCAGCCTGGCCCCGGCTGTCTTGTCGGGATCGTTGTGGTACTCGAACTGTGAGTCGCTACGGAAGTAGACACCACCCTCCTCGCCCACCGGGAGCTCGTTGCCGTCGTCGTCGACGATGACGACCTCGCCGAGCAGCGCCCTTCCGACAGACCCCGGGTGATCCAGCCAGTCCACCGAGTTGGTGTAGGTGAGACCGTTGCCCTCAGTTCCGGCGTAGTACTCGTGGAGCACCGGACCCCACCAGTCGATCATGGAGCGCTTCACCTCAACAGGACACGGCGCAGACGCATGTATCGCCGAGGCCAGCGAGGAGATGTCATGGCGGGAACGCACCTCGGCTGACAGTTTCAGCATGCGGACGAACATGGTCGGAACCCACTGGCTGGAGTGCACGCCGTGGGCCTCAATCGCAGCAAGCGCCTCCTCGGGGTCGAACTTCTCCATCACCACGATCGTGCAGCCCAGCCGCTGGTAGCCGAGACAGAAGCGCAGGGGCGCCGAGTGGTAGAGGGGCGCCGGCGAGAGGTACACCCTTCCCTCCTCGGCACCGAACATGAACCTGGCCATCATCGCTATCGGGTTGGGCGTACCCAGAGGGGCACCCGACATCGGCGACTTGATGCCCTTCGGCTGACCGGTCGTACCGGAGGAATAGAGCATGTCCTGACCCTCGACGGCGCCGGGACGGGGCTCGGCCGACTGCGTTGCCACCGCATCCTCGAACGACTCATGGTCCGGTAGGCGCCCGCCCATGGTGAACCGAACCTCAACGTTCGGCGTAGCAGCCACCACCTTGTCCACGGCATCGGCCTTGTACGGCGACGTGACAAAGACCCGAGCGCCACAGTCGTCGACTATGTAGGCGATCTCGTCAGCCGTGAGACGCGACGAGATGGCCGTGTAGTACAGGCCCGCGTAGTGGGCACCCCAGGCAAGTGCCAGGAACTCGATGCGGTTCTCCAGGCAGAACGCCATGTGGTCGCCCGGTTCCAGGCCCAGGCTGCGGAACAGGTTGGCAATGCGGTTTGCCTCGGCATCCAGCTCGGCGAAGGTCATGGTCTGGCCCGAACCGTGCATGACGATGGCTGGGCGATCGGGGTCCTCGGTAGCCCAACGGCCCGGGTATTCGGGTGGTGGATCGTCTGGTGCCTGGGTCCCCGTGTCGCTCATGCGGTCGGACAGTACCGGCAACCCCACCCCCATGGCTGATCGGGGGCAGAGGTCCCACCGTGGCTGCGGGGTGTCACACAGCATGCGTACTCTCATCTCACGATGACTGCCAGGTTCACCTTCACCTCATACGGCGCCGAGGCCACCGCCGCGCTCGCTCACGCCATAGCGACAGCCAAGGCCGGCGACCCGCTGGCACCGGTCACCGTTGTCGTGCCGTCGAACCTGGTGGGCGTGGCTGCACGCCGCTCACTGGCATCCGGACCCGGCGTGGGCCGAACCGTCGGGCTGGCCGCGGTGCGCTTCGAGACCCTGCTCGGCCTGGCCAGGCTGCTGGCCGGCACGGCCCTGGCCGACGACCAACGGCGCCGCGTCTCCGACCCAGTTGTGGGCGCCGCCGTGCGCACCACCCTCGCAGACTCGGCCGACCTGCTCCGCCCCGTTGCACACCATCCGGCGACCGAACGGGCCCTGGTGCGGGTCCACCGCGAACTGAGAGAGCTGGATGACACCGCACTCGAAGCCGTGGCCGCCACCGGTGCCCAGGCACACGAGGTAGTCAGGCTTCACCGCCTCATCCGGGACCGCCTTGCCGAACGGTTCATCGACGAGGTCGACCTGCACATGGCAGCCGCCTCTATCGACCGGGCAGACCCCCTGCTCGACGAGCTGGGCGCCCTGATACTGCACGTACCGGGTCGGACCCCCGCCTCGGGCCTGGCGCTGCTGGCCGCCCTCGCCGACATCCGACCGCTGACAGTCATAACCGCACGCACGGGAAACGAGGCGGCCGACGAATCCGCCCGCCATCTGGTTGAGCGGCTGGGTGGTGCCTTCCCAGCCTCAGCGCCGACCCCGATGGAATCAGGTCTCGCCGTCCGCTCCGTAGCCGACCCCGACGAAGAGGCCAGGGTGGCCGTCCGCGAGGTCGTGGCCGCAGCCTCAAGCGACATCCCGTTCGCCCGGATGGCCATCGTCCATCCCGGCGGCGAGCGGTACGCCAGGCTCCTACATCAGCACCTCCGCTCAGCCGACGTGCCGTTCAACGGCGTAGCCGGCCGCCGCCTCGACGAGTCACTCTCCGGCCGTATCCTGCTTGCGCTGCTCGACCTCGACGACAACGACTTCTCACGGACAGCCGTCATGGCGCTCATCTCCTCTGGAGCGGTTCTGGGTGCCGACGGAACCGCCGTACCGACCACCGCATGGGAGCGGCTTGCCCGCAACGCCGGGGTGGTCGCCGGAGCGGACCAGTGGCGGTCACGCCTCGGGCAGATGGTGGCCGACCAGGAACAACGCCGGGACGACCTGACCTCACAGGGCGCCGAACCCGGGCGCATCGACGCTGTCGACAAGAAGATCAGCCAGGTCATGGACCTCCTCGATTTCATCGAGGAACTGATGACCAACGTGTGCATCGACCCAATGCCGTCCGACTGGCCCGGCCTGGCCGGCTGGGCCGCCGGCCTGCTCGACCGCTACCTGGGTTCGGCCGCCGATCGCACCAACTGGCCCGACCACGAGATCGAAGCCCACACCCGGGTGCAGGACCTCCTCACCGGCCTCGCACGGCTGGCGTCCATCGAGCCACACCCCGGAGCGGCAGCCTTCCGCCGGGCTGTTGTCGACGGACTCGACCACGATCTCGACCGCGAGGGCCGCTTCGGCGACGGCGTTCTGGTCGGTGGGTTCGGTGTGGTCACCGGCCTCGACCTCGACAACATCGTCGTCGTGGGACTGGCCGAGGGCACCACACCCTCCCGGCGCCGCGACGACCCGCTGCTACCCGACTCGTCCCGCCACACCGCCGGCGGAGCGCTCATGGTGCGAACCGACCGCATGGCCGACCTTCACCACCGCGTGCTTGCCGCCCTCGCTGCCGCACGACACAGGCGCGTCCTCGTGTTTCCCCGGGGCGACCTGGGCCGCAAGAACGAGTGGGTGCCGTCACGGTGGCTCCTCGACCAGGTAGAAGCCAAGCTGGGTCTTCGGCCCTCACCCGCCGAACTTGAGGGCCTCGACCAGCCGTGGTTCTCCACGTCGCCGTCGTTCGTGGGCTCCCTTGAACGCCTCACCTCCCCCGCCGACGAACAGGAGTACGCCCTCGCAGAGCTGCTACGTGAACGACACAGGGGCCTACCTGTCGACACCTCCGACCGTCGAACCACCGACACCGTCTTGAGCCGCGGCATCGACCTGTCCCGTGGCCGCCAGCAAGCCGTCCTGACCCGCTTCGACGGCAATCTGGCGGGTGCGGCCGTTCCCTCTCCGGCCGACAGCCGAACGGTGCTGTCAGCCACCCGACTCCAGTCCTGGGTGCGCTGCCCACAGGCCTACTTCATGGAGCATGTGCTTCGGGTCGGTGTGGCCCACGAACCACATGACGACGAGGGCATCACCGCTCTCGACCGCGGCACCCTGGCCCACCAGGTGCTTGACCGCTTCATCGCCGAGAACCTCGACAGCGACAGCATCCCTGAACCCGATACAGCCTGGAGCAGGTCACAGAGGCAGCGGCTGGAGGAGATCTGCGACGAGGAGTTCACGCTTGCCGAGGCCCGGGGTCTCACCGGTCGTGCCCTCCTGTGGCGACGCGACTCCGAACGACTGCGGCGATACATCCAATCGTTCCTCGTCGACGACCACGCCTGGCGCGCCCAGCACCTCACCACCCCGGTTGCAGTCGAGATGTCCTTCGGGCTGGACGGCAACGGGCCCCTGGTGCATGTGCTGCCAGACGGCCGCAGCCTCAGGTTCAGGGGCCGCATCGACCGGGTCGACCGCGGCGCCGATGGCACTATCCACGTAATCGACTACAAGACAGGCGGCAAGAGCTCCTACAAGAAGATCTCCGAGGCCACCCCCGACGACCACGGCCAGTACCTGCAGCTACCCATCTACGGCCTGGCAGCCAGGGCCGCTGTCGCCACGCCCGACACAGGGGTTCACGGCCAGTACTGGTTCGTCACCGATTCCGGAGCCCACATCGGCCACCCCCTGTCCGAGGCGGTGCTGACGCGCTTTGACACCGTGCTCACGACCATCATCGACGGCATCGAGAACGGCCTGTTCCCAGCGCGCCCCCCCAAGGACTCCAGGTACGGCATCGGTTGCGACTACTGCGACCCCGACGGCATGGGTACCGGCCCCGTCACCACCTCCTGGCACAACAAACGCATCGACCCGGTGCTTGAGCCGTACCGCCGCCTCATCGGCGACCTCGACGAGGTCTCAGGCATCGTCATCAGCCTGGAGGACGACGATGCCTGAGACCTCCGACCAGGCGGCACGCATCCGCATCGGCACCGACCTGGGGTCCACCCTGTTCGTCGAGGCCGGAGCCGGAACCGGCAAGACCAGCGCCCTCGTGAACCGGATAGTGGAACTGGTCGTAAGCGGGGTACCCATGGAACACATCGCCGCCATCACCTTCACCGACCGGGCTGCGACCGAACTTCGCGACCGGGTGCGGCGCAGGCTGGAACACCTGGCCGACGAAGATCCCCATGCCGGAGTGGCGGCCGCAGCCCTCGTCGAGCTGGACGGTGCCGCCCTGTGCACGCTGCACGCCTTCGCCCAGCGGATACTCATCGAACACCCGATAGAGGCCGGCCTACCCCCTGCTGTCGAGGTCATGGACGAGGTCTCGTCGCTGGTCGACTTCGATGAGCGGTGGGACTCGCTCGTGCACACGCTGCTGAGCGACCAGGGCATGGCGTTCACGATGCTCGCAGGGCTGGAGTTGGGCATCTCGCTCGATCACATCCGCCGGCTTGCCGTTCGCTTCGACGAGAACTGGGATCAGGTCGAGGAACGACTGGTTGCAACCCCCGACCCGCTACCCGTCGACGTGCTCGCCATCATCGATTCCCTGCGACCGCTCGTCGACCTCGGCGACCACTGCGTCGAAGCCGACGACAAGATGGCCATCCAGCTGGAAATGGTCGAGGCCTACGCCGACGAACTGGCAGCGGTAGCCCACGACCCCCTGTCGGTAATCCGTGTGCTGGGAGACCGCAAGGTGGTGTCCAACAGCACCAGACTCGGCAACCAGAAGAACTGGGCCGGTGCCGTCCCCATCGGCGATGTGCGAGACCAGATGCAGGACGCCCGTGCCCTCCTCGATGCAGAGGTGGCCCACCTGACCGACCAGGTGATCGACAGGATCGTCTCGGTCGTGGGTGCCGCTGCCGTTGCTGCGGCCTCACGCCGCCAGAGGCAGGGACAGCTCAGCTTCCATGACCTGCTCGTGCTTGCACGGCGCTCGCTCACAAACAAGGCGACCGGCCCAGGCGTGCGCACCGCCCTCAATGACCGCTACCGCCACCTCCTGCTCGATGAGTTCCAGGACACCGACCCGATCCAGATCGAGCTGACTGCGCTCATTGCCGACCCCGACACCATGACCGACGACTGGCGCCAGCTTCGACCGCCTCCAGGGTCTCTGTTCTTCGTGGGTGATCCCAAGCAGTCCATCTACGGTTTCCGCCGGGCCGACATTGCCCTCTACCTCGATGCCCAGCAGGCATTCGGCGACGAAGGAGTCCGGCTGGAGCAGAACTTCCGGACCACGGGCCCCATCGTCGCCTGGGTGAACAATGTGTTCTCACGGCTCATCGCCGAGGAACCCCACGCTCAACCCGAGTACGCACCGCTCACCTCGACCCGACCCGCAGCAACGGTCGGTCCCGCCGTCACGCTGCTCGGCTTCGACTCCGACCACAAGCGCACTGCAGCCCAACTCCAGCTCGACGACATCACCGATGTGGTCGCAGCCGTCACCACTGCCCTGGCCGACGGCTGGACCGTGTGGCGGGCCGCACCGGACCCCAACGGCGGACCACCGATCGAGGGCTGGCATCCCTGCACCCCGGGCGACATCGCCATCCTGGTGCGCAGCCGAAAGCCGGTAGCGGACCTTGCGGCAGCGCTGGCCGAGGCCCGGGTACCCCACCGCATCGAAGCAGGCACCAACCCGTGGGCGGCCGACGAGGTACGCGACATCCTCATGGCGCTGCAGGCCATAGACGACCCGACCGACGAACTGGCCCTCGTCACGGCCCTGCGGTCACCCCTCTTCGGCTGCGGCGACGACGACCTCCTGGCATTCCACCTCGGTGGCGGCAACTGGGACCACCAGCAGCCCGGCACGACCGGCCTTCCGGCAGACCACGCGGTTGTCTCAGGCATGGCCTGGATGGCGTACATGCACACCCAACGTCCCTGGACCGGTGCCGCCAGCCTGGTCGAGCAGGTCGTACGTGACCGCAGGGCAATGGAACTGGCTCTCTGCGGACACCGCCCACGAGATGCCTGGCGACGGATACGCACCTTCCTCGACACGGCCCGTTCGTACGGTGAGGCCCGCGGAGGTGACCTGCGATCCTTCCTGGCCTGGTGCAGGCTGCACACCGCCGACGACGTTCGCGTCGACGAGGTGATCCCCCCGGAGCCCGACGACGATGCCGTGCGCATCCTCACCACGCATGCTGCCAAGGGTCTCGAGTTTCCGATCTGTGTGCTGTCGGACCTCGGAGGGAGGCGACCAACCGGCGGCCACACAGTTACGTTTCCGGGTGCCGTTGGCGCAGGCGCCGCCGAGGGGGCAGCAGTTGCCGTGGCCTTCAAGAAGGACCTCACCAACTCGGCCCACCGGGCGCACTCCGGGTCGGCGCTCCGGCTCGAGCACCTGGAACGGCTACGCCTTCTCTACGTGGGCGCCACCCGCGCACGCGACCACCTGATCGTCTCACTCCACCGCAGCACACCCAAGGCAGATCCGGAGCATCCGGTCAACGTGACATCGGCCGAGGTCCTCCACGCCGCGACTGCTGCAACCGACCCGACCGACACTGTCGCCCATCTCAAGCCGACCACCCGCGATCTGTCAATGCCGCCTGCACCCGAGACCGCCCCGCTGCCCACCCCTGACGAGTGGCGCGCCGACGCCGACAGAATCAGATCCCACGGTGCCCGCCGGCGCACGGTGGCCGCCACAACCATCGCTGTCGAGGCATCACCCGTGGTGGACGAGGAGACCGAACGGGCACGCCAGGGAGAAGCCGGACGCCACGGCACCGGCGTGGGTCGGGCCGTGCACGCTGCCCTCGAGATCGTCGACATGGCATCCACCGGCGAGCCCGAGGCCCGACACGCAGCCGCCGCCGAAGACGTCGACCCCGACCTGGTCGCATCCATGGTCGCCGCCGCACTGGCCTCACCATCGGTTGTCAAAGCCTCGACGTCCGAGCACTGGCGGGAACTCTTCGTCGCTGCGCCACTGTCAACCGACCTGTTGCTCGAGGGATACATCGACCTCGCCTACCAGACCGATTCGGGTCTGGTCGTGATCGACTACAAGACGGACTCCTGGAACGACGAGCAGGACCTGTCCACCAAGGTCGCCCGCTACCGCCTGCAGGGGGCCGCCTACGCCCTCGCCCTCCAGAAGGCCACCGGCACCCGGGTAGAGCGCATGACCTTCTGCTTCCTGGGAAACGGCCCTGCCGTAGAACGTGACATCGCTGACCTAGGTGCCGCCATGACCGAGGTTGAGGTCTGGGCCGAGGCAGCTACTTCGGAGGAAACCTGAGGGCCCCGTCGAGCCTGATGACCTCACCGTTCAGATAGGGGTTCTCGACAATGTGGCCCACGAGAGCGGCGAACTCGTCAGGTTCGCCCATTCGCCTCGGAAACGGAATCGTCGACACCAGCTTCTCCTGCATCTCCTCTGGCATCGACCTCATCAGCGGCGTTCCCATTGTCCCCGGGGCGATGGTGTTGATGCGTATCCCCATTGGTGAGAGATCGCGCGCCACAGGGAGGGTCATGCCGATTATCCCGGCCTTGGCCGAGCCATATGCGACCTGACCGGTCTGGCCCTCGAGTCCGGCGATGGACGCTGTGTTGATGAACACTCCGCGCTGTCCATGCTCATCGGGCTCGTTGCCGGCCATGACCACGGCGGCCAGCCGCACAACGTTGAACGTGCCAACGATGTTGAGGTTGATCGTGCGCTGAAAGAGGTCCAGGTCGTGAGGGGTGCCATCACGGTTCACGGTGCGGCCGGCAACCCCGGCGCCGTGCACGATCGCCACAGCAGAGAGTTCGCCGAGGCCGGTGGCCACCTCTACGGCCTCTCCCACGGAGGTCTCGCTGAGAACGTCACCAGCCACCGCCAACACGGTGTCGCCCAACTCGTCAGCCAACCTGCGGGCACGATCTGCCGCCGCATCGAAGATCACCACCGATGCTCCAGCGGCAGCAAACAGCCGGACCACGGCCTCGCCCAGACCCCCTGCCCCACCGGTTACAAGGGTGGATCGGCCGTTCAGATTCATCTGATAACTCCCGTTCGAGGTTGAAACAGTTTTGAACGTAACGGCCCAGGAGGGTGGGAGTCGCCTTCGGAGCGGCAATCATGTGCGACATGGTCCAAATGAATGACGACACCAAGCAGGCTCTGCTGCTGTTCAACCGGCGCGCAGCCGCAGCCGAGGCCGTAGTGGAAACGGCGCGCCGCCTGAAGAAGGCGGCCGCTGCCAAGGATGAGGCGGCCGATGCACTCAAGGCCGCGCAGGACGGCGGCGGCGGGGCCGAGGTGGTGGCCGAGGCCGAGGCGGCATGGCGCGCAGCCGTTGAGACCTGGCAGATGATCCGAGACGGCAGGGAGCCGGAACCCGAGGAAGAGGCACCGGCCGAGGAAGAAGCCGCCGCCGAGCCCGAGGCCGCTGGTGACGACGAGGCACCGGCCGAAGAAGAACCCGAGCCCGAGGCCGCCGGTGACGACGAGGCACCGGCCGAAGAAGAACCCGAGCCCGAGGCCGCCGGTGACGACGAGGCACCGGCCGAAGAAGAACCCGAGCCCGAGGCCGCCGGTGACGACGAGGCACCGGCCGAAGAAGAACCCGAGCCCGAGGCCGCTGGTGACGACGAGGCACCGGCCGAAGAAGAACCCGAGCCCGAGGCCGCTGGTGACGACGAGGCGCCGGCCGAGGAAGAACCCGAGCCCGAAGCATCCTGAGGGCAGCAGGTGGGTCCCGAAAGTAGGGTCCGGCCCGTGGAGGCCTCCACCATCCCAGAGCTGGTCGACGCCGCAGCCAGGCGGTTCGGCGACCTTGAAGCCGTCGTCGACGGCGACCTCCGCTGGTCGTTCAGCGAGTACCGAGATGAGGCCCACAGGGTCGCCGAGACCCTGATCCGACGCGGAATCCATCCGGGCGACAGGGTCGCCGTCTGGGCGCCCAACTCGGCCAGGTGGGCCGCAACTGCGCTCGGCATCCACTGCGCCGGCGGTGTACTTGTTCCGCTCAACACCAGGCTCGGGGGTGGTGACGTGGCACGCCTCCTGGACCGAACGTCGGCACGCCTGTTGTTCACGGTCACCGACTTTCTAGACACCGACTACGTGGCGATGCTCGCCGAGGCGGGCGGCACCGTGGAGGAGACCGTCGTCATGAGCGGCCCGACCCCCGATGCCTGTACGCCCTGGGAGGCCTTCGTGGCCGCGACCGCTGGGCCCGACCTGAGCGAGCGCACGGGTTCGGTCAACGCCGACGATCTCTGCCACATCCTGTTCACCTCCGGGACAACCGGAACCCCGAAGGGCGCCATGCTCCGCCACGGCGCGGTCTGCCGCTCGTACCGCTCGTGGAGCGCTGCTATCGGGTTGCGTGAGGGCGACAGGTATCTGGCCGTCAGCCCGTTCTTCCACACATTCGGCCTGAACGGCGGGATCCTGGCGTGCCTCATGTCCGGAGTGACCCTCGTCCCACAGGCTGTGTTCGACCCGCAGGTCGTCATTGAGCGTGTTGCCGAGGAGTCGATCACCGTGCTTCCCGGTCCTCCAACCATCTACAGGTCAATTCTGGACCACCTGGATGGGCTCCCTCTGGACACCTCGACACTCCGCCTTGCCGTCACCGGTGCAGCGCCCGTGTCAGCAGATCTGGTGGATGAGATGCGCGACCTGCTCGGGTTCGAGACGGTTCTCACCGGGTACGGGCTGACCGAGGCATCAGGGGTCACCACCACCGGTCACCACAACGACCCGCCGAACCTGGCGGCTACAAGTTCAGGTCGGGCCCTGCCAGGCATTGATCTGAATGTTGCAGACGACAACGGCGAACCTGTGCCTGCCGGCGAGCCCGGTCAGGTACTCATCCGCGGCTACAACGTCATGGCCGGCTACCTCGATGACGAGGCTGGAACGACCACAGCCGTAGACCCCGACGGCTGGCTCCACACCGGAGATACAGGAGTGCTGGATGAAGCGGGCAACCTGAAGGTCACCGGCCGGTCCACCGACATGTACATCTCCGGAGGCTTCAACGTCTATCCAGCCGAGGTCGAGGCCGTGCTCGCAGCACACCCGGACATCGACCGGGCAGTTGTCGTAGGTGTGCCCGATGACCGGATGGGTGAGGTCGGAATGGCGTTCGTGGTCCCGTCAGGCGGTAGGCCGGTTGACCCGTCTGCGGTCCTGTCGTGGGCTCGGGAGGAGCTCGCCAGCCACATGGCGCCCCGACATGTGGAGGTCGTCGACTCTCTTCCGACCAACCCGGGTGGAAAGGTCCTCCGGTACCAGTTGCGCCAGGTAGCAGCACAGATCACGGCCGGTTGAACGCCCAGACGCCTCAGGTCTCTCCAGCACCGGCCCCGTGAGCCGGTCGACTCACCAACCGACGGGCACCGCACCGATACCCTGCTGACGGTCATGTCCAGCGAGCACCCTCCCCAAGACGCCTACCCGGAGGTGGGAAAGGCCGACTTCCCAAACCTTGAGGCACGGATCCTGGAGCGGTGGGCCGCCGAGGGAACCTTCCAGGCCTCGGTCGATGCCAGATCCTCCGACGACGAGTTCACCTTCAACGACGGCCCCCCGTTCGCCAACGGCCTCCCCCACCATGGCCACCTCCTGACCGGCTACGTGAAGGACGTTGTTCCCCGCTACCAGACCATGCGGGGAAGGAAGGTCACCCGCAGGTTCGGCTGGGACTGCCACGGGCTGCCGGCCGAGATGGAGGCAGAGAAGGAACTACCGGTTGCAGGCAGGGCGAGCATCATCGACTACGGCATCGAGGCCTTCAACGCCCACTGCCGTTCCTCGGTCCTGCGCTACACCGACGAATGGGAGGAGACAGTCACCCGTCAGGCCCGCTGGGTCGACTTCGACCACGACTACAAGACCATGGACCGCGACTACATGGAGTCGGTCATGTGGGCGTTCCGCCAGCTCTGGGACAAGGGGCTGGTGTACGAGGCATTCAGGGTCATGCCCTACTCGTGGGGGGCTGAGACGCCGCTGTCCAACTTCGAGATCCGCCTTGACGACGCAACCAGGCCCAGACAGGACCCGGCCGTCACGGTGGGCTTTGACCTGAATCCCACCGACGGTGACCCCGGGCCGATGCGCCTGCTGGCCTGGACGACGACACCTTGGACGCTTCCCTCCAACCTTGCGATCGCAGTCGGGCCGGAAGTCACCTACTCAATGCACCTCGGTCCCGACGGAACCGTGCTCGTGTTGGGGGTCGAAGCCGCTGAGCGCTACGAGGCCCAGCTCGAGGGAACCGAGGAGGTCGGCAGGCTGACGGGCGCCGACCTGATCGGCCGCACCTACAAACCCCTCTTCGACTTCTTCGCCGATCGCAGCGACGCCTTCAGGGTGCTGTCGGCCGACTTCGTGGACGCTGCCGAGGGGACCGGCGTGGTGCACATGGCACCAGGCTTCGGCGAGGACGATCAGGCCATCTGCGAGGCGAACAACATCCCCATCGGCCGCGTGGTCCCCGTCGACGATCAGGGTTGTTTCACAAGCGAGGTGACCGACTGGGCCGGCATCAACGTATTCGAGGCCAACCCCGACATCATCAGGGCCCTCAAGGCGAACGACCGGATCTTCCGCCACGACACCTACGAGCACAACTACCCCCACTGCTGGCGCACCGACACGCCGATCATCTACAAGGCCATCTCCTCTTGGTACGTGAAGGTCACCGACATCCGGGACCGGATGATCGAGTTGAACGCCGACATCAACTGGGTACCCGAGCACGTCCGGGACGGCCGTTTCGGAATGTGGCTGGACGGTGCGAGGGACTGGTCGATCAGCCGCAACCGGTTCTGGGGTTCCCCGATCCCGGTCTGGAAGAGCGACAACCCCGAGTACCCGAGGACCGATGTGTACGGCAGTCTCGACGAGATCGAGGCCGACTTCGGCGTGAGGCCAGATGACCTTCACCGTCCGTTCATCGACGACCTGACCCGCCCAAACCCCGATGACCCCACCGGGGCGTCCACGATGCGGCGGGTCCCCGAGGTTCTTGACTGCTGGTTCGAGTCGGGCTCCATGCCCTTCGCCCAGTTCCACTACCCGTTCGAGAATGAGGCCTGGTTCGAGGACCACTTCCCCGCCGACTTCATCGTGGAGTACATCAACCAGACCCGTGGCTGGTTCTACACGATGCACGTACTGGCCACGGCGTTGTTCGACAGGCCTGCATTTGAAAACGTAATCTGCCACGGAATCCTCCTTGCCGAGGATGGCGCCAAGCTCTCCAAGAAGCTCCGCAACTACACCGAGCCCTCCCTCGTGTTCGAACATCAGGGCTCCGACGCACTGCGCTGGTACCTGATGTCATCGAACATCTCGAGGGGTGGCGACCTTCGCATCAGCGATCCGGGCATCACCGACGTTGTCCGCCAGGTGCTGCTGCCGGTGTGGAACGCCTTCAGCTTCTTCACGCTCTACGCCAATGCCGACGGTTACAGGGCGCAACTCCGGGCCGATTCCGAGCAGCTGCTGGACCGCTACCTGCTGGCCAAGACCCGCACGCTGGTCGAGTCGGTCACCGATCGAATGGACGCCTACGACCTGCCCGGCGCAACCGCCGAGATCAGGGGCTTCATCGACGCACTCAACAACTGGTACATCCGTCGTAGTCGCGACCGGTTCTGGGCCAGGACCTCAGAGTTGAACGACGACGACAAGCGCGATGCCTACGACACCCTCTACACAGTGCTCGTCACCTTCTCGAAGGTTGCCGCACCGTTCCTGCCGATGGTGATGGAAGAGGTGCACACGGGCCTGACCGGCCTTCCGAGCGTTCACCTCACCGACTGGCCGGACCCCGGCGACCTTCCTGCCGACCCCGAAATGGTGGCCCGCATGGACCGCGTTCGCGACGTGGCATCGACTGCGTTGCGTCTGCGCGAGGACAACGGCCTGCGGGTAAGGCTTCCGCTCACCTCGCTAACCGTCGCCGGTACCGACAGCGAAGCCCTTGCCGGCCTCACCGACCTGCTGGTCGACGAGGTCAACGTCAAGGCCGTCCACCTCACCGACGACCTCGAGGGCCACGCCACCTTCACCCTGCGGCCCGACGGAAAGGCTCTCGGACCCCGACTGGGAGGGGATGTCCAGGCCGTGTTCGCCGCCGCCCGCTCCGGGGATTTCTCCCTCAACGACGATGGCAGCGTTGAGGTCGCCGGCCACACCCTCAGTGCCGACGAGTTCGACCTGGCGCTCGAGTCGCCTGAAGGGGTCGCAGCAGCCGCCCTCGGGTCAGCTGACGCAGTCGTGGTGCTCGACACCGAGGTGACACCCGAGTTGGCAGCCGAGGGGCTGGCACGAGACGTCGTCAGGCAGGTCCAACAGGCGCGTCGCGACGCCGACCTTGTCGTTACCGACCGCATCATCCTGCGACTCGGCGGAGACGAGACGGTCCTCGATGCCGTCCGGACCCACACGGACTATGTGGCCGGACAGGTGCTCGCCACCGAGTTGAACCTGGGCGAGGTTCCGGCCGACGCCGTCGACACCGAGGTCGAGGGACTCGCTCTGCGGATCTCGCTCTCCTCAATCTGACGGACCTGACCGCTACACACAACATCGCGCGCTGAGCGCGACAAGCGGTGGTTCTGACGCTGTTGTAACCACCCACCGCGCGGTGCTGCAGAAATCCTCCCCGACAGCGGGGGAATCACTTGACATGGGTGTAATTACATGCGTGCAATTCATTGTCCGGACGACGCGATGCTCCCTCCCCCCTCCAGCGGCGGTGGACCCTCCGACCCCGGGACGACGGACACATCACGACAGGACCGGGACATCCGGCACAGGTACGAGGGGACACACAGATGGCGTTGACCGAGGACCGCCTCGACAGCATCAGCACAGAGAGCCGGGCCGGTGGCTCCAACATGCGGGTGCGCAAACGCAACGGCGACCTCGAACCGGTCGACGTCAACAAGATCGTACGCGCCGTCGAACGCTGCTCCGAGGGCCTGCCGGGCGTCGACCCCATGCGCATCGCCACCCGCACCATCTCGGGCCTGTGCGACGGCGCCACCACCGAGGAACTCGACGAACTCTCCATCCGCACCGCAGCTGCCTTCATCGTCGAGGAACCCAACTACTCACGCCTCGCAGCCCGCCTGCTGGCAACGGTCATCGACAAGGAGGTCCGCAACCAGGACATCCACTCCTTTTCACAGTCGATCGCCACCGGACACGACGAGGGCCTCATAGGCGACGAGGTTGCCGGCTTCGTATCAGACAACGCCCGCAAGCTGAACGACACCATCCAGGACGACAGCGACAACCTGTTCGAGTTCTTCGGCCTGCGAACCGTCTACGACCGCTACCTGCTCCGCCACCCCGAGAGCCGCAATGTCGTTGAGACACCCCAGTACTTCTTCCTCCGGGTCGCCTGCGGGCTGTCCACCTGCCCTGACGAGGCCATCCGCTTCTACAGGCTCATGTCCTCGCTGCAGTACCTGCCGTCAAGCCCGACCCTGTTCAACTCGGGCACGACCCACCCCCAGATGTCCAGCTGCTACCTGCTCGACTCCCCCGAGGACAGCCTCGACGGCATCTACCGGCGCTACACCGACATCGCCCAACTCTCCAAGTTCGCCGGGGGGATAGGCGTCGCATGGCACCGGGTCAGGGGCAAGGGCTCTCTGATCCGAGGCACCAACGGCCTGTCAAACGGCATCATTCCCTGGCTCAAGACACTCGACAGCTCGGTTGCGGCCGTCAACCAGGGAGGCCGCCGAAAGGGGGCGGCGTGCGTATACCTCGAGTCATGGCACTCCGACATCGAGGACTTCCTGGACCTCAAGGAGAGCACCGGCGACCACCAGAGGCGCACCCACAACCTGAACCTCGCCAACTGGATTCCGGACCTGTTCATGGAGCGCCTCGAAAAGGACTGGGTCTGGTCGCTCTTTGACCCCAAGGTGGTCCCCCACCTGACAGACCTCTACGGCGACGAGTTCCGGTCCGCCTACCTGAAGGCCGAGGAAGAAGGCCTCTACGTGCGCCAGGTTCCAGCCAGGGACCTCTACAGCAAGATGATGCGCACCCTGGCCCAGACCGGAAACGGCTGGATGACATTCAAGGACGCCTCCAACGCCAAGTGCAACCAGACCGGCGCCCCCGACCGTGTCGTGCACCTCTCCAACCTATGCACCGAGATACTCGAGGTCACCGACCAGAACGAGACCGCTGTGTGCAACCTGGGGTCGGTGAACCTGGGGGCTCTGGTACACGACGGTTCGTTCGACTTCGACCGCCTCGGTGAGGTCGTCCGTACCGCGGTTCCGTTCCTCGACCGCGTGATCGACATCAACTTCTATCCGACCCCCGAGGCGGCAACCTCGAACTCAGCCTGGCGCCCGGTCGGCATGGGCCTGATGGGCCTTCAGGACGTCTTCTTCAAGTTGGGCCTCCCATTCGACCACCCCGATGCCCGCACGCTCTCAGCACGGATCTCAGAGGAGATCTACTTCAACGCCCTGTGGGCATCGACCGAACTGGCCGAGGCCTCGGGCCCCCATCCCAACTTCAACATCACCCGCGCAGCCACCGGTGACCTGCAGTTCGACCTGTGGGGTGTCGAACCGACCGACCCCGCTCGCTGGGCGACCCTGAGGGAGCGCATTGCCGAGCACGGCCTTCGCAACTCGCTCATGATCGCCATTGCGCCAACTGCCACCATTGCCTCGATCGCCGGTTGCTACGAGTGCATCGAACCCCAGGTCTCAAACATGTTCAAGCGCGAAACCCTCTCCGGCGAGTTCATCCAGATCAACCGCTACCTCGTTCGCGACCTCCAGGAACGCGGCCTCTGGAACGAACAGACCACCAACGCCGTCAAGCGGGCCGAGGGTTCAATCCAGGACGTGGCCGAGGTGCCCGACGCGCTCAAGGAGATCTACCGCACCGCATGGGAGATCCCGATGCGGTCGCTCATAGACATGGCCGCCGACCGGGGTGCATACGTCGACCAGAGCCAGTCCCTGAACCTGTTCATGGAGTCGCCCACGATCGGCAAGCTCAGCTCCATGTACCTGCATGCATGGAAGTCGGGTCTCAAGACCACCTACTACCTGAGGTCGCGGCCTGCCACGCGTATCAACAAGACCACCACCGACGACGGTCCGGCGCCAGGCGAACCGGCCACTGTCGCCGGCAGCTCTCCTGCGTTCAGCGACGCTGAGGCGGTGGCATGTTCCCTGGAGAACCCCGAGACCTGTGAGGCATGCGACTGATGGCCCTGGCCGAAACCAACATCGAACCGTTTGATGCAGAGCCGTCCACCCAGCACACCCAGGGCAACGTCCCTTCAGCCGAACGCGGCAACCTGCTGGACCCCGGCTTTGACCTCACGCTGCGACCAATGCGCTACCCGGTCTTCTACGAGATGTACCGCGATGCCATCAAGAACACCTGGACAGTCGACGAGATCGACTTCTCCGACGATCTGGTCGACCTCGACCGCAAGCTGCTCCCACCAGAGAAGCACCTCGTCAGCCGGCTGGTTGCGTTCTTCGCCACCGGCGACTCGATCGTGTCCAACAACCTGGTACTCAACCTCTACCAGCACATCAACGCCCCCGAGGCACGGATGTACCTGTCGCGCCAACTCTACGAAGAGGCCCTGCACGTCCAGTTCTACCTGACGCTTCTCGACAACTACATCCCCGACCTCGACGAGCGGGAAGCTGCCTTTGCCGCCATCCACAACATCCCCTCGGTACGCAAGAAGGGCGAGTTCTGCTTCAAGTGGATGGACTCGGTCCACGACCTGGACCAGCTGGACACCGACGAGCAGCGCAAGACGTTCCTGTTGAACCTGATCTGCTTCGCCGCCTGCATCGAGGGGCTGTTCTTCTTCGCCGCCTTCGCCTACGTCTACTTCCTGCGCTCCAAGGGTTACCTGAACGGCCTGGCATCGGGCACCAACTGGGTGTTCCGCGACGAGAGCTGTCACATGAACTTCGCCTTCGAGGTGGTCAACACGGTTCGGGCCGAACAACCCCACCTGTTCGACGACGACCTGCGGTCACGCATCCAAACCATGATGGACGAGGCGATCGACTGCGAGTACCAGTTCGCCGAGGACCTCCTGGGCCAGGGCGTGCCCGGCATGTCCACCGCCGACACCCGCACCTACCTGGAGTTCGTGGCCGACCAGCGCCTCGCTCAACTGGGCCTGCCCAAGACCTACGGGGCCAAGAACCCGTTCGGCTTCATGGAACTCCAGGACGTACAGGAGTTGACCAACTTCTTCGAGCGCACGGTCGCCGCCTACCAGGTTGGTGTCGAGGGCGACGTGGCGTTCGACGAGGACTTCTAGGCGCCCTCTTCCTCTGGGGCCTCATCCGGGGCTCCGCCTGAATTTCGTCGACGCAGGGCAAGGATGCCTCCGACGGCTGCGACACCTGCAGCCAGCGCCACCCCGACCCCCACGAGCGTCTCCCACGAGCCATCCGGGGATCCACCCTGGCCGGCCCCGGCCAACGTCGATGGAGGTGCTGGAACCGTAGAAGGGGGGAACGTGGTTGCGGACGGGGTGTCGGAAGCTCCACCGGCAACAGTTGTCGGGGCGGGCACAGAGAGGGAGGTGGTCGCTGGCAGTGCTGGGCTGGAGGTGGGGCTCACAGCCGGTGCAGAAGGGGCAGTCGGGGTCGGTGCAAGCCCACGAAAGGGACCGGTCACCTCGTATGTGACACCGACCATGAGGCCCTCGGGTGCGTCACCCCAGTCGACGTCAGGGATGATGTCGCGTGTCAGGCGGTTGCCGGGGCCCCGCAGGGAACTGAAGTACAGGCGCTCCCCTGCAGGGTCGAAGCAGGGGCCGGTCACCTCCGACAGCCGATGGGTCGGGTCGGCAAACCTGGCGAACGGTGCCACATCGCCATCAGCACCAATCAGAACCAACTCCATGTCGCCCCGGTCCTCGGCCACGTACAGGTCGCCCGAAACAGGCGCCACGGTGAGGTCGGCTATGCCGGCCAGGGGTTGACGGTTGCCCACACCGTCCCAGACGAGCTCGTAGCGTCGATTCTCGAGGTCGACGGCGTGGACCCGGTTGTCGAGGCTGGTCGTGAACCAGAGCCAGCCGTTCTGGCACCAGATACCTCCGCCCACAGCCGTCACGAAGGCCCCGGGTACCTGGTGGCGTGCGGGAACCTCCCCACCTGAGGGGTCTGCCACCTGACCCCAGCCGACGGTGCCGTCGGCATCCAGGACCATCGCCTCCAGACGACCAGCGGAGAGATCGCCGAACTCGTCAGGGGTGAACCTGTAGAGCAGGCCGTCACGCTCGGCCTCGGTCAGGTAGACGACGCCGTCGGCAGGGTTCACCGTGGCTGACCCGTGGCGGCGACGCCCCAACGCCTCGCGGGCGACCCCCGGCTCAGACCCGGACGGATCACACTCCCAGACGATGCCGTCACCTTCGAAGTCCTGTTCGCACGACAGCCATGTTCCCCACGAGGTCGGACCACCATCCCTGTTCGAATGGCTCCCCACAAGAATCCGATAGGCGTCAAGCACCTCACCGTGGGCGTCGAAGTGGATTGCCGAAGCACCTCCCAGGGGCTTCCACGGCGTCAGGTAGTCGTAGACGGCGCTGTTGCAGGCGTAGAACCAGCCACCCTCACCATCAGCGAACGTGCCGGCACCTCCGGGAAACAGGGGCCACTCGTAACCACTCGAACCAACCGGGTCGCCGCTTACTGCCACGACCCGCGACGAGAAACCCTCTGGCAGGATCAGACCGTTGCGGTCCGGCAACCTTCCGGCGATGGACCCGTAGGGACCTGTACCCGGCTCAGCAGCCCCGGCAGCAACCCCACGCGCCAACAGACCAGCCCCGGCGGCAACCGCCAGCCCACCCTGCAGAAAGGTCCGCCGGTCAAGTCGACCACCCGGGACCATGCGACCCTCAGGACGTGGCCGGAGAGGGGCCACCAATGGCGTCGAGCAACCTGTCGGCGGCCACCGACGGGGTGACCTCGGCGTCGAGGACACTGCGCTCCAGTTCCGGCAGGATTGCGAGTACCGCCGGGTTCTCCCTCACCGCCGCCAGGAGGCGATCCTCGAGCATCGACCACATCCAGGCCAGCCGCTGGGCACGCCGGTTCTGGTCCCACTCGCCCGTGGCCACGAAGGCCTCGCGGTGGGCCTCCACCTGCTGCCAGATCTCGGCAAGGCCCTCACCTGTCCGGGCACTGCACGTGACCACCGGAGGGGTCCACGAAGGGGTAGCCACATGGGTGAGCCTCATGGCTGCCGAGTAGTCCCGCGCCGCTGCACGGGCATCACCAGAGGTCTCGCCATCGTCTTTGTTGACGGCGATCATGTCGGCCAACTCCAGCACACCCTTCTTGATGCCCTGGAGTTCATCACCGGCACCGGGGAGCATCAGGAGGAGAAAGAAGTCGACCATCGAGGCAACGGCCGTCTCGGACTGGCCTACGCCCACGGTCTCAACCAGCACCACGTCATACCCGGCAGCCTCGAGCAGGACGATCGTCTCGTTCGTGGACCGGGTGACACCACCGAGGGTGCCCGAACTCGGTGACGGCCTGACGAAGGCATTGGGGTCGTTGGCAAGGCCCTGCATGCGGGTCTTGTCGCCCAGGATGCTCCCGCCGGTAACGCTGCTCGTGGGATCAACTGCCAGCACCGCCACCCGGTGGCCGGCAGCGGTCAGGTGGCTTCCGAGTGCCTCGATGAACGTGCTCTTGCCGACACCCGGGACACCGGTTATGCCGACCCTGTGGGCGACCCCGTCAGGTTGACCCAGCCCTGACAGGAGGGCACGGGCATCAGACCTGTGGTCCGGCCGACTGGACTCGAGAAGTGTGATCGCCCTACCGACTGCGGCACGGTCACCGGCGAGGACGCCGTCCCTGAGGTCGGCCAGGGTGCCCTCCAGGTCGTCGCTCACAGGAGCAGCCCGAGCAGGTCTGTGGCCGCCTCGGCGATGACGGTGCCGGGCGGGAAGATGGCTGCAGCTCCGGAGGCCATCAGGGCATCACGGTCATGGTCGGGGATGACACCACCCACGACGACCACGATGTCCTCGCGGCCGAGTTCATCGAGCTCATTCCGCAGTTCGGGCACCAGGGTCAGGTGCCCCGCAGCCAACGAACTCACCCCGACAACGTGGACGTCGTTTTCGACAGCCTGCATCGCCGCCTCTGCCGGGGTGGAGAAGAGTGGCCCGATGTCCACATCGAAGCCCAGGTCGGCGAACGCCGTGGCAATCACCTTCTGACCACGGTCGTGGCCGTCCTGGCCAACCTTCGCCACGAGAATCCGGGGCCGCCTTCCGTGGTCGACCTCGAATGCAGCCACGAGAGCGCGCGCTCCAGACACCTGGTCGCTCTCGCCCACCTCGCTGCTGAAGACTCCAGAGATGATCTTCACCTCGGCTACATGACGCCCGAAGACCTTCTCCATGGCGTAGCTGATCTCGCCGACGGTAGCCCGGGCCCGGGCCGCGTCGATGGCTACGGCCAACAGGTTGCCGTCGCCGGAGTCAGCGCAGGCCGTGAGAGCCTCAAGGGCTGAGGTGCACGCGCTCTCATCCCGCTCGGCCCGAAGCCTCTCAAGCCTCGCCACCTGGTCGGCACGCACCTGGGCGTTGTCGACACGGAGCACCTCGAGTGGCGGCTCCACCTCGGGACGGTACCTGTTGACACCGACCACGGTCCTGCGCCCAGAGTCGATCCGGGCCTGGGTGCGTGCGGCGGACTCCTCAATGCGCAGCTTCGGGATACCGGCCTCGATGGCCCTGCCCATTCCACCGCTCTCGGCCACCTCTGAGATGTGTTCCATCGCCCTGGCTGCCAGGTCGGCGGTGAGCCTCTCAAGGTGGTAGCTGCCTCCCCAGGGGTCAACCACCCGACAGGTCCCGGTTTCGTGCTGCAGGAACAGTTGTGTGTTCCGGGCTATGCGTGCCGATGCATCGCTCGGAAGCGCCAGGGCCTCGTCGAGGGAGTTGGTGTGGAGGGACTGGGTGCCACCCTGGGTGGCGGCCATGGCCTCGACGCAGGTCCGTACCACGTTGTTGTGGACGTCCTGTGCGGTGAGGCTCCATCCAGAGGTCTGGCAGTGGGTGCGAAGCGACCGGGATCGGGGGTCCTTCGGGGAGAACTCCGACATGAGCCTCGACCAGAGCAGGCGGCCTGCACGCAACTTTGCCACCTCCATGAAGAAGTCCATTCCTATGCCCCAGAAGAAGCTGAGCCTCGGGGCGAAGTCGTCCACCTCCAGACCGGCGTCGACAGCGGCACGTACGTACTCGATTCCGTTTGCCAGCGTGTAGGCCAGCTCAAGGTCGGCGGTGGCTCCTGCCTCCTGCATGTGGTACCCGGAGATGGAGATGCCGTTGAAGCGGGGCATCTCGGCGCTGGTGTGGGCGAGGATGTCCGAGACGATCCTCATCGATGGCGCAGGTGGGTAGATGTAGGTGTTCCGGACCATGAACTCCTTGAGGATGTCGTTCTGGATGGTTCCGGTCAGCTGGTGCTGAGGGACTCCCTGTTCCTCGGCGGCCACCACGTAGAGGGCCAGGATCGGAAGCACGGCACCGTTCATCGTCATGGACACGCTCATCTCGTCCAGGGGGATGCCGTCAAAGAGGGTGCGCATGTCGAGGATCGAGTCGATGGCGACGCCCGCCATGCCGACGTCTCCACCGACGCGTGGGTGGTCGCTGTCGTAGCCCCGGTGGGTGGGTAGGTCAAAGGCCACCGACAGGCCCTTCTGCCCCGCAGCCAGGTTGCGCCTGTAGAAGGCGTTGCTCTCCTCGGCGGTCGAGAATCCGGCGTACTGGCGGATGGTCCATGGTCGGCTGGCGTACATGGTCGGGTACGGGCCCCTGACGAATGGGGGAAGGCCGGGCCACGTGTTGACGAAGTCCAGGTCGGCGATGTCGGCGGCAGTGGATAGAGCCCGCACCGGGACCTGCTCGGGTGTCTCCCAGGTGAAGTCTGCTGGACCACGGCCTGTCTCCTCACCGAGCAGGTCATCCCAGACGGAACCGCTGTCGGCCTCGGGCGACCCGAGATCCACCCTGGTGAAGTCGGGAATCGTCACGACCCCGCCTCCGCCTCAAAGGGACTCGCCGATCGACGCAGCGGGAGCGGCCCTTCCGGTGTCGGGGATGGACCAGGCCGGACGAGGGGCACCTCGTTCGGGTCCCTGAAGTTGGTGACGCCGGTTATCACCTCTTCCCCAGTGGCAAGCCGCTCCTGACCCGCCGACCAGGCGGCCTCTGCCTCGGCGGCTATTCGTCCACCGGCAATGGCCTCGGCCATTCCGCCATCGGCCTCGATGGAGGTGAAGAGTTCCCACGCCGCCCGGGCAAGCCTGTCCGTAAGGTCCTCGACATACCAGGAACCGCCGGCCGGGTCGACAATGCGGGCCAGGTTGGATTCTTCAAGAAGGAGCAGCTGTGCGTTGCGGGCCATCCGGCGACCAAACGCATCGGGACGCCCCACGGCGCTGTCGAAGGGATGCAGGGTCACCGAGTCGGCCCCTGCGATGCCGGCAGCAAAGCCGGCCACCGTGACACGCAGCATGTTCACCCACGGGCCGACCCTGGTGAGCATCGCAGCCGATGTCAACGCACGCTGGACCTGGGCTCGGCCCGGGGCCCCTGACCCGCTCACGGCAGCCACCCTGTCCCAGCAGCGGCGTGCCGCACGGAACTTGGCGATGGTCATGAACTGGTCGGCCGAAGCCGAATAGGTGAACGCCATCGAGCCCAGTGCACGGTCGACCTCGACACCGCCGTCCTCAAGGGCACGCAGGTAGGCGACACCTGTGGCGAGTGAACACGCCACCTCCCACGACGGTCCCAGGCCGGCATCGGAATATGGCGTCGAGTCGATCGAGACAGCACGGACACCGTCTGCCCCGGCGACCCTGGAGACCACCTCGGCAATCGAGGAACCCACCGCCGCAGGTGTCCCGTGACGGGACGCCACACCCAGCGGGTCCACTCCCAGGTCTCCCGACCGGTCCCCAACGGGAATACCCCGGTCGTCCCACAGGTCGATCAGCCAGTTGGCCGTCTCGACACACCGGGGCCCGGGAACGAGGGCAACCGGAACCATCTCAAGGTGGACCCCGCCGAGGGTCGAATCCAGATCCGACATGTCGGCCATTTCGATTGCAACCGGATCCAGCAGCACCGAGGTGGACCCGTTCGCCAACTCGTCGAGCACCGAGGCGTTCGCTGCCGTCGGCCCGACATCTTGCACCAGGGCCCTCACATCCCAGCCCCCGACGAGGCCAGCAGAAGCCGAGCCTCCCCTCGTATGGGGGCTGGAGCCTGGAACACCCAATTCCGGCTCGACCATCCCAGGGTCGTCTGACCGGTAGAGCACCCTGACGGGGATGCCGTCGACCGTGGTGGTGAGCGACTCAACGGTGTCACCACGCAGGGACCCGGCGGCCAGGTCACTCCAGGCGGCACGGTCGGCCAACTCAACCTCGTCCACCTCTGGTGGAACACCCTGCTCAGGCATGTGCAGATGGTAGGTGAGCCCCACCCCGCCGGGGGAAGCCGTGTGACCCATGACCTCCGCTGACGTCATCACCTGCGAAGAGGACATGAGAGGCTGCCCCTATGACTGACCAATCAGATGACACGTCCACCGGCCATCCCCGCAGGTGGCTCATCCTCGGAATCCTGAATCTGTCACTGGTCCTGATCGTGGCCGGTGTCAGCTCCCTGAACCTGTCACTACCGTCCATTCAACGTGCACTTGGCGCCACAGGTGTGCAGTTGGTGTGGATCAACGCCGCCTACGCACTTGTCTTTGCCGCTCTACTGCTTCCTGCCGGTGCCCTGGGCGACCGTTTCGGGCGACGCGGCGCCCTCCAGACGGGCCTGACAATATTCATTGCCGGTGCGGTACTTGCGACCCAGAGCGGCAGCGCTGAACAGATCATCCTCTGGCGATCGGTGATGGGAATCGGGGCAGCCCTGACAATGCCTGCAACCCTCTCCATCCTGACCGCCGTCTTCCCACCCGAGGAGCGCTCCAGGGCAATCGCTATCTGGGCAGGTTTCGCCGGAGCCGGCGGAGCGATCGGCCTGCTTTCAGCCGGCCTGTTGCTGGAGTACTTCTGGTGGGGCTCGGTCTTTCTTGTGAACATACCCATCGCCGCGTTGGCGCTGATCCTGGTCACGCTCCTTGTACCCACCTCCCGGGACACCCAGCGTCACCCGCTTGATCCAGCAGGTGGCCTTCTTACGGCCGGAGGCCTCACCGGCCTCGTGTACGGCCTCATTCAAGGACCTGAGTTCGGCTGGACGGACCCACTGGTTATCGGTGGGCTGGTGGCAGCCGCAGTCCTGTTGACTGCCTGGGTCCTCAATGCCAGACGCCAGGCAAACCCGATGCTGGACCCGGCCCTGTTCGCCATACCCCGGTTCGGCCTGGCCAGCCTCACCATCACAGCGGCCTTCGCTGTCATGTTCGGAATGTTCTTCGGCCTCGCCCAGTACCTGCAATTCGTCATGGGGTACTCCCCGCTCGACACCTCCCTGCGGGTGATCCCCTTCGCCCTTGGAATGGTTGCCGTCGCACCACGCGGCCCGCGTCTGGTAGAGCGGTTCGGCGCCGGAAGAGTCATGGGAAGCGGGCTGCTCCTGGCCTCCCTGGGCTGCGTCATCATGTCCCTGCTGTCGGCCGACTCGTCCTACCTCCATGTGCTGGCCGGAATCCTGATGCTGTCCTCCGGCATGGCAATGACCTTCCCGACGGCGACCACCGCCATCGTGGGCTCCCTTCCTCTCGACAAGGCAGGTGTGGCGTCGGCGGTCAACGACACGACACGCGAGGTCGGATCAGCCATCGGGATCGCTCTGCTCGGATCCCTTCTCTCGGCCGGCTACCGGCGGGACCTGGGCGACACCCTGGATTCCCTGCCGCTACCTGCTGAAGCGTTGGAGGCCGCCCGCGACTCGGTGGGTGCTGCCCTCCACGTGGCCCGGAGTGCACCCGGAAGTGCAGGCGACACCATCGCCGCAGCGGCACGCTCGGCCTTCGCCGCCGGCTACTCGCTCTCGATGATCGCAGGCGCGGTGATCATGGCGACGGTCGGAGTCATCCTGGTCCTCAGGTTCCCGGACTCAGACTGACCCCCTCGGGCCTGTGATAATGCGCCCATGCGCATCACAACCCTCCTCAACTACGCCACCGACCCGCTGGCCGCTGCCGAACAGGCTCGAGAACTCGAGGCGGCCGGCGTGGACTGCATCTGGATACCCGAGGCCTACGGCTTCGACGGCGTGAGCCTGCTGGGCTTCCTTGCCGCCAGCACCAACACCGTGCAGTTGGCAAGCGGCATCCTGAACACCTACAGCCGCACCCCGGCGTGCCTTGCCCAGACCGCCGCAGGGCTTGACTCCCTCTCGGGTGGACGTTTCACCCTGGGCCTCGGTGCATCTGGCCCCCAGGTGATCGAAGGCTTTCACGGTGTGCCCTACTCGATGCCCCTCACCAGGATGAAGGAGATCATCTCAATATGTCGCACGGCGTGGCGCCGAGAGCCACTGGTGCACGAAGGCCGCGTGTTCACGCTGCCCCTTCCTTCCGACCAGGGAACCGGCCTGGGCAAGGCCCTCAAGATCATCAACCACCCGGTCCGGGCCGACATCCCGATCTACGTGGCGGCCCTGGGCCAAAAGAGCGTGGAAGAGACTGCCGCCACCACCAACGGCTGGCTGCCGTTTCTCGTGTACCCGGAACGCATGGACCAGGTATGGGGCGACGCTGTCAGGGCCGGCAAGGCCAGGAGGGACCCGGACCTCGGAGCGTTCGACATTGTCGCCGGGGGTCTCGTTGCAATCGGCGAGGATGCCGCCCAGTTCCGCGACTACGCCCGCCCCATGGCGGCGCTCTACATCGGCGGCATGGGAGCGAGGGGAAAGAACTTCTACAACGACGTGTGCCGCGACTACGGATTCGCCGACGAGGCGATAGCGGTCCAGGACGCCTACCTGGACGGAAGGCGTGACGATGCCGCTGCCGCCCTTCCAGCAGAGTTGATCGAAAACACCACACTGTGTGGAGACGAGGCCTACATCGTGGACCGCCTGGCGGCCTACAAGGAGGCCGGGGTTACCTCGTTGAACGTCAACCCCATCGGCAGCGACCCGGCCCAGGTGCTCGGCAAGCTACGCGAGCTGGCAGAACACGCCTGACGCAAACCTGCTCTCAGGCCACCCGGTCAAGGGGGTCGATTCTCACACCGGTCAACAGCCATTCGGTGAGCCGGCGTGGCGACTCTCCCAGCCAGAAGTTGAGGGCGAGGCGCCGGGGATGGCGGACATGTCGGCGACCTGAGGCCGTGGCCGCAACCACCCGTCGTGCCAGTCGCTCAGGTGTTGTCTTTGGAATCAGCTGCAGCTTCTGGAACCGGCTGTTGGTGCGCTGCACGCTCGGGGAGGCCGACTCGACCGCATCCCACATGCGCGTGTCGACCGGGCCGGGAGCCACGAGGGTGGTACTGACCGGCGTCCCCTTCAACTCGATCCGGAGGCTGGCGGCGAAGTTGTTGAGACCGGCCTTGGTGGCGCAGTAGGGGCCCATCCCCGGGAAGCCGGCCGTGCCGGCAAGCGATGACATGAACACGACCGCCCCACGGTTGCGCTCGAGCATCCCGGGCAGAACCCGCCTGGTCAGCACCATTGGCGCCTCCAGGTTCACGCGGGCGGCTGCCCGCACCGAGTCCGGGTCGACGGTTGCGACCGGGTCGACGGTCTCGATGCCGGCATTGTTGACAAGCACATCGATGGGACCATGCGCTGCCTCGACAGCTTCGATGAGGCCATCGACCACATCGGGGTCGGACAGGTCGGCCACGTGGGCGGCTCCCCCGATCCGCTCGGCCACCTGGCGGAGGTCATCCTCGGAGCGTGCCGCCACCACCACCGACGCCGCCGCATCGGCATACGCGGATGCCAGGGCTGCACCTATCCCCCGCGACCCGCCTGTGACCAGTACCCGTGCCCCCTTGAGTTCCATGGCCGACGAACGTAACAGCCGGATCGGACCCCGGCTGCGGCCGCCGGTTACGGTCCGAACATGGCCAATGATCTCAACCCCTTCACCATCGACATCGGAGAGGACGACCTGGCCGACCTCCGCAACCGCCTCGGCAACACACGCTGGCCGGACCAGATCCCCGACACGGGCTGGGGCTACGGCTGTGACCTTGCCTGGCTGAAGGACCTGGCGGCGTGGTGGGCCGACGGCTTCGACTGGCGCAGTAGGGAGGCCCGGCTCAACGAGTTCGACCACCTCACCACGACGATCGACGGCCAGAACATCCACCTCGTCCATCAGCGCTCCCCCCACGACAATGCGCTGCCGCTCCTGCTCAGCCACGGTTGGCCCGGATCCGTGGTCGAGTTCCAGGAGATCATCGGGCCACTGACCGATCCGACGGCACACGGCGGCGACGAGGCGGATGCCTTCCACGTGATCGCACCCTCGCTACCCGGCTACGGATGGTCGGGGCCGACCACCCAGCGGGGCTGGGGCGTTGAACGCACAGCGCAGGCCTTCGCCACCCTGGCCGACCGTCTCGACTACGACTCCTACGGGGTTCAGGGCGGTGACTGGGGTTCGCTCATCTCACGCCAGATCGCCCAGGTGGACCCGGACCACGTGGTCGGGTGCCACGTGAACATGATGACCGCCGGCCCTCCGGGGCACGACGACGACTTCGAGGACATCACGCCACTGGAACAACAGCACCTGGACCGGGCCACCTGGTACATGGCCGAGGACAACGGCTACTTCCGAATCCAGGAGACGAGGCCCCAGACGCTCGCCACCGGGTTGAACGACTCGCCAGCCGGCCTGCTCTCGTGGATCGGTGAGAAGTTCCATGGCTGGACCGACCACGACGGGGATCCGTTCACGGCCATCGACCGCGACACGCTGCTCACCAACGTCTCCGTGTACTGGTTCACGGGCACGATCAACTCCTCAACCCGCATGTACCTCGAAACGATGCGCTCGCCATCGCCGACACTCGGTGCAACAGGTGATGTCCCCCTCGGCGTGTCGACCTTTCCGAAGGAGTTGTTCTCGGCCCGACGACGCTGGGTGGAGGCGGCCCACAACCTGACCTTCTGGGCCGACCACGACACCGGCGGCCACTTCGCCGCCATGGAGAACCCCGATGTGCTGGTGGACGACATCAGGGAGTTCTTCAGGGGGCTGAGATGATCGCCGGGCACGACGGAGTCCAGATCGCCACGACCAGCCGGGGCAACGGTCCCAGCCTGGTGTTCACGCACGGGTGGGCAAACGACCGGTCTGTCTGGACACCGATCGCCGACGACCTGGCCGACGACCACGCCGTCACCACCTGGGACCTTCGGGGCCACGGAGAGAGCGACACACCCCAACCCGGTAACTACTCGCGGCAAAACGCCCTCGGAGACATGAACGCTGTGGTGGACGGCACGAACCGGCCAGCCGTACTCATCGGTCACAGCCTGGGCGGTTACCTGTCCCTCGCCTATGCGCTCGCCCACCCCGATGATGTCTCGGCTCTGGTGCTGGTCGCCTCGGGTCCCGGATTCCGGAAGGTCGAGGCCCGCGACGAGTGGAATGAGGCCGTGGTTGCCAGCACGAAGAAGCTGGGCCTGCCACCTGGCGTCGAGGAACTCTCCATGCACGTCGACTCGATGGTCATCGACAGGCTCACAGAGATCACCGCTCCGGTACTCATCCTGCTGGGCGAGCGTGACAGGCGCTTTGCAGCCGCCGCAGGCCTCTTCCAGAGGGACCTCGACGTGCGCGACACGGTCATTGTCCCCGACCAGGGCCACATGGTCCACGTCAAGGCAGCCCGGCAGTGTGCCGATGCAATCCGGTCGTTCGTGGCAGGCACCTGATGACCGTCGACCCCCTGGCCGGGATGGTCGACCTGCCCGGAGGCTCCTTCCTGATGGGTAGCGACGACCCCCTCGGATACCCGGCCGATGGCGAGGGACCTGTCAGGGAGGTCGTGGTCTCTCCCTTCCGCATCTCGTCCACAGCGGTCACAAACGACGAGTTCAGTGCGTTCGTAGAGGCCACCGGGCACGCCACGACTGCGGGGTCCGAGGGCTGGTCGTTCGTGTTCGCCGGCCACCTGCCCGACGACTTCCCCGAGACCCGTGGGGTGGTCAGCGCCCCGTGGTGGCGACAGGTGTTCGGCTCCGACTGGTGCCATCCCCTCGGCCCGGATTCGGGCCTCGCCGGCCTGGCTGACCACCCGGTGGTCCATGTCTCGTGGTTCGACGCCGTGGCATTTGCCAACTGGGCCGGAGGACGGCTCCCAACCGAGGCGGAATGGGAACTTGCGGCCCGCGGGGGTTTGACACAGGCCCGGCTGCCGTGGGGTGACGACCTCTGCCCAGAAGGCGGGCACCGGTGCAACATCTGGACCGGGACCTTTCCAATCGAGGACACGGCCCAGGACGGCTACGCCGGGACCTGCCCCGTGGACACCTTCGAATCCAATGGCTACGGCCTGTTCAACTGCTCGGGAAACGTGTGGGAGTGGTGCATGGACCACTTCTCGTCGCACCACCCTGTGGAGAGGCCCCTCGTTGATCCGGCCGGTCCGGCGATGGGCGTCGACAGGATCGCAAAGGGTGGCTCGTTCCTGTGCCACGACAGCTACTGCAACCGCTACCGGGTGGGGGCGAGGCTCGGCAACACGCCCGACAGCTCCACGGCCCACCAGGGCTTCCGCCTGGCAGCCTGAACACCACCCGCTCCCCCGGCCGTACGATTGCCGCCATGGGCCTGCGCAGCGAGGTGAACGTCGGTGTTGCACCGGCGGCCGCCGACGAGTTCGGCACAGTCCGGGTCGGCCCCATGGAGGTCTGGCCACCGGTCGTGCTGGCACCGATGGCCGGGGTCACCAACGCCCCCTTCCGGACGCTCTGCAGGGAGATGGGTGCCGGCCTGTTCGTCAGCGAGATGATCACCGCACGTGGCCTTGTGGACGGCAATGCCAAGACAGTCCGCCACAGCCGGTTCGAACCCGACGAGTCGCCCCGCAGCATCCAGCTCTACGGAACCGAACCGGAGAGCATGCACAGCGCTGTGCGCCTGCTCGTGAACGAGGACCGGGTTGACCACATCGACCTCAACTTCGGATGCCCGATGCCCAAGGTCACCCGCAGGGGAGGCGGCGCCGCCCTGCCGCTGAAACCGCGCCTGTTCGGGTCGATCGTGGGAGCCGCCGTTGGTGCGGCCGGCGACGTTCCCGTCACCGTGAAGTTCAGGAAGGGCACCGACAATGCCCACCTCACCTACCTCGAGGCGGGCCGTATCGCTGAGGACGTCGGCGTCTCGGCCCTTGCGCTCCACGCCCGCACAGCCGAGCAGCTCTACTCCGGTGAGGCCGACTGGTCATCGGTCGCGTCCCTGAAGGCCGCCGTGACCTCGATTCCGGTATTCGGCAACGGTGACATCTGGGAACCCTGGGATGCCCTGCGCATGATGCGCTCCACCGGTTGTGACGGAGTAGTTGTAGGACGGGGCTGCCTGGGCCGGCCATGGCTGTTCGGGGACCTGGCGACCGTGTTCGGGTGCTCCCCCGGCTCAGGTGGTTCCGACACAGGTGACCCCCCGGACCTCGCCGCTGTCGCTGCGGTCATGTCGAGACATGCCCGCCTGCTTGTGGACTGGGCAGGCCCCCATGGGATCAGGGATTTCCGCAAGCACACAACCTGGTACCTGAAGGGCTATCCGACCGGGCCCGCCGCCCGCAGGGACCTCAAGGCTGTCGAGTCCCCGGACGACCTGGAGGGAATCCTCGGAGGGCTGCTGGACGACCTCGGAAGGGGCATGGGAATCGACCCGGCGTCACTGCGGATTCCACGCAGCCACCGCAGCGGACCCAGGCGCGTTGTCCTTCCGGACGGCTGGCTGGACGACCCCGAGGACATGACACCTCCGCCGGCCGAGGCCGAGGCACTGGTCTCGGGAGGATGAGACCGTGAGCAGTCGCCTGGTGCTGGCATCGGGTTCACCACGGCGCCTGACCATTCTGCGTGGTGCGGGCTTTGACCCCGAGGTGAGGGTGCCACCGGTCGATGAGACCCCGCTGGCAGGAGAGGAACCATCAGCCATGGTGCAGCGGCTTGCACTCGCCAAGCTCCACTCGGTTGTAGTGGCTGGAGAAACGGGCCTCGCTGCCGACACCGCTGTCGTGGTCGACGGCGAGGTGCTCGGTAAGCCACTTGAGCCTGACCGGGCGCAGGAGATGTTGAGGCTGCTCTCCGGCCGGACCCATGAGGTGGTTGGTGGCATCGCCGTACGGCACGGCGGCCATGACGCCGCCGGGGTCGTCACCACGAGGGTCTCCTTCAGGGATCTCTCCGATGAGGAGATCCGGGCGTACGTGGCTTCAGGTGAACCCCTCGACAAGGCCGGTGGCTACGCCATCCAGGGTGGTGGCGACAGGTTCGTCACCGAGGTCGACGGCTGCCGTGACAACGTGATCGGGCTGTCTCTGGGAGCCGCGCTGGAACTGTTCTCGATTCTGGGTTTTCAGCCACCCAGCCGGCCCGGTGGCTCCAGCCACTGATCTGAGGGGAACACCGCGGACAACCTGCGCTTTGTGGCGAGAGGTCAACCACCTCTATCCTGTTAGGTGTGGTGAACATCAACAGACCGGTGCCGGTGGACCCGACACCGGTCGGACTCGAGATCGACGCTGTGTCTGTGGACTACGGCGGCCCCGAGGTGCTCTCTGACGTCTCCCTTTCTGTTACCCCCGGAGAGATCATCGCCCTGCTCGGACCCAGCGGCTGCGGTAAGACGACCCTGCTGCGGGCCGTTGCGGGGCTGGAACGCCCGACAACTGGGAGCATCTCACTGGGCGACCGACTCGTGAGCGGTCCGGGTGGGTTCGTACCACCCGAACGACGGCGAATTGGCATGGTGTTCCAGGACTGGTCGCTGTTCCCACACCTGGATGTCTCCCGCAATGTCGGATACGGCCTGCCCCGTGGCGACCTCAGCACCGAAAGGGTGAGCGAGACGCTCTCCCTCGTCGGGCTGGACGGCGTTGCCGACAGGATGCCCGGGACCCTGTCCGGCGGACAGCAGCAACGGGTGGCCCTTGCACGGGCGCTGGCACCGCGGCCCGCCGTGCTGCTCCTTGACGAACCGTTCTCGAACCTGGACTCCAGCCTTCGTTCCCAGGTGCGCACCGAGATCCACCACCTGCTCGTGGAACTGGGTGTCACAACCGTCTTCGTCACACACGACCAGGACGAGGCGTTCGTTCTGGGTGACCGGGTGGCCGTGCTCCACGATGGCCGTCTGGCCCAGGTCGGCAGCCCCGACGACCTCTACCGTCGGCCAGCCGACAAGTGGCTCGCCACCTTCGTGGGCGAGGCGAACCTGTTCCCCGTTCAGATCCCAGATGGGAACGGCTCGACCTGCCCCACGCCGATCGGACCTGTCCCACTCGTCTCAGAGGTGAGCGGACCCACCGAGATCATGCTGCGGCCCGAGGATCTGGCCGTCAGCGCCGGCGGTGACGGTGTCATAGAACTGGTGGAGTACTACGGCCACGACACCATGGTCCTGATTCGCCTGGGTGACGGCACGACCGTCCGAGCCAGGACCGATGCAGACGTCTCGTTCCAGAGGGGCGACAGCGTCACCGTCACCTACGACGGGCCCGGCGTCTTCGCCTTCTAAGTTGGACTACCTGCTATTGATTGTTAGGGTTTCTTTACACACAGGAATCAACCATTAGAGAACCCCCCCCCTCCAATGCAGAACAGACACCACCACCTGACCACAGTCCTAGCAACCACCCTCCTGCTGACGGCTCTCGTTGCAGGAGCTACCTCGTGTGGAGGCGACGACGATGGCCAGACGCTCACCATCTACTCCGGCCGCAGCGAGAAGCTGGTCGGTCCCATCTTCGCCGAGTTCGAAGCAGTAACCGGAGTGACCCTCGACGTCCGCTACGGCTCCTCGAACGACCTGGCCCTGGCAATCTCAACAGAAGGCGACAAGACCCCCGCCGACGTGTTCCTCTCCAGGAGCCCAGGGCCTGCCGGCTACCTGGACGACCAGGGGATGCTGGCACCCATCGACACCAAGACCCTGGAACGGGTCGATCCAGGCGACCGCTCCCCCGACGGAACCTGGGTCGGCTTCGCAGGCCGCGCCCGTGTGCTCGTCTACAACATCGACGAGGTTGCCGAAGCCGACCTGCCCGGGTCCGTATTCGACCTGACAGGACCCGGCTACCAGAACCTGGTGGCAGTACCGGGCAGCAACTCCTCATTTCAGGACTGGTTCACGGTGTTCCGCCTACGCAACGGCGACGACATGGCCGTCAGGTGGCTGGACGACATGGTCGCCAACGGCGCCCGCTTCTACCCCAAGAACCGGGCGATCGTCGAAGCGGTAGGACGCAACGAGATCCGGTTCGGGCTGGTGAACCACTACTACAACCACCAGGAGGTGGCAGCCAACGGCGACGCCCAGCGCTCCGCCAACCACGGCTTCAACCAGGGCGACGACGGCGGCCTGATGATCATTGCCACCGCAGCAATCCTGGACCAGAGCGACGACAGGGAACTCGCCAACCGACTGCTCACCCACCTGCTGAGCGACTCACAACAGCGGTACCTGACCGACACCGTCTACGAATACCCGCTGGCCATCGGGGTCGACGCCGCCGAGACCCTGCCACCGGCACCGGCCGACACGGTTGGGGCCGTGCAGATAGCAGACGTGGCTGCCGAGTTCACCCGGACCATCGAGATCATCGAAGCCAGCGGGATCCTGGACCAGTGAGGTCAACCCGGTGAACGAGGAGGTCGCCCGACACCGGGCGGGTGCCGGGCGACCTCCTCGTTCGCTGATCTCAGCAAACCTCCTCATAGCCGTCCTGTTCGCCATCCCGGGCGGCTACGTCGTCTGGCGGACAGCCACAACAGGCGAGGGCCAACTCGCCACAATCGCCTCACGCTCAACTCTGGAGCCCCTGTGGAGGACCATCCAGCTCGGCTTTCTGGTCTCCGTGGCAGCCGCCCTGACCGGCACCGGCCTGGCGTGGCTCACGACCCGGACCGACCTGCCGATGCGACGCTTCTGGCGCATCGCCGTCCCCCTGCCCCTCGTCTACCCCAGCTTCGTGGGGGCCAGCGCACTGCAGTCCGGCCTCACGCCGGGTGGAATCGTCCACGACCTGGTCTCGGTAACCGGTGTCGGCCTGGACCTGAGACTCCACGGGCTCTTCGGTGCGTGGCTTGTGTTGACCCTCTTCACCTACCCGTACGTCTACCTGCCCGTCGCAGCACGCCTCTCGACACTGCCGACATCCCTTGAGGAAAATGCCAGACTTCTGGGCGACCGTCCAGTGCAGGTCTTCAGGAAGATCGTCCTGCCCCAGGCCAGTTCCTCAATAGCAGCGGGCTCGCTTCTGGTGTTTCTCTACACGGTCAGTGACTTCGGCGCAGTCCACCTGATGCGGTTCGAGACCCTCACACAGACCATCTTCAGGACCAGGTTGTTCGATCAGAACCGGTCGTTCACCCTTGCTCTGGTGCTCCTCGTCCTGGCCCTCGTCGTGGTGGCCGCGGAACGAACCGTCGCACGCAGAGGCAGCCGAACCCACGTGGTCGGCAGCCGGCCTGCACTCCCGATCCCCCTCGGCCCGTGGTCGGTACCGGCACTTGTGACCTGTTCACTTGTTGTCGGCCTGGCTCTCTTCTCACCCGCGTTGTCGCTCGCCGACTGGGGTCTCTCAGGTTGGACCCGCCAGCTACGCGGTGGCGCAGGCCTTCGCCTCGACCTTAACGATCTGGTGGGGCCAACCTGGAACACCGTATGGATCAGCGTCGTTGCCGCAACCCTCGCAATAGTCGCCGTCATGCCCGTCGCCTACCTGCTGACGCGCCACAACTCCAGGGTGGGCGGGCTGATAAACGGCGTGGTGGTCGCCGGCTTCGCCATCCCGGGACTGGTCGTCGCCCTCTCACTCATCTTCTGGACCCTTCATGCATCACCCTTCGACTTCCTCATCGGAACCCTCCCGGTGCTGGTGTTCGCCTACGTGGTCCACTTCGGGGCCCAGGCTGTTCGGACAGCCCAGGTGGCGGTGTCGACGGTTCCTCCGCGCATGGAGGATGCTGCGCGGCTTCTGGGGGCGGGTCGCCTGCGGCGCCTGCGGACAGTGGAACTCCCTTTGATGGCACCCGGCCTCGCAGCTGGCGGTGGCCTCGTGATGCTCTCGACCATGAAGGAACTCCCGGCGACCCTGCTCGTGTCGCCGATCGGGTTCAGAACCCTGGCCGTGGAGATCTGGAACACCTACGAGGCGGCATACCTTCCGGAGATGGCCCTCCTGGCCCTCGTGCTGGTGGCGATCAGCGCCCTGATGACCTGGATGCTCATCGTGCGGCGCGTCACCTATCTGGCCTGACCGGGTTCTCGGCCAGATCGCCGGGTGACGATTGATCGGGTCGGGTCAACCCGCGGTTACGAGGATGCGCTCAGCAGCGAAGACACCGACCCCGAGGTGGTTACCGTCGATCTCGATGGTGACCGTGCCGTCGGGTGATGCTGCGGTGACGGTTCCCCTCTTGCCCGGTATGAGGGCGGATTCCTCAAGGAAGTCCAGCATTCCCTCGGTGAACTCCAACTCCTCGGTGATGCGGCTGACGGTGAACCCCTCGCCGACCGCGACCTCGACAAGGTGCCGGGAATCGGGTTCCTCATATGAGCTTCCGGGTATGGGGTTTCCGTGCGGACAGGTGGTGGGCCGGCCCAGCAACTTGTCCAGCGCCGATTCCACGAGCGGCGAGATCACGTGCTCCCATTTTCCGGCCTCGTAATGGGCGTCGGTCCAGGAGAGGCCCAGCATGTCGGTGAGGAAGCGCTCGGCCAGACGGTGGCGTCTGACCACCGACACGGCAAGGTCCTGACCCTCGGCGGTGAGTGAGATCACCGTGCCATCGGTGGCGACCAGGCCCTCCTTCTCCATGCGCCTGATCATCTCCGAGACGGCCGGCCGGCTGATGTCGAGTCGATCCGCTATGCGGGCCTGGATCACGTTGAGGTCGTCTTCGGCGAGTTCGTAGATGGTTTCGCAGTACTCCTCGAAGGCCGGGTGGTACTCGGGTGTGCTGTATGCCATGGCCACCAGTGTAGGCGCATGTGAGGGATGCCTAACTGTGGTGGCGGGCCCGCCTCGCCAGCCGCCAAGTTGCTGGTACACACTCCTGCCATGACCCTCGACCCCCATACGCCGGTAATCGTGGGTGTCGCCCAGGTGACCGACCGATTCAGCGACCAGTCCGAGGCACGTTCTCCTCTGGACCTGATGGAAGACGCCCTCCGTTCCGCCGCCATCGACGCCGGTTCTCCGAGAGCAACCTCGCGCCTCGACCTGGTGGGTGTGGTGGGAGGAAGCTGGAACTACCCAGACCCCGGCCGACAGGTAGCCGACCGGGTGGGGTCTGACCCCACCACCACACTCGTCACATCATGGTCGGGCCACAGTCCACAGCTGCTGATAAACCACCTCGCAGCCCGGATTCAGGCAGGGCAACTGGACGCGGCTGTCGTCCTGGGCGGGGAGAACAACCGGAGCCGCCGGCTGGCACGGTCGCTCGGAGCGGAGCTGGAACGCGACTACGACACCACGCTGCCCGCAGCCGAGCCGTTCGGGGAGCCGCTCGTCATGGCCACAGACCATGAGGAGGAGCGGGGGGTGTCTGCCCCGATCACCATCTACCCGCTCCTGGACTCGGCTATACGCCACGCCATGGGCGAGACCATCTCCGAGCACCGCCGGCGGCTTGGACAACTCTGGGAGGGCTTCAACCAGGTAGCCGTTGACAACCCCCACGCCGCTGTACGTACACCGATGACGGCCGATGAGATAACCACCCCCACGGAGGCGAACCGCCTGGTGGGCGCCCCCTACACGATCGCCATGAACGCCCACAACAACGTGGACCAGGCCTCGGCGGTGCTTCTCATGTCAGTGGAGCGCGCCCTGGCCGCCGGCGTGCCGAGAGACCGGTGGGTGTTCCCGCTGGCGGGCAGCCACGGCCTCGACACCGAGTGGATCAGCGAGAGGTGGGAGTTGAACCGGGCACCGGTCCTTCGCCTGGCCGGTGAGCGGGTCCTCAAGGCAGCCGATACGGACATAGGCGACCTGACCCACATTGACCTCTACTCGTGCTTCCCGTCTGCCGTGCAGATCTCCTCGACAGAGCTGGGCATTGACCAGGACCGAGCCCTCACCGTCACAGGCGGGCTCACCTTCGCCGGTGCGCCCTACAACAACTACAGCGGACAGGCCATTGCCGCCATGGTGGGCTGTATACGCGAACAGCCTGGAGCGGGCCTCGTCCACGCCAACGGCGGGTACGTGACCAAGCACTCCTTCGGCGTCTACTCCGACCACCCGGGTGGCCACTTCCTGAACATCGATGTGGCTGACGAGGCCGCCTCACTTCCCATACGGCAGACCGACCCCGGTTTCTCGGGTGAGACAACAGTCGAGGCCTACTCGGTAATGCACGACAGAACCGGGCACCCGACACACGCCGTCGTATCCCTCCGCACCGATACCGCTGCACGCGTCTGGGGCACGACACGAGATGTTGACACCCTGGGTGCAATGCTCGTGGAGGAACACATAGGCAGGAGTGCCGAGTTGTCGCCTGACGGCACGGTCTCCACCTGATCCAACCCAGAAGAGGCCAACCAGTGCAGACACCAATCACCGAAATGTTCGACATCGAGTTCCCCCTGATGGCCTTCAGCCACTGCCGCGACGTGGTGGCTGCAGTGTCAAAGGCCGGAGGGCTCGGCGTGCTGGGAGCCGTGGGCCACAGCGACGAGGGCCTCGAGGTGGACCTTGCCTGGATCGAGGACGAGATAGGTGACCTCCCCTATGGCGTGGACCTGATCGTTCCGGCAAGGTACGCGGGCGACGCTGACGGCGGCTTCAGCATGGACGACATCTTCGCCCTCATCCCCGAAGAGCACCGCGACTTCCTGACAGACATGCTGGACCGGTACGGGGTTGCCACGCAGACCGACAACCTGCCAGATGGGTGGGCTGGACGCTCGGTGGACGCACCCTTTTCGGCCAACCGGGCCGCCCGACAGGTTGACATCGCCCTCGTCCATCGGCCCTCCCTGATGGCCAACGCCCTCGGGCCACCACCGCCTGACATGATCCAGCGCTGCCATGAGGCCGGGATGAAGGTTGCAGCCCTGGCTGGAACCCGGGCGCACGCCGAACGCAACGTCAACGCAGGTGCCGACATCATCATCGCCCAGGGCGCTGAAGCCGGCGGCCACACGGGCGAGATCGGCACGATGGTCCTCATCCCCGAGATCGTCGACGCCGTCACACCCGTACCCGTCCTGGGTGCCGGCGGCATCGGCCGGGGCAGGCAGATGGCAGCAGCGATGGCCCTCGGGGCTGCAGGCGTGTGGTGCGGCTCGGTCTGGCTCACCACCGAGGAGGCCGAGACCGACCCGACCGTCAAGAAGAAGATGCTTGAAGCCGGATCCAGCGACACGCTCCGTTCGCGCTCTCTCACAGGCAAACCGGCCCGGATGCTGCGCACCGCCTGGAGCGAGGAATGGGACAGGGAGGACACCCCGGACCCGCTCGGAATGCCCCTCCAGCCCATCCTCACGAACGAGGCCCAGCAGCACATCAACAGGGGCGCCCACGTGGAGGGGTCCGGTGCCGAAAAGTTGGCTACCTACTTCGTTGGTCAGATCGTGGGAACCATGAACAGATCGAGGCCGGCCGGCCAGGTGGTCATCGACATCATCGAGGAGTTCATCGAGGCCACCGAGAGCCTTACACGCCAGCTCGAGGTGTGAGCCGGCCGCCGTTTCAGATCAACTGCTAACCGATGTGGTCGAAGCCGATCAGACCTCCACCGTCGACCACGAGGGCCTGGCCTGTCATCCAGCCTGAAGCCTCAGAGGCCAGATACAGCGCTGCATTGGCGATGTCCTCCGGCTCGCCCAGGCGCTTCAGCGGATAGGCCTGGGCAACCTGATCGCCACGGCCCTCGTCCCACAGGGCCCTGGCAAAGTCGGTCTTGATGAGGCCGGGGCATACCGCGTTGACGCGCACACCCGGCGACATCTCAGCGGCCAACTGGCGGGTCAACTGCACGAGGGCCAACTTGGTTATGTCGTAGGTGCCGAGAATGGGGCTTGTGGCAAAGGCACCCACCGACGAAATGTTGATCACCTCACCCCCGTGTTCCTTCATCCACGAGTTCCAGCACAACTGCGTCCACACCAGTGGCGCCGTCAGGTTCACCTGAAAGGTCTTCTCCCAGCGGGGAATATCGGCGTCAATGACCGGACCGGCGTACGGGTTGGTCGCTGCATTGTTGACCAGGATGTCGACTGCGCCGAACGTGGACAGCGTCGCCGCCACAACCCGCTCGGCGTCCTCGGCCAACCCGACGTTGCCGGCCTCAAAGGCCAGGTCGCCACCGGTCTCCTCTGACAATTCGACCACCGCCGCCTCGCACGCATCGGCCTTGCGGCTGGTGATCATCACCTTTGCACCCGCCGCCGCCAGGATTTCGGCGATTGAACGCCCGATCCCCCGGGAACCACCGGTGACTATCGCTACCTTGCCGTCGACCCTGATGTCCATAGGTGGCGACCCTAGCCAGACTCCGAGACCGACCCGGCAGTCAGGGACGTCGAAAAGACGTCAGTTGACCCGACGCTCGTGGCCCTCCCAGAAGGGGTCGCGCAGCTCGCGCTTGAGAATCTTGCCGGTCGGATTCCTGGGAATCGCCTCGACAAAGTCGACCGACCTGGGACACTTGAACCCGGCCAGCCGCTCGCGAGCGAAGGCCAGGATGTCCTCTGCAGTAACGCCACTGTCGGGGACCGGAATCACCAGGGCCTTGCCGACCTCGCCCCACTTCTCGTCGGGTACCCCTATGACCGCTATGTCGAGCACACCCTCGTGACCCATGAGGGCGTTCTCGATCTCGGCCGGGTAGACGTTCTCGCCGCCGGAGATGATCATGTCCTTTACCCGGTCGTAGATGAACAGATAGCCGTCCTCCATGTAGGCGGCGTCGCCGGAGCGGAACCAGCCGTCCCCCGGGAGCGCTTTGGCCGACTCCTCGGGCATCTGCCAGTACCCGGACATGATCTGCCCTGACCGTATCCAGACCTCGCCGACCTCGCCGTCGGGCAGTCTGTCACCGGTGTCGGGGTCGATGATGTGGATCTCGGTACCGGCAATCGGCTTTCCAGCGGAGCGCAGGAGGTTCTGCCTTGGCCCACCCGGGTCGTGGTCCTCAGGCAGCAGCTGGGTGACGACCCCGGTCGTCTCGGTGAGGCCGTAGACCTGTGAGTACTCGCAGCCGAACATCTTCATGGAGTTGACCAGCACGTCCTCGGTGATGGGTGAGGCACCGTAGGCGATCGTCTGCATCGAGGAGAGATCGATTCCGTCGCTCGGAACCATGGAGAAGAAGGCCAGGACGGCCGGCACGAAGAAGGCATGCGAAATCTGCTCTGACTCGATGAGCTGGAGCCCTGCCACCGGATCGAACTCACGCACCAGAATCGAGGTGGCACCACTGCCCATGCCGAAGAAGGCCCAACCGCTACCCCCGATGTGGAACAGCGGCATCATGACCATGGTCCGTGCGTCGCCGGTCATCTCCCAGTCGACGTTGTTGAATGCCGCGTTGAAGTTGGAGTTGGTCAACTGGGCACCCTTGGGCATGCCCGTTGTTCCTGACGTGTAGAGCTGCATCGAGACGTCGTCGGGCTGGGCGTCATGGACGTCGCTCTCGACAGGGTGGGCGTTGCGCCACTCGTCGTAGGAGATGTGGGTCTCGTGGGAGCCGATGACCACAATGCGCCTGACGCTCTCCAGGTCGGCCTCGAACGCCGCCAGGTGCTCGACGAGGTCCTCATGGATGACCAGGACCGCAGCCTTGGAGTCGTTGACGATGTAGGCCATCTCGGGCGGCGCAAGACGCCAGTTGACGGCGACGGTCACGGCATTGATGAAGCTGCATCCAAACGCCAGCTCGAAGTACTCGGGGCCGTTCTTGTCGATGTACGCGATGCGGTCCGTCGGGCCCACACCGTCTGCCCGAAGGGCGTTGGCCACCTGCCCTGAGCGGTCCCTCATCTCGGACCAGGTGATGTGCTCGTCGCCGTAGATGATCATGTCGGCGTCGGGCTTCTCGGCCATGCCGGTCAGGATGATGTCTGAAATGCTTGAAAGCTCACGAATGTCCATGACCACGGAACATACACCCGGCCACCTACACGGTGGTGGGCCGGGCATGACGCCCGGTCCACCACCGACGCCAGAGACCTGCGACACTCGGACCCATGGCTGAGGACCCGGGAATCCGTCTGGTGCTGGAACCCGGCGACGAGTACAACCACGAACCCGACCCGGTGTCCAACTACAACGAGTCGATGTACTTCAACGTGGTCGACCACTCGACAGGCGTTGGTGGATGGTTCCGTCTGGGGAACCGGGTGAATGAGGGTTACGCCGAGATGTCATGTTGTGTCTACCTGCCGGATGGCCGTGTGGGCTTCATGTTCAAGCGACCACGAATCGATACCAACGAGGACTTCAATGCCGCCGGTATGCGCTTCGACGTTGAGGAACCCTTCGATCGACTACGGGTCCGCTACGAGGGATCGGTCTGCCTGTTGGACGATCCCGGCGAGATGGCCGAACCGAAGCTGGCGTTCTCAACCAACCCCATAGTGGACTGCAGCATCGACCTGGCATACCGGGGCATCTCTCCGATGCTGGGTGGACGGCCCGTTGATGCTGTCACCGGCGAGGAGCCTTCACAGGAGGTGACACAGTCGTTTGCCAAGGCCCACTACGAACAGCACATGGCTGCCACAGGGTTCATCCAGGTCGACGGTGAGCGCTTCGAGGTGGACGGCCTCGGCCTGCGCGACAAGTCCTGGGGAGCCCGCTACTGGCAGGCGATCTCCTGGTACCGCTGGCTGCCTCTGGTCTTCGACGAGGACTTCGCCATGGTCATCTCGCTCATCAGCAGTGACGGCGTGGCCACCCGACCCGGGGGCATGGTGCTCCACAATGACGTGTACCACGAGATAACCGACGTCTCGATCGACACCACCTGGGACGAGGCCTGGTACCAGACCGGGCTTGTCGCCACCGTCACCACCGCCGACCGCACCTACGAGGTAGTCGGCGACATCACGTCACTGATACCGCTGCGAAACCGCCGCACGACACCCGAAGGCGCCGAACTGCTGACGAGGATCACCGAGGGCCTGACCCGCTTCACCTGCGACGGCCACGTCGGCTGGGGCCTGTCCGAGTACCTGGACCAGATTCAGGACGACCTCCCGATGGGTGCCCTCCTGTAGGGTTTCACCGCCGTGTCATACGTAGTACCATTATTCGTATGACACTCCTGAGCGTCCGACTCGACGACGAGGTATCCGACGAGATCGACACCTGGTCCGACTACCTGGGTGTGTCGCGATCCGACCTGGTCCGCGACGCACTGCGCCGCCACCTGGTAACCCTCACAGGCGAACGCGACTCCGAGGCATGGGAAGAGCATCCGCTGGACGACAACGAACTCCAGCTCGCCGAGATCGCCGATCCCGGCCCCACCGAGGACTGGTCGGACTGGCACAATGCAACGGGGTGAGGTCTGGTTCACCGCGACGCCGGGCGGCGACCGCCCCGTGCTGGTGCTCACCCGAGATCCGGTTGCCGATCGAATCGGTCACGTGGTCGTGGCTCTCCTCACCAGGACGAGACGGGGCCTGATCTCAGAACTTCCCCTACGGGCCGACATCGACGGTCTTCCCACCGACTGCGTCGTCAACTTCGACAACATCCACACGATCGCACGGGACACGTTCAGGCGGCGTGTGACGACCCTCTCAGATGCCCGCATGAAACAGGCCTGCTGGACCCTCGAGGCCGCAGTGGGCTGCTGAGCAGGTACCCCTAGATCAGCTTCGAGACCGTGGCGCCGTCGAAGCGCTCCACGGACATGCCGGTCACACCGAAGCCGGCCATCGCCCCCTGAAAGTCAGCCATGTGCACCGAACCCATGTGGGCGCTGAGGGCCTCATCGCCGTCCCACTTCTCGAAGATCCTGACGAGCCCGGGCTGTACCGGATCGATGCTGAGCACGTAGTCGATGCAGCCCTCCTCGGCATGCGTTGCGGTCATCATCGGCACGATCGCCGCCACGGCGTCGTCGCTGCTGGCCGGGTCGATGTTGATGGTTCCTGCTATCACGATCATGGGAGGTCCCTGACTGGTCGGGCAATGGCTCGCCGGAGCGTAACGTCGGTCCCCGTGGAGCACAGCAGCGGACGGGGACGGAGATGACTGAGGGCCTCGTCACCGGCGACGACGGGATCGTGCGCTGCTGGTGGCCGGGAGACCACACCGACTACCTCGCCTACCACGACGACGAATGGGGTCGACCGACAACCGACGACACCCGACTCTTCGAGAAGATCTGCCTCGAGGGCTTCCAGGCCGGGCTGTCATGGCTGACGATCCTGCGCAAGCGCGAAGCGTTCAGGTCCGGATTCGCCGGCTTCGACCCGGTGACTGTCGCAGGGTTCGGCCCCGACGACGTGGAACGCCTGCTGGGCAATGCAGGCATCGTTCGCCACCGGGGCAAGATCGAGTCCACGATCAACAACGCCGCCCGGGCCCTGGAGGTGGCCGACGAGTTCGGTTCCCTGGCCGCCTACCTGTGGTCATGGGAGCCGACCGGTGAGCCCCGGACCCCCGGCGACCCGATCCCCGCCACCACTGCCGAGTCCACCACCCTCAGCCGCGACCTGAAGAGGAGGGGGTGGTCATTCGTGGGGCCCACCACCGCATACGCCTTCATGCAGGCAATGGGCATGGTCAACGACCACATGCCCGGGTGTGCCTTCCATGCCGTGGTGGAGACCGAACGCTCCACCATGGTTAGGCCAACCCTGTGAACCCCAGCATCCACAACGCAGGGCCCAACAACGCAGGCCTTCTCGATCGGCTGCCGCAGGGCTCGGACCCCGACGAGATCCTGGAGGGCTTTGTCGCATGGACCACTGATGCCGGGCTCACGCTGTACCCGGCCCAGGAGGAGGCCATCCTGGAACTGCTGGCCGGCAACCACGTGATCCTGGCCACCCCCACAGGTTCGGGGAAGTCCCTCGTCGCCACGGCCGCCCACGCCGCTGCCCTCTCCCGGGGTGAGCGCAGCGTCTACACGGCACCCATCAAGGCACTCGTCAGCGAGAAGTTCTTCGCGCTCGCCCGCGACTTCGGGTCCGACAACGTGGGCATGGTGACCGGCGACGCCTCTGTCAACCCGGGGGCGCCGATCATCGCCTGCACCGCCGAGATCCTTGCCCACAGGGCGCTGAGGGAAGGCAGCTCATGCGACGTGGGCCTCGTTGTCGCCGACGAGTTCCACTACTACGCCGACCCACAGCGCGGCTGGGCCTGGCAGGTGCCGCTGCTGGAGCTGACCGACACACAGTTCCTCCTCATGTCGGCGACCCTCGGCCCCACCACCAGGTTCGAAGACGACCTGACAGAGCGAACCGGCAGACCCACGGTGACGGTGGCCGGCTCGCAACGACCGGTTCCCCTCACCTTCGAGTACCGGGAGACCCCCCTGCACGAGTCCATCACCGAGCTGGTGGACTCGGACCGGGCACCGATCTACATCGTGCACTTCACCCAGAAGGCCGCTACAGACAAGGCGCAGGACCTCTGCAGTCTCGACGTGGTGACCAAGGAGGAGAAGGCCGAGATCCGCGAGGCGGTCGGTGGCTTCAGGTTCGACACACCCATCGGCAAGGACCTGCGCCGCTTCATCGGCCACGGAATCGGCCTGCACCACGCCGGCCTTCTCCCCCGCTACAGGCTGCTCATCGAGAAGCTGGCCCAGGCCGGCCTGCTCAAGTTGATCTGTGGAACGGACACGCTCGGGGTCGGGGTCAACGTGCCGATCCGCACCGTCCTGTTCACCCAACTCTGCAAGTACGACGGCTCCACCACCCGTTTGCTCTCCAACCGCGAGTTCGCACAGGTCGCGGGGCGTGCTGGTCGCCGGGGCTTTGACGACGAGGGGCACGTCTGGGCCCAGGCTCCCGTGCACTGGATCGAAAACCGCCGAGCCGAGGCCAAGGTGGCAGCCGACCCGTCCCGCAAGAAGAAACTGGTCAAGAAGAAGCCACCGGAGCGCGGCTACTCCCACTGGAACGAGGAGACGTTCGACAAGATGGTCGGCGGCGACCCCGAACCCCTGGACTCCAGCTTCGACGTCACCCACCAGATGGTCCTCAACGTGTTGTCCCGCCCAGGTGACGGCGGTGCCGACCTGCGATGGCTGCTCACCCACAACCACGAACCGCGGAAGCGCCAGCGACAACACATCCGTCGGGCAATCGGCGTGTACCGATCGCTGCGTGATGCCGGCATCGTCGAGGAACTGGACGAGCCAGACGACGAGGGCCGCCTGGTCCGAATCGGGGTGGACCTCCAGGATGACTTCGCCCTGCACCAGCCGCTGTCGCTGTTCGCCCTCGAGGTGATCCCCGAACTGGGCGACGAGGGGCCCGACCACACACCGGAACTACACGCCCTCGACCTGTTGTCGGTCGTCGAGTCGGTGCTGGAGAACCCCGGCGTAATCCTGGCTGCCCAGGTCAACCGCCTGAAGACCGAGCTGGTCAACAGGCTCAAGATGGAGGGCGTCGAGTACGAGGAACGCATGGAGCGCCTCAACGAGGTGCGGCCTCCCCGACCGCTGGCCGAGTTCCTCTACGGAACCTTCGACGTGTTCAGGTCACACCACCCATGGGTGGGCGACGAGAACGTCCAACCCAAGTCGGTGGCCCGCGAGATGTACGAGCTGGGCTTCAACTTCAGGCAGTACGTGGAGCACCACGGGCTGAAGCGCTCCGAGGGTGTGGTGCTCAGGTATCTGACCCAGGCCTACAAGGCAGTCGTCCAAAACGTTCCCGACGAGAACAAGACCGAGGAACTTCGCGACCTGGAGGCCTGGCTCGGCGAGACGGTACGCCAGGTCGACTCCAGCCTCATCGACGAGTGGGAGAAGTTGCGCAACCCGGACCCGGACGACACGGGACCCGTCGAGGGTGCCGAGCCCGAGCGCCCCGACGTGACCACGTCGGTGAGGGCCTTTCGGGTGATGGTAAGGAACGAGGTCTTCAGATGGGTGCATCTGCTCTCGCGTCGCAGCGGGGATGCCACCGACGTACTCGCCGAGGTACCTGCGGTAGGCGACACAGCTTGGAGCGCTGACTCCATAAGGGAGGCGATCAGCCCCTACTGGGAGGACCATTCGGTGATGCCCACCGACAGTCACGCCAGGGGCGGTGGTTTCTTCGTTCTCGACGACAGCGCCGCCGACATGTGGCAGGTCACACAGACGATCGCAGACCCTGAGGGTTTCAACGAGTGGGTGCTGGAGGGCCGGGTGGACCTGGCCGCATCACGTGAGGAGGGGCGAGCGGTTGTTCGGCTGGGTGCAATCCGGCGCCTGTGACCGCGGGTTCTAGAAGCTGCGCTCCACGACGAACCTGGCCAGGCCTCTGATCTCGGTGTCCACCTCGGCAGGGATCTCAAGTGCGTCCAGCGAGGCCAGGGCGGACTCCAGCCGATCTGCGGCCTCCGCCTCGGTTCGCTCCCTTCCGCCAGCGGCATCGATAATCCCCGTCGCCCGGGCTACATCGTCGTCGGAGAGGTCACCGGGCCTGTCGTAGATGGCGGCGAGGTCCTCGGCCCCACTCGAACCTCCGGTCAGGACGACGGCAACCGGCATGGACTTCTTGCGCTCCCTCAGGTCATTGCCGGCGGCCTTGCCGGTGACGGCCGGGTCGCCCCAGATTCCGAGGACGTCGTCGACGGCCTGGAAGGCCAGGCCCAACTCTCGCCCGAAGGAGTCGAGCGCATCAACGGTCGTCTGTGGCGCAGCGGCCAGCACGGCACCGATGGACGCCGCACAACCCAGCAGGGCGCCGGTCTTGTCGGCCTCCATGGCCAGGCAGTCGTCGAGGGACACGACCGGCAGGTCGTCAAATGCCATGTCGGCGGCCTGCCCGGCCAGCATCGCCGAGGTGGCCCCTGCCAGGCGTGCGGTGGCCGCCACGCGTTCAGGCGTGGGCTCCGCAAGCATCACCTGAAAGGCCAGGTTGTGGAGCGCATCGCCCGAGATGATGGCATCGTCGGTGCCGAAGGCCGCCCACACGGTGGCCCTGTGGCGCCTCTCGAGGTCGCCGTCGATGATGTCGTCGTGGATGAGAGAAAAGTTGTGTACCAGCTCCACGGCGACCGCCCCAGGGACGGCAACCTCGCCGGAGGCACCAACCGCCTCGGCCGACAGCACGGCCAGAGCGGGCCGGAGGCCCTTTCCGGCACCGGCGGTCGACGGTGAACCGTCTGCCTCGGCCCAACCCAGGTGGTAGCGGGCGGGCAGACCCAACTCGTCACAGAGGCCGTCGACGGCGGCGACCATGGCCGGCTCGACCAGCCGGCGTGCCCGCTCAAGGATCTCGGGGCCGCTCATCTCCCCCGTCGGTCCTGGAGGAAGGGGAACTCAGCGCGTATCTCTGCAACCCGTGACGGATCCACATCGGCGATGAGGATGGCCTCCTCGCCCGGTTCTGCGTCAGCCAGAACCTCGCCCAAAGGGTCGACGATGAGGCTGTCGCCCGAATAGGAGAACCGGGGATCGTCGCCGACGCGGTTCACCCCCACGACGTACGCCTGGTTCTCGATTGCCCTGGCGCGGAGGAGGGTCATCCAGTGTTCGCGACGGCTGGAGGGCCAGTTGGCGGGAACCAGGTAGAGGTCAGTCGTTGGGGCCAGGTCCCAGAAGGCCTCAGAGAAGCGCAGGTCGTAGCAGACGAAGAGGCTGACCCTCACCCCCTCGACGGTCACGGTCACCGGGTGGTCGCCGGGCCGGTAGTGGTCACGCTCTCCCGCATAGGTGAACGGGTACATCTTGTCGTAGTGGTGGAGCGTGCCGTCGGGGCCGGCGAGCAGGAACCGGTTCACCGGCATCGAGGCGGCATCATCGGCAACGGGCACCGAACCGGCGGTCCAGAGACCGTGTTCGCTGGCCTGCTCCAGGAGGAATCCGATGCTCGGTCCATCTGGTGGCTCGGCAATGCGATCGGCGGCCAGCGAGAACCCGACGGGGAACATCTCGGTCAGGACCACGAGATCGGCGCCGTCGGCGGCCGCTGCCGCTATGAGGCCGGTCAGGTGAGAGTGGTTGGCCTCGCGGTCCTCCCAGACCACGTCGTGCTGGACGGCTGCAACCCTCACGCTTCTGGCCTCATGGCTGGGATCCTGCCATGCCCGCAAGCCGCTCTGCCGCCTCGGCAAGCACCTCGGGCCTCTTGCAGAAGGCGAACCTGATGAGGTGCCTGCCGGCCTCCTCGTTGTCGTAGAACACGACGCTTGGCACCGCCACTACGCCACAGCGCTCCGGCAACGACATGCAGAACTCCACGCCGTCACCTGAGCCAAGGGGCCTGATATCGGCGGTGATGAAGTAGGTGCCCGCTGTCGGGAACACACCGAAACCCGCGCTTCGGAGACCTTCGCTGAGGAGGTCCCTCTTGGCCTGGAGGTCGTCGGCGAGGCCCCTGAAGTAGTCGTCACCAAGGCCGAGCGCTGTCACGAGTGCGTGCTGAAAGGGTCCGCCGTTCACGTAGGTGAGCGACTGCTTGGCCGTGAGTAGCGCCGACACCATGGCCTCTGGTCCGCTGGCCCAGCCGATCTTCCAGCCGGTGAATCCAAAGGACTTTCCCGCAGAGGAGATGGTGAGGGTTCGCTCGGCCATACCGGGGAGGGTCACCAGAGGCACGTGGCTTCCACCGTCGTAGATGAGGTGCTCATAGACCTCGTCGGTAACCACCAGCAGGTCGTGCTCGACGGCTACCCGTGCAATCTGCCCCAACTCGTCGGCGCTGAACACCTTGCCGGAAGGGTTGTGGGGGGTGTTCACGAGGATCAGGCGGGTACGTGGCCCGACGGCCGCCTCCAGTTCGGCGACGTCAAAGGAGAGGTCGGGCTCACGCAGCGCCACCACCCGACGGTGCCCGCCGGCCAGTGCCACCGAGGTGGCGTAGTGGTCGAAGTAGGGCTCAAACATGATGACCTCGTCACCGGGTTCGACGAGGGCCAGCATCGCTGCAGCTATTGCCTCAGAGGCACCGGCGGTTATGAGCACCTCGGCCTCAGGATCCACCTCGATGTCGTAGAAGCGCTTCTGGTGGTCGGCGACCGCCCGACGCAACGGCAGGATCCCGCGACCCGGGGGGTACTGGTTGTGGCCCGCCCGGATAGCTGCCACGGCGGCCTCAAGTACCTCCTGTGGGCCGTCGGAATCGGGGAACCCCTGCCCCAGGTTGATGGCACCGGTCCGGTCCGCCAAAGCGGACATCTCGGCAAAGACGGTTATGCCGAACTGGCGCAGCCTCTCGACGAGGAACTGCCGTGGTTCGTTCACAGTGCCGGCGCCTGTCGGGCTACGTACCCCAACCCGTCAGGCCGACTGGATTGCACGCCAGACCGTCTCGGGAGTCAGCGGCATGTCGATGTGTCTCACACCAAGGTGCGACACGGCGTCGACGACCGCGCTCTGAACCGCTGCGGTCGACCCGATGCTCCCCGATTCGCCAATTCCCTTGGCACCCAAAGGGTTTCGGGGCGACGGCGTCTGGGTGAACGTGCGCTCGTAACTCGGGACCTCCATAGCCGACACGGCCGAGTAGTCGGCAAGGTTCGTGGTCTGCGGGTTGCCGTCATCGTCGTAGCGGAACTCCTCCATGAGCGCCTGGGCCACGCCCTGCGCAAGGCCGCCGTGGATCTGGCCGGCCGCCAGCAACGGGTTCACGAGGGTGCCGGCATCATCGACGGCGACTATGCGGTCGACTGAGACATGGCCGGTCTCGGTGTCGACCTCGGCGACGACGATGTGGGTGCCGAACGGGAAGGTGGCGCCTGTCTGGGAGAAGTCTGAGACACCCGTGAGGACCTGATCTGAGGAACCTGCCAGGTCGACCCATGACCTGCCCACTGCCGGGGTACCTGCCACATGGAAGGTTCCCTCCTCGAGGACGATGTCGGCCACCGCCGCCTCGAGCTGGTCGGCTGCGGCCTGGCGGGCCACCTCGACAAGCTTCTCGGAGGCATCCGCCATTGCCGATCCCGCCAGCTGCACCGACCTGGACCCACCGGTGGTGTCCCCCGAGGGGACCACGTCGGTGTCTCCGTGGAAGACCTCTATCTGGTCCATCGGCACGCCAAGCCTGTCGGCGACCAGCATCGCCCAGGTGGTGACGTGCCCGGTGCCGATCGGTGTGGAACCGGTGATCGCCAGGAACGTGCCGTCGGGCCGCAGCCTGACCTCGCCGTACTCGCTTCCGCCGAAGCCCGTGATCTCGACGTAGGTGGCGACGCCTATACCCATCTGGTGGCGGTCACCGGCCTCACGACGGCGCTGCTGTTCGGCCCTCAGGGAGGCGTAGTCGGCGGCCTCGAGGGCGGCGTCGAGGGCGGCCTCGTACTCACCCGAGTCATAGGACGTTCCGGTGCGCGTGGTGAACGGGAAGGCATCGGCGGGAATCAGGTTGATGCGCCGCACCTCGGCCGGATCCATTCCGATCTCGGCGGCGAACATGTCGACGGCCCGTTCGATTGCGGCCGTGGCCTCCGGCCTTCCGGCACCCCGATAGGCACAGAGAGGGGCAGTCGTGGTCGCTACCGACTTCGCCGAGAACTCCACCTCTGGGATGTCGTACACACCGCAGGCCAACTGCCGCGTGAACTCCGGAAGGAACGGGCCCCACTTGGGGTAGGCGCCACAGTCCTGGAGCACCTCGAGTCGGTACGAGGTGATGCGGCCGTCGCGGGTTCCGCCCATGGTGACCCGCTGGTTCTGGGCCCGCCCGTGCACGTGCCCGATCAGGTTCTCGGTGCGACTCTCGGTCCAGCGCACAGGCCGACCTGTCAGGCGCGCCAGTTGGGCGACCATTATCTCCTCCTCTGAGACCATGCCCTTGGCGCCGAAACCACCGCCGATGTCCTTCACGTGAACCCTCACATCGGACTGCTCGAGGCCCATCGACCTGGCCACGTCGTCGCGGTAGTTGTGGCCGCCCTGGGAGCTGGCCCAGCAGGTGACCCGACCGTCCTCGAAGGTGGCCGCAGCGACACGGGGCTCTATCGACACCGCGGCAACGCGGCTGTTGACGATGTCGGCCTCGATGACGGCCTCGCAGGCCGAGAAGTCCACTGCCCCGGCAGACGGCAGCTCCCAGATCAGGTTGTGACCCAATTCGGGGAAGAGAACAGTGTCGCCCGCCAGTGCCTTGTTCAGGTCAACGACCGCTTCCAGGGGCTCGATGTCGGCCCAGATCACCTCGGCCGCATCGGCTGCCTGGTAAGGGGTTTCGGCCAGTACGACGGCCACAGGCTCGCCCACGAACCGAACCCGGTCACGGGCGAGGAACGGCCGCGCCATCTCGGACGGGTAGAAGCCCATGGGCGGTGGGCGGTCGTCAAGACCGATGTCGGCTGCCGTGTAGACGGCCACCACGCCGGGCATTGACCGGGCGTCGGCGACGTCAACGGAGAGAATCTCGCCATGGGCGGCGGTGGACCGCACGAAGTGGGCATGCACGGCACCGTCCAGGACCACGTTGCCGACGTAGCCACCCTGTCCCCGCAGCAGCGTGTCGTCCTCGCGCCGGAGAACAGCGTTGCCGAGTATCGAGGTTCCGGTCTGGTTCTGGTTCATCATCACTCCACTGGGTATCGGTCGACGAGGTTACGCGCAATCACCATCTTCTGGATCTCACTCGTTCCCTCGCCGATAATCATCAGGGGGGTGTCGCGGAAGTACCGCTCCACCGGGAACTCGGTCGTGTAGCCGACACCGCCGTGGATGCGCATGGCGTCGGTGGCGATCTCGAATGCAGCCTCGGACGCAAACAGCTTGGCCATCCCGGCCTCGACGTCGACGCGTTCCCCATTATCGGCGAGGCGGGCTGCGTCGTAGGTCAGCAGACGGGCCGCCTGCAACTTGGTGGCCATCTCGGCCAGCATGAACGAGATCGCCTGGTGCTGGACAATCGGCTTCCCGAAGGTCTCACGCTGTTGTGCGTATGCGATAGCTGCCTCGAATGCCGCCTGGGCAACGCCGACGGCGCGGGCGGCCACGTTGATGCGCCCCAGTTCGAGGGCTGAGAGGGCGTAGCCGCGGCCGTGACCGAGGCCATCGTCACCGCCGAGCAGGTTGACGTGCGGGACGCGATGGTCCACATAGGACATCTCGACCGTCTCGAGCCCCCTGTAGCCGAGCTTGTCGATCTTCTTTGAGACGGTGATGCCCTCAAAGGATTCGCCGGGGTCCTTCTCGACAATGAAGCAGGTGATGCGGTCGTCGGGGGTGCGGGCCAGCAGCATCACCAACGACGAGCGCATGCCGTTGGTAACCCACATCTTGGTTCCGTTGACTACCCACTCGTCGCCGTCACGCTCAGCCCGACAACGGATACCGCCGGTGTCGCTGCCGGCATCGGGTTCGGAGAGCGAGAAGGCAGCCCTGAAGTTGCCGTCACACATGCGGGGCAGGAACCGCTGGCGCTGGTCATCGGTACCGAAACGGCCGATCATGGTCACGGCGATCTTGTGGGTGTTGAGGATTCCCGCCAGCGACATGTAGCCGCGGGAGAGCTCCTCGATAATCCGCGTGTAGGTGGTGATGTCGAGGCCCAGGCCCCCGTACTCCTCGGGGATGGTCGCCCCGAAGAGCCCGAACTCACACATCTGGTCGAACATGGCCTGCGGGAACTCGTCGGCAGCCTCGAACTGCGCCACGTTGGGAACCACCTCGCGGTCGATCCATACCCTGATGGTTCCGACTATCTCGTCGGCCAGTTCCCGGTCAGTTGCCATGTTCGCCCTCCCTGGCGGCAGCACGCGAAGAGTACCTGTCAGCCCCGGACCCGAGCGCACCGCGCACGGTCGACCCGCTGCGGATCAGGCCTCTCCCGGATCCCGGTGCTGGGTGGCGGGCAGCAGGTAGTACCAGAAGTAGAAGCCCGCACCCTGCTCCTTCATCGCCACCCTTGCACGCTGGATGACGTCGCCGGCTGCAGTGTGGCCCACGAACCAGGTCTCGGCCTGACGGGCACCGGGAACGGCTTCGGTGAGGGACAGGGCTGCCTCCTCGTAGAAGTTCCGGACGTCTGCGGCGGCCTTTGTCGGATCTCCGGGAAGGCCGACCTCCTGCCAGCCCTCCCCATCGGCGATGCGGGCGAAGAGGCCCACCACCCCGGGTACCTCCTCGGCAGCCACGACCTTGCCGACGGTTGACCGGCCGTATGCCTCGGTGCTCCGCTTCCATGCGGGGAGCAGGCCCCTGGCCTCAGCCTCGGCGGGGTGCACGCCACCGGTGTCGGCAGGGGGGATCGTGCAGACGAGGGGAGCGTCCGAATCGTCGGTGATCTCCTCGGGGAAGTCGATGAGCACAGGCCCTACGGGCTCATCCAAAAGGGCGAATGCTGCGTCGATGACGCTTCTCTGGAGAGCCGGATCATCGGGTCGCCCCAGCGGGCGTCCCAGCGGAAACTCACAGTGGAGCGCACGAGGGGGCCTCGTGGTCTCAACCTGTTGGCGGATGAGCGAGAGCGCCACGGTGGCGATTCCGGATGCCTCCAGGACAGATGCGAGCGTACCCACGGTACGCGTGCACAGAGGTCAGACAGGGGTAAGCAGCACGACGTCAACGGCATCGTCCAACAGCACACGGGCGGCGGCGGGCCCGGTATCCAGCCGGATCGTCTCAAGTGTGTGGTCGATCTGGGCTCCCATGAAGGAGATGTGTACGTCTGCCACCGAACCGATCACGCCCTCGGTGGCCATCTCGTCGAGGCGGTCGATCGGCAGGACCACGTTCGGGTCGACGATCCAGCCGGTCCGGTCAAAGTTGGGGCTGTAGTGCGAGAGCACCAGATCTGTGCGGTCACGTGGCAGGACGGTGAATGACTGGTCGCCCGGATTCCAGTCGGGCTGGCCCTCAACCCTGAGGCCGGCTGTGGTCACGATGGCCACACGGCTCTCGGAGAGCGGCCGGGGTGAGGTCCATGGCGCCTCGTCGAAGGCGTAGCCCTCCAGATCTGCCAGCTCGTTCCGTATCAGCTCGTCGCCCATGGTCCCCGTCTCCTTGTTGCTGCGGCGAGTATCACAGGGTGCAGGGCCGGTTGGCGAGACCGGAGGTCTACGGCTCAAGAACCTGCAAGCCTGTGACCATGACGACGGCACCCTGGGGAAGCCAACTCCGACAGACCGACACCGCAATGGTGGCGAGTATCGACTCGCTTGCCACCAGGGCCGGGGTCGACATCATGAAGGCCGGCGGAAATGCCGTAGACGCGTCTATAGCCGTTAACGCCGTGCTGTCGGTGACCGCTCAACACATGTGCGGGCTGGGAGGAGACCTGTTCGCACTCGTCCACACCGACTCAGGCCCGCCTACCTGTCTGAATGCATCGGGACGTGCGGGCTCCGGCGCAGATCTGGACGGCATCCTCGCCGATGGGCTGACCTCCATGCCCCACCGCGGCGACATCCGGTCGGTTCCAGTTCCCGGTTGCGTGGACGGATGGTGGGCGCTCCACCAGCGGTTCGGGACCATGCCACTACCCGACATCCTGGATCGGGCCATCATCCTGGCCGAAGATGGCTTCTCTGCTTCACCCCTGCTGGCCACGGCGGCCACCGGGGTGCGACTTGTACCTGGCAGCCAGGACTTCGCCGAGCTCAGGGCAGCCGGAGACGTCGTAACCCGACCCGGTGTCGCCTCGGTGCTCCGTGCCTTCGGCAGCGGTGGCCGCGATGCCGTCTACAGGGGGCGGTTCGGTGATGAGTTGCTTGCCGTCGGCGATGGTGAGTACTCAATCGCCGACCTCGATTCCCTGAATGCCGACTGGGTGGACCCACTCGGTGTCGACGTCTGGGGACACCGGGTCTGGACGGTTCCACCCAACTCGCAGGGCTACCTTTCCCTGGCTGCCGCCCGGATAGCTGAGGGACTGGACCTTCCCCCCGAGGACGACCCACTGCGTGCACACCTTCTGGTTGAATCGGCACGCCAGGCTGGCTTTGACCGACCCGACGTCCTGCATGAGCACGCCGACGGTTCTTGTCTCCTCGACGATGACCGGTTGGTTCCACGCCGCGAGGCGATCAGCCCGGAACGGGCGGCGGCCCTGGGCGATTCCTGGCACGAGGGCGACACCATGTACATGTGCGCAGTCGACGGCAAGGGCATGGCCGTCTCGCTCATCCAGTCCAATGCGGACGGCTTCGGCAGCCACGTGACGCTGCCGGGTCTGGGGATATTCCTCCACAACCGCGGTCTGGGCTTCAACGTGAACCCCGACCATCCAGCCAGTTACGGGCCCGGTAGGCGTCCACCCCACACGTTGGCTCCTGCGCTGGTCGCCCACCCTGACGGTCGTCTCCGGGCCGTTCTGGGAACGATGGGTGCCGATGCCCAGCCCCAGGTGGTTCTTCAGATGCTGGTGAGGCTGCTGGTCGACGGAGCCGACCCCGGACACGTGGTCGGTGGTGGCCGATGGGTACTGGTTGGCGGATCCGGATTTGGCACATGGGACGATGTCGAGTCCGTGGAGGTCGTGGTCGAAGAGCATGTACCCGCCGGCTGGGTGCGCGGTCTGGCTGACAGGGGCCACCGTGCACGGGTCGGAAGGGCCAACTTCGGCCACGCCCACTGCATCGAGGTCGTTGACGGTGGCCTTCGAGGTGCTGCCGATCCGCGCTCTCTCGTTGGCGAAGCTGCCGGCTTCTGATTCGTCCGAACCGGACAACAGCACCTGGTTCGGTGCATGATCATCGGGTGAGTACCGAAAGGAAGACCTATCGAACCTTCGTGGTCGAGCGCGAGTTGGCCGCCACCCGACAGGTTGCCTGGGACACCCTCCACGAGATGATCCTCACCGGCATCGACGCCTACGCAACAGACGGGGATCCTGCTCCCCACGGCCTGGGTGCGGTCCTCAAGTTCCACCTAGGTGGCCTCGACCTGACCGAGATCGTCATCTCCTTTGAACCGCCCTGGCGACGTGTCTACGAACTCTCGGGGGCTCCGGTGGCCCTCTACCAGGGCACCACGGCCTTCGTGGACCAGGGCGACACGTGCCTCATGTCCTGGTCGCTGGTGATCGATCCACTACCGGATGGTTCAGGGGATTCGTTCATCGCCGATGCGGAGAGGTTCATCACCGGGTTCGTCGACCGGCTCGAGATGGTGGTCAAATCCCGTAACTGACGTAGACCGGAGGAACCCTTGAGAATCGCCATCAACGCCTCAGCGGAACTGATGCACGCCGATGTGGGCCGCCTGAAGGAGCATGCAGCGGCTGCAGCCGAGGACGGCTTCTCAGGATGGTGGCTGGCCCAGACCGGCCTCATCGACGCCCTGACGGTCTTCCCAGCCGTGGCTGATGCTGCACCGGGAATCGAGTTCGGAACGGCGGTGATCCCCACCTTCCCGCGCCACCCCACGATGCTTGCCGGTCAGGCACTGACCACGCAGGCCGTGCTCGGTGACCGCAGCCTCGTGCTCGGGATCGGGCTCTCCCACAAGCCGGTGATCGAGGAGTATCTGGGCATGTCGTTTGACAAGCCCATCCGCCACCTCATCGACTACCTGGAGGTGCTGATGCCGATCCTCGCCGACGGACACGCCGACTACGACGGCGAGGCCTTCACGGCACACATCGAATCGGCCCGCCCAACCGACCGTGCCCCCTCTGTGATGGTTGCGGCCCTGGGAGAACAGGCACTGCGTGTCACCGGACGGCGCACCGACGGGACCATTCTCTGGATGGTCGGACCCCGCACCATCGAGAACCACATCCGACCACGGCTGACCGAAGCGGCCGCCGAGGCTGACCGGTCCGAACCGCGGATCGTGTGCAGCCTGCCCGTCTGCGTGACCGACGAGGCAGAGGCGGTGCGTGACGCCGCCTCACAGATCTTCTCGATCTACGGAGAGCTCCCGTCCTACCGGGCGATGCTCGACAGGGAGGGGGTCGAGCATCCCGGCGAGGTTGCCGTGATCGGCTCGGAAGCCGAGGTGACCGCCCAGATCGCCGATCTGGAGCAGGCCGGAACGACCGACTTCGCCGCCCTCGAGTTCGGTCGCTCAGCAGACGAGTTCGCCCGTACCAGGGCGCTCCTGAAGAGCCTCCTCTGAGCTGAAGGCCTGCCGCTGGCAGTCAGCCATCCAGCCGGTCGGCCTCCTCGATCTCCTCGCGGCTGACCCCCAGCAGGAAGAGGATGGCGTCCAGATAGGGGACGCTCACCGAGGCATCGGCGGCGGCACGAACTAGCGGCCTCGCGTTGAAGGCCACCCCCAGACCTGCAGCGTCGAGCATGTCAAGGTCGTTGGCACCGTCACCGACAGCAACGACCTGTTCCAGAGGAACCCCCTCGCGTTCGGCGATCTTCCTAAGCAGTTCTGCCTTGCCTGCCCGGTCCACGACCTCTCCCACAATGCGGCCCGTGAGGCGGCCGTCAACAACCTCCAGCTCATTGGCGTGGGCATGGCCGATATCCAGACGCTCCTGGAGACGCTCGACCACCTGTAGAAAACCGCCGCTCACGATCGCCGTCGTGTAGCCGAGGCGGTGGAGAGTCCGAAAGAACGTACGTGCACCGGGGGTGAGGCTCACCTTCTCGGCGATCTGATCGAGCAACCCGGCATCGGCTCCCGCCAGGAGGCCAACCCTACGTACCAGAGATTCCTCGAAGTCCATCTCACCTGCCATCGCCCGCTCGGTCAACTCGGAGACCTCATCACCTACGCCGGCCTCGTAGGCGACCAGATCAACCACTTCTTCGGTAACAAGCGTCGAGTCCACGTCGATGACGACGAGCCGCTGGGACCGTCTGGCCAGACCCTCCCGGGCAATAGCCACCTCGAAGGTGGGATGCTTCGAACAGGCCTTCAGAAGAACCGAACGCAGGCTCTCCGCCTCACCGCCCCTGACGAGCAACTCGTAGCTCCACACCGGATACCGGGAGAGCCGGACGATCCGCTCAATGTTTCCACCTGCGGCGGCGATGGTCTCAGCGACAACTCCGAGGTCACCGGGCCCCAGCCTCTCTCCGAGCACGGTGACCACGTGTCCGGAAGGCTTGGGGCCGGGTGACGCCTGCTCGACCACCTCGAAGTCGATCGTCACGTCACTCTCCCATCCATAGAGCAACAGTTCCTTCAGGAGGTCGCGGCCACCGGGAACCGTTACGACCAGACCGAGCGAGAGGCGTCCGCGGATGACGACCTGCTCGATGTCCTCCACCTCGGCACCTGCGGCGTCGAGCACGCTCAAGAGGCCGGAGGTGATCCCCGGGTGATCGCGCCCCGTCACCTGGACGAGGACCGATTCCCTGTGATCAGGGCCGTCGGTTGGCGTCGAGCCTCTCTCCGGTGCGATGACGGGTACCGGCGTACCGTCGGAGGTCGGAGATTCCTGCATGGTCTGACGATAGGACTACCCGCGCGAGTCGCGGCAGTGGTTTCCGGCTCGCCGATCCAGTCCAGAGCTGGCGCAGGCGGTTTGGGCCTAGCGACCGATGGGGTAGGCGGTCCGGTCGCAGATCGGTCTCAGGGCGAAGCTGGAGACCATTCGGGCCACCCCGGGGAGCTGTGCCAGATGTGTCCGGTGCAGCGCCTCGTAGTCGGCTACGTCGCTCACAACCAGGTGCACGAGGTAGTCAAAGTCGCCGGCCATGAGGTGGCAGCTCATTACCTCGGGGCGGTCGGCGACCGCCGCCTCGAACGCGTCCAGGGTGGCCTCGGCCTGGCCGACGAGCGTTATCTCGACGAACACGTCGGTACCCAGGCCCACTGCCGAGGGGTCGAGGAGAGCCACGTAACGGTCTATATAGCCGCCATCCTCAAGGCGTCGGACACGTCGCAGACATGCAGACGGTGAGAGATGGACAGCCTCTGCCAGGTCAACGTTTGCGATCCGACCATCCTGCTGGAGCAGATCCAGGATGGCACGATCCACACCATCTAGAGCCTTCTCTGCATGTTCCATGCCTTCAATGATACTTCTGCACAACTGCGTTGTGTCAACTCCTATTAATGCGCCCATCTCCACAATCCGGCAGCGCCCTGTTTCACCTAGCGTCTCCCCGATCAGGGGGCCCGACCGGTTGTCCCCATGCCACCCACACAGAGGGACAGTGCGATGGACATCGGAGTACCCGCAGAGATCAAGACCGCCGAGCGCCGCGTCAGCCTCACTCCCGGCGTCGTCGGCGAGTTGACCTCACGTGGCCACCACGTCGTCATCGAAAGCGATGCGGGCCTCGGCGCCGGATTCGGCGATGCCGAGTACAAAGAGGTTGGAGCGGCCATTGCCGGCAGCGCCGACGAGGTCTTCGACACGTCAGAGATGATCGTCAAGGTGAAGGAACCACAGGCGGTGGAGCGTGCACGCCTCAAGCCCCACCACACTCTCTTCACCTACCTGCACCTGGCAGCCGACCGACCCCAGACCGATGACCTGCTGGCCAGCGGCGCCACGTGCATCGCCTACGAGACCGTCACCGATGACGCCGGACGCCTGCCGCTGCTGGCGCCGATGTCGGCTATCGCCGGCCGCATGTCAATCCAGGCCGGGGCACACGCCCTCGAGGCCACCCAGGGTGGGGCCGGACTGCTGCTGGGCGGCGTTCCCGGTGTACGACCCGGGAAGGTCGTGGTCATCGGTGGAGGCGTAGTCGGCGAGAACGCTGCAGAGATGGCGATCGGCCTGGGCGCCGATGTGACAGTTCTGGACCGCAGTCCAGCCGTGCTGGACGGCCTCTCCAAACGATTCGGTGGCCGTGTGCGGACGGTCTACTCGACCAGCGCCGAACTGGAGGCCTCCGTCCTGGACGCCGACCTCGTCATCGGTGCCGTGCTGGTCAAGGGAGCCAAGGCCCCGCGGCTCGTTACCCGCGAGATGCTCTCACGCATGCGTGACGGATCGGTTCTCGTCGACGTCGCAGTCGACCAGGGTGGCTGCTTTGAGACCACCAGGGCCACCACCCACACCGACCCGACCTTCGTCGTCGACGGAATCGTCCACTACTGCGTCGCCAACATGCCCGGTGGCGTACCCCGTACCTCGACGGTGGCGCTGTCCAACGCCACGCTCCCGTTCACGCTTGCCCTGGCCGAGCAGGGAACCGATGCAGCCCTACGTGGCAACCCTCACCTGTTGAACGGCCTGAACGTCTGCGCCGGCGTTGTCACCGACAGGGCTGTCGCCGACACCTTCGACCTCGACTTCGTGGATCCCCTGGCTGCCCTGAACCTCCGCTAGCCCCACACGGACCTACCGGTGGGCAAACCACCGGTAGCGTCGACACATGGCCGATTCCCCAACCGACGTGCTCGTCGTAGGTGCTGGAATCGTCGGCCTGGCTACCGCCGACGCACTCCAACTGCGCCTTCCCGGAATCGGCGTCACCGTCCTCGAGAAGGAACTCGAGGTGGCTGCTCACCAGACGGGACACAACAGCGGGGTCCTGCACGCCGGCATCTACTACACGCCCGGCTCACGTAAGGCCGACCTGGCCGTCAGTGGCATCGAGAGCATGGTCGACTTCTGTGTCGACAACGCCATCCCCCACGACCGCTGCGGAAAGCTGGTTGTGGCAACCACGCCAGACGAGGCCCACCGATTGGAAATCCTGGCAGAGAGGGCAGGCGCCAACGGAGTAGCGGTGTCGCGTCTCTCACCGGAGGCAGCCCAGGAGTTGGAGCCGGATGTCGCATGCGTGGCCGCACTGCACGTGCCCTCAACCGGGAGGGCCGACTTCGTCGGTGTGGCGAACGAACTGGCGCGCCGGATCACCTCCCGGGGTGGATCCATCCGAACCGGCGTCGAATGCCGGCGGGCGGCAGTGGTCGACGGGAACTGGCTGGTCGACACGTCAGATGAGCCTGTGAGAGCCCGGTACCTGCTCGGCTGTGCAGGCCTGCACAGCGACAGGGTCGCCCGCAGGTCGGGTACCGACCCGGCCGCCCGGATCATCCCCTTCCGCGGCGAGTACCTCGACGTGACCGGCCCGTCGGCAGATCTCGTGAGGGGACTCATCTACCCGGTAGCCGACCCACGCCTCCCGTTCCTGGGCGTCCACCTGACGCGGGGACTCGACGGGCAGGTCCATGCAGGACCAAACGCCGTCCTCGCCCTCTCACGTGAGGGATACAGGTGGCGTGACGCCTCAGCCAGAGACCTCGCCGAATCGCTCTCGTGGCCAGGGTCGCTCCGCCTGGCCGGACGGTACTGGAGGGTCGGGTTGGCAGAGTCGGCCCGGTCCCTGAGCACACGGCGCTTCGCTGCGTCGGCGCAGGAGTTGGTGCCCGGGCTGGATCCGGCCGACTTCGCCCGGGCCACGTCAGGGGTGCGCGCCCAGGCCGTCGACGTTCGTGGAAACCTGCTCGACGACTTCCATCTGGTCGGTGGAGACATGTCCCTGCACGTGATCAACGCACCGTCACCCGCAGCCACCGCCGCCCTCGAGATCGGGAAGCTGGTGGCAGACCAGGTGGCTGTCGACCTTCCCCGCAGGGCCAGTTGAGGTTTCAGCCTGACCTGTAGCGCCGATTCCGGCGATTGGATAGCGTCCCGCCGCGAGTCGGCCTGTCCCGGGCCCGTGTCCGGGGCACGAACCATGAGGGACCAGATCAGGATGTCCGAACCAACACAGAACCAGCAGTACGACGCCGTCATAGTGGGTGCCGGCATCATCGGTGCCGCGGTCGCATTCGAGCTGGCCAAGAAGGGTTACAGGACCCTCAACGTGGACAAGCTGCCCACATCGGGTTACGGCTCGACGAGCAACTCGTGCGCAATCGTGAGGGCCCACTACTCAACCTACGACGGCGTGGCCATGGCCTATGAGGGTTTCGGCTACTGGAAGGACTGGTCCGGCTACCTGGACTCCGATGACGAGCGCGGTCACGCCATCTACATGCAGTCGGGCACGGTGCTGTTCATGCTCGAGGGTGGCCACCACGAGAAGGTGCTTCCGCTGTTCGACCAGGTGGGCGTTCCCTACGAGGTCTGGGACAACGCCACGATGGCCGAGCGTGTGCCCTTCTTCGAGCACGGAACCCACGGTGACCCGACACGCCCCGAGGACGACCGCTTCTGGGCCGAGCCCGAGGGTGAGCTTGTCGGAGGCCTCTACACCCCCGACTCGGGCTACGTGAGCGACCCCCAGCTGGCAACCCACAACCTGCAGCGGGCAGCCGAGGCCAAGGGTGGGACCTTCACATTCAAGGCCGAGGTGGCCGAGGTCCGCCAGGCCGACGGCCGGGTAACCGGTATCACGCTCACCGACGGAACCCAGATCGACACCCCCATTGTCGTGAACGTGGCCGGACCGCACTCGTTTGTCATCAACAAGATGGCGGGTGTCTACGACTCGATGAACATCAAGACCAGGGCACTGCGCCACGAGGTGCACCATGTTCCGTCACCGGCCGGCATCGACTTTGAGAGCGACGGCCTTCACACCTCTGACTCGGACCTGGCCATCTACGTGCGGCCCGAGTCGGGCAACAACATCCTGATCGGTTCCGAGGACCCGCCGTGTGATCCGCAGGTCTGGGTCGATGATCCCGACGACTACGACAACGTCGTGTCAGACGAGCAGTGGAACGCCCAGGTGCTCCGCCTGGCCCGGCGAATGCCGAGCCTCGGTGTACCGAATGAGAAGAAGGGCGTCGTGGACCTCTACGACGTGTCCGACGACTGGATCCCCATCTACGACCGCACCGACCTCGCCGGCTTCTACGTTGCAATCGGCTCCAGCGGCAACCAGTTCAAGAACGCCCCGGTGGCTGGTTACTGCATGGCCGAGCTGATCGATGCCGTCGAGAAGGGGCACGACCACGATGCCGACCCGCTGGTCGTCACCGGCCTGTTCACGGGCCTGGAAATGAACATGGGCTTCTACCGGCGGAACCGTGAGATCAACCCCAACTCATCCTTCTCGGTGAACGGCTGAGGCCGGTACCTGCTGAAATACCAGGTGGGGCCTGTTTACATGGTCTCCAGAAGTTGATACACTTCATATCAGGATTTCTTAGCGGCTAGCGCTGAGCATACCGAAACATGAGGTATCACGCATGGCAGGACAGGTAGACCAGACCCCCGAAGACACACCCGGGCCCCTCGAGATCTGGGGTCGCGACCTCACAGCCGAGGCCCGCGAAGGCAGCCTCGATCCAGTGATCGGCAGGGACGACGAGATCAGGCGGATCGTGCAGGTCCTCTCCCGCCGCCGCAAGAACAACCCCGTGCTCATCGGCCAGCCTGGCGTGGGCAAGACCGCCATCGCGGAGGGGCTCGCCTCACGCATAGTCGAAGGCGACGTCCCCGGCTCGCTGCGCGACCGTCGGGTGATCGCCCTGGACCTTCCGTCGCTTATCGCCGGAACCTCCCACCGCGGCGAGTTCGAGGAACGCCTCAAGGCCGTGCTGACAGAGATCGACGAGTCCGACGGGGAGATCATCACCTTCCTCGACGAGCTCCACACCGTCGTTGGCGCCGGTGCAGCAGAGGGTGCGATGGACGCCGGCAACATGCTCAAGCCGATGCTGGCCCGCGGCCGCCTCCGCATGATCGGGGCCACGACCCTCGACGAGTACCGCAGACACGTCGAATCCGACCCGGCCCTGGAGCGGCGTTTCCAGAAGGTCATGGTCGAACCACCAGACACCGATGAGACCATCGCCATCCTGCGCGGCCTCAAGGAGCGCTACGAGGTCCACCACGGTGTACGCATCCAGGACGGCGCCCTGATTGCAGCCTCAACCCTGTCGGACCGCTACATCACCGACCGCTTCCTTCCCGACAAGGCCATCGACCTGATGGACGAGGCGGCCAGCCAGCTGCGCATCGAGATCGACTCGGTTCCCACCGAGATCGACATAATCGACCGGCGCCACCGCCAGCTCGAGATCGAGCGGCTGGCTCTCTCCGAGGAATCAGACGACGAGTCAAGGGCACGCCTCGTAGTCCTCGACTCTGAGCTCGCCGACCTGGAGGAGGAGCTCTCGGGCCTACGGTCAAAGTGGCAGACCGAGAAGGCCGCGATCAACGACCTCCGTGCCCTCAAAGAGGAGTTGGAGGGCCTGGCTCAGGCGGTCGAGCGTGAACCCGACCTGGAGCAGGCGGCCGCACTCCGCTACGGGCGCATCCCTGAGTTGGAACAGCGGATTGCCGAAGCCGGCCTGATCCTCGCCGCCTGTCAGGGAGACGATCCCATGCTCCGCGAGGAGGTTCAGGCCGAGGACATCGCAAGGGTCGTCGGTGCCTGGACCGGCATCCCCACAACCAGGTTGCTGGCGACTGAGGCCGACCGCCTCGTGCACCTCGAAGGTGTGCTCTCAGAGCGTGTCATCGGTCAGAGCGAGGCCGTATCGGTGGTGTCCAATGCCCTTCGTCGGAGCAGGTCTGGCCTGTCCGACCCGGGTAGACCCCTTGGAAGCTTCCTCTTTCTGGGACCCACCGGCGTCGGGAAGACCGAGTTGGCCCGCACCCTCGCAGACTTCCTCTTCGACGACGAGCGCTCTCTCGTGCGGATCGACATGAGCGAGTACCTGGAACGGCATTCGGTCTCCCGGCTCATAGGCGCCCCTCCCGGCTACATAGGCCACGAGGACGGCGGACAGTTGACCGAGGCCGTGAGACGCCGCCCCTACTCGGTGCTGCTCCTCGACGAGGTGGAAAAGGCCCACCCAGACGTGTTCGACGTGCTGCTGGCACTCCTCGACGACGGCCGCCTCACCGACGGTCAGGGCCGCACCGTCGACTTCTCCAACACCGTGGTGATAATGACATCCAACCTGGTCGGAGATCCGCTGGACGTGTTCAAGCCCGAGTTCGTCAACCGGATCGACGAAATCGTTCGCTTCAACGAACTCCGGCCCGAGGACCTGCGCCTCATCGTGGACCGCCAGCTCGACATCCTGGCCGAACGGCTTGCCGAGCAGCGCATCACCCTGGCCGTGGACGAAGAGGCAAAGGACCTCCTGGCAGAGGAGGGCTTTGACCCGGCATTCGGAGCCCGGCCCCTGCGCCGGGTCATCCAGCGCCGGGTCGCAGACCCGCTGGCAATGCGCCTGCTCGACGGCGGCTACGACGAGGGTGACACCGTCTCGGTCGAGGTCTCCGAGGAGGACCTGGTGCTCAACTGACAGCCGGGGCTGCAGCCCGCCAGACCGATCAGGCCTCTACGACCCGGGTCTTGAACATCTTGTCGGTGACCCGCTGGTTCTCGCCATCCCAGAGAGGCCACAGGTAGTCGATCAGCGAGTAGACGTTCGCCACGCTGTTGATCAGGCCCGGTACGAGCCAACGGCCGAGGCCCCTGGCTCCGCCGGGGGCCTCACCATTCCCGATGTCAACGAGCCGTATACCCAACCTGCTCTTACCGGGGGTGGTTCCGGTGATGCCCTGGCGCCATCCGAACTTCCAGCCGGCCCAGACCATCACTCCCACGGCAGCAGCCACACCGATAGCAAAGAGAAGCCAGCCGACCCCGGACGAGTCGGAGCTGGTCTCCTGGTCGAGAGCAAAGGCAAGGCCGACGCCGAGCATCACGATCGGGATGATCGCCGCCAACGTGAAGACGAGGATGTCGATTATCACCGCCTTGGCTCGGCGCCACCATCCAGCGGGAACAAGGGAGCCCGGTTCGACTCCAGGCTCAGGGGGCGGGGCGGGGTTGAAGTCGGTCATCTCGAAAACTCCAGTCTTGTACGTGGTGCCATCGGCACCCGGTCAGAGGGAAGTCACTTCAACCGAGGATACGGGCCCTAACCGACTTCCAGTATCTCGCCGGCCAACTCAACCAGGTCCTGTTTCGAGTGACCTTCGTAGCGCTCCTCGGCGAGTTCCGCATAGGCCTCGCAGAGAGCATCACATGCAGGTCCCTGAATCAACTGGTCGGCCATCTCGAAGAGGATCCCGTCCTCCTTGGCGATGTGGGACGTGATCAACTCGACGAAATCCGAGGCCGCCGTCCTGAGGGCCGGCTCAGCATCACGGTCACCATCACGAGCCTGTCCGATCAGTCCTCCCATGGACCGCACCAGCGCCCGGCCCTGCTCGTGTTCGCCGAGCATCACCGCCACCGGGCCCGAGTCCAGCGACATGCCGCATGCCTCAAGCGCAGGAAACAGGAGGTTCTCCTCCTTGGCATGATGACAGACATCGGCGAAGAGTCGGAAGAAGGTGACACACCGGTCGACGGTGTCGATGCCTGGTGGCCCACCGGGAACCTCCACGGCGAGTACCCGATCCAGGGCGGCTGCCACAGCCAGGATGAGTTGGTGTTCTTCGCGCAGCAGGGCGGTGGGTGAAGGCGTCTGGTCGGTTACCACGTCCGGGTCAACCTAGGGCTGTCGCTACCTTGGCCACAACCTCTGCCACCTGTACCGTTCGGATCACCACGCCTCAAGGTGCACAGCTCAGAACCCTTGACAGGACGGGAGGACATCCATATAGTATAAACCGACCGGTCAGTCGGTCGGTGGACGAACGGAGCCCTCCTTGCTCACAGCCCAGACCCGGTCAGAGGCCACGGCAGCCAGGATCATCGCGGCCGCCAAGAGCCTGTTCGTCGCTCGCAACTACTCCGATGTCACCACCGACATGATCGCAGCGGCGGCCGAGATCACCAAGGGTGGCCTGTACCACCACTTCGCCAGCAAGGAGGACCTCTACCTGGCGATGATGCTGGGTGACTTCGAGGACAAGCGCCGCCTGTTCGAACAGGCTGTTGCCACACCCGGCACGTGTAGAGACCGTCTGGCCCAGCTCACCAGGGACTACCTCGAACTTCCCCACGAAGAGCGCGAGTTGACCCACCTGGTGCGACGCGACGTCAACACCTTTTCCGGGAAGGAACGCGACAGCCTCATCAGCGCATACCAGAAGGCCCTCCCGGCCCAGATCGAAACCATCATCAACGACGGGATCAGGGACGAAGAGGTGGCGGCCTGCGACGCCAGAATCCTGGCATGGTCCTTCGTGGCCCTCGTGGAGGTCGTAATCGGCCAGTACGCCGAGGTGACCCTCGGAAATACCGAAGCCCAACTCGAACACGTCCTCGGCCTCTTCTTTGGCGGGGTCTCGATCACACCCAAAGGCGAACCGGCATGAACCCGACCAGCACGACAGTCTTTGGCGAATGGCGTGGCAAATCCCTCGACGACGCACTCCTGGAGTGCCGCGACATGGTCGAATCCCCGGACTTCGAACCAGTGGCCCGCTGGCGTGAGTCCGGAGGCAAGGTGGTCGGTCACTTCCAGGTGGTCTTCCCAGAAGAAATCGTCCACGCAGCCGGGATGCTCCCCTTCAAGGTGCGCGGTGCCCCGGTAGAACCGAACCTGGCGGATTCACACTTCGGCTCCTACCTCTGTTCGATACTAAAGACCTCGCTCGAGCTTGCACTGGACCAGAAGGTCCAGCTGGACATGTTCGTATCCCATCCGATCTGCGACGCAGCACGCAACCTGGCAGCAATCTGGGGACGCAACTTCGACTACCCCTGCCAGATCCTGTACCTGCCACAAAACCCCAACTCGGCCGGAAGCATCGAATACCTGCGCCACGAATACGACAGGATGCGCAGGCTTGCCCAGGATGTCTCCGGCAGGGAGATCACAGACGACGACCTCCGCTGCTCTATCGCAGTCTTCAACGAAAACCGCCGTCTCATGCGCGACCTCTACGACATCAAGAGGGAAACCCCGTGGCTGATCGCCGCCGAGGACGCCTACGCCCTGGTGGCCCTGGCCGGGATGATTCCCCGCGAGGAACACAACGACCTACTGGCCACCCTGCTGCCCCTGGTGCGTGAGCGCACCACCAGGCCGGAGGACCGGATCCGCCTGGTGTTTGAGGGTGGCTTCTGCGAACAGCCACCATTCGATCTGATCCGGATGCTGGGGCGCACCTCGTACCTGGTCGACGACGACCTGCTCATCGGGCTCCGCTGGATCACCGACGACGTACCGACCGACGGTGACCCCCTGTTGAACCTGGCCGAGGCCTACATCGAACGCTCCTCCTACAGCCCGGTTCAGCACGACCTGCGCAAACCAAAAGAGAAGATGCTCATCGACCGGATCAACAAGGCCGAGGCGGATGCTGCAATCCTCGCGGCCGCCAAGATGTGTGAGCCGGGCCTCGAGGAACAGGTCGCCTACACGCACGCACTCGACGACGAGGAAATCGCCTACTTCGTAAGTGAGTTCGAAGAGAACATGAGTTCCTTCAGTCAACTCGAACTCCAGGTCGAGACCTTTGTCGAACACCTGTTGTTCGCATGACCAGGTACGCCACTCACCGGAGGTGGACATGACAACTGAACAGAGCGGGCAGGAACTGGTAGGACGGGGCAACCGCGAGGGTGCAGCCCTGTTCAAGGACTGGTTCACCGAACTGGACCAGACAGCAGCCAACGGCGGCCAGGCCGCATACGTCTTCGTAATGGGAAGCCTCAACGAGATCCTCAAGTCGTTTGACCTCCCCGTTGTGTTCCCCGAGATCAACTCACTTCAGACAGCCGTCCGTCGCGTCGCCCATGAGTACCTCGACGAGGCAGAGGACTACGGGTACTCACCGGACATCTGCGGCTACGTCAAGGCCGACGTGGCCGTGCAGTTACGCGGCGGTCAGCATCCGATGGGCCAGATACCGCCACCCAGCCTCACGGTGCTCACGAACGCATGCAACACCTACATCAAGTGGGCCGAGATCTGGGAGCGCATGTACGAAACGCCCACCTTCACGATCGACATTCCCGGCACCCGCCAGGCAGGTGGTCAGACCTGGCAGGGAGACGCCGACTTCGAAGCCGACCGCAGGTACATCGAGGTCCAGTTGACCGAGTTGATCAGCCTCTGCGAGGAGGTAACCGGCAGGAAGTTCGACATCGACAGGTTCCGTGAGGTCCTGGGACACGCCAACACGATGAGCCGCTGCTGGAGTCGGATACTGGAGCTCAACAGCGCCAGGCCTGCCCTCTTCAACGCCGTCACCGATGGCACCATCTTCCTCGGGGTTGCCAACGGCTTCAGGGGAACGGAGACAGGCGCCCGCTACTTCGAACGTCTCGTAGAGGAGATGGAGTACAAGGCCGCCAACGGAATCGGCCAGACGATCGAGGAGAAGTATCGGCTGTTGTTCGTAGGTGTGCCCTGCTACCCGATCTTCCGCCGATTCAACGAACTGTTCAGTGAGTGGGATGCCACCTTCGTCAACTCGACATACCTCTGGTTCGCGTCGGGCGGAACCAACCGTGGCTTTGAATACGACCTCGCCGACCCGTTGGCCAGCCTCGCCGAGGGAACGCTGGTCTCGGTCCGCGATGCCATGGACTCCATGTTCCACCAGAACGAGATCCTCGCCGACATGATCACCGACTTCGACGCCGACGGGGTCATCTACCACCCGATCAAGAGCTGTCGAACCGTCTCCACCGGACTGGCAGACGGGCGCCGATACCTGACAGAGCAGATCGACATCCCGACCCTGTTCATCGAGTCCGACATGATGGATCGCCGGGTGGTCTCAGAGGCACAGATGAAGAACCGGATCGACGCCTTCTTCGAAGGCCTCGAATCGCGCAGACAACATTCCCTGGCCGGAACCTGAATGTGAGGTAACCGCAATGTCATATGCAGCAGGAGTCGACGTCGGCTCAACCCAGACAAAAGCCATCATCATCGATGAGGACCGCCAGATCGTGGGTAGGGCCCTCCTCGACACAGGCGCCAACGTGATCCAGGCAGCGGAATCCTCCTATACGGTCGCCCTCAAGGAGGGCGGCATCGACGAAGAGGAGGTCGATTACGTCATCGGAACCGGATACGGCCGCTTCCGGGTCACGTTCGGCAACAGCCAGGTCACCGAGATCAGCTGTCATGGCCGGGGGGCGGTGCACCTGTTCCCCGAGACCAGGACGGTTGTCGACATGGGCGGCCAGGACACCAAGGCCATCTCGGTCAACGCCAAGGGCGAGATCACAGACTTCTGCATGAACGACAAGTGCGCCGCGGGAACGGGTCGGTTCCTAGGTGCCGCGGCCGCAGCCCTCGACATTCCCCTCGACGATCTCGGACCCGTATCCCTACAGAGCACGAAGGCGATCAAGATAAGTACCACCTGCACGGTCTTTGCCGAATCCGAGGTACTTGCATGGATCGGCAAGGGCAAGAAGATCGAGGACATCCTCTGGGGGGTCCACAGTTCGATTGCCTCCCGTTCGGTTGCACTGATGCGGCGCGTCGGCCTCGACGATCAGATCACGTTCACCGGTGGCGTTTCACGCAATGAGGGGATGGTGAAGGCACTCGAAGAGCGCCTCGGCACCTCTCTCAACATCAGCGACGACTGCCACTACATGGGAGCGGTGGGCGCTGCCATGTTCGCCATGGACCACGTGCTGACCGGGCGAACCCCCGTAGGCAGCGGTGCAGGGGTGGCATCATGACGAACACGGCCGGGATCGACGTCGGATCCACCTACACCAAAGCCGTCATCCTGGCCCAGGACGGGACGATCCTGGGAAGGGCGATGGGACCCACCGGATTCCAACTTCGCCAGGTGGCACGCACGATCTACGACCTGGCGCTCGAGGATGCAGGGCTGGACGAAACTGACATCGCCTACGTGATCGCCACAGGAGCAGGTCGCCACCAGGTCGACTTCAAGGACCTGCACGTGACAGACCTGACCGCATGTGCCCGTGGTTCCATCTTCTTGTTCCCCGGTACCCGCACCATCCTGGACGTGGGCGGACAGACGATGAAGGCGAGTCGGGTCGACGAATCGGCGAAGGTCATCTCGTTCCGGCTGAACGACAAGTGCGCCGCCGGCACGGGCGCCTTCCTGGAGAAGACCGCCCGCTACATGGGCTACGAGACGACCGAAATCGGTGCCCTGATGACCACCTCGAAGGGTTCGGTACCGATCTCGGGGGTATGCGCCGTCTTCGCTGAGTCCGAGGTGATCAACCACCTCTCGTTGGGAACGGCGCCGGCGGACATCATGCAGGGCGCTATCGAGTCGCTGACAAACCGGTCCGTACAGTTGATGAAGCGGGTACGGGCCGAACCGGAATTCACCCTCATCGGTGGAATCCTACGGTTCGAGACCATGAGCAGGCTGGTGAGCGACATACTCGACTCCGAGGTGAACGTCCCCGATGCCGACATGGTCCAACATGTTCAGGCTCTCGGCTGTGCCCTCCTCGGACATCGACGGCTCGAGAAGATCGGGGCCAGGGGCGACGTGCCGGCCACGGCGGGAATGCAGGCATGAAGGAGACAGAGGTCTCCGAGCCCGTCTACTGCTCGGAGGGCATCAGGGTGCTCCGGGCCCATGACCTCGAGGCCAAAGGCTGGGAGCAACGAACGGTCGGTGACCGCACCCGGATCGAGGAACTCAGAGGTCTCTACTCGGCCCTCGGGTTCGAAACAGCCACGACCGAACTGGACCCTTCCACCTTCGGTGAGGCCTGCACCACCTGCGCCGTCTCAGCCTGTTCCGGGTACGTGGCACTGTTCACCAGGGCAGGGAAGAGAGACGGCTGATACCTGCCCCGAGGGCCCGGGAAAGGAACCTCAGCAGTTCCGCCACTGCGGCGGGCGCTTCTCCATGAAGGCCCTGATGCCCTCGACGCCGTCGTGGGTAGGTAGCAACTCCTCCACGTAGAGGCGCTCAGCCTCGTCCAGCCTCTCACCAACCTCGACCTGTCGCTGACCCCTCACTGCCCGCGTCGCCAGCCGGAGCGAATGGGCCGACCGGGGAACGAAGTGTGTGTCAACGAAGGTGTCGACCGCTTCATCCAGGCCACCCTCAGGCACAACCAAGCTGACTATCCCCAGCCGGAGGCCGTCGTCAGCGGTGAGGCTTCGACCGGTCAGGAGCACATCCTCGGCCACCCGGGTCGACAACAGAGCGGTGGCTGCCGGCGCCAAGACCCCGAGTTGAATCTCAGGGCTGGCAAGGGTCGCACCGTCTTCTGCGATCACGATGCCACACGCCAGGACCAGCTCCAGGCCACCTCCGAGGCAACTGCCCTGGACCCCGGCGACCGTGGGATAGGGGAAGCCGACAAGGTCACGAATGACCCCACCAAAGGCAGCCAGCATCTCGGGTGCCGTCTCGGGGAGGTGCTCTTCGACACTGGCTCCGAAGCAGAAGTGCCTGCCAGCTCCACGGATCACCAGGACCTTGCCGTCTGCGGAGTCCGCTGCCTTCTGGATGGCAGGGCGGAGTTGTCCGCAGAGCGCAATGTCGATCACGTTCCCCGGGGCCCTGTCGAGCGTGATCGTGTGGACCGCTCCGTCGGCCGAGACGTCGTGGTGAATCCAGGTGTCGCTCATGAACCCGTCTTGTACTGGGGTGAGACGGCCCTGACGAGGTCGTCACCCCACATCTCCCCGGCAGCGAGGCGCTGACGCAGACCTATGAAGTCGACCTCCCGGCCGACCTCGCGTGACCCGCGGTGGAACGCCTGGAAGCCGGCCCGGGCCTCGGTCATCATGTTTAGCGACAGCCAGGCCCGGTTGCTCTCACGGTTCTTGTCCCAGTACTCGAGCTTCTTCTTCCGGAGCGACTCGATTGTCTTGAGAGTGCAGTCCGGCATCGTGTAGAGCAACTTGGTCACGACGGTGTCGATGCCCTCGTCGAGCAACTCGAAGTCGACGATTCCGGACTTCAGCAGTGCCTTGCCGGCTGCCAGGTCGTCACCCTGCTTCGACTCTCCGTGGACGATCCTGCCCCACTCGTCGAGGTAGCGGTCGGTGACGACCAGCGGGTTGGGAACAAACTCTCCGTCCACCCTGAGTACCGGGAAGATGTCGTTGACGAGACCCAGCCTCAGCGCCTGGTGGGCGCTCCACGGATCACAGAGAACACAGCTGGCCATCGCCTCACTCCAGCCCACATACAGGTCAAGAAAGTCGGTGGACCCACCGTCGGGCGCCGAGCCGTGCTTGGGACCGGCCTGGCCGAACCTGGCCAGGTCGGCAGCCAGGGTGAAGTCACACGCCATCCCGATCTCCTGCCCACCACCGATCCTCATACCGTTGACACGGTTGATGACCGGCTTGTCACACGACAGGATCGCCGAGACCATGTCGTTGAAGAGGCGCATGTACTGGCGGTACTCGTTCGGTTGACCCGCGTAGTACTCGGAGTACTCCTCGGTGTTGCCGCCGGTGCAGAACGCCCGATCGCCGACACCGGTAAAGACCACGGCAACCGCTGCGCGGTCCACCGATGCCCGGCGGAAGGCCAGGATCAGGTCCTTGACCGACTCCGTCGTATAGGAATTGAGTTGGTCGGGATTGTCGAGGGTGATCCAGACCGTGTGGAGGCCCTCGACCATCGATCCGCCGTTGTCAAACACCGGCCGCTGCTCGTAGAGGATCTCGGTGAATTCCCTGTTGGGATCCAGGTCATGGCTTACAAAGTCCATTGCATTGCACCTTTCATCTGATTGGGGTCGTTTCTCATGGGACGAGGATCGTCCGCCGGGGGTCGCTCCGGCCGTGCGCAGCGGCCAGGACTGATTCGAGGTCGCCCATAGGAACCTTCCGGGTGAAGGGGAGCAGATCCACCCTTCCCGAGGTGACCAGATCGATGGCCTCAGGGTAGAGCTCTGGCGGACAGCCCCAGCTGCCAAATGCCGTGGCGTCAAATGCCATCAGGTTCGACAACCTGATGGAAACCTTCTCCCGCGTGAATCCAACCACTGCGAGTGTGGCGGCGGGACCGAGCAGGCCAAAGGCCGTCTCCTGCCCGGGCGGCGTGCCAGAGCACTCAAAGACCTTCCAGCCGGTGGGCGCCACACCAGACGACCTCGCATGCTCCCGAACCCTGTCACGTACATCCCGTGGTGAAAGACCCCGTGCGTTGACCGTTGCAGCCGCCCCGTGGGCGAGGAGGGGTTCAAGGTGGGCATCTTCTATGTCCACAGCCACGACCGTTGCGCCAGATGCCGCTGCGATCTGCACCGCGTAGGTCCCGACACCACCTGTTCCGACCACGACAACGAAGTCACCCCCGGCGACCCCGGCCCGACGTACCGCCTGGAGCGGCGTCGTAACCGCATCGGCCACCACTGAGAGGTCGGCCAGGTCATATCCGTCGGGCAGACCCTCGCAGGCGAAGATTCCTGTGGCCGGGACGGTCACGTGGGTGGCAAATCCCCCGTCCATGTCGTTGCCGGGCATCTTCTGGTCGCTGCAGACGTTTCCCCGACCGACTGAACACATGTCGCAGGATCCACAGGGAATGACGGCAGCCACCAGGACATCCCTGCCGATCCAGTCACGGGCTCCCTCCCCCGCCTCCAGGACGCGGCCGCTGATCTCGTGGCCGAGCACGAGGGGCAGGTCGGCGCGGGTTCTGACAGACCCGTCCAGGAACCCCAGGTCGGTATGGCAAACGCCACACCCGGCGACCTGGATCAGGACCTCGCCGTCTCCCGGCTGCCTGGCGGCGCCATCGAACCTCTCGAGGGGCCGACCCGCCTCGACCATCCGCCACGAGTACCGGTCGGTACGGGCCTCCATCATTCTTCCTCCCGAGATCGTCTAGCCATCGTCTGCCACCAGGTCACGTAGAGCCCTACCTACGAAGACCGGGATCATCCACTTCCGGTAGCGCGAACCCGTATCGGTGTTGTCCTGAGGGCGGACAGGGCCCGAGGCGATGTCGGCTGCCTGCACGATCACCTCTTCGGTCAGCCGCTGGCCGATGAGGAACTCCTCGGCCTCTGTGGCCCGTACCGGAGCCGGCGTTACCGCCCCTATGACGATGCGCACCTCGAGGCAGATCCCATCCGGGTCAAACCGGCCGGCGGCGGCCACACCCAGGAGGGGGAAGTCGATCGATCCACGCCTGCGGAGTTTCCGGTAGGTGGCCCGTCCGCCGTCGGACGGAATCAGGAGCTCGACAAGAATCTCGTCAGCAGCCATCGTGTGACAGTCGATTCCGTCATCCCCGTACAGGTCCCCGACGGGAACCAGCCTCTCTCCCCGTGTGCTCATGAGCCGTACCGAACCACCTAGTGCGATGGCCACGGGTGCCAGGTCCGATGAGTTGATCGCCCAGCATCGATCACCTTGTGGGGCCACCCAACAGGTCTCGCCACCGTCCTTCAGGCAGTGGCCGCTCGCCTCTCTCCAGGTCTCCGGCATGTCGATGTAGTTGCATCGGGTGTCGAGGCAGAGGTTCCCGCCGACCGTCGCCGTGTTGCGGATCTGGGGAGAGGCGATGCTCGCAGCAGCGGTCGCCACGGCCGACGGAACCACCTCAGAGGTCGCAAGGTCAGCCAGGAGCGTCGAAGCGCCGATGACACAGTTACCCGCTGCATCGACGCGAACGCCTCTCATTTCGTCGACCCCGGACAGGGAGACGAGCGTGGTCGGAACGGCCTGTCGGCGTTTCATCTTGGGAAACAGGTCGGTACCGCCACCTACGATCAACGACGATCGCCCGGGGTCGGAGAGCAGCCTGGCCGCCTCATCGACCGATGCCGGGGCGACGAACTCGAAGTTCGGGAGCCGCATGGTCATGGGGCTACAAACCCCTCAGGCGGTTCGACCCGCACGGGTGTTCCGAAGTCGAAATCCGGTACTGATTCCGGACCGAACCTGCCACTCCCGCCACGGGCAAGGTCGCGTAGGGCAGCCACGACCCTGTCCGGGGTGATCGGCACCTCGTCGATGTAGACGCCGAGGGCATCGTGGACGGCGTTGGCGACAGCAGGCACCACCGGGAGGAGAGGACCCTGTCCGACCTCCTTGGCACCGAACGGGCCCTCAGGGTCAACCGACTCAACGATGATGGACTCAACTGGTGGCATCTCGAGGATGGTGGGGATCTTGTAGTCGAGCAGGCTGGGCCCCCTGTGCAGGCCACCGCGGAAGGCCTGCTCCTCGAGCAGTGCCTCGCCCAGGCCCATGTAGACACCGCCCTCGATCTGGCCTTCGACCAGCAGGCTGTTGATCGCCCTGCCCACATCGTGAGCCAGCCAGACCCTCTCCACGACAACCATGCCGGTATCTGCATCACACCTGACCTGGGCGACACATGCCGAATAGCTGTAGGCGGGAGAGATGCCGACGCCCGATCCCTTGTAGGGACCGGCCAGTTCGGGTGCCCGGTAACTGCCGGACTCGATCAGGGGCCCTTCGGTAGCTATGGCCATGCGAACCGCCTCGGACCAGTCAGGGCCGGCGGCCGGGTCTCCGGCCACTGACACCCGGCCGTCGGCGAGGACCAGGTCCGATGGGTTGGCCTCAAGCTTCTCGGCCACGGCCCGGACCACGCGGTCCCGGACCTTCCCGGCCGCTTCCACCGCGGCATTCCCAGCCATGAAGGTCACCCGGCTGGAATAACTCCCGAGATCCACCGGTGTCAGATCGGTGTCGGCTGTCACCATTGCCAGATCCGATGGCTGGAGGCCGAGCATTTCAGCCACCACGGTCGCCAACATCGTCGTCGACCCCTGACCGACGTCGGTGGCCATTGAGTAGACCGTCACGCCGCCTCCCCTGTCCACCTTCACCTGGACCTCGGACTGGGGCATGTCGTTCCAGTAGATGGGTAGGCCCGCTCCCGACATGTAGGCACCAACCGCTAGGCCCAGGCCCTGGCCGTGTGGAAGCCGACCGTGCCTCGCTGTGAAGTCGGATGCCCCGGCCACCTTGGCAATGCAGTCGCGGAGGCCGCAGCTGGTGATGCGCAGGTGGTTGACCGTCGACGAGTCAGGCTCCACGGCGTTCACCAGCCGAATGCCGACGGGATCCATGTCCAGATCCTCCGCGGCCCTGTCCAACTGGCACTCGACGGCAAACCTGGGCTGCGGTGTGCCGTGGCCCCTCTTGGGCCCACACGCAGGCTTGTTGGTGAAGACCCGTACGCCCTCGAAGCGGTAGTTGGGGATCTGGTAGGTGGTGGTCTGGAGGGCACCGGTGTAGTAGAGGGAGACGATCCCGTAGCTGCTGTAGGCACCCCCGTCGAGGAACGACCTGAAGTGCATGGCGGTGATGCGACCGTCGGATGCAAAGCCCGTTCTCACCCACATGAGCACCGGGTGGCGTCCCCTGTGGGCGTAGAAGACCTCCTCCCTGCTGAGGTTGATGCGGACAGGTCGCCCGGTGAGGATCGACAGTTTCGCTGCGACGAACTCGTGGGAGAACGGTTCGGTCTTCCCACCGAACCCACCCCCATTCGGCGTTGCCACCACCCTGATACGACCGGCGGGGAGCTCCAGCACCCTCTCGAGGGAGCGGTGCAGGTAGTGGGGAACCTGGGTGGACGACCACAGCGTGAGCTTCCCGGAAGCGTCGTACGAGGCCAGGACGCAGTGGGTCTCCAGTGCTGCGTGGGTGTTCCCGCTGTAGTGGAACACGTCCTCACGGATATGGTCGGCGACACCGAATCCCTCATCGACGTCACCGAACTCGAGCGCCACCGACCTGTGGACGTTCCGGCCGGATCCCTCACCATGGATGAGCGGGCGGTCCTCTGACAGGCCCTGTTCCAGGTCCACCACCTCTGCGAGGGGCTCGTAGTCCACCTCGATCAGCGAGAGCGCCCTCTCGGCGATTTCGGCGTTGTCGGCGGCCACGGCGGCCACGGGATCTCCCACGTAGCGCACCCGGTCCACTGCCAGGGCGTTCTCGTCCTGGCTGACCGGGAGGATGCCGTAGGTAATGGGCAGGTCCGAGCCGGTGATGACCGCCCTCACGCCGTCGAGGGCCTCGGCCCGGCTGGTGTCAATGCCGACAATGAGGGCATGCGGGTGCGTGCTGAGCAGTTGTCGTCCGACCAGCGTGCCGGGCAGGGTCAGATCGTCTGCGAAGCGGGTTGCGCCCGTCACCTGCTCCATGGAGTCGACGCGGGGAAGGGCGCGCCCCAGAACGTTGTGGCCGGTTCCCATCAGTCCTGAGCCCCAGCGGCTGCCTCAACCGCCTCGATGATCTTGTTGTAGCCGGTGCAGCGGCAGAGGTTGCCGGCGAGGGCCTGCCTGATGTCGTCCGGTCCAGGGGCCTGGACCTCGTCGAGGAGAGCCCGTGCCGTGAGCAGCATGGCGGGTGTGCAGTAGCCGCACTGGGCGGCACCCTTTTCCGAAAAGGCCGTCTGGAGGGGGTGGGGGATCCCGTCCTCTGCCATGCCCTCAATGGTCGTGATGGTTCGTCCAGCAACCTGTACAGCCAGCACCAGACAGGCCAGCACGGGCCGACCATCCAGCAACACGGTGCAGGCTCCACATTCGCCCAGGTCGCAACCGTGCTTGGTCCCAACCATCGCCATGTCCTCGCGCAGTACCTCAAGGAGGGTGCGGTGGTCAGCAGTCAGGATCCTGTGTTCCACACCATTGACCTGGAGGGAAAGGACCTGTTCTGTCATCAGCTGCCCGTGACCCCGGAGACGGAAGACCGACGGATGAGCGCCGTACCCTCGGCAAGGCGGCGGGCTGTTCGATGGAAAACGGCCCGGTCGACCGTCCAGTCGCTTCCGTCAGGCGTTACATCAACCTGGACCGGCATGACACCGCAGGGATGCCCGATCCGGATCTCGCCATCTCTCTGCTGGCCGGCAACACCGTGGACCGTCGTGCCGGGGATGCATGCCGCCACCCCGGTGCATGCAGCCAGGGTCCCCGGGTAGGCCTTGTGGGGAACCGCTGGGCGACCTCCCACCACCCGGGCAATCAGGTCGACCTGGTCGCTGCCAACCGGGCCGCCCGTGGTGTAGTTGGTGTAGTCGGCCGATGGGGACACGACCGCTGGAACCGGAGTCAGGCCGTCGGTTGCGATTCCGAGCAGTTCGGCTGCCGCCTTCTTCACCGCTTCAATGGCCGCCATCTGCCCCTCGCTGAAGTCCTCTGGCCCTTCGGTTCCAGCCATTCCCACATCGGCTGCGGTGAAGAATACCGTGAGGTTGGCCAGGTCCATAATCGTGGCCCGGATGGGACCGATGGCCGTGTCGAGTACGTCAACCTCTCTGCCCGTAGGTAGGAGTGACCCGGTGATGCCACCGGCGGTCTGACCGAAGTCGAGGGCGATCGGGGCACCGGTTCCGGGCACGCCGTGTACGACATGGTTGCCTTCGACCGCGGCGACACCGTCGATCACCGGAACCTCGGCGACAAGAACCCTTCCGGTGTTGGTGTTGTGTATCCGCACACTCGTGACGGGCGCCACAGGGGTCACGAGCCCCTCGTCCACGGCGTAGGCCCCGACCGCTGCTGAGATGTTCCCGCAGTTGATGTCGAAGTCGACCACGGGCTGGGCGACGCTCACCTGGGCGAAGGTGTAGTCAAGGTCGGCATCGGACCTTGTCGGGGGATCGATTATGGCGAGCTTGCTGGTCAAGAGGTCGGCACCCCCGAGGCCATCCACCTGACGAGGGTCAGGGCTGCCGAAGAGGGACAGAATCGCTGCATCCCGCCCACCATGATCCTCAGGGAGCACGCTTCCGGTCAGGAAGACCGCCTTGCTCGTTCCACCCCTCATCAGGACAAAGGGAAGACGGATCTGCTCCCCTGTGCTGCCAGTCAGCGGACCAGAATCTGGACCGTGCACGCCGCACCCTCGATTCCGACGGCCTTGCCTCCCCGACAGTGGGCCACGCCCACCCTGGCTCCCTCGATCTGGCGATCACCAACCTCGCCACGCAGTTGCCGTACCACCTCGACGACCTGGGCCACACCCGTACCGCCAAGGGGATGGCCCTTACCGATCAACCCCCCACTCGGGTTGATCGGAAGCCTGCCGCTGATGTCGGCCTCGCCGCGCTCCACGGCCGCCGGATAACTTCCCTGCTCGAACAGCCCGAGGCCCTCTACCCGTAGAACCTCGGCGATGCTGAAGCAGTCGTGGACCTCTGCCAGGTCGACGTCACCGGGTCCGATGCCGGCCCTCTCGTAGGCATCTTGCGCTGTAGCCCAGGTGAGCGGTTCGAACGTCATCGATACCGGTTCCACGTCGACCGAGCCGGACCGCAGGGCCGATGCCGCCAGTCGAACTGCCCTGTCTCCGCCGTACTTCCGGAGTGCCCTGTCGCTCATGACGATCACCGCTGCCGCCCCGTCGGTAACCGGTGAGCAGTCATGGAGGTTGAGCGGATCGGCGATCGGCCGCGATTCCAGCACGTCCTCAATGGTGATCGGCGTCTTGAAGTGGGCCAGGGGGTTGCGCGCCGCATTGGCCTTGTTCTTGACGGGGATCAGTGCGAGCTGCTCACGGGTCATCCCGAACTCCTCCATGTAGCGGCGTGCCCGCATTGCGTACACGCCGGGCATGGTGGCCCCGACGGCCGCCTCCGGATCGCTCGGATCCGGCGTCAGCGCCCCTTTGAAACTGGAGGTGAGGTGTTCGGTGCCGATCGCTGCAACTACGTCGTGCTCCCCCGCCCGAATGGCGAGCGATGCCTCCCGGATGGCGGTTGCTCCGCTGCTGCAGGCGTTCTCGACGTTGGTGAGCGGGAGGCCCGCTAGGCCGACCTCAGCAAGGATCCGCTGGCCTGTGACCATCCCCTGAAACACGTGTCCGCAGTAGGCAGCCTCAACGGCCCGGGCATCGATGCCGGCATCGGCAACGGCCTCCAGCAGGGCCTCGGCCCCCAGGTCGGCGGCATCGCTGTCGGGGTGTCTGCCGAATCGGGTCATCCCGACCCCGAGGATGTGGACGTCAGTCACCTTCGACCTCGCATGGTTGGAACCTGTAGCCGGTGAGTGGATTTCCCTCGTCATCCTCTCCGAACGGTTCAAGGGAGAGGGCCAGCGACATGCCGATCCTCATGTCCTCGAAGTCGCACCCGGTTATCTGACCCATGATGCGGACACCTTCGCTGAAGTCCACGTAGCCCAGTGCGTAGGGGACCTCGAACTCTGGCGTCGACTGCCTCACGATCGAAAAGGTGTAGAGGGTTCCGGTGGTCGAGAACCGAATCGTCTCCAGGTCTCTTCCCATGCACCCGGCACAGGCTTCCCGAACCGGAAAGAAGTGGGCGCCACAGGAGCCGCACCGGCTACCGAGCAGGTGGCCGGCCCCGTCGGGACATACCTCCAGTTCGTTCGGTCGAAATGAGGTCTGTGTTTCCGCTCCAGTCAACGTTCCTCCTCTGTCTGGTCTGAAGGCTGGCGCCGGGCAGGAACAGCCGTCCGGCCGTTCGGTCGCCCATCTGTACACCTGAGTGTCCTCCCCTCTGGACAGTTCCGTCAATGAGGTGACTGCCTCATTTGTCTGATCCATCGGCGCTACCAGCCTGGTCGAGATCTGGGGTGACACCGTGCCCAGGTAGCTGGTCCTCACCAGGCCATGTGGTGTGTTCGCATCAGAAAAATGAGGCAAGGGCAGGATTGTCATGGGTGGCCAACGCTGGGACCCTCTACATGGAGCGTCCGACCGGTCGGACGGCCAGTTCTGGATGGGAGGTGCCGTGGAACACGAGGAACAGCCCGACGAAAAGAGGGACAGGTACCTCCACGACTGGAACCTGACCGGAGAGGGCGACCTGCAGCGACCCACCACCGTGGAGATCGACGACGAGACCCTCCGCGACGGCCTGCAGAGCCCATCGGTACGGCAACCCAGCCTGGGCGAAAAGTTGGAGATCCTCGGTCGCATGGGGGAACTCGGTATCCACGCCGCCAACATCGGCTACCCGGGGGCGAGCGCCACGATGCTCAACCACGTCATCGCACTCGCCGAGGCCACAGGCGGTACCGACCTGGCGATCCAGCCGAACTGCGCCGGTCGCACCCATGCCGCTGACATCCTTCCGATCAGCGAGGCCCAGCAGCGCTCCGGCGTCGCCATAGAAGCCGCCCTCTTTCTCGGCTCCAGCCCCATCCGCCAATACGTGGAGGGCTGGGACCTGGACTTCCTGATCCGGACAACGGTGGAGGGAGTGACCCTTGCCCGCCGTGAGGACCTTCAGGTCATGTACGTCACCGAGGACACCACGCGGGCACGGCCCGAAGCCCTACGAGCCGTCTACACCGCCGCCATCGAGGCGGGAGCCCGTCGAATCTGTCTGGCCGACACGGTTGGCCATGCCACGCCATGGGGGGTGAGGGCACTCGTCAAGTTCGCCAGACAGATCGTGGCCGACAGCGGCGAAGACGTGAAGATCGACTGGCACGGTCACCGGGACCGGAACCTCTCGGTAATCAACTCCCTGGCTGCCCTGTCAGCCGGCGCAAGCCGGGTCCACACCTGCGGCCTCGGTATCGGTGAGCGGGTTGGCAACACCCCGACCGACACCCTCCTCGTGAACCTCAAGCTCCTGGGCTGGCTGGACAACGACCTCCATTCCCTACCCGCCTACTGCGACACGATCTCAAGGGCGACCGACACGCCGATCCCCGAGAACTGCCCTGCCATCGGCCAGAACGCCTTCCAGACCAGCACCGGCGTTCACGCCGCAGCCGTGCTCAAGGCCATGCGGACCGGCGACACCTGGCTGGCCAACCGCATCTACAGCGGAGTCCCGGCCGACGAGTTGGGACGCGAACAGGAAATCACGGTCGGTCCTATGAGCGGGAAGGCAAACGCCGTGGCATGGCTCACGAGGCACGGCCAGTCCTGTGACGAACCATCCGTCGACAAGGTGCTGGCTGCCGCCAAGGCCTCCGACCACGTCCTTTCCGAGACCGAGATTCTGGGGCTCTTGAGCGAGGTCGGCGCACCATGAGCATCGACACGACCGCCGATGTCGCAGCGGACCCGAAAGATGAGAGTGAGATCAGGTCAGGCGTGCTCCTCTCTGGCAACGAGGCCGTGGCCCGCGGGGCGGTAGAGGCCGGGGTACTGGTCGCCGCCGGCTATCCGGGAACGCCGAGCACCGAGATCCTGGAATCCATTGCGGACCGCGATGACATCGACGTCCGCTGGTCACCCAACGAGAAGGTGGCACTGGACGTGGCCCTCGGCGCATCGCTGGGCGGGGTCAGGGCACTGGTCACAATGAAGCACGTCGGCCTCAACGTGGCTTCGGACACCTTCATGACCACCGCATACACGGGGGTCGGGGCGGGCCTCGTAATCGTGACAGCCGACGATCCGGGCATGCACAGCTCGCAGAACGAACAGGACAGCCGGGCGTTCGCCCGCATGGCGGGGGTACCCCTGCTCGAGCCTGCTGACAGTTCCGAGGCCCGCGACTTCACGGCGCTGGCCTTCGCCATTTCCGAGGAGTTCGACACGCCCGTTCTCATCCGGACAACCACCCGCGTATCACACAACCGGGGCCTGGTTGATCTGGGCCCCAGAACCGAACACCCTGTAACCGGCTTCACCAGCAATCCAACCAAGTACGTGATGATTCCCGGCTTCGCCCGGCAGCGACGGCCCGAGATGCTGAAGCGACTCGAGTTGCTCAGCGACTACGTCGAGGCCAGCCCCCTGACCGTCGAGTCAGGTGGCAACACCGGAATCGGGGTGGTCACGTCGGGCATCGCCCACCACTACGTCAGGGAGGTACTTCCCGACACCAGGATCCTCAAGTTGGGCATGAGCTACCCGATACCGACTGAGCGCATCCGCTCCTTCGCCGAATCGGTGGACCGCCTCTTCGTGGTCGAGGAACTGGACCCACACCTGGAGCATGACCTGATGGCCGCAGGCATAACCGTGGAGGGAAAGGCCTTCTTCCCTCAGGTTGGAGAGTTGAGCCCCGATGCCGTCCGACGCGGTTTCGTCGCTGCAGGCATCCTGCCCCCGGTACCCACTGTCGAGCCGGCTCCACCGACGGTCACCAGACCACCGCTGATGTGCCCCGGATGCCCACACACGCCACCATTTCTGGCCCTGAGGCGACTTGGCGCAGTCGTAACCGGCGACATCGGCTGCTACACGCTTGCGGCCCTTGAGCCACTGTCGTCCATGGACACCTGCGTGGCCATGGGAAGCAGCATCGGCATGGCCGTCGGGATGGCCGCATCCGGTGGAGCGGGAGGGCCCGTAGTCGCGACTATCGGCGACTCGACATTCCTGCACGGAGGAATACAGGGCCTGATTGACGCGGTCTACAGCCAGGCAGACATCACCGTCCTCATCCTGGACAACGGAACCGTCGCCATGACCGGCGGTCAGGAACACCCCGGAACCGGCATCACGCTCCAGGGAGCCGAGACGACACCGGTGGACCTGGTCGCACTGTGCGCGGCGCTGGGCGTCCGGGACGTGAAGGTGATCGATCCATACGATCTGGCCGCCACCTTCAGCGCCCTGGAGGGTGCGACCACGAGCCCCGGCCCATCGGTGGTAATCACCAACCGTCCCTGCGTAGAGGCACCCACCAAGGTCAGGGACAGGCCCTACGAGGTTCTGGCGGAGGCCTGTACGGCATGCCAGGCCTGCATGACCGCCGGCTGCCCGTCGATCGTCTGGAGCGACGAGACCTTCGAGGGCAGGCGAAAGGTCGTGATAGACCCGGTCACGTGTACCGGCTGCACGCTGTGCGCACAGATCTGCCCACCTCTCGCAATCATTCCGATTCCCGATCCGGTACCTGAGGTGCCAGAGCATGTCTAACAAGTCAAGGGGCCTGCTGCTGGCCGGTGTCGGCGGCCAGGGTGTGATCCTGGCCGGGATGATCGTGGCCGACGCACTGGTCCGGGCCGGCCACGACGTCAAGCAGAGCGAAGTCCACGGCATGGCCCAGCGGGGCGGCTCCGTCTTCAGCCACATCCGCTGGGGATCCAGCGTCGACAGCCCCCTCGTTCCGCTCGGGAGTGCCGATGTGCTGGCAGCGTTCGAATGGGCCGAAGCCCTGCGCTGGGTCGAATACGTGCGCGAAGGCGGGGCCGTGGTAGCCGACCTGCGCAGGATCGTCCCTCCCGGTGCCTGCACTGACAGAAGATCCTGGTCCACCCTCTACCCGGGCATCGATACCGACCTCCTGAGCAGCCGTACCCTCAAGAGTCGCCTGGTCGACGCCTCCTCGACCGCCGCCGAACTCGGCAACATCAGGGCCGCCAACAGCGTGATCCTGGGCTCGGTGGCCGCATTCATGGACATCGAACACAACCACTGGGAGGCTGCGATAGAGCACCTGGTGCCAAGGGGCACCGAGGAGGTGAACCTGGCTGCATTCCGGGCCGGCTGCGACGTTGCAGAGGCGTCCGTACAGCGGAGGCCACCCGACCCGGTGGGCTTCCCGGGTCCCCACCAGATCGACATCAGACACGACTGGTGCAAGGGCTGTGACATCTGCTCCCGGGTGTGCCCCGAATACTGCCTTGAGGTGGACATCGACGGGGCGCTTGCAATCGTTGACGCAGAGTCCTGCACCGGTTGCCGGCTGTGTGAGATGTTGTGCCCCGACTTCGCCATAGCGATCAGTCCTCCACGCGATACGGCCTCCCTGAAAGAGCCCGTGTCCCTGACCGGTGAACAGCTATGAGCGGGGCGAAGCTGGTCCAGGGCAACGAGGCCTGCGTCCGAGGGGCACTGGCAGCCGGATGCAACTTCTACGCGGGCTACCCCATCACACCCTCATCGGAGATCGCCGAGATCATGGTCCGGCGCCTGCCTGACGCCGGCGGCGTGTTCATCCAGATGGAGGATGAGATCGCCTCGCTCGCAACCGTCATCGGAGCCTCCCTGGCCGGATCAAAGGCGATGACGGCCACCAGCGGCCCGGGTTTCTCCCTGATGCAGGAACACATCGGATTCGCCACAATGGCCGAGGTCCCGTGCGTGATCGTTGACGTGATGAGGGGTGGCCCCAGCACGGGACTCCCCACATCACCCTCCCAGGGCGACATCATGCAGGCACGCTGGGGTACCCACGGCGACCATCCCGCAATCGTGTTGGCCCCCTCATCGGTAGGTGAGGTCTTTGACCTTACGGTGAAGGCCTTCAATCTGGCCGAGCGCTTCCGCACCCCCGTCATCCTCATCTACGACGAGATCATCGGACATACCCGAGAGAGCGTCGTGTTGCCGGACCGGGTGGACATCGTCGACCGGTCGCGGCCCAACGGCAACCCATCCACCTACCAACCCAAGGCTCCGGCCGCCAACGGTGTACCCCCCATGGTGGCCTTCGGAGACGGCTACCGGTTCCATGTGACCGGGCTGACCCACAATGAACACGGCTTTCCAACCACCGACCCGGGAGACACCGAGGCCCTCATAACCCGGATCCATGACAAGGTCTACGACCATCAAGACGAGATCAGCGCCGTCGAGGAATTCATGCTGGACGATGCCGAAGTGGCCATCTTCGCCTACGGGATCGTAGGGCGGTCCGCCCGGGAGGCGGTCCTGAGGGCCCGCCGGGCCGGCATGAAGGTCGGCCTGATCCGCCCACTCACGCTCTGGCCCTTCCCCTACGCGCAGGTCGCCGATGTGGCAGCCGGTATCGACACGCTGCTCGTTGCCGAGATGAACCTTGGTCAGCTCATCGGCGAGGTGGAACGGGCGGTGGCCGGCACGACCGAGGTCATCGGCCACCTGCGTGCAGACGGTGAACCGATCACACCGGCCGACCTCATCGCCGCGCTGCCCGACCCTGCAGGAGCCAGAACGTGACCGATGTGAGGGACCATCTCCGTGAGTGGGCGATGCCGCATGTCCTGTGTCCCGGATGTGCCCACGGCATCGTATTGAGGTCGTTCCTGGAGGCCGTGGACCAACAGGGGATAGACCCCGACAAGCTTGCAATGGTCGCCGGCATCGGCTGCAGCAGTCGCCTGGTCGGCTACGTGGACTTCTGCACCCTGCATGGGACGCATGGAAGGGCACCCGCCTTTGCCACCGGCCTGAAGTTGGCCCGCCCCGACCTGGAGGTCGTCGTGATAACCGGCGATGGAGACGGCCTGGCCATCGGCGGCAATCACCTGATCCACGCAGCCCGCAGGAACATAGACATAACCGTCCTACTGCTCAACAACTCGATCTACGGGATGACCGGCGGCCAGGCTGCCCCTACAACCCCCGCCGGGGCGGTGGCCTCCACCACGCCAGCCGGAAACAGCGAACCCGACTTCGATGCCTGCCGGTTGCTCCTCGGTGCCGGAGCATCCTTTGTGGCCCGGGTGCTGGCCGCCACACCTATGGAGATGACCAAGGTCATGGTCGAAGGCATGAAACACCGTGGCTTCTCGTTCATTGAGGTGATCAGCGACTGCCCCGAGTACTACGGGCGCTACAACAAGGTCGGCGGTGGCGCTGACATGCTCACCTGGATGGCCGGCCGCGACCAGAACGTGACCGGCCCCCTGTCCTCCAAAAAGTTCGTCAACCACGTACCCTCCTCAATCCCACCGCCGGGAATCACAACGGGGATCCTCCACTGTGAGGAGCGACCCGTATTCGCCGGAATCCGCGGAGACGACTGCAATGGGTCGTAGCGAGTTCCGTATCGCCGGCGCCGGTGGCCAGGGGGTGGTCACGGCCGGCCGGATCCTGGCAGAGGCAGCGATCCTGTCCGGATCCGAGGCCATCCACAGCCAGGTCTACGGACCCCAGTCCCGTGGGGGCGCCAGTCGCTCCGATGTGGTAATCGCCACCGAGCAGATCGGCTATCCGTTGGCCGAACAGATCGACCTCCTCGTGGCCCTCAGCGGCGAGGCCTGCTCCAGGTACCACCCCGAACTGATGGAACACGGCCGCCTGGTGGCCGACAGCCGTTGTGCCCCGACCAGCCTGGGTGTCAGAGACCACCAGTTCCCGATCGTCGACACCGCCCGTTCCATCAGCGGCGGTCACCTGGTCAGTGGGGTTGTGGCCCTGGGGGTACTTCAGGCCCTAACCGGAGCGGTAGAGGCAGATGCCTTGGATCGGGCAGTGGCCGACAGGGTCCCGTCCCGACATCTGGACATGAACCTGAAGGCACTGCGGGCCGGTGCCCGACTCGTCACGGGCGGCGTGGGATGACCAGCCCTCCAACCACCAGGGATCACATCCGCCAGGTTGCCGCAGCCCTGTTCAACCAGAGGGGGTTCAACGGCACCAGCATGGCAGACCTTGCAGCCGCGGTGGGCGTCACCAAGTCCAGCCTCTACCACCACTTCCCCTCCAAGCAGTCCCTGCTCTCTGAGATCATCGACCTGACGGTGAACCGGGTCACCCCCCTGCTGCGTGAGGTGGCCGAATCCGACCTACCGGTGGTGGAACGGCTCCACCGGGCGATCCACCAACACACCCTCGAGGGGATTCGCGACCAGGATGCCCAGGCCTGTTTCATGGAGGAGGGTCGGTATCTGGCACCGGAATTCATGGCCGCCCATGTAGCGCGGCGCGACCGCTACGAGTTCATCTTCAGGAACATGTTCGAGGAGGGAATCGCATCGGGCGACTTCCTGGACCGGGACATCAGCCTCACCGTGAAGGCGGTGCTGGGCATGTGCAACTCGGCGGTTCGCTGGTACCAGCCGGACGGCGACCTGACCCCCGACGAGATCGCCACCCAGTTCGCCGACCTCGCTGTCCGTGGAGTCACCAGTGGACCCGAGACAACCATGGGTGGGGCGGGATGAGAATGGGTGGGCCCCTTGAGAACATCACCGTGCTGGACCTCTCACAGGGAGCAGCCGGGCCGACCTGTTCGATGTACCTGGGCGACCTGGGTGCCGATGTCATCAAGGTGGAACCACCGGGAGGCGAATGGGGACGGGGCCTGGGTCCGCCGTTCGTCGAGGGCGTTGCCGCCGCCTTCCTCGGAATGAACCGCAACAAACGCAGCATCGTCGTCGATCTGAAGAAGCCGGACGGACCCGAAGTCATCCTCCGGCTGGCCGAGCGCTGCGACATTGCTCTTGAGAGCTTCCGCCCCGGCGTGGCTGACAGGCTCGGCACCGGCTACGAGGCGATGGCGGCACGCAATCCACGCCTCATCTACGCGGCCATCTCTGCCTTTGGCCAGACCGGCCCCTGGCGGGACCGGCCCGGAGTCGACGGCGTGGCACAGGCAATGGGCGGGATCATGAGCGTCACCGGAACCGCCGATGGTCCACCGGTGAAGGTCGGCGTACCCGCAGCCGACATGGCCGGGGGTGTGTTCGCATCGCAGTCAATCCTGGCGGCCCTGTTCTCGCGGGAGAGGACCGGTCAGGGACAACGGGTCGACGTGTCCCTTCTGGACTCCCTCCTCACCTACCAGGTCATCCCCCTCTCCATGTTCCTGGCCGACGGACAGGCCCCCACGCGGCTGGGTAGTGCCGCACCGTACGCGGCGCCGAATGAGGCGTTCGCCACCAGCGACGGCCAGCTGATGGTCGCTGCCTATACGCCGACCCGGTGGCCAGCCCTCTGTCGAGCACTGGGCCAACCGGAGCTGGCGACAGATCCGCGCTTTGACACCAACGAGAAGCGCGTCCGGGCAAGGCCGGAACTTCGCGATGTCCTGGAACCGCTGTTTCGCACCAGGACCACCGCCGAGTGGACCGTCGCTCTTGACGACGTCGATGTCATCTGCGGCCCACTCCTCACATACCCGGAACTGGTGGCTGAGGAACACGTTTCCCAGGGGGACTCGTTGGTCACCGTGCAACACCCTGCTGTGGGAGATGTCCGTGCCCCGGTGTTCCCCGGTCGACTCTCGCAGACACCGTGTGATTTCACAGGACCACCGCCCCCGATCCCCGGTGAACACACAGAGGCGATCCTGGCCGAGAACGGCTTCGCAGAATCCGAGGTCTCAGAACTGCTCCGAAACGGGGTATTGGGCGATAGCCACGAAAACGAACCAGTCCAGAAGAGGAGACAACGGTGACCGACGACCAGGCAACTGTTGATGAAGGTGAAACGGTGCTCTACGAGAGAGACGGTGCGGTCGGGATCCTCACCCTGAACCGACCAGAAGCCCTCAACTCGATGACCGTGGCGATGCTGGAGACGATGTCCCACATCCTCGACGACGTCGAGGCCGACCCGGAAACGCGGGTGCTCATCGTGACCGGGGCAGGAGAGAAGGCCTTCTGCGTTGGTGCCGACCTCAAGAGTCGGGGCAGAGAGTTCGAGGCCGGCCTGATCCATGATCCACTGGGCATCCTCGTACGAGACGTGTTCGGTCGTCTGGAGGACCTCCACCTGCCGGTCATCATCGCTATCCGCGGCTACGCCCTGGGCGGAGGTCTGGAACTGGCCCTTGCCGGCGACATCCGGGTGGCGACTGAGGGGGCCCGCCTGGGATTCCCCGAAGCCAAGGTGGGAAGCCTGCCCGGTGCCGGTGGAACACAGCGGGCCACCCGGCTGATAGGACCCGCCTTCACCAAGGAACTCATGTTCACCGCCGACCATGTCAGCGCCACAGATGCCCTGCGCATGGGCCTCGTCAACCGCGTGGTGCCTGACGGTGATCTCATGGAGGAGGCGATGACGCTGGCCGCACGGATCGCCGGTCGCGCCCCACTCTCCCACGATCGGGTAAAGGCACTCGTCAACCGGGCCAGCGAGACCGACCTCGAAACCGGCCTGGAACTGGAGGCGACGAGCCATGCCGTTCTGCGTGCCAGCGAGGACCGGGATGAGGGGATCCAGGCCTTCATAGAGAAGCGACCACCCGAGTTCAAGGGACGTTGATACCGACCAGGAGGTAACAGTCATGGGTGTTTTGGACAGGGTTGCAATAGTCACAGGCTCGGGTCAGGGCATCGGTGAGGGCATCGCAAGGGTGCTCGCCGCAGCCGGGGCGAAGATCGTGCTGAACGACCTCGGCCCGGAGAAGATCGACGCTGTGGCAGCCGACCTCGTGGCTGCCGGACTAGAGGCCACCGGCCATACCGCCAACGTCGCTACTGCCGAGGGTGCCGAGAGCCTCGTGGATGCCGCACTCGACACGTACGGCCGGGTCGACATCCTCGTGAACAACGTCGGCATCGCCAGGGACGGCTACCTGGCGAAGATGAAGGAGGAGGACTGGGACGCAGTGATAGAGGTGAACCTGAAGTCGCAGTTCCTGTGCTGCCGGGCGGTGGCCCCCCACATGATGGAACAGGAATCAGGTCGGATCGTGAACATCACGTCACGTGCATGGCTGGGTGGACCCGGACAGACCAACTATGCGGCCTCCAAGGGAGCCGTCGTGAGCCTGACCCGCTCACTCGCCCTGGAGATGGCCCGCTACGGGATTACCGCCAACTGCATCGCCCCTGCACTCGTCGACACATCTCTGTTCCGGGGGCTCAAGGAGGATGTACAGGAGCGCCTGATTAAGACCATTCCGGCCCGACGCATAGGCACGCCCGAGGACATCGGCAACGCTGCACTGTTCCTGGCATCCGACGAGTCCTCCTACGTGACCGGCCAGACGCTCTACGTGTGTGGCGGTCGGAGTCTGGGAGCCGGATGAGGGTGGGTGCGGCACCGTGGGTATGAACCTCGCCGAGCGCATCCTTGCCCGCGCTGCCGGACGGGACCAGGTGGCCGCCGGGGAGTTCGTCATGGCCGAGGTCGACCTGGCCCTCCTGCACGACATCTTCGCCGCACAGGTGTTCGACCTGCTCCGCGAGGTCGGCGTGGACAGGGTGTCGGATCCAGATCGGACCGTGGTAGTCATCGACCACCTGGTACCAGCCCCTTCGACCGCTGCTGCGGAACTCCACCAGAAGATCCGGGAGCACGTCGCAAGGCTCGGTATCGGAGCCTTCTACGACGCCGGCCGCGGAATCTGCCACCAACTGCTTCCCGAACAGGGCCACATCCGACCGGGTGAGCTGGTCGTGGGAACCGACTCCCACACGACCACCTACGGGGCCCTCGGTGCCGGAGGAACGGGCATCGGTACCTCCGACATGGTCTACGCACTGGCGACGGGGAGGCTCTGGTTCCGGGTACCGGAGACCATCCGCTTCGAGATGACCGGCCAACTGATGTCCGGTGTCTCCTGGAAGGACGTGATCCTGCACCTGGCTGGCCGATTCGGGTCGGACGGTGCCCAGTACCGGGCGATGGAGTTTGCCGGCCCGGCGGTGGCTGGAGCCGACATGTCCAGCCGACTCACCGTCTCCAACATGGCGCTCGAGATGGGGGCCAAGTTTGGCCTGTTCGCAGCCGACGAGGTCACCGACGCCTACCTGCGGGACCACGGAGGTGCAGGCACCGAACCCTTCCAGCCGGACCCTGACGCCACCTACGAGGCCGTCCACGAAATTGCGCTCTCCGACCTCGAGCCACAGGTTGCACTTCCCCACGAGGTCGACAGGGTCAGCCCGGTAGTCGAGGTCGAGGGCATCACCATCAATCAGGCCTTCATCGGTTCCTGCACGAACGGGCGGATCGAGGACCTGCGGGCCGCAGCCGAGGTCCTGGCCGGGAAACACATTGCTGACGGGGTTCGCCTGCTGGTTGCCCCCGCATCACAGGCCGTCCTGGGTGAGGCACTGGAGACGGGGGTTGCAGCATCGCTCGTGGAGGCTGGTGCCTCGATTCTGGCGCCGGGTTGCGGTCCGTGCTTCGGTGGCCACGGGGGGTTGCTGGCACCCGGTGAGCGCTGCATCGGTACCCACAACCGAAACTTCATCGGACGCATGGGTAGTGCCCAGGCCGAGATCTACCTGGCCTCCCCCGCCACGGTGGCGGCATCGGCCCTGACCGGGCACATCACCGACCCCAGGCACCTGGAGGCACCCGATGGCCGATGACATCCTGAAGGGTCGAGCCTGGAGGCTCGACCATGACATCAGCACCGACGTGTTGTCACCGGGTGCCTATGCCGTCGACCCGGTCGAGGTCAGGAAGCTCCACGTGCTGGAGTCCGTCGTCCCGGAGTTCGCCTCCGAGGTGAGGCCCGGCGACATGATCGTGGCGGGCCGCAACTTCGGTTGTGGTTCCAGCCGGGAGACTGCTGCCGAGAACCTCAGGGCGCTGGGGGTGACCTGCATTGTCGCCGAGTCCCTGTCGCGGCTGTTCATGCGCAACGCCATCGCGGTGGGACTTCCTGCACTCGTGTGCCGCGACGCCCACGCTGCATTCACTCAGGGTGACGAAATTCAGGTCCACCCTGGAGAGGGCCGGATCATCAACGTCTCCAGCGGGCTGGAACTCGAGGCCGATCCACTGCCCGAGGAAATGTGCAGGATCCTGGCAGCCGGTGGGATCCTCGCCATGTTGAAGGGTCAGGGAGTGGCCTGACATTCCCCCCGCCGACGTTGACTGGAACCGAGCCCCAACCTACATTCGGTCCCGTCTATGACCAGCGTGACTGCCATCGAGCCGCGAGTTGCTGGCATTCTCGCGGACCTGCTCGACGTGCTCGGCCGGACCGGCGATGCAATGCTCGCAATCGACGGTGAGTTCAGCATCATCGCCTGGAACGGGGCGGCGACCGAACTGCTGGGCTACTCCCCCGACGAGGTACTGGGCCGGCCCTGTCATGAGGTCCTCTGCTGGCGGGACCGCTGCGGCAATGCCGTGTGCGACGGTCGCTGCCCGGCGGCGGCCGTCGGTGAGCCAGACGAGGTGATCGAGACCAGAGAGGTACTTGGCCATTCTGCTGGCGGCGGAACCCTGTGGTTGAGTGCCTCGACGATCACCCCACCAGCCGAACTTCGGGAGCAGTGCCGTCTGGTTCACCTGGTGAGGGAGGTGGCAGTTCCCCTCGAGTTGGAACGCGTGATCGTTGAGAGGCTGAGGAACTGGAGCCCCGCCACAGGTGTTGAAGACGGGCGCCTGGACGTGCTCACAAACCGTGAGCGGGAGGTGTTGAACCTTCTCACCGAGGGGCTGAACGGTGCCGCCATTGCCGAGAGGCTGGTCCTCTCACCGGCGACCGTCCGGAACCACATCCAACACATCCTGGCCCGCCTGGATGTGCACAGCCGGGCGGAGGCCGTGGCCCTGGCCCTACGCCGCGACTAGGCCCGGTTCAACAGGGCCAACTACTCGATGCGCATACCTGACAGGGCACGGGCGATCACCAGTTGCTGGATCTGCTCGGTGCCCTCGAAGATGTCGTAGATCTTGGAATCACGGTGCCAACGTTCCACAGGGTGGTCGGTTACGTAACCGGCACCACCCAGTATCTGCATGGCACGCTCCGTTGTCCAGACAGCCACCCGGCCGGCCTTCAACTTGGCCTTGGAACCCTCGGCCTCAATGAAACCACCCTGCCTGGCCAGCCACGCCGCCCTCCATACGAGAAGCCGGGCCGCGTCGATCTCGGTGGCCATGTCGGCCAGCATGAACGCGATTGCCTGATTCTGGATTATCGGCCGACCGAACTGCACCCGCTCCCTGGCGTAGTCACGGGAGTACTCGAATGCCGCTCTAGCCACCCCTACCGCCTGGGCGCCGACCGACGGCCTGGTGGACTCGAACGTCTGCATGGCCGCCTGTGAGTTGCCGGGCTTGCCCTCCCTGACCCGCGCCAGGCGAGCATCGAGCTTTTCCCTACCTCCCAGCAGACAGGTCCCGGGCACCCTCACATCGTCGAGGATGACCTCGGCGGTGTGGCTGGCCCTGATGCCGTGCTTGGAGAACTTCTGGCCCTGGGAGAGACCCTTCGTGCCGGGAGGAACAACGAAGGAGGCGTGGCCACGGCTCCTCAACTCGGGATCGACCACCGCTACGACGACGTGCACATCGGCGATACCACCGTTGCTTATCCAGGTCTTGACCCCGTTGAGCACCCACTCGTCGCTGGCCTCGTCGTAGACGGCCCGGGTTCGTATGGCAGACACGTCCGAACCGGCATCCGGCTCCGATGCAGCGAAGGCGCCCAGTTTGACATCGTCAGCACTGCCGTAGCACTGCGGCACCCACTCCATTACCTGTTCCTGAGTTCCGGCGGCGGCGATTCCGGCGGCGGCCAGGCCCGAACCCATGATGGCCATTCCGATTCCGGCATCGCCCCAGAAGAGTTCCTCGATGGCCACGATCAGGTTCAGCCCGGTGTCGTCGTTGTACATACCGTCGGCAAGGAACTCCCAGCCATAGAGGCCGATCTTGGCTGCCTCCTCGATGATGGGCCAAGGAACCTCCTCGCGGCGGTCCCACTCCTCGGCTGCCGGGCGGACCACGTCAACGGCAAACTCGTGCACCCAGTCCCGCAACTGGATCTGGTCGTCGTTCAGTTCAAGGGAGAAGTCGGCCATTCCGGAATCCTCGCAGGTAGGAGATCACTTGTCCCGTGACGCTACCGACCGGTAACTGGCGCTTCCTCACCGGCCTGCCGCTCCACCAGCAATATCGCGGACGCCGCCAGGAGGGCACCAACCAGATAGGGAGCACCAGTTGCCACCCTGCCGAACAGGACGCCGGCGCCAAGGGGTCCCAAGATCCGTCCAAGGGCACCGGCGCTCTGCTGGAGCCCCAGGGCAGCTCCCCTGGCATCTGCTCCGACGGTTTCAACCGTTGCTGCCGACAGCGTCGGGCCGAACATGCCCTGGCCCAGGACCAGCAGCAGCAGGGCAACCGTCAGGCCCACCCATGCCCCACCGAGTGCCAGCACGAGCATGCCGAGGCTCACGAGGAAGAGAGACACCCGTAGAGCCCCGCTCGTACCGAGGCGATCGTTCGCAGGCCCCACCAACCTCGTATGCACCACAACCATCACCAGGCCGATCGAGGCGAACAACCCGTAGATGGACGGGTCGTCCAGTTGCGGGAACCGTCGGTCCACCAACATGGCGAAGGTTGACTCGAAACCAGCAAAACCGGCCATCCCCACGAACGCCATAAGAGCCAGCCGCCTCATTGCATGTCCGGCACCGCCCAGAGCGGCAAGGGGGCCAAGGCGATCAGAACCGGGCGACGCCCCGGCTACCGAGCCGGACGGCAGGCGCACAATGGCCACAAGAGCGTTCACACCAGCCAGACCCGCAGCAACGTAGAACGGCAGCTCCCGGCTTCCGAGTGCAGCCAGGGAACCGACGAGAGGGCCGATCACGAAGCCGAGGCCGAATGCGGCCGCCAGCAGGCCCAGCAGGCGTGGTCGGTCGGCAGGCTCGGCAAGATCAGCCACCGCTGCCTGACCGACCGCATACGACGAACCCGAAGCACCGTCCAGCGCCCGCCCGAGGAACAGGACCCACAGTGCTCCCGCCAGACCCGTTACGAGGCTCCCGGCAGCCGAACCGAAGAGGGCGACGATCAGCACCGGCTTGCGACCCACCCGATCTGACAGACGACCCCAGAGCGGAGCGGCAGCCATCTGGAACGCCGAGAACGTGGCCAACACGGCGGTGGCAACCGCCGGTGATGCTCCATAGTCCTCGGCGTACAGGGGAAGCACCGGGATCACGATTCCGAAGCCGACCAGGTCGAGGGCAACCGTCGTCCAGACAACCCAGAATCCCCTTGGCCGCCTCTGTCGACAGTCAGAGCGCGTCCCCACGGCGGCACAGGCTACCGGCCCGCCAGCCAGGCACCAGTGGGTACCACATACGGTCTGCAGGAGCACCGGGGCACACCGCTAGCCTCGGACCGCCATGACTGACCAAACCACAGGTAGGACCCCCGTTCCCGACAAGCCCACCCTCGAGGGCCTTGAGAGCCGCTGGGGCGCCACGTGGGAGGAACACGGCACCTACCGGTTCGACCGCACGAAGACCCGCGACGAGGTCTTCTCCATCGACACACCGCCACCCACGGTCAGCGGGTCCCTCCACGTGGGCCACGTCTTCTCCTACACGCACACCGACACGGTCGCCCGCTACCAGCGCATGCGCGGCAGCGAGGTCTTCTACCCGATGGGCTGGGACGACAACGGTCTCCCAACCGAGCGCCGGGTCCAGAACTACTACGGAGTCCGCTGCGATCCGTCACTCCCCCACGACCCGACCTTTGAGGCACCAGCCGATGCCGGCGACCCGAAGGCCATCAAGAAGCGCCGCGAAATCAACATCGGCCGCCGCAACTTCGTGGACCTCTGCCACCGCCTCACAACCGAGGACGAACAGGCCTTCGAGGCTCTCTGGCGCCACCTGGGCCTGTCGGTCGACTGGTCACAGACCTACGCCACGATCGACGAGCGCAGCCAGCGGCTGGCACAGCGTGCCTTTCTCGGGAACCTGGCCCGCGGCGAGGCCTACCAGATGGAGGCGCCATCGCTCTGGGACGTCACGTTCCGCACAGCCGTCGCCCAGGCCGAACTAGAGGACCGCGACCGGCCAGGCGCCTACCACCGACTGGTATTCCACGCCGCCGACGGCACAGACCTTCAGATAGCCACAACCCGTCCGGAACTGCTGGTCTCATGTGTTGCGCTCGTCGCCCACCCCGATGACGAGCGCTACAAGCCGATGTTCGGCCATTCCGTCACGACACCGGTATTCGAGGTAGAGGTGCCTGTGCTCGCACACGAACTGGCCGACCCCGAAAAGGGAACGGGCATCGCCATGATCTGCACGTTCGGTGACACCACAGACGTGACCTGGTGGCGTGAGCTGGACCTGCCGGTGAGAGCGGTCATCGACAGATCAGGGCGCTTCACCCAGGAGGCCCCGACCTGCGTCAGGACCGAGGCGGGACTGGCCGCATACGAACGGCTGGCCGGGAAGACCGTCTTCTCGGCCCAGGAGGAGATGGTCTCAATCCTTGGGGAGACCGGAGAGGTCGTCGGCGAGCCTGAACCGATCACCCACCCTGTCAAGTTCTTCGAAAAGGGTGACAAGCCGCTCGAGATAGTGACAAGCCGGCAGTGGTACATCACCAACGGCGGTCGCAATCCCGACCTGCAGGCCGCACTCATTGCCCGTGGCGACGAGATGACCTGGCATCCGCCCTACATGCAGGCCCGCTACACCAACTGGATCGAAGGTCTCAACGGAGACTGGCTGATCAGCCGGCAACGCTTCTTCGGGGTGCCTCTTCCACTCTGGTACGCCCTCGACGACACCGGCGAACCCATCTACGACGACCCGATCACTCCCGATCCCGGTGACCTCCCAATCGACCCGTCCAGCGACACCGCTCCCGGGTACTCCGAGGACCAGCGAGGGACCCCCGGCGGCTTCATGGGCGACCCCGACGTCATGGACACCTGGGCCACATCGTCGCTCTCGCCCCAGATCGCCTGCGGCTGGGACGGCGACGACGACCTCTTCGCACGCACCTACCCGATGGACATGCGGCCCCAGGCCCACGACATCATCCGAACCTGGCTGTTCTCGACCGCCGTCCGGTCACACCTTGAGGAGGACGCCGCCCCCTGGCGCCACTGCGCCCTGAGCGGCTGGGTGCTGGATCCGGACCGCAAGAAGATGTCCAAGTCCAAGGGAAACGTGGTCACCCCGATGGGCATGCTCGAGCAGTACGGCTCCGATGCAGTGCGCTACTGGGCTGCCAGCGGACGCCCAGGCACCGACACCGCCTTCGACGACGGCAAGATGAAGATCGGGCGACGTCTGGCAATCAAGATCCTCAACGCCAGCCGGTTCGTTCTGGGCTTCGGCGCCGACTCGGACCAGACCGGCAGCATCGACACCACAGCAGTCACCAACCCACTCGACCGGGCAATGCTGGCCAGCCTCGCCAACCTGGTCGACGAGGCGACCTCGGCCTTCGACCGCTTCGACTACGCCCGGTCCCTGGAGCGCACCGAAACCTTCTTCTGGTCCTTCACCGACGACTATGTGGAGCTGGTGAAGAGCCGTGCCTACGAGGGCGACGAGGCCGGTGCCGCATCAGCCCGAAACGCCCTACGAATGGCCCTCTCCACGATGCTGCGCCTGTTCGCTCCGGTCCTGCCGTTCGTGACCGAAGAGGTCTGGTCATGGTGGCAGGAGGACTCCATTCATCGGCAGGCATGGCCCGATGCCGACGAGATCCGTTCCGCCGCGGGCGACGGCGATCCGGCTGTGGCCGAGGTGGCGGCCACCACCCTCGCAGAACTTCGCAGGCACAAGACCAACGCCAAGCGATCGCTTGTCACCCCGGTTGTAGCCGCCACGATCACCGACACGCCCGACAGGTTGAACCTGCTCCGACCGGTACTCGCCGACGTGGCAGCGGCCGCACGCGCAGAGCACATCGACCTTTCAGAAGGCGAGGCACTGTCCTCCCAGGTTGAACTGGAAGCAGCGCCCGAGTAGCTCCGGTCGGGTGGCCCGCTGCCAGACTGGCACCATGCACACTCCGACATTCGAACACCTTCTGATCGCCTCCGACGGTCACACAGCCACGCTTACCCTGAACCGCCCCGACAGCCTGAACTCGCTCACCAACGAGGTCATGGCCGAGATCATCGCCGCAGCCGACTGGTTCGACCACCAGCCGGACCTCAGGGTTGTCGTGGTTGAGGGCAACGGCCGCGCGTTCTGCGCCGGCTTCAACGTGAACGAGTTCAGAGACGACATGCCACAGTCCCCGGCTGGCGGCCGCATTCCAGCCGACACGGGTCGCCTCATGGCTGATGCCCTGGAACGCATGGCCCCGGTGCTCATCGCCAGGCTCCACGGCCACGTGGTCGGTGGCGGCCTCGTGCTGGCAGCTGCATGCGACCTCCGCGTTGCTGCCGATGACGTCAACTTCTTCATACCCGAGGTTGACCTGGGCATACCGCTGGCGTGGGGAGGCATACCCAGGCTGGTGCGCGAGATCGGCCCGGCTCTCACTAAGGAACTCGTGATGACATGCCGGCCCTTCACGGCTGCCGAGGCGAAGGCCGCCGGCTTCGTGAACCGTGTGGTTCCGGTAGCGGAACTGGATGCAGCGGTCGAGGAACTTACCGAGGAGGTTGCCTCCCGGCCGCGTCTGGCAGTGCTGGCAACCAAGGCCCACGTCAACGCCGTCACCAGCCAGATGGTCGGCACCAGCCGGGCCTGGTCCGACGGTGACGGTCTCGGCGCCGCTCTGCGCGATCCCGAGGCGAGGGCCGCCCAGGCCGCCTATCTCGAGAAGATCAATACCAGACGGTCCTGACGAACTGGGCAGTCACCATGACCATCGCTGATCACATCTTCGTCAACGCCACCTTCAGGACGCTCGACCCGACCAACCCCTCCGCCGAGGCACTCGCCTCGTGGCAGGGCCGCATCCTTGCCATCGGTGACCGACACGACGTAGAGGCACTGACCGGCCCGGGCACCGCCACCGTCGACCTGGGTGGGACGACCGTACTGCCGGGCTTCATAGAGACCCACATGCACCCACTCCTTGCCGGGGTGCAGATGACAGCACCCCAGATTGGCACACCTCCCTGCAGGTCCGTAGCCGAGGTGGTGGATGCGCTGCGGGGCTGGGCTTCGACGACCCCACCCGGCGAGGTGATCCAGGCATGGGGATACGACGACAGCCTCATCGACGACAACCGCCACCTGACACTCCACGACCTGGATGAGGCCAGCACGGTCCATCCCATCCTCGTGCGCCACATCTCCGGGCACCTCTCGTACGCCAACTCGGCGATGCTCGCCAGGGCCGGGGTGGACGATTCCGTCGAGGATCCGCCCGGTGGCGCGTTCATACGTGATGCCGGGGGCCACCTCACCGGCGAGATGCACGAGACCGCCAACTTCAACGTGGCCTCGTCCATCCCACCGGCTACCGGTGCCGAGCTGGTTGCAGGGGCCAGGGCCATCTCAGACCGCTGCCTGGAGCGCGGTGTCACCAGCACCACGGATGCCGCGGTCATGTACCCCACCATGTACAGCGCCTATCAGCAGGCAATCGAGTCCGGCGCCTTCCGCATCCGGGCCCGTCTCTTCCCTATCTGGCAGGCAGCCGAGGCGATCCCGTTCCGTACCGGCCTCGGTGGTGACCGGCTCTCGCTCGGCGCCATGAAGTTCATCAGCGACGGGTCAATCCAGGGCTACACGGCATGCCTGTGCAAGGGCTACTACGACCGTCCCGACGTCATGGGAACCGAGGTGATCGCAGCAGCCGAGCTCACCGAGCTGGTAACAGATGCGCACCAGAAGGGATGGCAGGTCGCAATTCACACCAACGGCGACCAGGCGATCGACAACGCCCTCGATGCTGTCGAGGCGGCACTGGACGACACACCCAGGGCCGACCACCGTCACCGTCTGGAGCATGTGCAGATGGCCCGCGAGGACCAACTGGAGCGCATGGCCCGGCTCGGCGTTCTGGCATCCGTGTTCGCAAACCACGTCTGGTACTGGGGTGACCGCCACCGCGACCGCTTCCTCGGCCCGGAGCGGGCAGAGCGCATCGACCCGCTGGCCAGTTTTGCAGCACACGGAATTCCACATGCACTGCACTGCGACGCTCCGGTCACCCCCATCGACCCGCTTTTCAGCCTCTGGACCGCTGTGACCCGAACCACACGCGACGGCGCTGTGCTGGGCCCCGCACAGCGAGCCAGCGTGGAGGCGGCCGTAGCCGGATATACCAGCTCAGCCGCCTACCTGAACATGGAGGAACGCGATAAGGGAACCCTGGAGGCTGGCAAGCTTGCGGATCTGGTGGTGCTGGGTGAGGACCCCTTTGAGGTGGAACCGGATGCCATCAGGGACATCGACGTCCTGGCGACGGTGGTCGGTGGATCGGTCGAGTTCTCGGCCTGAGCCCTCAGCAGTTGATCTGGTCGCCGGGTCTGTCGGGTGCCGGCCGGTGCAGCACTCCGCCGGTCAGGGTTACCACAGCCACCTCGCCGTCTGCGGTCCCCTCACCGTCGAGGATCATGCTGAAGGCCCCGTCCCCGGGTGGGGGAAACACCAGGGTCACCGGAGCTGGCGACGCCAAGTTTGCCAAAGTACCACCACCGGGCGTGCAGCGCAGTACCTCGCCATCCCATACGACGGGAACGTGAACGACCTTGGGGACGCCGTCACCTCCGACCGTGATCACGAACGCGGCACCGCCATACTCGACAAGCTGCTCTGACAGTTCCTCGGTGTTGACCGGATGGCTCATGGCCGAACCCTAACCGGATCCCGACACGCAGGGAGAGCCGACTTCGACTCTTGGCAATACCCGATTTTGCGGTATATTTCCGTGTATGCACACGTTCAAGATGGGAGAAGCAGCGCATCTGCTGGGTGTAAGCCCCGATACAATCAGGCGCTGGGTTGATGCCGGCCGGCTGGGCGCCAAGCGGACAGACGGCGGTCACCGCCTCGTTGACGGCCCCGACCTGGCCCGCCTGGCACAAGAGCTGGCCGACGAGCCAGACGATGATGGGAGGGTCCTCTCCGCTCGGAACAGGTTCACGGGCCTTGTCACGAGGGTCCTGAAGGATGATGTGATGGCACAGGTTGAGATTCAGGCCGGGCCCCACCGTGTCGTCTCGCTGATCTCAGCCGAGGCGGTCGACGATCTGGGTCTTGAGCCCGGCGTGCTGGCCGTTGCCGTCGTCAAGGCCACCAACGTGGTCGTGGAACGACCCCGGTGAGGGGTCTGCTCCTGGCTGTCCTAATGGCATCGACCCTCTCGTGTGGGGGACCTGGAGACGACGACCTCACCGTATTTGCCGCCTCCTCGCTGACCGACGTGCTCCCCGACCTGGCAGAGGCATTCCAGGAGCAGACCGGAACCACCATCACGACCGTGTTCGGTGGCTCGAACCACCTGGCTGCCCAACTGAACGACGGTGCCGCCGCCGACGTGTTCCTGACCGCCGACGTCCGACTACTTGAACAGGTGACAACGGTGAACCGGTCGGTCAGCTTCGCCTCCAACCGGCTTGTCGTGGCCGTGCCAGAAGGCAACCCGGCCGGGGTTTCCAGCCTCGCCGACCTGTCCCGTCCCGACCTGCGTGTGGTCGTCTGCGACGAGGCCGTGCCCTGTGGTGCCAGCACCTCCGAGATGGGCGTGACGATCGAGGCCGACTCCAGGGAGATCAGCGTCCGGGCCGTGCTCTCCAGACTCGCAATGGGAGAGGCCGATGTAGGTGTGGTCTATGCAACCGACGTGACAGCAGAACCGGGGGTCGAACCTGCCTGGAACCAGTTGGAGTCCTGCCCCTGCGTGACCTACACAGCAGGCGCCAGGACCTACTGGGCCCTGCCGTTCCTTACGTTTTTGGCATCTCCTCCCGCTCAGGAGATCCTCGCCGGGCATGGCTTCTCCACGAGGACACCTGGCTGATGCGCGCCCCACGCCCGGTCCTGGCCGTTGCCGCCATTGCCATCGCCTACGTAGCCCTACCTGTCCTGGGGCTTCTCCAGCGCATGCCGTGGTCCTCGATGGGCGACCTCCTGGCCCGTGAGAGCATCACCAGACCCCTGCTCCTGTCGCTACTCGTGAGCGGAATCGCCGCACTGGTGGTCGTCATCCTGGGAACCCCGCTGGCCTGGACCCTGGCCAGGGTCGAGATTCCCGGCCGTCGCATCATCCGTGCCCTCGTGCTCCTTCCGATGGTCCTACCGCCGGTCGTAGGCGGCACTGCCCTGCTCTTCGCCCTGGGTCGACGGGGCCTCGTCGGCCAGTGGCTGGACCGGTGGTTCGGACTGACCCTGCCGTTCACCACAGCCGGGGCGGTCGTGGCAGCCGTCTTCGTCGCACTGCCGTTCTACGTGATCGCCGTCGAAGGGGCCCTCGAGTCGGGCTCAGACGAACTGGAACAGATGGCCGGCACCCTTGGAGCCGAGCCGATGAGGGTGCTACGCCGGATCACGCTTCCCCGACTCCTTCCCGCCATGGGAGCCGGGATGGCCCTGGCCTGGGCCCGTGCACTCGGCGAGTTCGGTGCGACCATCACCTTCGCAGGCAACCTGCCGGGTCGCACCCAGACGCTCCCCCTCGCCACCTTTCTGGCACTGGAATCAGACACGGAGGAAGCCCTGGCTCTCAGCCTCGTAATGCTGATCGTGTCGCTTGCGGTACTCATCCCGATGCGCGACCGGTGGCTACCCGGCCGCCGACCAGAGCGATGAGCGCCATCCACCTTGCCGGAACGGCACGTGCAGGCGACCTGGAACTGGATGTGGAACTGAGCGTCGCAACAGGTGAAACCGTTGCACTGCTCGGCCCGAACGGCGCCGGAAAGACCAGCCTGCTACGTGTTCTCACTGGTCTGCTACCCCTCACCGGCGGACACCTGGACCTGTCCGGCAGAGCCACGGATGCACCCGGTCAAGGCGTGTTCGTCGAGTCACACAGGCGTTCGATCGGTTGGGTGCCCCAGGACCGCCTCCTGTTCCCGCACCTCACGGTGAGACAAAACGTGGGCTTCAGCCCTCACTCCACGCCTGAGCTGGTCGAGCACCTGATCGGCTCCCTTGACCTCACCAGCCTGGCCGACAAGTTGCCGACAGCATGCTCCGGAGGCCAGGCCCAGCGGGTGGCAGTTGCCAGAGCGCTGGCAGCCGAGCCTCAGGTGCTCCTGTTGGACGAGCCGTCCACTGCCCTGGACATCGACTCCCAGCACCTGATCGCCGACCTGCTCAGGGGCGGAGACGAACGAGCCACCCTGCTGGTCACCCACGACCCGGTTGAGGCGGCCACCACAGCCGACCGGATCGTCATACTCGAGAACGGCCACGTAACCCATTCGGGCAGCCCGGTGGAGGTACGAACAAGACCCCGAACCCGTTACGCGGCCTCCCTGGCCGGGCTGAACACGATTGCCGCTGTAGCCACCGGCAGAACGGCAACGACGGCCGACGGCACCATCGTGGTGCTCGGCGAACCGGCGACAGGACCGGTCCACCTCGTCGTACCACCCGTAGCCGTTGCCCTCCACCACAGCGTCCCCGACGGCAGCCCCCGCAATGTCTGGGAGGCAACGGTCACCGAACTGCAACCAGCCTTTGACCGGGTGCGTGTCGTGCTGGACGGTCCCCTGCCGATCGTGGCCGAGGTGACCCCGGCAGCCGTCGATGTCCTGGGTCTGGTTCCGGGTGCCGGAATCTGGGCAGCAGTCAAGGCCACCGAGATCACCGTCCATCCGGCGTAACCTCAGATCCCATGACAGTAGACACCACGCCAGACGCCGCCCTTGCTCGGTTCCGGCTCGACGACAGGGTCGTCATCGTCACCGGAGCCAGCTCGGGCCTCGGGGAACGCTTCGCCAGGGTCCTGGCCGGAGTTGGCGCCAGGGTCGTCCTGGCAGCACGTCGGGCCGAGCGACTCGAGGCCCTTGCCTCCGACCTGCCGGACGCGCTTGTCGTGGCAGCCGACGTGGCTGATCCCGACGGGCCCCAGCACCTCATCGACACGACGATCAGCCACTACGGCCGACTCGACGTGCTCGTCAACAACGCCGGAATCTCACGCGTGCTACCAGCAGTTGATGACGACATCGAAGGCTTCCGCCACGAAATCGAGGTTGACCTGATCGCCCCCTATGAACTGGCCCGTCGGGCCGCACGCTGGTGGATAGCCAACGACCATCCTGGTGTCGTGGTGAACCTGGGATCGGTACTGGGCGAGGGCTCCGGCGGCAGGCTGCGCCTCCCCGGATACGCAGCCGCCAAGGGAGGCCTCCACAACCTGACCAGGGAGTTGGCGACCCAGTGGGCTCGAAAGGGAATCCGGGTGAACGCCCTGGCCCCGGCATGGTTCGAGACCGAGATGAACAGCGACACGATGTTCCATGACGACGCCGGCATCGCCTACGTGGAGTCCGGAACCCCGATGGGTAGGGGCGGAATGGCCCACGAACTGGACGGCGCACTGCTGCTGCTGGCCTCCGACGCAGGCTCCTACATGACGGGGCACGTGCTATTGGTCGACGGCGGCTGGACTTCTGTCTGACTATCTCTTCACCGCCTAGGCCATCGCCGGGCTCCGCTCGCTCGCAAAGTGCGCTCGCTCGTCGAAACCCGACACTGGCCTTCCCACGACCGGGGGAAGTCACCAACCCCCTCTCGGTTTTGCCAGGGTCGCCACCCGTCCACGCTCTGCTGGCCTCCAGAGAGAACCTCCGAGCGACGTGCGTTGTCGGTACCGCCCTGTGGCCTCCCGAAGCCTGCTGACACCGCTGGTGTCAGATGGCCAGTGTCGGGTGCGGACCGTCGAGCTCGCCTCGACGGCCGTACCCGGCGATGGCCTACCGGATGAAGGGCTCCTAGGTAGACGATGGACTGAGACCGAGTGCCTCCTGGAGAAAAGCCAACTGCACCAACAGGAGGTTCTCCGCCACCTCAGGCTGCGGGGTCATATGTGTCACCCCGGAGAGTGGCAGCACCCGGTGGGGCCGACCGGCCTCCAGCAGAGCCCGGGAGAGTTGCAGTGTGTGGGCCGCCACCACGTTGTCGTCGGCCAGGCCGTGGATGAGCAGCAGCGGCCGGGTCAGCAACGCCGCCTCGGCACAGAGGTCCGTCAACTCGTAGGCCCTGGGATTGACCTCGGGGTGCCCCAGGTAGCGCTCGGTGTAGTGCGTGTCGTAGAGGCGCCAGTCGGTCACCGGTGCACCCGCCACAGCTGCGTGGAACACGTCGGGCCGTCGCAGGACCGCCACTGCCGCCAGGTAGCCGCCGAACGACCACCCCCTGATCGCAACCCTGGACAGGTCGAGCCGGTCATCGTCGGCTGCGAGGGCCTCCAGGGCATCCACCTGATCGTCGAGCACCGGTCCGGCCAGGTCACCGGAAACAGCCCGCTCCCACACCGGACCGCGACCCGGCGTGCCCCGCCCGTCAGCGACCACCACAGCGAAACCCCTGTCGGCGAACCACTGTGAGGTCAGAAACTGGGAACGGGCCCGCTGCACCCGCTGGGCGTGTGGACCGCCGTACGGATCCACCAGCACCGGAAGGGGCGAACCGTCGTGATCGCTGGGAAACAACACGGCTGACCTGACGTCACGCTCCCCGACCACGTGGAAGTCAGGGGTCGGTGTCACGAGTGGCTGTTCGGCCAGCGAGGACACCAGATGACCGGAGACCTCCAGTGAGATCCCATCCAGATCGGACCGCGACACGGCCAGGGTGCCACCGCCTTCAACGGCTGAACACACCCCACCACCGCCAGAGATGACCTCAACCGAACCGCCACGTTCCACCCGGATGACATCCACGTCGACCGGATCAGTTGAGGCTGAGACCAGCACCCCGTAGTCGTGAATGCCCTGAACCGACCGGATCTGGAGGCCATCGGGCGACAGTGGTTCCCCGTCTACGACCAGGCGGCGCGTGCCTCCACGGTCCTCGACGGTGAGGAGTGACCCCTCCCACCAGCGGGGGGATCCCGGAACAAGCTCCACCCAGTTGTCATCGGTGACCCTGTAGTACTCGGTGACCACGCCCGTTACCTGGTCCACGGTGAGAACCGCAAGAGTGCGCTGGTCGCGTGTCTGCACAGTGAGCGTCAGGGGTTCGCCGGCAACCCAGCGAACTCCGGCCAGGTACTCGAAGTCCCCCCCGGGACCCCCGCCCCAGTCAACATCGGTTGTGGTGCCGTCCAGAGCTACCAGGGCAAGGACCACCTCGGCGTTGGTGGTGCCAGCCGAGGGATAGCGGATGGGCCGTGGCCTCGAACCGGGTTCCACCGGCGACGCGATCCACCACTCCTCAACCCCGACTGTGTCGACGCGCGCCGCCAGAATCTGCTCACCATCAGGTGACCACCAGTGTCCGCGGTTACGTCCCATCTCCTCGGCAGCCACGAACTCGGCTGACCCCCACGAAACAGTCTCGGTTGCTCCGCCAACCAGACGGTGGTCACCGGCAGGTCCGGTGATCCGAATGCCCCTGCCGGATACGTAGGCGACCGACATTCCGTCGGGTGAGATACGCGGATCGAACGCGTCGCCTGATGACGACATCTCGACCACCCGGCCATCACCGGTCAGGTCTGCAAGGAATACCCGTCCGTCGAGCACAAAGCAGGCACGTTCAAGGTCCGGAAGGGCGTCGTAGGCGACTATCCCGGAGCCCACCTCACGCGCCCGTTCACGACGCTCCCTCTCTGCAGTTGGAACGACGCTCTGGCCCTCTGAGAGAAGGTCCGCCGGATCGGCCACGAGGCACTCCCCGCCGGTTGCCGGATCCAACGACCAGAGGCAGTTGACGGGGTCGTCGCCGGCACCCGAGCGGAGGAACAGAACCCGGTTGCCGTCCTCGGCAACCGAGACGCTTCGCGGCTGACCACAGGTGAACCGTCGGGTCCGTGCCGACTGCCGCGGAAAGGAGTCAGCCACCGGAGTCCGCAGCCACCGGCTCCAGCCTTGCCGTGAAGTGCCTCAACCAGGGGGCCTGTTCGACAATGCGGTATCCACCGATGGATCCGGCCCTGGCGGCCACGTCGAGCACCACCTCGGCCACGTAGTCGATGTGGCTCTGTGTGTACATCCGCCGCGGAATGGCCAGGCGAACCAACTCCATCGCCGCCGGATCCTCGGTGCCATCCTCGTGAGGCACGCCGAACGCCAGCGACCCCAACTCGACCCCGCGGACACCACCTTCGCGGTAGAACTCGACTGCCAACGAGTGGGCCGGATACTCATGCGGTGGGATGTGAGCCAACAGCGCCCTGGCGTCGACAAAGACAGCGTGACCACCTGGGGGCTGCACGATCGGAACTCCCCCGGCAGCCACCTTCTCGGCCAGGTACTCCACTGACCGGGTCCGGTAGCGCAGGTAGTCCTCGTCCAGCACCTCAACGAGGCCCTGTGCAATGGCCTCCAGGTCGTAGCCAGCAAGGCCTCCATAGGTGGGAAAGCCCTCAGTCAGGATCAGGAGGTTTCGGCACTCGACGGCAACCCGGTCGTCGTTGAGCGCCAGGAAGCCCCCGATGTTTGCCAGGCCGTCCTTCTTGGCAGACATCGTGCACCCGTCGGCAAGCGAGAACATCTCCTGGGCGATCTCCTTGGGTGTCTTGTCGGCGTAGCCATCCTCTCGTGTCTTTATGAACCAGGCATTCTCGGCGAACCGGCAGGCATCCAGGAAGAAGGGAACGGAGTACTCGTCACACACCTCACGCACAGCCCGCAGGTTCGCCATGGACACCGGTTGGCCTCCTCCGGCGTTGTTGGTAACCGTCACCATCACGATCGGAACCCGGTCACCATCGGCCTCCAACGACGAGCGGAGTGCAGCGATGTCCATGTTTCCCTTGAACGGCGCCACCAGAGCCGGATCGTTCCCCTCGGCGGCGACCAGGTCCCTGGCCTCGGCTCCCCTGTACTCCACGTTTGCCCGGGTGGTGTCGAAGTGGCTGTTGTTGACGACCACCTGGCCCTCGTCGACCAGCACCGAGAAGAGGATCTTCTCTGCGGCCCGACCCTGGTGGGTGGGTATCACCTCGCTGAACCCGGTCAGGTCGCGTACCACCTCCTCAAACCGGAAAAAGGAGCGACTACCGGCATAGGACTCGTCGCCGAGCATCATCCCGGCCCACTGCTTCGTGGACATCGCTCCCGTGCCCGAGTCGGTGAGCAGGTCGATGACTACCTCTTCGGCACGCAGGCCGAAGAGGTTGTAGTCGGCACGCCTCAGGGCCTCCTCACGGACCTCCCTGGACGGCATCGAGATCGCCTGAACGGTGTGAACCCTGAAGGGTTCGATGATCGGTCGCTCACCCACTACTGGTCTCCCCGGTATTGCCCCACCGATGCGAACGGTACAGGGTCGGGTTGGATCCGGAACACGGAGTGAGCCAGAATCCAGCCATGCAACTTGGACTGGTCTGGGGTTACTGGGGTGCGAGGCCACCATCTGATCTGGTGTCGTTGACCCAGGAGGCGGAGAGGCTCGGATACGACACGGTGTGGAGCGCCGAGTCGTGGGGTTCGGATGCCTTTTCGCCCCTCGTCTACCTGGCCGCCCACACCGAACGCATCAGGTTGGGCACCGGCATTATCCAAATGGCTGCCAGAACACCGACCGCCACGGCTATGCACGCTGTCACCCTGGACCACCTCTCCAACGGCAGGCTGATCCTGGGCCTCGGTGTATCGGGACCACAGGTGGTCGAAGGCTGGTACGGCCAACCCTCGAATCGACCCCTGGCCCGCACCCGCGAGTACGTCGAGGTGCTGCGTGCGGCGTTCGCCCGCGAGGGCCACCTCTCCTATGACGGGGAGTTCTACCAGCACCCCTACACGGACGAGGGTTCCCAGGGCCTGGGCAAGCCGCTCAAGATCATGACGCACCCACTCCGATCCGACATCCCGATCTTCATCGGTGCCGAAGGCCCGAAGAACGTGACCCAGACCTGTGCGATCGCCGACGGTTGGCTACCGCTCTACTACTCCCCCTACCGGCCAGAGGTCTATGCGGACGACATCGCCGGGCGGTCCGACGACTTCGAGATCGCCGTCTACGTGACGCTCCAGGTGACCGACGACGTCGAGGCGGGCCTGATCCCGGTTAAGACCAGCATCGCCCTGTACATAGGTGGCATGGGGGCCAAGGGCCAGAACTACCACACCCGCCTGATGGCCAGAATGGGCTTCGAGGACGAGGCCCACCGCATCCAGGATCTGTTCCTGTCGGGGAGGCGTGAGGAGGCTGTGGCAGCGGTTCCAACCGAATTCGCCGACGAGATCAGCCTTGTCGGGCCACCTGAGCGGATCCGTGACCGCCTGCAGGCATGGGAGGACAGCCCGGTCACGATGCTCAACGTCTCCACCCGTAGCCCCGACGACCTTCGTCAGGTCGCGGAGATCGTCCTGGGCTGACCCGATCCCGCTGACCCGACCACCCACGGTTGACTAGCGTGCGCGCCATGTCGGGCAGCGATGAGGTCAAGGTTCGTGCGGCGGTGAGCCGTGGAGTCGGCATGGCCACGTCGATAGAGGAACTCGTCCTCTCAGCCCCCGGCGTCGACGAGGTGCGCGTTGCCATCGACGCCTGCGCCGTCTGCCACTCAGACCTCATGTTCCTCGACGGTGGCTGGTCAACCGACTTTCCGGTGGTTCTGGGCCACGAGGCTGCCGGCCGTGTCCTGGACCTGGGCGAAGGGGTGGACAATGTCTCCGTCGGCGACCGGGTTGTCGTATCGCTGATCCGCGCGTGTGGCACCTGCCGTGCCTGCCGCCGTGGCCATGACGTGGCATGTACGGGCGACCTCGCCCTCCGCAACCGGAGTCCGCTGTCGGATCTCAACGGTGAACCGGTGACCCATGGCCTGGGAACTGCCGCATTCGCCGAGCAGGTTGTTGTCCACCGCTCCCAGGTGGCGGCCTTCCCAGACAGCGTGCCGTTCGAAGCGGCGGCCCTCCTCGGGTGCGGGGTCCTCACGGGCGTGGGGGCCGTCACCAACACCGCCCGTGTCGGTGAGGGAGATTCCGTTGTCGTCATCGGATGTGGAGGGGTTGGCCTGAGCGTTGTACAGGGGGCAAGGCTGGCTGGTGCAGATCCGATAATCGCCGTCGACCCCCTGGTGTCCAAACAGGAGGCGGCACTGAAGTTCGGTGCCACCCATGCCTCCGGCCCGGACGACACCGCCGAAAGGCTGACCGGAGCAACCGGAGGCCGGCTGGCGGACCACGTATTCGTGACAACGGCGGCACCGGGGGCCTTTGCCGGTGCAGCCAGCCTGCTCGACCGGATGGGGTCCCTTGTGCTCGTGGGTATTCCAGCCGAGGGCTTGACCGTCGACATTGATCCCGGCGTGCTGGCCGTTGCCAACCAGAAGATCCTCGGTTCCAAGATGGGAACCGCCCGCCTGGCTATCGACGTGCCCCGCCTGGTCGACCAGTACCTTGCCGGGCTGCTTGACCTGGACGGAATGGTCACGTCGAGACACTCCCTCGATGACATAGACACCGCCTTCGCCGAAGCCCGGAGCGGCGAGGTGATCCGGACGGTCGTGGTCTTTGACAACGCTGACCCGGTTGCAGAGGAGGCCCTGTGAGAATCGTCGAGGTGGAGACCTTCGTTGTCGGCAACCCACCGCCACGCCACGGCGGCCGCTACTTCATCTTCGTCACCGTTACCACCGATGGTGGGGTGAAGGGCGTTGGTGAGGCCTACGTGGCCACGGTCGCTCCCCACATCGTCGCAGACATGATCGAGGATGTCGCCAACCGCTTCCTCGTTGGCGAGAACCCCTTCAACGTGGAGTCCTTCTGGCGCCGCGCTCTGGGAAGCGGCTACTCCCTGCGACCCGATCCGACACTGTGCGGGGTGATAAGCGCACTGGAAATTGCCTGCTGGGACATCATCGGAAAGGAGACGGGGCGACCGGTCTACGACCTTCTGGGTGGACGGGTACATGAGGGCCTGCGCTCCTACACCTACCTCTACCCGAGGGGCGAGGATGCCTACGCCCCCAAGGACGGACCGAACCTGTACACCGATCCCGTTCTGGCGGCAGAGCAGGCTGTCCGGGAGGTGGAGCGGGGCTTCACCGCCGTGAAGTTCGACCCGGCCGGCCCCTACACGGTGTTCGACGGCCGTCAACCTTCGCTGGAGCGCCTCGCCCTGTCAGAGCGGTACACGGCGGCCATCAGGGATGCTGTCGGCGACCGGGCCGACCTCCTGTTCGGTACCCACGGACAGTTCACGCCGTCCGGGGCGTTGCGCCTGGCTCGACGCCTGGAGGCCTACGACCCGCTCTGGTTTGAGGAACCCGTCCCACCAGATGATGTCGAAGGCATGGCACGGGTGGCCACCGGAACCACGATCCCCGTCGCCACCGGAGAACGGCTTACGACCGCAGGCGAGTTCGCCACCGTCCTCCGTGCCGGCGCGGCTTCGATCCTGCAACCCAACCTGGGCAGGAGTGGCGGCATCCTGCAGGGAAAGAAGATCGCCTCGATAGCCGAGGTGCACCAGGCGCTGCTGGCGCCGCACTGCTACTGCGGGCCGGTGGTTGCCGCTGCGAACATCGCACTCGCGGCCTGCTCGCCCAACTTCCTGATCCTGGAATCCATAGACGACTGGAGCGGCTTCCACGCCGACCTGTTGGAGACCCCCATCAGGTGGGAGGAAGGAATGGTGATCCCGTCCGGTGAGCCCGGGCTGGGCGTGGTGCTGAACGAGGACGTTGCGAGGGCCAACCCCTATGAGGGAGCTGAACTCCACCTGACACCGGCCCTGGAACCGCAGCCGGCCTCGGAGGGCCTTTCCCCATGAATGCTCGTAGGGGACGACTCAGCAGCCGGTCACGCACACGCGATGTCGCCGCCAACCAACCACCTTTCGAGCAACCCAGGATGCGTCTGGATCCGATACGGGCCGTCTCAGACGACGAGCTGGAGTCGATCCACCAGGCATCCCTCCGGGTCCTGTCCGAAACCGGTATCGACTTCCTCGATGAGACCGCCCGCCGGCAGTTGGCCGAAGCTGGTGCCGACGTCGACGGAGACCGGGTCCGCTTCGACCCTGACCTGATCCTGAGCCTGGTCAAAACGGCTCCGGCAGAGTTCACCCTCCACGGGGTGCGCCCGGAGCGGAACCTGACAATGGGCGGAAACTTCATTACCAATACCTCTGTGGCCAGCCCACCGTTCGTGACCGGCCTGGGCCGGGACCGACGCGACGGGAACCGCGATGACTACCGCAGCCTGATCAAACTGGGCCAGGTTCTCAACATCATCCACACCTCAGCCGGCTACCCGGTGGAACCAATGGACCTGCACCCCTCGGTCCGGCACCTCCACGCAACCCACGACATGCTCACGCTCTCCGACAAGCCACCGTTCGTCTACAGCCTCAGCAGGCAGCGCAACCTCGACGCGATAGAGATGACCCGCATCGCACGGGGCATCGACGAGAACACAATCGACGAGCAGGCGTCGATCATCTCGGTGATCAACGCAAGCACACCGCTGCGCTACGACACCGTCATGCTCCACGGGATCCAGGAGATGTCGGCCAGAAACCAGGTGATCGTGATAACGCCGTTTACCCTGGCCGGTGCGATGGCACCGATAACCGTTGCCGGTGCGCTGGTTCTCCAGAATGCCGAGGCCCTGGCCGGAATCGCCTACACCCAGGTCGTGAGGCCCGGGGCGCCGGTTATCTACGGAGGCTTCACCTCCAATGTGGACATGCGCTCAGGGGCCCCCGCATTCGGCACCCCCGAATACTGGCAGGCGTGCCTCATCGGTGGACAGTTGGCCCGGCGATACGGCCTCCCCTACAGGTCCTCAAACGTGAACGCCTCCAACAGCGTCGACGCCCAGGCCGCCTACGAGAGCGTCTTCTCCCTCTGGGGATCGATCATGGGAGGCGTGAACCTGCTCCTGCACGGAGCCGGCTGGCTGGAAGGAGGCCTCTTGACCTCGTACGAGAAGATGGTGATCGATGCCGACAACCTGAACATGGTCGCAGCAATGCTGAAGCCGGTCACGGTCGACGACGCCTCGCTGGCCATTGAGGCCATAGCCGAGGTGGGTCCCGCCGGACACTTCTTTGGCACCTCCCACACCCAGGAGCGCTACACCACCGAACACTTCGCTCCAATGGTCTCTGACTGGCGCAACTTCGAGAGCTGGGACGAAGGCGGCCGGGTAGAGGCCCACCAGCGGGCTACGAAACTGGCCCAAGAACTCATCGACGCCCACAAGGAACCTCCGATGAACACCGCGGTCAGAGCCGAACTGGACGAATTCCTGGCCCGCCGGGTAGCCGACGGCGGCGTGGAGACCGACTACTGAGCAATACGAATCCCCGAGGAGCCAGATAGATGAAGCAGCAGACACAGGTGGTGGTAATCGGTGGCGGTGTCGTCGGTTGCAGCGTGTTGTACCACCTCACCGAGGCCGGCTGGACCGACGTCGTTCTCGTGGAGCGAAGGGAGCTCACCGCGGGATCCACGTGGCATGCGGCAGGTGGCATGCACACCATCAACGGCGACCCGAACGTGGCTGCCCTGCAGCGCTACACGATCCAGCTCTACAAGGACCTGGAGGAAAGGTCGGGCCAGCCGTGTGGCATCCACCTGACCGGCGAGCTGATGCTGGCAGAAACCGAGGAGCGAATGGACTGGCTCCGCATGGTCCATGCCCGCAGTCGCTACCTGGGAATGGACACCGAGCTGATCTCGGTGTCCGAAGCCAAGGAACACCTCCCCTACATGGAAGAGGAGTTCTTCGTGGGTGCCATGTTCGACCCGGTGGGCGGGCACGTGGACCCCTCCGGAGTCACCCACGCCTACGCGGCATGTGCCCGCATGGCCGGCGCCGAGATCTACCGGAACACCTGGGCAGAAGACATCGTCCAGCGCGCCGACGGAACCTGGGACGTGGTCACCGAGAAGGGCACCATCAACGCCGAACACATCGTGAACTGCGGCGGCCTGTGGGCCCGCGAGGTCGGACGCATGTGCGGAATCGAGTTGCCGATCCTTGCAATGGAGCACCAGTACCTGTTGACCGAGGAGATCCCCGAGTTGAAGTCCTGGCTGGATGCCACCGACGGGCACGGCCGCGGCGCCGTCGACTTCGGCGGCGAGATCTACACCAGGGCCGAAGCCGGCGGCCTCCTGCTCGGCACCTACGAGCAGGCTGGCGTTCCCTGGCAGACGAAGGAGACGCCATGGGACTTCGGTTCCCAACTGCTCACCCCGGACCTGGACAGGATCGCGCCTTCGCTCGAAGTTGGATTCGCCCACTTCCCGATATTCAACGAGGTCGGAATCAAGCAGGTCATCAACGGTCCGTTCACGTTCGCCTCTGACGGCAACCCGCTGATCGGACCCATCCGTGGCCAGCAAGGCCACTGGGTGGCCTGTGGCGTGATGGCCGGACTCAGCCAGGGCGGCGGTGTGGGACTGGCCGTGGCCAACTGGATGACCACGGGCGACCCGGGCTTTGACGTCTGGGGCATGGACGTGGCCCGCTACGGAGACTGGACCACCCCCGCATACACACGGGCAAAGGTTCAGGAGAACTACAGTCGACGATTCCGCATCTCCTTCCCCAACGAGGAACTCCCAGCGGGTCGCCCACTCTTCACGTCACCGATCCACGGACGCCTAACCGATGCAAACGCCGTCTGGGGTGCCTACTACGGCCTGGAGACGGCCATGTGGTTCCAGAGGCCCGGACAGGACCCGGTAGAGGACGTCACCTTTCGACGCTCCAACGCCTTTGAGGTGGTAGCTGATGAGGTCCGAGCCGTCCGCGAGGGCGTCGGCATGATCGAGACCACCGGTTTTGCCAAGCACGAGTTCACAGGCTCGGCGGCACGGACCTTCCTGGACAGGGTCATGGCCAACCGCATTCCAGCCGAGGGTCGCATGGCCCTGACCCCGATGCTGAACCATCAGGGAATGCTTATCGGCGACTTCACCGTTGCAGCACTTCCCACGGAACTCGGAGACGACGAACGGTTCCTGGTACTCGGGTCGGGCATCGCCGACGGCTACCACGAGCGCTGGTTCAGAGACCACCTGACCGACTTCGGCGACGGTGTCACCTACAGGTCACGGGGCAACGAACTTACAGGCCTCTCCATAGCGGGACCATCATCCCGGGCCCTGCTGGCATCGGTCGCCGAGGAGGACGTGTCCGGCGATGCCTTCCGGTTCCTCGACATCTGCCCGATGTCACTCGCAATGGTCCCGGCCCTCGTGGGACGCATCACATTCACAGGCGACCTGGGCTACGAGATCTGGGTACCTGCATCCCTCCAGGCCCGCCTATTCGACATGCTCACGGAGGCCGGGGCGGAACACGGCATCCGCCTGTTCGGCCTGAACGCCCTCAACAGCATGCGGTTCGACAAGAACTTCGGCGGCTGGGCCACCGAGTACCGCCCCATCTACACACCATGGGAGGCACGCATGGGCAGGTTCGTGAAGCTCGACAAGGGTGACTTCATCGGCCGGGAGGCGGCCGCCGCCTCACACGCTGCCGGCCCCGACCGTCTGTTGACGGCCTTCACAGTCGACGTCGACGACGCCGACGTAATAGGTAACGAACCCATCTGGCACAACGGCGAGGTCGTCGGCTGGGTCACCTCGGGCGGCTACGCACACTGGTCCAGAGCCTCCTGTGCCCTTGGCTACGTGCCTACCCACCTGGCGGACGCGGACGACGACTTCGAGATTGAGGTGGTAGGGGTGAGAAGACCAGCCAACCGCATTGCCGAACCGCTATTCGATCCCACCGGCTCGAGAATGCGCAGCTAGGAGAAGCGGGAAGACCATGGGAGCACCCGGAACGAGACCAGAGGACCCGAACGACCCGCTCGTGCAGCGCGCAGCGACCATCGGCAACCGCATAGTCATGGGACCCGGAGAGCCCGCCATCTCCGAGTGGGCAGCCGCCGGGCTGCAACTCCCTGACCTGAACGAGATGCAGCGCTACCGCCTGAAACGGATCCAGGAACGTCTGGCGGTTGAGGACGTGGCAGGCGTGCTCCTCTTCGATCCGCTCAACCAGATGTATGCCACCAACTCGCCGAACATGCAGATGTGGTTCACCCACAACCACGCCCGCTGGGCATTCGTTGCCACAGATGGCCCACTCATCCTGTTCGACTACCAGGCCTGTGAGTTCCTGTCAGCCCACAATCCCCTGATCGATGAGGTCAGGCCAACCACAACCTTCACCTACTTTCCAGCCGGTACCCGTGTCGACGAGCGTGCTGCGAAGTTCGCAGCCGAGATCGCCGACCTGGTACGCACCCACGGTGGCGGCAACAACAGGTTGGCCATCGACGTGATCCCACCTGCCGGCTCCTCGGCTCTCGTGGCAGAGGGCCTGGTGCTCACCGACGGGATGGCGGTGATGGAGAGAGCGCGGGCAGTCAAGGGGCCTGACGAGATCGCCGCCATGCGGTGTTCCATCGAAGCCACGCGGATCTCGTGCCTGAAGATGTTCGATGCAATGGAACCCGGCATGACCGAACAGGCGCTGTGGGCCGTTCTCTGGGCGGAGATGCTGGCGCGGGGCGGCGAGTGGATGGAATGCCGCCTGCTGGTGTCGGGGCCACGTACCAACCCATGGTTCCAGGAGTGCAGCAGTCGTGTAATCGAGAACGGCGACTTCGTCGCCTTCGACACAGACCTGATCGGTGCCTACGGAATGATGACCGACATCTCCCGCACATGGATATGTGGTGAGGCAGCACCGACGGCGCAGCAGCGACACGTTCACGAACTGGCCGTTGAACAGGTCACCCGCAACATCGACCTGCTTACACCCGGTCGCACCTTCCACGAACTGGCACACGAGGCGTGGATGCCGCCTGTCGACGAGTACCGGCACTACTCCTGTCTCTACCACGGGGTCGGCCAGTGCGATGAATGGCCGGATATCAAGTTCCCCGAGGACTGGGACGCAGGCGGCTACGACGGCGTGCTCGAGGCCGGAATGGTCCTGACCGTCGAGTCCTACGTGGGCCCCTACGCCGGTGGTCAGGGGATCAAGTTGGAGAACCAGGTTCTCGTCACCGACGACGGGCCCGAGAACCTCTCCCCCTGGTCACTGGACCTGGATTCGTTCCACACCCTCTGACCCGGCCGACTCGGGTTCCCGACATGCCTACCGGTACCCTCGTGCGGTCCGTTCAACCATGCTGGAGAACCAATGAGCAAGTTGTGTGAAGGTCGCGTCGCCATAGTCACCGGTGCAGGGCGTGGCATCGGGAGAGAACACGCCCTGATGCTGGCTGAGCAGGGTGCAAAGGTCGTCGTAAACGACCTGGGAGGCGACGAAGCCGGTGGTGGCGCAGACCTGACCCCGGCCCAGGAGGTCGTGAACGACATCGAGGCCATGGGCGGTGAGGCCGTGGTCAACGGTTGCAACGTGGCCGACTTCGCCGCTGCCGGCGAGATGGTGCAGCAGGCAGTCGACACCTGGGGTCGCCTCGACATCGTGATCAACAACGCCGGCATCCTGCGGGACCGGATGGTGTTCTCCATGTCCGAAGACGATTGGGACTCGGTTATCGCGGTACACCTGAAGGGCACCTTCGCTCCCAGCCACCATGCCGCCACCTACTGGCGCAACCACGTAAAGGGCGGCGGTGAGCCGTTCGGCCGCATCATCAACACAGCATCACCCTCGGGCATCTACGGCAACGTGGGCCAGACCAACTACGGGGCAGCCAAGGCGGGAATCGCCGGGTTCTCGGTCATCGCCGCCCAGGAACTGGTCCGCTACGGCGTCACGGTCAACTGCCTGGCACCAACCGCCCTCTCGAGGCTCACAGAGTCCCTCATGGGCGGATCCGAGAACATCTCCGACTCGGCCAAGGAGGCAATGTCACCCCGGTGGATCGCACTCATCGCAACCTGGCTGTGCAGCGAGGAGGCCCAGAACGTCACCGGCCGTGTGTTTGACATCCGCGGCAAGCACCTCGGCATCGCCGAGGGCTGGCACCTGGGGCCCACAGCCGAACAGCCAGACGAGCCCGGCGATCTGGGCTCGGTCGTCGAGGACCTCATGAAGGCTGCGCGGCTGAACGCCGACATGTCGGGTGGAGACCATGAGGGTCCTGGCTTTCCCTCCCAGAGCCTCTAGGTCGCAACCTCAACTTCAACCCTTCCGACACGGTCTGGGACGTCGCCGGGCAGCGCTCGCTCGCAGACTGCGCTCGCTCGTCGCCACCCGACACCGTCCTCTCCGGCCTCACGGCTGACATCCCCGCACGAATAGCGACCCAGAGCAACTCCCACGCCTCAGGTCAAACCGGTGGGGCGTTCAACGCTCTGCTGATCCCCGGGGGGGGTCAGTGGCCCTTGAAGGCTGCCTGGCGCTTTTCGATCCAGGCCAGGCCTGCCTCACGGATGTCACTGGTTGCGAAGTTGACGCTCTGGGCCAGGCCCTCAGCCTCCAACGCCTGCCCCATGGAGACGTCAACACCCTGGTTCAAGAGCGCCTTGCTCATGGAGAGAGCCAGAGGCGGGCCAGCTGCTATTCGTGACACGACGTCTTCCACGTGTGCGTCCAGTTCCCCGTCGGGAAGCACACGGTTGACAAGGCCGATCCGATCGGCCTCCTCTGCATCTATGACCTCTGCAAGCAGGGCCAGTTCCTTGGCCCGGTGCAGCCCCACCCTGCGAGGCAGCAGCCACGAACCGCCGAAATCGAGGGACAGCCCCCTCCGAGCGAAGATCTCCGAGAACCTGGCCTGGTCGGAGGCGTAAACCAGGTCACAGCCGAGGGCGATATTGAGGCCGGCGCCGGCCGCGACACCTCGCACCTTGGCCACCACCGGATGCTGCACATCGTGCAGAGCCATGGCGGCCTCCTTGATACGGCGCATGTTCCGGAGTGGAACAACGGGTGTGTCACCAGAGAGTCGGTCAGCCTGCCCGGACACGTCGGCCCCAGAACAGAAGTTTCCAGCGGCACCGGTGACCACGACCACCCGAATGGTGTCGTCCTCGTTGACGGCCCGGCAGATGCGGCCAAAGTCCACAAACATCTGCGAGGTCATGGCGTTCATGACCTCTGGCCGGTTGACGGTCACCGTCAGAACGGCCCCATCCCGGTCAACGAGCAGGTCGTCGGTACCGTCGATCATGGCGGGACCCTAGCCCCGACCTGTACAGCGACCCGCAGGCGGCCGAAGTGTCATCAGGCCGCGCAATGTCAGACTGTTGCGACCTCGACATCGTCGTAGGTCTTGTTCCGGCGAAACTCGGTAAGAATCTTCTTTGAGGTCACCGCAAGGACGGCCCCGGCGAACATCGTCAAGAAGGCCCCGGCACCGGTAACCACCTTCAGGTCGGAGACCCTCGCAAGGCTTGCAATCCAGATGATTCCGATTAGCGCCAGACCACCGCCTACTCCTGCCACGGCAGCGCTCCATCTCCATCGACGCTGCTCATCCAGGCCCAACAGGCCGGACGCCGGCACCGTAAGGGCAGCGCCGATGACCGAGACCACGATGGCAAGTTTTGACAGGCCGCCACCATCGTCGCTGAAGCCATCGGTAGTCACCTTGGCTGACTTGCGGAACTTGTTCCGGAGTGAGGTGAGCTTGCTGGTGTTGGTGGCTGCCAGTGCAGGGTTCACCTCGGCTTCGGCACGGAGAATCTCCATCTGCTCCAGAACCTCGGGCGGGAGCTCAAGTCCAGGGCGCTCGTCAAAGGTCCAGCCTGAGTAACCGCCGACAACTACCAGAATGACGACAACTATCCCAGTGGCCATACGACCCCATCCCACAATCCGATCCAGAGGACGGAACGCCGAGTAGGGGGCTGTCTGCAGGGCCAGGAGAGACCCGACGAGCATCACGGCACCAGCCAGCACGGCCAGCAGCACGCCGGGGCCGTGGCTATAGACCTCAACCTCCATATGGGGCGAGAGCACCAGGTAGGTGATCGATGCGACCAGCACGCACGCAGAGGCAATCACCATGGCGTCGGCACCAAACCAACGTGAGCCGGACCGGATAGAAACGGCCACGACAATGCCAATAACAAGTGCGGAAAGAATCTGCGTGTCCAGGAAGATGTCGGAGTCACCGCCGCCAATGCTCCCCAAGATCAGCCACCGCATGAGGACCCCGGACAGAACACCGGTTGCCAGGGAAATCTTCTGGTCATGACGCCGACCCACAAGCATGTAGACGACCGCCGCAGCCGCCAGCGCAACGACGCCTCTTGCATCCAGCAGGCTTGTGACCGGTGACACGACCAGGCCAACCAGCGCTATCGCCAGACCGGCGCCAAGGGTATTCCAGGTGGTCCTGGTGGCATCAAGCAGGTTTGAGCGATCAAGGGCGGCAATTGCACCGGCGGCGACTATCGCCACGACTACCGCCAGAATCTCAGCCGCCAACCCCACAGGCGTCTCAAACCAGTAGCCGAGGACACTGGCTGTGAAGGCCCAGACACCGACAGCACGCCAGTGGACCGGCACCGACGTCTTTGCCAGCCCGAGAATCAGGGCCAGGACCGCTGGAATGGCAATCGCCTCTATTGCCACTGCCCAAACCGACTGTGCCTCGGATCCAGCAAGGTTGGCGAGCGTTACGTAGCCATCGAACTGAGCGAAGATCGGAAATGCGAGCATCGCGGCGAAGGCTCCCACGGCAGCTGCTACCAGGCCGCCAGGCCCACGAAGACGCCCGATCCCGCCAGTCCAGAAGAGACATGACCCGGCTGCCATGATCGCGAAGAAGCCCATGAACAGCACGACAATGCCCGCCCAACTACCTCCTGAAGCCTGATAGCCGTTGAACGACTGGCCAGCCAGGTCGATATCTACAGCCCGCGAGTGGCTTGAGAGCAGGCCGGCATCGCTGCCCCAGGTCATCAGGGTGGACACGACGGCGACCACGCCCCCAAGACCGACGATGGCCATACCGATGCGTTCCCGCCCGGACGGAACGACCTCGTGCTCGATGTGAAGGGCCTTGCTGGCCTTTTGATCCTCGGTCTCGGCAGCCTCAATTTTTCGGAGAAGTGCCTCTGGATCACGACGTTGGCTCATGGCCTCCCTCACCCGGGTCAGGAGATTGGCACCACCCTCCTCAGGCTGAGACAGGCGATCAAGCACAACGGCAACAGTCCACAGGGCGAGGCCGGAGGAGATGCCAAGTCCCACGTCGAGGTTCTGAACGGCCCGGAACACAAGGAGCCCAAGCCCCGAGGCGCCCATGATTGCAGCAATGCCGACCATGGCGATAGCCAGCATGAGGGTCTGGTTGAGTCCGGCCATGATCGACGGCTTGGCCAGCGGCAGCTGAACATCGGTCAGCACGCGAAGTTCGGTCGCCCCATAGGCCCTGCTGGCCTCCACCACATCCTCTGGAACATGTCTGATTCCCAGATTCACCATTCGTACCAGGGGCGGAAGTGCGTAGATCATGGTCACCATGGTGGCCGGGACGACGCCGATGCTGAAGAAGAACACAAACGGCACCATGTAGACAAAGGTGTGCACCGTCTGCATGGCATCCAATATCGGTCTGACCACATTCCACGCCGAATCCACCCGAGCGCATAGAACTCCTAGTGGTATCCCGATGAGAGCGCAGAGCCCAACGGCTACGAGCACCATGCCAATGGTGCGCATGGTCTCCAGCCAGTACAGGGAGCCGAGAAGGCCGCACATGACCAGACCTGCTCCCGCCATGATGCCGACCTTGGGTGTGCGAACCAGGGAACCCAGAACAACCGTGAAGATGACGACCAGATACCAGGGGATGACCAGCAGGAAGTCGTTGACAATGTTTTCGAGCAGAAAGTCGAAAGGCCACCTGACACCGTTGAGCAACCACTCAGCGTTGAGGTCAAGCCAGTCGACCATCTGATCGAACCAGTAACCGACGGGCAACTGGAACTGGTCGAGGACCTTGGTGTCGGACAGCCCGATGTTGTCCACGCGACCTTTCCAGTCGCCGGTCTCTGCAGCGAAGATCCAGGTGGTAAAGCTCACAGGAACACCTCCCTCTCGAAGCCGTCCACCAACTGCTCCACACGGCCCATCTCCTCCATAATCTCCTGCGGTTCTAGCTCACCCACGAGAAGTCCCGCATCGTCCACCACCGCGATCGGGATGCCCCGCCCGGCCGCCGCGTAGTTCTCGTTGAACCGCGCCGCAGGACTGGTCGTGTCGAAGTCGGTTCGCAGAACCGAGGCCAGATCGGTGGAACCGCCGGCGAGAGCCGTCGCTGCATCGGTCTTGGTCAGCATTCCGGTTGGTCGACCGTCGGTGCCACATACAAATCCACCCCGACGTTCCCCCAGTGCGCCCAGGCACTCGGCGAGGGTCAGGTTTGTGTCGAGGATGACCGCCGGATGCATGATCTTCTCGACGTCGATGACGCGACCCTGATCAACGTCCTGCACGAACTCTGCCACGTAGCCGTCGGCCGGCTCGGTGAGGATCTCCTCGGGGGTGCCGATCTGAACGACCTTTCCGTCGCGCAGAATGCACACCCTGTTCCCGATACGTAGCGCCTCGTTGAGGTCGTGTGTGATGAAGAGAATCGTCTTGTGGAGCTTTGACTGGATGGCCATCAACTCATCCTGCATCTGTCGCCGAATGAGCGGATCAAGGGCGCTGAACGCCTCATCCATCAAGAGGATGTCCGGGTCGGTGCAGAGTGCCCTGGCGAGGCCGACCCGCTGCTGCATTCCACCTGAGAGCTCCCTTGGTGAGTTGAAGGCGTACGCCTCAAGACCAACCATGGCCAGCGCCTCGATGGCTGCCTCGTGACGATCGTCCTTCTCGACGCCCTGAACCTTCAGGCCGTATGCCGTGTTGTCGATCACGTTGCGATGAGGGAAGAGCGCGAAGTGCTGAAACACCATGGAGAGCTTCTCGCGACGGAAGGCCTGCAGCGCAGCCCCTCTCAGCTGCTGGACATCGGTCCCCTCCACGATGACCCGACCATGAGTCACATCGTGAAGCTTGTTCACTGTTCGAATGGCCGTTGACTTGCCGGAGCCAGACAACCCCATGACCACGAAGATCTCACCCCGGTTGACTGAGAACGAGATGTCCCGCATGCCGACCACGTGCCCGGTCTGGTGCTGCACCTCGTCCTTTTCGACTCCAGCTGAACAGAGCTCAAAGGCCCGGCCCCGCGGGTTCGGGCCGAAGATCTTGTAGACGTTCTCAAGTACAATGATCGGCTCTTCGTCCGACATTCGATCCCCCCTGATGATGTGGCTTCCGCCTATTGCCTCTCGTAGTTACGAGCCGATACGTCCATCGTGGGCCAGAAGTTAGCACGGCGGATTTGACCGTTCCACAGGTCTGGCCGATGGCCCAAGACCTGATAACGGTGGTAGGCCGGGCCCTATGGGCCCGGCCTACCACACCGGTTCTCCACCCCCCATTCAGGGGGTGGAGAACCGGGTCAACTATTCAACTGAATCAGCCAGCCGCCTCGGCGATCCAGCCGGCCACGATGTCGGCGTTGTCGGCCATCCAACTGGAAGCCAACTCGACGATGTGTGCTTCTGAACCGTCACCATCGGTCTGATCGACCTGCAGGAACGAAAGGTCCAGAATGGACGGCTTGACCAACGGCAGCAACCTCCGCATGAACGGGTTGGCATCCAGCGTCGACGTGTTCGCCGATACCTGAATGTCAGCAGCCGACCAGCCCAGCTGACATGGCTGCGTGCACATGTCGGCACCGAAGGCAGTAAAGCCACCTTCCTGCTGGTGGTTCTCGCCACCTTCCTTGCCCAGCGGGTTCGAATCATCAAGCACCGCTTCAACGGACAACCAGAGGACGTTGTCCCCAGGCACCAGAACCGTCAGGTAAGAAGCCGGCGACCAGGTGTAGATAATCCCCGGGTCACCGTTGTTCACGCGGTTCACCATCTCAGCAAACATTGCGTCGTAGTCAGCCTTGGTTTCCACCAGGTTGTCCCACGGCTCAGTGCCGTTACCGAAAGCGATCTGGTTCTCGATGATGTCGTCACAGGTCCACGACTCAGGGCAACCAAGGATCTCGCCCTTGCCGTCGCCATCGGTGTCGAGCTGCAGGTACAGATCCGGATCACGGTTGATCTGATCAATGGTTGAGATGTTGTTGGCCTCAGCCCAGGTCTTGGTGACAAGGAAGCCCTGCACACCAGAGTCCTGGAACAGACCAGGCACGGCCTCCACGTGATCACCAACGATCGAACCATCGGACAACTCGTTCTCGTACCACGAGAAGTGACCCGGGTACCAGCTGTTGGCCCACAGGTCACAAGTGCCCTCAGCCATCGCCGTGTAGGCGTTGGACGGGCCCAACTCGATCAGAGAAGGATCAGTGACCGAGTAACCAGCCTGCTGGAGAATTTGGCGCACCATCTCAGACTGGATGTAAGCAGAAGCCCAGTTCGCACGGCACATCGTCAACTCCACACCCGTACCCGGCAGCGCAGCACCGGCTGCGATGTCGCCTACCTGGGTTGCTCCCAGGGGTGCGTACTCGTAGACCACGTTGGCTGTTGAGGCCTCGTAGTCGGCGGTGTCGATGTTTTGGATGACTGTGATCTTCGATGACGAACAGTCGCCGTAGGCGTCACAGGCCATTGTTCCAATCAGACCCGAGTAGCCGGTGACACCGTTGAGATACTCACGTACACCGGCCCTGTCAACGATCAAAGCGCCACCGTCTTCATAGGACGCTGCAGCAATGGCATCCAGAAGCAGCGTTGTGGCGTCATAGGAATGCGCCCAGAACGGTGCAGCAGGAGCCTCGCCGAACTCGGCCTTGTAGTCGGCCAACACGTCAGCAGCTGTCTCACCAGTGGACTGGTTGT